>Ga0213872_10001624_pt1 | contig 14244 bp, 14 predicted proteins | sample VelepicomBERX_R2_FD_160071 | JGI IMG/M metagenome (GOLD analysis project Ga0213872, IMG submission 160071) | Rhizosphere microbial communities from Vellozia epidendroides in rupestrian grasslands, the National Park of Serra do Cipo, Brazil - RX_R2 | ecosystem: Host-associated > Plants > Roots >...
GCCCGGTCGACAGGCCCGAGGCGTTGGCGGTGGTGAAGGTCGGGAACAGCGAGTGGCTGTTGGCGAAATAGACGCCGTCCTGCGCCAGCTTGGCCATCGCCGGGGCATTCGCCGGCGCCACCATCTCGGAGCGCAGCCCGTCCGGCACGAACAGGATGACGTTGTGCGGCGCTTCGGCCCTGGCGGCGATGGAGACGGACAAGGCGAGGATGGCGACGGACAGATGGCGTTTCATCAGGCTTCCCTTCAGCGCGGTGCGGCGCACAGCCTAGCCGGCGAGGTCGGCGCGTCAACCGAATCTGTCATGACAAATGAGTACAGGATTGCAATGCATGGCGAATGTTGCATCATCGGTCGGTTTTTCTTGTGCGGAGCAATTTTCGATGCGGCGCATGCTTGTTTTGACGGCGGGGATCTTGTCGATCGTGTCTCTTTCTCCCTCTTTCGCCGCGTCGCCGACGGTGGCCTATCCGCAGACCCAGCGGGGATCGGTCAGCGACAGTAAATTCGGCGTCACGGTGCCCGATCCCTATCGCTGGCTTGAGCAGGACGTGCGGACCACGCCCGAGGTCAAGGCCTGGGTCGACGCCGAGAACCAGGCCACCGCCAAGGTGCTCGACACCCTGCCGCAGCGCGACGCCATCCGCGACCGTCTGACCAAGCTGTGGAATTTCGAGAAATACGGCGTGCCGGTGAAAGAGGGCGGCCGGACCTTCTATCTGCACAATAGCGGACTGCAGAACCAGTTCGTCCTCTATGTCCAGGACACCCCCGATGCGGCGGCGCGCGTGCTGCTCGATCCCAATGGCTGGTCGCAGGACGGGGCGACCGCCCTGGCCGAATGGAGCCCCAGCCATGACGGCAAGCATCTCGCCTATGCGGTGCAGGACGGCGGCACCGACTGGCGCACGGTGAAGGTGCTCGATGTCGCCGGCGGCAAGGTCGAACCTGACGAAATTCGCTGGGTGAAATTTTCTGACCTGGCCTGGAACGGCGATGGCAGTGGTTTCTTCTATGCCCGCTATGCCGCGCCGGCGCAGGGGGCCGAGTTTCAATCGACCAATCTCGACCAGACGGTCTATTTCCACCGCCTCGGCACACCGCAGGAGACCGACCGCAAGGTCTACGCCACTCCGGATAAGCCGAACCTGGTCCATAGCATCGAGACCACCGATGACGGGCGCTATCTGGTGATCTGCTCGTCCGAGGGCACCGATGGCCGCTGCCAGGTGGCGGTGATCGATCTGCGCGCCGCCGAGTGGACGCCGCGCCTGGTGGTCAGCGGCTTCGACGACAGATTCATCCTGGTCGGATCGCGGGACGACACGCTGTTCTTCCAGACCGACCGTGCCGCGCCGCGCTACCGGCTGGTGGCGCTGGATGCGGCGCGGGCCGGCGAACCGCGCTTCGACGAGGTGGTGCCCCAGGCGGCCTCGGCCATCGAGGGCGCCTCGCTGGTCGGCGGCAAGCTGATCGTCACCTATATGGAGGACGCCAAGAGCGCCGTCCGCCTGTTCGACGAGGCGGGCCACGCCCAGGGGATGATCGAGCTGCCGGGCATCGGCTCGGTGCGGGGCTTCGGTGGCCGGGAGAACGATCCCGAGACCTATTACAGCTTTTCGAGCTTCAACCTGCCGCCCACCGTCTATCGCTACGACGTCGCCAGCGGCCGTTCGACCGTCTACAAGCGGCCGGACGTGCCGTTCGATGCCGCCGATTATGTGGTGAGCCAGGTCTTCTACCCGTCGAAGGACGGCACGCGCATTCCGATGTTCCTGGCCCACCGCAAGGATGTCGACATCACCAAGCCGCATCCGACGCTGCTCTACGGCTATGGCGGCTTCAACGTCCCGCTGCTGCCGAGTTTCAGCGTCACCCGCCTGGCCTGGATGCAGATGGGCGGCGTGTTCGCCCTGGCCAATCTGCGCGGCGGCGGCGAATACGGCAAGGATTGGCATGATGGCGGACGGCTAATGAAGAAGCAGAACGTCTTCGACGATTTCATCGCCGCCGGCGAGTATCTGGTCAAAAGCCATGTCACCACGCCGGCGCAATTGGCCGTCCTGGGGGAATCGAATGGCGGGCTGCTGATCGGCGCGGTGGTCAATCAGCGTCCGGACCTGTTCGCCGCCGCCCTGCCGGCGGTGGGGGTGATGGACATGCTGCGCTTCGACCAGTTCACCGCCGGCCGCTTCTGGGTCGACGATTACGGCAATCCCGCCGAAGAGGCGCATTTCCGCAATCTGCTGAGCTTCTCGCCCTATCACAACATCAAGGGCGGCAAGGATTATCCGGCGATCCTGGTGACCACGGCGGATACCGACGACCGGGTGGTGCCGGGCCATAGCTTCAAATATGCCGCGGCGCTTCAGGCGGCGAAGATCGGGCCGAAGCCGCATCTGATAAGGATCGAGACGCGGGCTGGCCATGGGTCGGGGAAGCCGACGGATAAGATCATCGCGGAATATGCCGATATGTGGGCGTTTATCGGGTTTTATACGGGGTTGACGCGGTAATACCCCTCACCCTCCCGCTTCGCGGGCCCCTCCCTCTCCCGCAAGGGGCGAGGGGTGATCCTTACTCCCTCTCCCCTCGTGGGAGAGGGCTCGGGTGAGGGGGAAAACGCTCAGGCTTATAAAGCCCGGAATCTATTCGCAGCGCTGACCAGCGCGGCGCGAATTCCGGGCTCCATCGCCGAATGGCCGGCGTCGGGCACGATGTGATACCCGGCGCCCGGCCAGGCGCGCGCCAGCTGGTCGGCGGCGGTGATCGGGCAGACGATGTCGTAGCGGCCCTGCACGATGGTGGCGGGGATGCCGTGCAGCTTGTGGATGTCGCGCAGCAGCTGGCCTTCCTCGATGAAGCCCTGGCTCATCATGTAATGCGCCTCGATGCGGGCCATCGCCAGCACGGCGCTGGACAGGCGCGGGTCGCCCGGCTCGACCAGCAGGCGCGAGCAGGATTCCTCGTAGGTGCACCAGCATTGCGCCGCCGGCAGATGGATGGTCGGATCGGGATCGATCAGACGGCGGTAATAGGCGCCCAGCAGGTCGCTGCGCTCGATCGGCGGGATGAAATCGCGGAACATGCGCGCCGCCTCGGGGAAGATCCGCCCCATCAGATGCATGAACCAGTCGACCTCGGCGGCGGTGAACAGGAACACGCCGCGCAGCACGAAGCCCAGGCAGCGCTCGGGATGCGCCTGGCCATATGCCAGCGCCAGCGTGCTGCCCCAGGATCCGCCGAACACCAACCAGCGCTCGACGCCGAGATGGCGGCGCAGGGTCTCCAGATCTTCGACCAGATGGCCGGTGGTGTTGTCGGTGATCTCGGCATTGGGCACCGAGCGGCCGGCGCCGCGCTGATCGAACAGGATGATGCGGTAATGCGAGGGATCGAAGAAGCGGCGATGCACCGGGGCGCAGCCGGCGCCGGGGCCGCCATGCAGGAATACCACCGGCACGCCCTTGGGATTGCCGGACTCTTCCCAATAGAGCTTGTGCAGGGCGTCGACCGCGAGCCAGCCATGGCGGTTGGGTTCGATCGGCGGATAGAGTTCCGCCAGCAGCTCGCGATCGCCCTTCATGCTTCCCTCATCATGCTTCCAGGGTCCTGATGATGCTGCCGTCGGGGGCGAACAAAGCCGCCATCAGCGGGCCGCCGAAGCCGCCGCCGGCGTCCAGCGAGACGGTATAGAGGGTTTCCTGCAGCCCGGCGCGGCGGCGGTCGAAGCCGCGCACCACGCGCTTGTAGCCGTTATAGGGTTCGGTGATCGAGCCGAAGCCCGAGCCGCCCCACCAGAAGCTGTCGCTTTGCGCCGAAAGGGGACGATGCGGGTCGATGCCGGCATGGACGAACAGCAACCCGCCATCCTCGGTGAAGGCGGCGTGGCGCAGCGCGCTCATCAGCGCGTTGTGGCCGTCGTAATTGCGCAGGTTCTGCCGTAGCTGGGTGGTCCAGCGGGTCAAGGCCAGGGTGCCTTCGCGCTGGGCGGCGATGGCGTCCTCGACGCTGGCGCCATAGGCGTTGATGGTCGGCTCGATGCCCTGGCCGACCATCCATTTCAGCACCTGGACCGGATTGGGGGCGAATTGCAGCTGCAGCAGCTTCTGCCACATCTCCTCCTGCGCGCCGCGCAGAAAGACAATGTCCTCGCATTCCGCACCCGGCGTGGCCAGGATGGCGCGGCGAAACAGCAGCAGCTCGTCGATCGTCTCGCGCACTGCCGTGCCATGCCCGGAATAATTGCCCAGATAGACCAGCTGGTCCCCGGGCTCGTAGGCGGTCAGGATCTGTTCGTGAAGGGCGCCGAGGCGGGTTGCCTCACCATGCAGGGCGGAAACCGCCCAGACGCGGCGATTCCCCCGCAATGTCGCGAAAATACTGTTTTCGGATGACATCCGCTCGCGTTATCCCTCCCTATGCGCGGCCCCGTCAGGAGCCGCTATAGGGACAAGATTAGAGCGCGCTACCGCAAATGTGAACTATTCAATCTCAGCGCGCTCGGAGGAGCGTAGCGCCGACCCCGAGGGGTGCGGGGCAGGCTGCCCCGCGTAGGCGTTTAGGCCGCGTCGAGCAGCTTTTCCAGCTTTTGCGTAGCCTGCTCGGGCAGGATCGCTTCGACGGCGGCGAGCTCGGAGGCCAGGCGCTCCAGCGCCGCCTCGTAGATCTGGCGTTCGCTGTAGGACTGGTCGGGCTGGTTGGCGTTGCGGTGCAGGTCGCGCACCACTTCGGCGATCGACACCGGGTCGCCGGAATTGATCTTGGCCTCGTATTCCTGGGCGCGGCGCGACCACATGGCGCGCTTCACCTTGGCGCGGCCGCGCAGCTTGTCGAGCGCGCTGTCCATCACGGTACGGGAAGACAGCTTGCGCAGGCCGGACATGCGGGCCTTGGGAACCGGAACCCGCAGAGTCATGCGGTCGCGGTCAAAAGTAATGACGAACAATTCCAGCTCGTGGCCGGCAATACGCTGCCGTTCGATCGAGGCGACCTTGCCCACGCCGTGGGTGGGGTACACGACATAGTCGCCTTCCGAGAACGTCTGAGTGTCCAACATCGTCTTCCGATTCCCTTGATCACCGGGGGTGCCAGCGCCCGCACACAGCAAAAAACGCCCTGTACCGTGCCGCAGGTGCGGTCGATGCGGATTCGTCAAATTGCCTTGTGTGGCCTAAGCCCAGATGGCCATGCCGTCGAAACGGCAGTCGCCGAACCTCTTTCGGCGAAGGGACGTCTTATATCACAAACCGTCGATCAAGGTAAGATGAAAGTGGCTGGACGGGCTTTGTTACCGGAATATGACGCATGCGAAAAACGCAAGTCCCGCTCTGAAAAAGCAAACCCCGCCGGGCGATTCGCCGCGGCGGGGTCGTCAGAAAAACCGAGATGTGCGAAGGGTCAGCGCTTGGCCGGATTGGGGCTCAGCAGCGCGGCCTTGCCTTCCTTGCCCTTCCACTCGTCGGCGTCGGCCAGGGCCTCGCCCTTGCGGGTGATGTTCGGCCACTCCGCCGAGTACTGGCGGTTGGGTTCCTTCCAGTCGTCGGCGCGCTTGTCGCTGTCGGGGAAGATCGCCTCGGCCGGGCATTCGGGCTCGCACACGCCGCAGTCGATGCATTCGTCCGGATTGATGACGAGGAAGTTCTCGCCTTCGTAGAAGCAGTCGACCGGGCACACCTCAACGCAATCCATATATTTGCATTTGATGCAGTTTTCGGTGACCACATAAGTCATGACTCAAACTCCGTACGGCGATTCTGGGTGGATTTTCGGGGCCTTCGGTAACACAGCTTGGCGGCTATAACAAGCTGTCCTTGGATATTTGCAGGCTGCGATAGAGCAAGGCCGCTTCCGGCGCGCCGCCGCGCTTCTCCGCCAGTCCCAGCACCTCGACCTCGTGCCGCAGGCGCGCGCCGCGCGGCATCTCGACGCGGTCGCCGATCTTCACCAGGCAATTGCTTTTGTCGACCACCGCGCCATTAAGTCGAACCTCGCCGGATTCGATCCAATTCTGCGCCAGGCTGCGCGATTTGCAGAAGCGGGCGAACCACAGCCACTTATCGATCCGAAGAGTCGTCATTTTTCCCTCAAACGCCGGGCGGGCGCCTCCGCGCCCTTGGCTTCGCTCCGACTTCCCTCCTCGGCCAGGGACCTCGTCGTCGCTCCGCGGGCATGCAGTCGCATGCCTCTCGCGTACTTTGTCCGCTCGCTCATCTGAGGTTTTTCAGCACGGCAAAGGGTGAGTTCTCATCGACCTTCCTGACCTTCGGCCGCTTATTCTGCGGCTTCCTGGCATGGTGGTAGGTGACGATCCCGCCGTCGCCGCTTTTTGCCGTGTACCCCATTGTCGCGATCAGCGCGTGCATGTCCTCGGCGCCGAGGCCGAGCTGCGACATCCACGACGCTGGCAGGGCGATCGGGCCCTGGCGCGCCAGTTTGCGCAATTCGGCGGCGAAGCGCTCCAGCATGTCGAGGCGGATGGCGTGCTTGCCCAGGCGCCGGTAACCGATCGCGTCGTAGAAGGCGGCCGGCAGCTCGGCCGGCAGCGAAACCCGGCCCGCCGGCGGAAGCGGGATCGGCGGCTGGCCGCGATGCAGGCACCACAGCACCCCGCGCCAGCGCTGCGCCTCGGGTTTGAGCAAAGCGGGCAGGAACAGGCTCTCGGTGCCGAAACGGACGCCGAGGCGGGCCATGATCTTGCGGTCGGGCTCGGACAGCGTGTCGGCCGGCACCGGCGGCATCGAGCCGAGATGCTCGGCCAGCTGGAACAACAGGCCGCGCCCCGGACCGGACAGCTCTTCCTCGCGCTCCGGCAGCAACGGGCCGAACAGGGATTTGAGGCGCGACTCGAGCCAGGCGGCAAGGCGCTTTTCCAGCGTGCGGCGGGCCTCGGCGTCGAGCCATTCGGAGGGCAGCAGCTCGATCAGCGGCTGCAGCGGCAGCGGTCCCGGCCGCAGCGCGGCGACGGCGGCGCCGCGCCAGGCGATCTGCGCCTGGGCGTCGAGATCGAACTCGCCGTCGGGCGCGGCGGCCAGTTGCGCCACCCGGCCGGCGATCTCCGGCTTCAGGGCGGCGCGGGCGGCGGCCGACACCGCACGCGCCGCGGTGCCGCTTTCCGAGCGGTCCTGGGCGAAGCGGAAACCCTGCAGCCGGCCGATCAGCTCGCCTTCCACGGTGATCAGCCCGTCATCGGCGACCACCGAAGCCAAGGCCTCGTCGTTCTTGAGTTTCCGGGTCAGCACGGCGGTCCGGCGGTCGATGAAGCGCTGGGTCAGGCGCTGGTGCAGCGCGTCGGACAGGCGGTCTTCGATGGCGCGGGTCCGCTCCTGCCATTCCAGACCGTTCTCGACCCAGTCGCCGCGGTGGCTGACATAGGTCCAGGTGCGGACATTGGCGATGCGGTTCATCAGCGTGTCGATGTCGCCGTCGCTGCGATCGAGGCGCTTCACCTGGCGGTCGAGCCACTCGGCGGGCAGCTTGCCCGCCGGTTCGGTCAGGTGATGGAAAATGGCGCCCAGCAGGCGGCTATGCTGCTCGGCCAGGCTTTTGCGGAAATCGGGGATCTGGCAGACCTCCCACAGCAGCCGCACCCGGTCCGGGGTCTTGGCCCGTTCCATCGCCTCGGCATCGTGCGACAGGGCGGTCAGCGCCAGGCGGTCGTCGGATTCGCGGGCGCGCATCAGCCCGGGATCGTCGGGCAGCCGGTCGAGCGACGACATCAGCGCCGCCACCGAGGTGAAGCGCAGATCGCTGTTGCGCCATTGCAGGCGTTTCAGCGGGGCGAAGTGGTGGTTCTCCACCGCCTCGACGATCTGCGCATCGAGGCCGGGCACGTCGGCCGTCGTCCCGAAGGTGCCGTTGTTCATGTGGCGACCGGCGCGGCCGGCGATCTGCGCCACTTCGGGGGCTTCCAGCGGACGCGAGATCTGCCCGTCGAATTTGCGGGCGGCGGCGAAGGCGACATGGTCGACATCCATGTTCAGCCCCATGCCGATGGCGTCGGTGGCGACCAGGTAATCGACCTCGCCGGCCTGATAGAGCGCCACCTGGGCGTTGCGGGTGCGCGGGCTCAACGCGCCCAGCACCACGGCGGCGCCGCCGCGCTGGCGGCGGATCATCTCGGCCAGGCCGTAGACCTCGGAGGCCGAGAAGGCGACGATGGCGGAGCGGCCGGGCAGGCGGGTCAGCTTGGCCGGGCCGGAATAGGTCAGGCTGGACAGGCGCGGGCGGGTGATGAACTCGGCCTCGGGGACCAGTCTGCGGATCAGCGGCTTGATGGTCTCCGAGCCGAGGAACATGGTCTCGGACTCGCCGCGCGCATGCAGCAGGCGATCGGTGAAGATGTGGCCGCGCTCGGCGTCGCCGCATAGCTGGATCTCGTCGATGGCGAGGAAGTCCACCCGGCGGTCGAGCGGCATGCTCTCGACCGTGCAGACGTACCATTGGGCATAGGGCGGGATGATCTTTTCCTCGCCGGTGATCAGGGCGACGGCGTTGCGGCCCTTCAGCTTGGCGATGCGGTCATAATTCTCGCGCGCCAAGAGGCGGAGCGGAAAGCCGATCATTCCCGTGCGATGGCCGAGCATGCGCTCCAAGGCCAGATGGGTCTTGCCGGTATTGGTCGGCCCCAGGACGGCCACAATCCGGCGATTTTCCGAATATCGTATCATGAAATGTCCGGCTGCCGCCTTCCCCCGTCCTCCGGGGGAAGGCGGGCTGGGCTGTTCAGAGCGCCATGCGCGCTTTCAGGTCGCTGCGTTGGCGGGTCGAGAATTCCTTCAATTGACGGCCCATGCAGTCGAAGGCGTCCCGCAGCGCGATCCCGACATCCTCATTGACATGCGGATCCTTGGGGTCGCGGCCGGCCACCAGTTCGGCGCCGGGCACGGTGACGTTGATTCTGATGTGGAAAGGCTCTCCCTTGCGGTGAAGGTTACTGGTGTTTCTGTGGTGGGGCTCCACCACCACCCGGCAGCTCGTAATTCGGTCGCAGATTTGTTCGAGCTTGAGTGCCTTGTCGCGAATTCGCTCCTCTAACGCGTTGGAATGATCGATACCATGGAACGTGATCTGAAGCGGTATCTTCATGAGCCTCTCCGTCTAGTGTCGCGGGCCGGCCGGGGGATTTGCGCGGCAAAACGCGCTTGCGTTCGGCCGGTCCAGTCCTCATATCGTTGCGCAACTTTCGTTCACTCGCATCGATATCCAACCAGGGTACTCCTCTCATGGCCGAAGAAAAACTTAGTTTTCAGGCGGAAGTCGCCAAACTGCTCGATATCGTCGTCCACTCGCTCTACAGCAATAAGGAAATCTTCCTTAGAGAATTGATTTCCAACGCTTCTGATGCGTGCGACAAGCTTCGCTACCAATCGTTGACCGATAGTTCTCTTTTACAAGGAGATGGCGAGTTCCGTATTCGCCTGGTGCCCGACAAGGAAAAACGGACCCTGTCGATCATCGATAACGGCATCGGCATGAGCCGCGCCGAATTGGTGGAAAATCTCGGCACCATCGCCAAATCGGGCACCGCCGCCTTCCTCGAGCAGGCGAAGAAGGATAAGGGCGAGGTCAGTCAGATCGGCCAGTTCGGCGTCGGCTTCTATTCCGCCTTCATGGTCGCCGATCAGGTCGAAGTGGTCACCCGCAAGGCCGGCGAGGAGCATGGCTGGATCTGGCGCTCGGACGGGCGCGGCGAATTCACCATCGCCGAGGACCCCGACGCCAAGCGCGGCGCCGAGATCCGCCTGCATCTGCGGGACGGCGAGGACGAGTTCCTCGAGCCCTATCGCCTGCGCACCATCGTCAAGACCTATTCGGACCACATCGCCTTGCCGGTGATCATGACCGAGGACGGCAAGGACGAGACGGTGAACAGCGCCTCGGCGCTGTGGACCCGCGCCAAGTCGGACGTGACGCCCGAGCAGTACAAGGAATTCTACCATCACGTCGCCCACGCCTTCGACGAGCCGTGGTCGATCCTGCATTACAAGGCCGAAGGCGCCATCGAGTACACCGGCCTGCTGTTCATCCCCAAGCAGAAGCCCTTCGACCTGTTCAACCCCGAGCGCAAGCAGCATGTGAAGCTGTACGTCAACCGCGTCTTCATCACCGACGACGCGGCCGAGCTGCTGCCGCCCTATATGCGCTTCCTGCGCGGCGTGGTGGACAGCCACGACCTGCCGCTGAACGTCAGCCGCGAGATGCTGCAGCATAATCCGGTGCTGGCCAAGATCCGCACCGGGCTGGTGAAGAAGGTGCTGGGCGAGCTGAAGCGCAAATCCGAGGCCGAGGACGGCGATTATTCCACCTTCTGGGAAAGCTTCGGCGCGGTGCTGAAGGAAGGGCTGTACGAGGATTTCGAGCGCCGCGGCGACATTCTCGACCTCTGCCGCTTCCGCACCACCCAGTCGGACGAGCTGGTCTCGCTCGCCACCTATGTCGGGCGGATGAAGGAGGGCCAGGACGCGGTCTATTACATCACCGGCGACGACATCGCCCGCCTGAAGCAGAGCCCGCAGCTCGAAGGCTTCGCCGCGCGCGGGGTCGAGGTGCTGCTGCTGACCGATCCGATCGACGAGTTCTGGCCGACCGCCGTCGGCACCTATCAGGACAAGAAGCTGCGCTCGGTGGCGCAGGGTGCCGCCGATCTCTCCGCCGTCAAGGCCGAGGACAAGCCCGACGCCGAGAAGAAGCCGGAAGCCGACGCTGCCGGTCTCGACGCGCTGATCGCCGCCGCCAAGCTGGCGCTGGGCGAGAGCGTCAAGGACGTGCGCGGCTCCGACCGCCTGACCGAGAGCGCCGTCTGCCTGGTGGCGGACGAGGGCGACATGGGCATCCATCTGGAACGGCTGCTGCGCCAGCATCAGCAGGGGGCGGGCCAGGCGCCGCGCATCCTCGAGCTCAATCCGCGCCACGCGCTGATCCGCTCGCTGGCCGACAAGGCCAAGGGCGACGGGGCGGCGGACGCGTTGCGCGATTCGGTGTGGCTGCTGTTCGACCAGGCGCGCATCATGGAAGGCGAGACGCCGTCCGACCCGCAGGCCTTCGCCCGCCGGCTGTCGGCGGCGCTGGAAAAAGGGCTGTAAGCGATGATCACCGCGCTCCTGAACCTGATCTGGCTGGTCTTCGGGGGCGCGGTATTGGCGCTGGCCTGGTTCCTGATCGGATTGGTGATGGCGTTGACCATCATCCTGCTGCCCTGGGCCCGCTCGGCCTTCGAAATCGCCAGCTACACCTTGTGGCCATTTGGCCGCGAGGCGATCGACCGGCGCATCCTGACCGGCCGCCAGGACATCGGCACCGGCGAACTGGGCTTCATCGGCAACGTCATCTGGTTCGTCGCCGCCGGCTGGTGGCTGGCGCTGGGACACATCCTGGCGGCGATCGGTTGCGCGATCACCATCATCGGGCTGCCGCTGGCGGTGGCGCATCTCAAGCTTGTGGGCATTTCCCTGGCGCCGATCGGCAAGACGGTGGTGAGCGCGGAAGAGGCGGCGGCGGCCAGAGCGAGAATGTAAGTGTTACCTCCCCGGCCGCAACTGCGGCCGCGCGCTGCCGCCGGCTGTCACAGCACAGGCAACATAGCTTGGCGCGGAAGCCAAGCCGTCCCAAAGGGACGGCGCCCGGCGCCTGAGGGGCACAAAAAAGTCACACTGTTGCCGTATTTTTTCCGCAGTATTGATGTTGCTGTGCAAAAGGGCTAGAAGCTGAAGGCACAACCTGCCTTCAAAGGGCTTTCCGCCGCCCATGAACATCGATCTTGCCCGCACCTTCTTGGAGATTGCCGAAACCGGCAACTTCAACAAGGCCGCCGAACGTCTGGACGTCACCCAATCGACCGTTTCCATGCGCATCAAGGCGCTGGAGGACGAAATCGGCCGTCCGCTGTTCGTGCGCAGCAAGACCGGCACCGAGCTCACCCCCGCCGGCCATCAGTTCCGCCGCTACGCCAGCACCCTGGTGCGGGTGTGGGAGCAGGCCCGCCACGACATCGCCCTGCCGCCGGGCTTTCGCGCCGCGCTGACCGTCGGCGGGCAGTTCTCGCTGTGGGACCGCATGCTGCTGCGCTGGGTGCCGTGGATGCGCCAGGCCATGCCGGATGTCGCGCTGAAGGTCGAGGTCGGCCTGTCCGACGGGCTGATGCGCCAATTGAGCGAAGGGCTGATCGATATCGGCGTGATGTACTCGCCGCTGTCGCGTCCCGGCCTGATCACCGAGAAGCTGCTGGAGGAGAGGCTGGTGCTGGTCTCGACCACCCCGCGCCAGATCTCGCAATGGGACAATACTTATGTCTTCGTCGATTGGGGACCGGAATACCGCGCCGCCCACGCCCAGACCTATCCCGACCTGTCGACGCCGGCGGTCTCGGTGGGGCTGGGCGCGCTCGGGCTGCAGCACATGCTGGCCAATGGCGGGTTCGGCTATTTCCCGATGCGGGTGGCGCGGCCCTATCTGCAGGACGGGCGGCTCTGCCTGGTGCCGGAAGCGGCCGAATTCCGCCGGCCGGCCTATATGACCTATCCGATCGCCGACGAACAGCTGGGCGACATCCTGCGCACGGCGGTGCGCGGGCTGCGCTATGTGGCGTCGTTGGAAGCGGAAGACTAGAGTGACAGCGACGACCCCGCACGCTTCGGGGATCGGAGGGAGGCTGCCCCGCTGCAAGTGATGCAGATTTAAGCGTCATCCCCGCGCAGGCGGGGATCCAGCATTACGCGCGGAAGCGCGGATATGGAACTCATGTCGCCGCCGACGCGGCTCTGCGCCTGGGTCCCCGCCTGCGCGGGGATGACGGAGCGGGGTGACGGTTTTATATCCCGTCCCGATCGTCCTTCGTCATCCGGCTGCGTGCGGCGGCGACCAGCAGCATCAACTGGTTGCGAGTGATGCCGTCGCTGGTCATCAGCCTTTGCATGATCGGGTCGCGCAACATCTCCCGCAACGACGGCTCCTCCATCGAGGGGAGTTCGGCGTAGGTGCCGCGTTCGGCGTTGAGCCGCCCGACCGTTCGCACGGTCTTGGCAGCCGGCGACTCGGTAGGGCGCTTGGCTTTAGCTGTCATGACCCTCTCCCTTGCGTCGGGCGGTTGCGCGGAACAGCTCATTATCCTTACGCCACTTGTTAATAAAATGCAAACTCTCCCCAGAGTTATCCCGATTTTTCCCCGCTTTCCACAGGGAGTGGGCGAAAGGGGGATTGTCGCTGGCGGGGGGCTGGGACATCATTCGCCTCCGCACCCCTGTTTCGTGGAGTTTTTCGATGTCCTACCGTTCCGCCTCCGTCATGGATGACGAGCCCACCCATCCGGAGCGCACCCCCGATGTGGAGACGGTCACCCCCTCCGCGCCGGTCAACGAGCTGGAAAGCCGGCTGCTGAAGCTGCGCAAGGTCATGATCTTCGGCGAGATCAACGACAAGCTGGCGAAAGACGTCACCGCGCGGCTGCTGACTTTGTCCGGCGACAGCGAGGCGCCGATCGACGTCTTCATCAATTCGCCGGGCGGCCATGTGGAATCGGGCGACACCATCCACGACGTGATCCGCTTCGTCGGCGCCTCGGTGCCGGTGCGCATCATCGGCACCGGCTGGGTCGCCAGCGCCGGCGCCCATATCTTCCTGGCCGGCGCCAAGGACAAGCGCTTCTGCCTGCCCAATACCCGCTTCCTGCTGCATCAGCCGATGGGCGGGGTGCGCGGCCCGGCCGTCGATATCGGCATCGAGGCCAAGGAGATCATCAAGATGCGCGAGCGTCTCAACTGGGTGATCTCGGACGAAACCGGCCAGCCGCTGGAAAAGGTGGTGATCGACACCGACCGCAATTACTGGATGTCGGCCCGGGAGGCTGTCGATTACGGCATGGTCACCCGCATCATCAGTGGTCCCGCCGACCTGAAGTAGTTTTTGCGAGAAAGGCATCGCCGGTCGGTCGCCGGCGATGCTAGACTCTTCCTAAATCGATTGCGTCATAAAGATCGTCAGCGAGATGGGAGGGGGACATGCATGTTCTTTCCGACTGGTCCGTCCGTACGAGAATGGGGGGCGCCTTCGGCCTCCTGCTCGTCCTGCTGATTTCCCTCGGCGTCTGCAGCTATGTGCAGATGGGGCATCTGCAGGACAATGTCCGCGACATGGGCGACAATTGGCTGCCCAGTATCCGCTCGTTGTCGCAGATGGAATATTTCCTGGCGCGCGTCCGCGGCGCCATGCTGGGCGAGGTGCTGCAGGCCGGGACGCCGGCCGAGCTTG
>Ga0213872_10001625_pt1 | contig 14242 bp, 10 predicted proteins | sample VelepicomBERX_R2_FD_160071 | JGI IMG/M metagenome (GOLD analysis project Ga0213872, IMG submission 160071) | Rhizosphere microbial communities from Vellozia epidendroides in rupestrian grasslands, the National Park of Serra do Cipo, Brazil - RX_R2 | ecosystem: Host-associated > Plants > Roots >...
GCCGCGCACTCCTGGCATGACAAGGTCGAGGTCGCCGAGACGGCTCTGGCCTGATCTCGCTCAACTTTCTCCGGCTGTTGCACAGCGCCGCGCCTCAATGCCGCGGCGCTTTTTCCTTTCCCTGTTACGTCGCCATTACCTTCGCGCCATTTCTCTTTGGCACGAATGAGAGATTGCTTGCCCGCTTCTGGTGATTTCTCGAGGCGACCCCGCGACAATATCCTTCCCGCATGAAGAATTTCACCCTCGCCGTGTACGCGAAACGCAGGAGCGACGGCACTTACGACTACTCGCTGAAAGTGTGGGAAAACCGGTCTGCGGGCAATTTCTCCGCCCCAATCAATTTTGAGAGCCGCACTCTGGCCGGCCAACAACTCGACGTTGCCTGGCCCGTCCGGGGAGATGCGAATCTTATCGGTTCAGACATTGAAAGCACAGGCGACTACTGGTATCGCTTCACCATGCCGATGTCAGAAGAGCAGGCCGCCAATCTTGGCTGGCGGAGCGACTCGGCTCTCGACGGCTCACTGGTGAACTGATTGATCCTCGCGTTTTGATCCTCGCGTTGTAAATCGCCTACCCGAAAGGTGCTATGGCGAGTCGTACTTTTTATTGGTTAGCTATTGAGTCGTACTTTTTATTGATTAGCTTCTTCGGTGTAGGTAACAGGAAGTGCAGGCCCCGGAGACACAGGTAAGACGAAAATGCACAAAAAGTTAAGTCTGATTGCAGGAACAGCGCTGACCATTACGCTGTTTCTTTTATTGCACGCTGTCCTGGCTCTCGGCACTATCTGTTGGATCATCGCTCTGATTCCGGCAATGCTGTTTAAGTGGTCTATCGAGGATCACAACAAAGTTCCCGTTCAGAGCGTAGCCAACAGGCGCCATCGCGTCTGATCACTTTTTGCTCGTTGGTGAGAGGGTACAGCGCAAGGCGGGGTCTCGGTTTGGAGTCTCCGCCTTCGCCCCTGGAGGGCACACCTCGTGAACTCTCTGCGCTCGGGCGTGGAAACTCATTGAGCAACAGACTCCACGCGACCTGAGCCCCATCCTCCTCCACTCTCTGCTGCGACGACTAAGCGTGATCCTGTTATACCGATGGATCACAATGCACGGGCGGTCTGCTCCCGCTGCTTTGATCGCCTTTACCCACCAAGCTCAGGGTGCGTTCCGCATAGAAACACGGGCAGGCAGGCCAGCAGCATGGGGCCGTCGCATTCTCTCGATGAAGTCGATCGATCCCCGTCGGCTGCGCTGTTGACAAACCGAGGCATAGGCCTGAAAGTGTTCGCACGTCATGGAGAGAGTCTTTGGGCCACGGTTAATACTCTGCTCATAACAGCTGTCTGTCGGAGCTGATATCCCCCTGCCATGCCCTTCCCTCCAGGCCAGCAGTCGTCTGCACCTTCGCTGAGGAGGATCCGCGACATGACCACAGGCGCCACCGCGCAGCCGCCCGCAGCAGTGGAGCTGCCCGTCGAGAAGGTCACAACCGTCAAAGTTCCCATCGCGGCCGAGACCGCCGAGGGACGCCGCCTGCTTGAGACACACGGCAAGCTGTTGTGGCGTCGCTGGGGGCCCTACGTAAGCGAGCGCTCCTGGGGAACCGTGCGCGAGGACTACAGTCAAAACGGAGCCGCCTGGGATTTCCTCCCTCACGACGCCGCCCGCAGCAAGGCGTACCGGTGGGGAGAAGACGGCATGGCGGCCATCTGCGACCGCTATCAGCTCCTCTGCTTCAGCCTCGCGCTCTGGAACGGAAAAGACCCGATCCTGAAGGAACGCATCTACGGCCTCACGCCCGGTGAAGGCAACCACGGCGAAGACGCCAAGGAGTACTACTTCTATCTCGACAGCACTCCCACGCACTCCTACATGAAGTACCTCTACAAGTACCCGCAGGCGAGCTATCCCTACCAGTGGCTGATCGATGAAAATCGCAGGCGCGGCGGGCAGGGCTTCGAATTCGAGCTGATCGACACCGGCATCTTCGACGAAGACCGCTACTTCGATGTCTTTGTCGAATACGCCAAAGCCTCAACCGAGGATCTCTGCATCCGCATCGAAGCCATCAACCGTGGACCCGACGCTGCACCACTCCACATCGTCCCCCAGCTCTGGTTTCGCAACATCTGGGCCTGGACCGATGCTCCCGGCAAGCCGCCCGTCATCACGGATGGAGCAGCATCTGATGGTGCCATTAGCCTGCTCGCCGACGACGCCAACGCCGAACGCCTCCGCAATCTCCCCTTCGACTACGAGCTCGGCAAACGCTACCTCTACGCACAGGCAGACGGCCAGCCGCTTTTCACCGACAACGAGACGAATACCCAGCGGCTCTATGGCGTGCCCAGCTCGAACCGCTATTTTAAGGACGGCTTTCACCGCGCCATCGTGAACGGCGAGCAGGATGCCGTGAATCCTGACCGGCGCGGCACCAAGGCCGGCCTCCACTACGAATATTCAGTACCCGCCGGCGGCTCAGTCGTGGTGCGCCTGCGCCTCACGCCTGAGCTGCTACAGTCCCCCATCGAAGACGTAGACCGCGTCATCAAGCAGCGCCGCAGTGAAGCCGACGAGTTCTACTCCGCGGTTCACCCGCCCAAAGCTACCGAAGATGAAAAGAATATCCAGCGGCAGGCATTCGCCGGACTGCTCTGGACCAAGCAGGTCTACCTCTTCGACGTGAATGCCTGGTTCGACGGAGACAACACCAGGTATCTGCCGCCAGGCTCGCGCCAGTTCATCCGCAACCGGCACTGGCGTCACCTCAATTCCATGCGTGTGCTCTCCATGCCCGACAAGTGGGAGTACCCATGGTTCGCAGCCTGGGACCTTGCCTTCCACACCGTACCCTTCGCGATCATCGATCCGGAGTTCGCCAAAGAACAGCTCTTCCTCATGCTCTTTGAGCAGTTCCAGCATCCCAGCGGGCAGATTCCAGCCTACGAATGGGAGTTCTCCGATCTCAACCCGCCCGTCCACGCCTGGGCCGTCTGGCGCGTCTACAACATGGACAAGGCCCGTACCGGCAAAGGCGATCGCGAGTTCCTTGAGAAGTGCTTCCACAAGCTGCTGATCAACTTTGCCTGGTGGGTCAACAAGGTCGATAGCTCCGGCAACAACGTCTTCGAAGGTGGATTCCTCGGTCTCGACAACATCACCGTAATTGACCGCAGCGAAAAGCTGCCCGGCGGCGCGGTCCTTGAGCAATCCGATGCCACCGGCTGGATGGGCATGTTCTGCCTCAACCTCATGCGCATCGCGCTCGAGCTCGCCGGCGAGAACAAGGCTTACGAAAGCCTCGCCCTCAAATTCTTCGAGCACTATATCTACATCGGGGCTGCCATGAAGAATATGGGCGGCCAGAAGTATTCTCTCTGGGATGAAGACGACGGCTTCTTTTACGACGTGCTGCGCTTCCCCGATGGCAGCTTTAACAAGTTCCGCGTTCGTTCGCTCGTCGGAATCGTTCCTCTATACGCAGCCGAGACACTGCGGCTCGACGACATTGAAAATCACCAGGAGTTCAAGACCAACTTTCTTTGGTTTGTCCGCAACCGCAAGCAGCTTACTGACAGCTGCTGCCATTACATCGAAGCCCGGCGCCAGTACGAGTTGACCATCGTCGACGAGCACCAGTTGCGACGCATGCTCGAGCGGGTTCTCAGCCCATATGAGTTCCTATCCGATTTCGGCATCCGCAGCCTGTCTAGTTATCATGGCGTCCGCCCTTTCGTCTTCGGAAACGCCGAGGTTCGCTACGATCCCGCCGAATCCAACAACAAGATCAAGGGCGGAAACTCTAACTGGCGCGGCCCCATCTGGTTCCCTACCACGTTCCTCATCATCGAGTCGCTGCGAACGCTCGGCACCGGCTACGGCGATGATTTCCGCCTCGCTATCCCCGGCGATCCCCGCGGCGAGATAAATCTGCTCGACATCGCCGGCGAGATCGCCAACCGCATGATCAGTATCTTCACTCGCAACGAGCACGGCAGGCGTCCCGTCTACGGCGGCACAAAGAAATTCCAGGAGGACCCCTACTGGAAGGACCTGATTCTGTTCTACGAGTTCTACCACGGTGATAACGGCGCCGGTATCGGAGCCTCCCACCAGACCGGATGGAGCGCGCTCGTAGCAGCCCTGGTCGAAGACTGGCGGCGATGACGCGGGCTGGGAGGTGAGCAATGCCAATCCGGACCTTCGCCCACTGGAGCATCCGTTACAAGCTGCTCTCGCTTTTGCTGCTGCTGGGCGTCATGACCTTCGCCGTCACCGGAACCATCGCCTACATCAAATACCTCGACGCGCTGAAGCAGGACGTGATGAATCAGCTCACCGGTCTCAACCGTTCGAAAGGATTCCAGATCGAGTCCTACTATCGGACTATCCACAACCACGCCGAGACCCTCAGCGATGACCGCATGTTCACCCAGGCCATGAGGGATTTCCGCGAGGCTTTCTTCAAGATGGACGCGGCTTCTGTTCCGGCAGAGGCCATTGTTGGAGTCCGTCAGGATTACATGCAGAATTTCTACCCCGAGATGCAGAAGCTGAAGATGGCCCGCGGGCGTGTCGAAGACTACTTGCCTTACTCGCCGGCTGCCATTCAGCTTCAGTACCTCTACATCGTGAAAAACCCGAATCCAAAGGGCCGTCGCGACGAACTGGTTAACGCTGGAGACGGAAGCGAGTACAGCGCAATACATGAAAAGTATCATCCTGCATTCCGCAACATAATCAGGAAGTTCGGCTACTACGATCTGTACCTCATCGACTACAACTCCGGGCGTATTGTCTACGACGTAGAAAAGGATCGCGACTTCGCCACCAGCCTCATTCAGGGTCCATACAGGGACAGCAATCTTGCCAAGGTCGCGAAGCAATGCATGGGAAGCAAGGATCCCGACGCTGTCTTCTTCTCCGATTTCGAACCTTCTGAAGCTTCGAGTGGCGAGCCAACCCAATACGTCGCAAGTCCTATCTGGGACGGCCAGGAGATACTGGGAGTATTCGCGTTGCAGCTCTCGAGTGCCGCTATCGACGACGTTATGACCGGCAAGCGCAACTGGAAGCGCGACGGGCTGGGAGAAAGTGGCGAGTCGGTCATCGTTGGGGATGATTACCTGCTGCGCACGAACGCACGGCAGTACCTGGAAAATCCCGAAGCATATCTGGCAAGACTCAAGGCCAATGGCGTCCCTCAATTGACGATCGACCGGATCCGAACCTACCAATCAACGATCCTTCAGCTTCCCGTCAGGTTCAACTCGGTGACTCAGGCCCTCCAGGGCAAGGAAGGGACTGTCATCGAGAGAAATGTCAGAGGACAGGGCACCGCCTCCCTCGTTTCCTACATGCCCCTGCATATCGAAGGCCTCCACTGGGCCATTGCATCTCGCATGTACTTGAATGAGGCTCTGAAGCCCGTCAGCGAAATGCAGCGGCTCTTCAGTTGGTGGGGTTTGGGCCTGCTGACGCTGACCGTCCTCGCTGCATGGTTCATGACCCGCCAGATCCTTCGACCCGTCAACGCTCTCGTCGCCGCTGCTCAAAGGGTCGCCGCCGGAGACCTCACCGCCCACGTAGATTGGAAATACAGGGACGAACTCGGCCTTCTCTCCGACACCTTCAACTCCATGACACGGAGCATCCGCGAGAAGACCGAGCTCATCGAGCAGAAGAACCGCGAGAACGAACGCCTTCTGCTCAACATCCTCCCGCCCGAAATTGCCGCGCGCCTGAAAGAAGGCGAGCAGGATATCGCCGACAGCTTCGCCGACGTAACTGTTCTGTTCGGCGATCTCGTCGGATTCACTGCGCTCTCGAGCCATACCTCTGCCACAGACATCGTAGAGATGCTGAATGGTCTCTTCAGCCTCTACGACGAGGCCGCGCATGAGCTGGGCATCGAGAAAATCAAAACCATCGGCGACTGCTACATGGCTGTATGTGGACTGCCGCGCCCTTGCTCCGACCATACCGACAGAATGGCCCGCATGGCACTCCGTATGGTTGAAGCGACACGGCAATACGGCGAGGAGAAGGGCATGAATCTCCAGCTGCGCATCGGACTCAACTCCGGTCCGGTCGTGGCCGGCGTCATCGGAACCACCAAATTCATCTACGACCTCTGGGGAGACACCGTGAACCTCGCCAGCCGCATGGAATCCACGGGCGTGCCGGGACAGATTCAGGTCACGCGCGCCGTCTACGAACGCCTCAAATACGACTACGACTTCGAGAGCCGCGGCATGGTGAAGGTCAAAGGCAAAGGAGAAATCGAAGCCTGGCTGCTGCACGGCGCACTCCATCCCGCCGAGGTGGCGCGATGAAGGTCAGGCTCCTGGGGTCATCCGTTCACGACACGGCTCGTCGCCAATATGTAACCAGCTATTTGATCAACGGCGTTGTTGGAATCGATGCGGGTTCCACTGGATTCCACGGAACTCCTCAGGAACAGGAAGCCGTGGAGCATGTATTCCTCACCCACTCCCACATCGATCACACCGCCAGCCTGCCGATCTTCGTCGAAAATGCGTGGACTCCCACGGAGGGCTGCCCGACCATCTACGGCAGCCCACAAACCCTGGATGCCGTGCAGAAGCACATCTTCAACGACGTGATATGGCCCGACTTCGTCGCCCTTTCGCGAAACATGCCACCCTTCCTGCGCCTCCACCCAATCGACCCCGAGATGCCGCTGGAAGCCGCCGGCCTTCGCTTCACCCCCATCCTCGTCCACCATGTCGTCCCCACTTTCGGATATGTGGTCAGCGACGGCCATAGTTCGGTCATCTTCGGCGCCGACTCTGGCCCAACGCACCGCATATGGGAAGTTGCCCACCAGACCCCCAACCTTCGCGCCGTATTCCTGGAGGCGTGCTTTCCCAACTCGCTCTCCGGCCTCGCCAAAGCCTCGCTTCATCTGACCACCGACATGTTCGCAAGAGAAGTGGCCAAGATACCGCCCGGAGTCAGGATCGTCGCAATCCACATCAAGGTCCGCTACCGCGAACAGGTCATCCGCGAACTCAAAGCCCTCGGGCTCCCCAACCTTGAAATCGGCGAGTGCGAAAAAGACTACGAGTTCTGACCTCCTCGAACGAACACTGTGAACACAGGTACAATTTGAAGTGTGATGATGGCTTCACAAGCTGTCGCACCCACCGTGCGAAAGTGGCGGAATTGGCAGACGCACCAGACTTAGGATCTGGCGGGGAAACCCATGGGGGTTCAAGTCCCCCCTTTCGCACCAAGGATTTTGGGGCCGATCGCAGCCCGAATCCAAAATCAGAATCAGGATGTGATCGGAATCAGGATGTGGTCCGGCGGGGTTTCCCGCGAACTGCATGAGCCGCGTCTCACGTCCAAAGTGCAGCTCTTCAGCAACCGCAACGAAGTAGCGCAGATGGCGGATCTCAAGATCGATATTCATATTCTGATCATATTAATCGTCATAAACAAGATATTGGACATATTGCTTATTCGATCTTAATCTTTTGCCATGGCAACTAATATCGAGGTCCCTCCGAGCGCGAACTTGTCCGGCGTCTTATCCGCAATCACCTCGAAATGTCCACCGTGATGCGCCGCGACATCTTCGAGCCGGAGACAATCCGCACTTTCGCCGAGAAAGTAGGTTCCCATCCACGGCTCTATTAAGACTTTTCTGCTTTTCTCTATTAAGATCAAGACTTGGATCTTTGGCGCGACTTTAAGACTTGCCACTCGACGGCAATATGAAACCTCCCGCGTAGAGTGCGAAACGCGGTGTTGGCGTTCGATGGACCTCCGGGAAAGCCCAGCCTTGCAGTGTCACTCGCCCCAAAAAACCAAAGTGTTGCTGAGATACCTTTCTGAATTCCAGGGAATGTTTGTTGCGTTTTCAGTGCATTTGCAAACTAGCAATCATGAAGGTGCGAGGGATAATAGGCCCCGTTTTGGCTGTGTGCTTGGTCTCGGTTCACTCCTTTGCACTTGATCCCTCCAGGGCTCTCACCCAATATGGTCATACCGCCTGGCGCATTCGCGACGGATATTTCCCATCAGCGCCCCTCGCGATCGCACAGACCAAGGACGGTCAGTTGTGGCTTGGCGGCGAAGGCGGGCTGCGTCATTTCGACGGCGTCCAATTCTCGCCATGGAAGGCGCCGAATGGTCAACCTCTTCCAGACGAGCGGATTTTCGCCCTGCTTGGCGCAAGCGATGGGAGCTTGTGGATTGGAACGGGGTCGGGTTTAGCTCGTTGGAAAGACGGTCGTCTCGTCACCTACGCAGGGGCGGGTCGTTTCTCTTCCATCGTAGAAGATCCGCACGGAACCATCTGGGCCGGGCATACTCGGGCGGTTGGCGTAGTGCCGCCTCTTTGCACTTTTGCAGGAAATGACTTCAAGTGCTTCCCGATCTCTGATCAGCCTCTTCCAGGGGTGGCTGTCGTCAGCGCCCTGGCAGTGGATCACCATGGTGATCTGTGGATCGGGACACGAAGCGCCATTTGTCGATGGCACGAGGGGGAGAAAGACTGCTATGTGATCCCAGGCTCAAATCCGCTGGGGGAAGGGCTGGACGTCGAGTCCATTGCGGTTGATTCTGCCGACGTGGTTTGGCTTGACGGAGGCGTCAGCGGAATTTGGCAATTGAAGTCCGGCCGCTGGAAGCATTACGACGAGTTTCCGCAATTGAAGTTGCGATTGGCTGCCGCACTTCTGGATCCCAGCGGAGGGTTTTGGTTCGGCGATTCGAACCACGGCATCATCAGACATCTCGGCGGGAGGGTAGAAAGGTTCGATCAGGCCGATGGCCTATCGGGCGATACGATTACGACGATGTTTGAGGACAGGGAAGGAAGCGTCTGGGTAGGAACATCTGGTGGCCTCGACCGCTTCCGTGATGTGAAGGTCGCAACCATCACGCAGCGTGAGGGTTTACCCACTTTCGAGGTGGTGTCAATCGCCTCTTCCAAAGACGGTGGTCTTTGGATAGCCGGTCGATCCGGACTCGCTCGATTGAGGATGGGCGATGTGGCCTCTTACGAGGTAGTCCGCGGCCTGCCGGAAAACGCGGAACTCGGCGCCGCCTTCGAAGACTCCCGCGGACGTCTCTGGGTGGGGGTTGGTAATGTTATCGCCTGGCGACAAGACGCTCAATTCCATCAGGTTCCTTCGCTCAAGCTGTCTCCAGTCGGTCAGCGGGTTCGGGCAATCGTGGAGGACGTTGACGGTACAATCTGGGCTTCTACTACGGATCCTCAACTCGCGTTGGTTCGAATCGGTAACGGTCGCGTTCTTGAGAAATTTACCCAACAACAGCTCGGGCAGCAGATCACGCAGATCACAGGGATGGTCGCAAATCCGGCAGGTGGCGTTTGGCTTTCCCGCGGTTCCCTTCCAGGCCTGATACTCGCCCGCCACGGAAAACTCGAAACCTATGCAAATGAATTTCCATCCGATGCAAGAAACATGTTCGTTGACTCCGACGGACTTTGGGCGTCCACGAATAAGGGTGCCGTTCTTTTTCGTAGCCCGGCCGTCAACATTATCAGTGCAAAGAATGGACTCCCGTGTAACACGATGGATGCAGCGGTCAAAGATGACAGCGGCGCTCTTTGGCTGAAGGGTAGGTGCGGGCTGATGCGGATCTCCGCGCCCGAGCTGGCCTTATGGATGAAGGACACAACCCGGCAGGTTCAATTCCGTTATTTCGACGCATTCGATGGGGTTCAAGCCGGCGCGGCGCCGTTTCTAAACGTTGCAAAGACGGCAGACGGTCGGCTATGGTTTGCCCTCGAGCAAAGTGGCATACAGGTAGTTGAACAAAAACACTTGGAATACAACCCAGTACCACCGCCGGTAGCGGTGTTAAGCCTGGTTGCCGACCACCGAGCTTATACATTGATTCCTGAATTGCGCTTGCCAGCGAACACTCGGGACATTGAAGTCGATTACACGGCTTACAGCTTGATCGCTCCTGAAAAAATGCGGTTTCGCTATCGCCTGGAAGGCGTCGACGCGAGCTGGCAGGAGGTGGGAAACCGTCGGCAGGCCTATTTTTCCAATTTGAAGCCGGGACGATATCGTTTCGAAGTCTCGGCATCTAATAACGATGGCGTCTGGAACGAGGCTGGTTCATCCCTGGATTTCATCATCACGCCTGCGTGGTACCAGACGAAATGGTTTTATCCCGCATCTGTTGGAGCGTTTGTCCTGTTGCTATGGGCGCTCTATCACCTCAGGCTGCGACAGTTGGCCCACCGATACAGCATGCGTCTTGAAGAGCGCGTCAATGAGCGCACCCGAATCGCACGGGAATTGCACGACACGATGTTGCAGAGTTTCCAGGCGATGCTGATGAAGCTTTATACCTTACCCTACATCCTGGATCGGCCAGCCGAAGCCCGCGAGAGGCTGAAGGGCATCATGGAGCAAGGCCAGGAGGCCATCAACGAAGGCCGGGACGCAGTGCGGGGGATGCGCTCATCGGCCGACATCAAAACCGACCTCGCCCGCGCCGTCGCCTCGGTCGGAGAAAGATTCGCGGCCGAGCAAAACGGCCACAATCCCGCGGCCTTTCATGTGGAGGTCGAAGGGAAGTCGCGAGGATTGCATCCCATTGTAAGGGACGAGGTTCACCGCATCGCCTGCGAGGCCACAATCAATGCCTTCCGGCACTCCGGCGCGGGGCAGATTAAAGTCGAAATCTGCTACGACAAAAAACAGCTCCGAGTGCTCGTCCAGGATAACGGAAAAGGCATCGACCCGCAGGTTCTGGATGGCGGCCGTGAAGGACACTTTGGTTTGCCCGGCATGCAGGAGCGCGCCAAACTTGCGGGAGGCAAGTTGACTGTTCGGAGTAAACTCGATTCCGGTACGGAGGTCGAGCTGACGATTCCTGCCTCGATTGCATACAACAAATTGTCCGCTCCACTTCAATCGATTTCTTGAAAATAGTCCGTGGTCGTCGACCGCTAGGATCCGAATCGAACCTGGGTCGGAACTCCCGGGATCCTCTGGAAGGAAATCGCCACCTGTTGGCGGCCAACGACGGTGGCGGGCATGTGACACCGATCTGCCTCCGTAGGATCTTCGGTTGACGAGAACAAGGGCAATGCACTCATTGACAGGCTTATGGGTGGCTTGTCGGCTTATCCCCAATAAGACTTCAGGGCCGGTTGTGCTCTCCCCGCCGGCCCTCGTCTTTCTGCCCTGACTTCATTCCTATTGGCTGCAGGTCGTCGAGATCGTCGTCACATTGGTGAGTGTATTCATGCGATTGATCCTCTCGCCTTTCGGAGCGTTTGCGAATCCGATCCCCACTCCTCGAATGTTGTTCTTCATCACCTGACCCATGGCCTCGCAACGGAAGTCAATTCCGATCGTCGGGCAAGGCGTCCCCCGGGGAATCCCGTTGCAGGTTCCAAACTCCGGTGCCGGATTGAAGTACGTTGGCGGCGCGGAGATCAGGTTTCCGAAAGCTCTCTCCACCACTGACAGGCTGATCGCGTTGTTGTTGAGAGTGTTCTCTCTTACGCTTCCGGCGTTTGCAATGCCATAAATCGAGAACTTCACATCATTTCCCTTGACGAGATCACCGCCCTCGATCCCGATCGTCTTCTGGAAAGATACTGTTCCCGTGACCGTGTTATCGCTGATCTTTCCAGTTCCGGCAGCTATCCCGATCCCAAAGGGACCGTTGCCGCCCGAGACCACATTATGTTCGGCTATCAGGTCTCCGTCGGCAAAGACTCCGTAGAAGCCCACATCGCTGACCGTGCTCCTTCGCACGACGTGATGCCAGCTGCCATGAAACACGATTCCGTTTCCGCAGTTCGGAATCAGCTGCGGAAATACTCCCGGAGCGCTTTCGCCGAATTGCCCGCTCACGTTCATGTCCTCGAGAATTCCGGACGTATTCACGAAGTACACTCCGGTAAAGTTCGTAATCGCTCCCTCCGGACAATATGCTTCCACTCCCAGCACAACGCCACCGATATTGAACAGCGCATCACCGCCATCAATCGCCAGATTATGCAATCTCACCTCTCTGGCGTTGTCCGCCACCACTTGCGGGAAAAAGCCTGATCCTGCTGGCAGTTCGTTCAATCCCGTCGATGGCGCCACGATCGTTGGAGTTCCCTCCACCCCCCGAATCGTCAGGGGCTTATCTATTTCCAGTTGCTCGGCATACGTTCCAGGGCAGACATCGACGACGTCCCATTCGGGTGCGGCCGCTATTGCCGCCGAGATTGTCGGGTAAGAGCTTTTGCCAGGCCGGCATGTTCCGACCGTGACAGCGGCGAGACTCATCTTGAAACCGAAGCAGAGTATGAGGCCCGTGAGGATGATTCGCGCGCACATACGATGTTCTCCTGGGGGGTTTTGGTTCGTTACGGCACGGCGATCGTTCATCGTGGAGATTGGCAGTTTTGGAAAGGGTGTCTCGAGTGGAATCTGAAGTCGACGCGATTAGCAGGAGCTTGCGCCCCCGCGAACAGACCTTCGTTCGCAGGGTCGAGCGAGCGGCGACCTCTGTACAGTCCTCCTTGGCCGACACAGCTTGTCCGAAGATGCCTCAAGCTGCGACCGCAGACAATAACACACTTGGTGAATGGACCAGAAGAAGAATCTTGCGTCTCTCAACATCAGTGCTGCTGACGCAATCAGGCACCGACATAGCAAAACGGCGGCATCATTACAAGGCCGCAATGGAAACCACTGCGCGCGAAGATCGTCACCGCAGCCACATTGATGAAAATGCACAGCCTTTGCTTTACCCTGAGAGACACTATGCATCCCAGCCATCCGCAACCCAGGATTCAGATCCAGAAGTCGCCGGACTACCGCGAGAATTACGCCAACAGCGTGCAGGTGCGCGTCAGCGTATGGGACTTCTTTCTCGCCTTCGGTCTGATTCACCAGGAAAGCCCCGACCAGGCCACCATCGAGAACACACAGGGCATCTACATCAGCCCGCAGCAGGCCAAAGCGCTCCTGAATATCCTCAGCCAGAACATCAGCCAGTACGAGCAGACCTTCGGCGAAATCGCTCTTGAGCCGCAGACGCACCCGTTCCCGGTGCCGCAAGGCCCCGTACACTGAGCGAATAAGGATCACCCACAACCCGCTACAAAATCCGTGGAACCAAACTGCCCGGCTCCCGTATTTTTAGATTTGTAAAAAAGGCATCGCTCGACAAAATCGGCGTCCCGCTCGAAAATTTTGTCCGTGGACGCTCCTGCCGCACGTTTATGAGTCGCAGTACCGAAAATCACCTCAGCGAAGGAGAATCACAATGAGCGAATTCCTATACCTGTACCGCGGCGGAGACTCGTCCGGCTCGCCTGAAGAAATGCAGAAAACCATGCAGAAATGGGTTGCGTGGATGAAGCAGCTCGGCGACCAGGGCCATCTGAAAGCCATGGGCAATCCCCTTGAGCCCACCGGCAAAGTTGTCAAAGGCAAGCAGAAGACCATCACCGACGGCCCTTATGCCGAAGCCAAGGATCTCGTCGGAGGTTACACTTTGATCCTGGCCAAGGACATCAATGAAGCGGCCGAGGTAGCTAAAGGCTGCCCCATCTTCGAAACCGGAGGCGGTGTCGAAGTGCGTCCAATCCTGCAGATTGGTGGGTAATGGAACCCGGCGGGGTCGAGGTCGACGAGCACTTCTTCCGGCATGAATCCGGACGAATCGTCGCCGCTCTCACCCGCATCTTCGGAGTCCACAACCTGGCGCTGGCGGAAGACGTCGTACAGGACGCCTTCTGCCGAGCGCTTGAAGTCTGGAAGTTCCGCGGTATTCCGGAAAATCCCTCGGCATGGCTCATGGCGACGGCCCGAAATCGCGCCATCGACGTCCTCCGCCGTGAGCGCACGGCCCGCACCTTCGCTCCCGAGCTCGGCCGCTTCATTGAGAGCGAGTGGACGCTGGCCCCCGTCGTCCACGAACTCCTCGGCCCGCAGACCATCAAGGACGACGAGCTGCGCATGATGTTTTCCTGCTGCCATCCGCGACTCGCTGAGCCCGCGCAGGTCGCGCTGATCCTCCATATCCTCTGCGGATTCAGCATCGACGAAGTCGCCGCAGCTTTCCTCGCTGGCCGTGCTGCAACCGAGAAGCGCATTACCCGCGCAAAGAAAGTTCTCGCTGGCTCGAGAAAGCTCTTCGAACTCACCGCCGCCGATTTCGCCGCGCGCCTCTCCGCCGTGCATCGCGCCCTGTACCTGCTCTTCAACGAG
>Ga0213872_10001627_pt1 | contig 14234 bp, 13 predicted proteins | sample VelepicomBERX_R2_FD_160071 | JGI IMG/M metagenome (GOLD analysis project Ga0213872, IMG submission 160071) | Rhizosphere microbial communities from Vellozia epidendroides in rupestrian grasslands, the National Park of Serra do Cipo, Brazil - RX_R2 | ecosystem: Host-associated > Plants > Roots >...
GCTGCAGGATGTTTCGAACACATCGGATCCGCCGGACCTCAAAGTCCTGATCCAGCCGGCCGATCGCTCCTCGATCGTTGCTTCAGCCGGTCCGTCGCAATTCATCCCGGCGGCACAGTTGGAGCAGTCGAAGCAGGAACTCGCGGCACTACAGGCTCACGTTGAACAGGCTGTGGACGAATACAAGAGCGCGTACCCGCTGAAACTCAAGTTTGATTACTCCTTCAAGGCCAATGAGTCGCCTTTCGACATTCAGTCGATCTACCACGACGACAAGTTCACCTACATCAAGACCACCGCTCCGGAGAAATTCAGCGTCTACGAGATGAGCGACGGCAAGCCGAATCTCGTCAATTATGACCTGCGCGAGGGGACCTACATTATTCCCAAGGTCATGGATTCCGGCTACGTCGAGCTGGGCAAAAAGCGCATGGATTTCTCGCGCAAGGGGTAATGTCATGCAGAATCCAAGCACTACGCCGCCGATCAACACCGAATTGCAGGATCTCCCAGAGCTGCGCCGGAACGCGCCGGAGCCCAAAGGTGTGCTCCAAAAGAATCTAAAGGTGCTGCTTTACCTGGGCGCGGCGCTGCTGGTGATTCTGGCAGCCTTCTTCAGCTCTGTCGGCAGGAAGGGCGCGAACGGCAAAACGGCTCCAGCCAAGGACACGCCGCCACAGCCCACGGTTCAGGACAACACCGACAACAATGTCCAGGACCTCAAGAATCAGCTCGCCGCGGAAAGACTGAAAGAACAGCAGCAAGCGGCCACCGCGAATAACGCTGATCCGGCCCTTGCAATGGCAACTCCCGCACAACGGGCCGCGGCTGCCGCATACGGGCCTAACGGTCAAACGATACCATGTCTTCCCGGTCAGCCCTGCCCGCAGGTTGGTCAGCAGGTTCCGTCACAGCCTCAACTGACCCCCGCGCAGCAGCAGGCCCAGCAGCTCGCAGCAAAAGAGCGGGAGCTCGCTTATAACTCCCGCTTCGCGTCGAATCTCGCCTATGTTCATCAGGAGAATCCTCCGGCTCAGCCGCGAGATGCGGTGGGAGCACCAGGCGGAGGCGCCGATCCGCCCGCAGGTCAGAATTCGGCTACATCGTCTTCGGCTGCACCGAGCAGCCTGGTTACGCCGAGAGCGTCAGGCGAACCGCCATCGCAAGCAGCCGACTCAGCACCGGCCAAGCACAATCCTGAGGTGAATATTGATTCTGCCGTTGGCCAGCCGTACGTCATTTATGAGGGCCTGACCATGGACACCGTGCTGATGAACCGGCTGGATGGGGACGCCGCAGGTCCGGTCAAGGTGCTGGTCTCAAATCCGGTCTATTCGCATGATCGCCAACATGTGCTGATACCTGACGGAACGATCGCGCTCGGCGAAGCTCGAAAGATCGGCTCCGTCGGGTTCGGCCAGCAGCGCCGGCTGGCTGTGATTTTTCATCGCATGATCATGCCTGACGGGTACTCCGTCGATCTCGATCAGTTTCATGGCCTCGATCAGATTGGGGAAGAAGGCCTGAAGGACAAAGTGAATAACCATTACCTTGAAATCTTCGGCTCTTCGATTGCGCTGGGAGTAATTGCCGGCGCCGCTCAGATCACGCAAGGCGGTGGCGTTTACGGCGGCTCGGGTGGACAGGTCTTCACCAATGGCGCAGCATCATCCGTTTCCCAGTCTGCAACCACCATCATGGATCGCTTTATGCAGATACCTCCGAACATCACCATTCGGGAGGGGCATCGCGTAAAGGTCTACTTCACGCAGGACATGCTTCTGCCTGCGTATGAAAACCACACCATTCCTCAGACATTTTAGGAGGTACGAATGAATCGTAACGCGAAATTGATCCTCTCTATCGGCGTAATCGCAACAGTTCTGACGGGGTGCCAGAGTCATCAAGCCAAGATCGACTCCCTTCAGAAGGAGTACGACCGCCTTTCGGCGCAGATGAAACAAGACTGCTCGGCTGAGTACTTGAAAGTTCCTCCAACGCTCAGCCCAAAATGCACTGAGGAAAATAAGAATGTTACTGAGGCATATCAGCGGCTTCAGGATGAACGTGCAAAGCAATAACGACCAAGGAGTTCTTATGAGAGTCACATCGACTGTATTCCTTTTTGCCCTTGCAACTTCGACGGCTATAGCACGAGCTCAGTTCGGTTCGGGCATCGTCTACGATCCCACTCAGTCCGCGCATGCGGTGCATCAGATACTGCAGGCAAACCAGCTCTACACAACTACAGTTCAGACGGAACGGAATGTCATCGCCGCCTACAACCTGGCGCGCGAGATGGCCAATCTTCCGCAATCTCTCTATACGTCCTTCACCAACCTTGGCCGCCAGCAGTGGATTCTGCTTACCCAGCCAGCGAATACGTATGGCAATTCGACGCAATGGATCAATGCAGCGCTGACCGGATACGGTGCAGCAGGTGCGAATCAGGCGGCGAGCATTCCACATGTCGGCCAAATCACTGGCTACAGCTCACTGAGCTCTCAGGGACAACACGTGATTGCTGCGCAGGGGGCTACCGTGGATCTCTCCGATTCGGCAAACGCCAGCAGCCTGCAAACGATCGGCACGATCCGGTCAAATGCCGCCCAGCGAGAGTCGGACATCGCCCAGCTTGAAGCGGCAACGCATTCCCCTGATCCTGCTCAGCACACAGAGATGGCTACGTTACAACGTATCAATCAGGCGCTCCTCATCGAATTGCGCACCCAGCAGGAGACCAATCAGATGCTGCAGATGCAGGCGTTGCAGCAGATCGTCGGGCAGAAGGTCCAGCAAGACAACCTGAAGTCCTTGTTTCTTGTTGGAAACGGATATCAGCAGAATTTCAACTCTGTGACTCCCCAGCAGACGACAGCCGGGACGCAGTGGGCATTTCACTACTGATCGAATTGCGAGGCCCCCATGGATTTACTGATTCTCATCAAGAACGGTTGCGACAACCTCACCGCAACAGTAGCGCCATCCGTCGATTCGCTCGGGCTGCATATGGTAATTGCCCTCGCCACCATCATGCTCGTGTGGTTCGGCGTCCAGGAGGCGCTTGCCTCCGCGCAGGGTGGACCTGGATTTAACGTCGCAAAGTTCCTGAACTTCTTTCTCCTGATTACCTTTGCGTACTGCTTCGTGAGGTTTTATGACGGCTCGATTCCTGGGGTCGGCTATTCGCTGAAAGGTTTCATCAGCGGCGGCACCAGCAGCCTCGTCGATTACATCGGCAGCGATTCCACTCAGGAAATACAAACAACAATCCATACGGCTTTAGCTAAAGCTGGAACACTCTCTCCGTCGCTTACTGAGCCCTACACACTTCTCTGCACCTTCACTGTGCAGATCGTCTTGAGCATACTTACGGCTCTGATCTCTGTGATCATCGCCTACGGCGCCATCGGAGCAACCATCGTTGGCCTGCTTGGTCCGGTCTTCATTCCCTGGATGGTGTTCGGAAAGACGGATTTTCTCTTTTGGGGATGGCTGAAGGCTTTCCTAGGCTTCGAGTTCTACAAAGTAGTCGCGGCGGCAACGATGAGCGTGATGAGTCACCTGCTCATCTCCTATTTCACTAGCGGAGCTATGAATATGGACAATCCGCAGAACCTAGTCTTCCTAATGCCAGGATTGCTGATGCTATGCCTCGTTGCCGGTTTCATTCTGCTTAAAATACCGGCGATGACGGCCACACTCTTCTCGGGTCACACCGGAGGTCATGATGCCGGTTTTGGCGTTGCAACCGCTCTCGCCGTACGCGGTCTGATCAGCTAAAGGAGGTCCCAACGTGAAAAGCGCCACCAACGACGTACCCTATGAGATTGCTCGCGCCGCCGAGCGCTATCTCGAACAATACGGCGATCCGATCATCATGAACACCTATCTGAAGGTCACGATCCTGGTCCTGGCCATCGTCTCGGTCGTGCTCGCCGGCCTCGTCTACAGGAGCCAGCGTGCCCTCGCAGACATGCACCCAATGATCGTGCGCATCAACGATGTTGGTCGTGCCGAGGCCATCGACTATCGCAATTTCCAGTACCGTCCCCAGGAAGCGGAAAACAAGTATTACCTGTCGCGCTGGGCAGAGCTTTATTTCAGCCGCAATCGCTTTACGATCGAGCGCGATCAGACGAGCTCTCTCTACTTCCTCAATGGTGATGTGCAGCGCGCCGTCATCGAGCGGGAGCGCAAGGATAACGTCATTCAGACCTATATCAAAGACAGCTCGCTTCCGTATGTCGACGTCGAGGTCAAGAACGTGATTCTCGACGACCTTCGTCAGTCGCCGTATTCAGCGCGAATCGAGTTTGAAAAGGTATTTACCAATCCCGCCGATCATTCCGAGATCAAGCGCGAGCGATGGACCGCCAGCGTCACCTATGTCTTCCGCGAGAACGTGAAGAATAACGAGCTGGCCGTTAATCCTCTGGGATTGACCATCGTGCGTTTCCGCGCCGATCAGGCTTTCAGCTAGGAAGCGGGTACATTTCGTGACACCAAGGGGGGAGAAGCTATATGCCATCTCGGAATCTTGGCAGAAAGTTTTTGAGCACAAAGGAGCTTTCGAGCCTTCTCGATATTCCTGAGGGAACTCTGCGCCAATGGCGAAGCAGCGGCGTCGGGCCAAAATGGCACAAACTCCGCGGAAGCGTTCGCTATGATATGGAGCATGTGGATCTCTTCATCCACGAGAGCGAGCGTAGTCCGTCTGTGCGGGCAATCACGGAGGATCACCTTGTCTCTGTTTCAACCGCCCGATAGCTGCTATTGGTGGTATTCGTTTTATTTTGAGGGAAAGCGATACCGCAGTAGCACGAAGCAAACCAAGAAGACCGCTGCGGCGGTCGTCGAAGCCACGCTGCTTGCGCGCCTTCAGGAAGGCGAAGCCCACACTGCTCGCACCAAGAAGCCACCTACGCTGCGAGAATTTTCAGTGCGTTTTCTGGAATGGGTGGAAAACTCTCAACGACTCAGCCCAAATGGAAAACGGTATTACCGCTACGGCTGGAGATTGCTGAGCTACTCGAAGCTGGCCGGGATGCGGCTAGACCAGATAACGCAGGATATCGCGGAGTCGATCGCCTTCTGTCGTCCTGCAATTAATCGGACGACGAAAGACACGGAAGGAAAGTGTTTAACACGGGAAGAAGCCATTCCCTGCACCGGACACTACACGAACCAGGCGTTGCGTACCCTCAAACGCATGCAAAGCAAGGCTCTGGAATGGAAGGTGCTCCGGGAAACCCCAAAAATCAGCTTGATCGATGCTCCAGGACGTGACCGGTTGATTGATGATCGGACGGAAAGCGATTTGGAGCTCGCCTACAGAAAACCAATCAAACATCGCCGAACAGAGCTCATGCGTGATCAGGCTTGGCTGGTTCTGGTTATCCTGCAGGATTGCGGGATGCGCCCTGATGAGGTGTTCCCCATGCGCATTGAAAACCTTCATTGGGACGCAAATCGTATCTGGATACCGCAAGGCAAAACCCCCAAAGCCCGTCGATTTGTTGCCATGAGCGAACGGGTCAAGACGATGCTTCGGCAGTGGTGCGCAGATCGAAGTGAGGGATGGGTATTTCCATCATCTCGTTCCAAGTCTGGCCATCTGACGACCATTGCTAAAGGTTTCCAGGCGGCGCGGGATCGGGCCGGCTTGGATAGGAAGCTGGTTCCGTATTCGGCACGACACACCTATGGCACCTACACGATGGAGAAGAGCCGTAACGCTTTCGCCGTGGCCAAGTCCATGGGACACGTTGATCTGAAATCCATGGAGCCTTATCAGCATCAGGAATTGGAGCCACTACGGGCAATCATCGACCAGCGAAACCAACGAAAAAAGTTTGGTCAGGTTTTTGGTCAGGTTTTGGAAAATGAAGCGACTGAAGGAAGCGACGTACCGTCGGCATCTGATTGATGATATTAGGTTTGAATGGTGGACGCGGTAGGAATCGAACCTACAACCTGTCGATTAAGAGTCGAATGCTCTGCCAGTTGAGCTACGCGTCCAGGAACACGCCGAAAGGCGATTCAGATGCAATCAGGAAGGAGCGCATGATCACCAAGCGCCTAGAAAAATATAACACATCTGAGCGCTTGATTTGAGGCCAAAGGGGGCCGCTTAGAACGAGAACGACAACCCGCCTTCGACAGAGCGAGACGCCTGCGCAAAGTAGAGCACGCTGCCGTCGCTGGTCACGAACGGCCGATATCCCTGTGCCAGCAGATTTCTTACGTCGATCAGCGCCTCCATGCCGTTCGGCAAGATCCCCCGGCAGCGGATCGGCTGGCGCAGATAAAAGCTCAGGTAGGGATTGCGCAGGTTCGAATCGAATGGATCAATCGCTGTAACCGCGCCAGGTTGCTGCCACTGATACGACGCCTGCCATTGCGTGCCTGCATGCTGCAGCTTGCCGCCATACGTCACCGCAGCCATTTCCGTCCTCCGGGGACGCAGGCCGGATAGCGCGCTGTCCAGCGATATCGGCGCAGCGCTGGAATCCATCACCAGCGATTCACCCGTCCCGAGACTGACGGAAACCCACATGTCATCGGGCAGCAACTCCTTTAGCTCCGCAATCACTCCATCGCTGTTGAAGGCCCTACCTGCCGCCTGCAGGGCACCCGTAGACGAATCGTACAGCAGATTCCCCGATTTCCAGTCAGCTGCCGAGATCACCCCACCGCCGCTCACCAGCGGGTGCTCCACATGATCATGGAACGCAGTCACCCGCATCCGCAGCTGTCCGGCCGAAGTCGAATAGGCGAGTTCTTGGTGCAATCCGTGCTCGAGCACCAGCCGGCCATTCCGCTGCGCGATTGCCGGCGAAAGCGTGTTTGCGCGATCCATCGCATCCGCCTGCTGCGCACCCGGAGCTGTCGCAATCCCGTAGGACAGCATCGCGTCGCCCGCCTGAACGCGAACATTCGCAAACGGGTGACTCACCAACTCAGTCATACCCATGTGCACGGCTTCGATCTCGTTGCCTGCCTCGGCTTCGACCGCCTCCGTCAGGCTCATCGTCTGCGCGCCCCGAACTACCATGGCCTGCAGGCCCTGAACATCGGGCCCGCCCGCAATCTCCGGACGATCCACAAATGCGCCCACCGTGCGCAGGGTCCGTCCGTGAGCTAGCTGCTGCTCGTAGCCAACAACCGTGTTGAGCGCGGTGCCTTCCGATTGGCTCAGATCGGCTCGCAGAATGAGCTGCCGCGTGTCGTCGTTCGACCGCCGCATCTCGAAACCATGATGCACGCCGCCATCGCCGAACCCGCTCTCACCGCCGCGGATCGTCACTCTGGCCTTCAGCGCCGGGTTTTGCCCTTCGGCTTCCGTCACGACCACCAGCGGTCCATCCTCGAGCATGCGCAACAGCGGGCGGTTGGCAGAAAGCCGAAGCGTCCAGGTCCACTCATCCTGAGGTTCATCCGCCTGGCGAGGCTGCGCCGGAAGCCAGCGAAATGCCTCGTACAGCGTGTTCAGTGTCAGATTTACGATCAGACGCGAGCTCGCCGTGATGTGCAGGTTTTCCCGCAGCGTCGGAAGGAAGAGAGACCCAGTGGCCTTTACCCCGTAGATACCTGGCAGAACGCGCGGCAGTTCGTAGCGTCCGTGATCGTCGGTGAAGGTTTCGTGGATGACCGAGAGGTCCGGCCGCAGGAGCTGGACCAGCGCCCCTACCTGGGGAGCTCCCTTCGCATCCCGCACCACCCCGCTGACCGCCCCATCGTTGAGGGCGTGGGCGGGCAACGACAAGGCTGCAAGCAGCGCAAGAACGGGGACGAGGCTGGAGAACCTTCGATTCACTGATTCAATCGTTCGATCAATTCCTGGCCTGTTCTTTCCAAAGGATCACAATCACTGCTTGGAAGTTTCTGCTCTCCGGCAGATCATCCAGGACTGACTTACTCGACGGTGAAGGGGGCCGATTGCGCAATTTCCTGCTTCGATACGCTGTCGTTCACCTGTATCTTGACAAGGTACTTCCCCGGCTGAAGACTTGCAAGTGGCAAGCTCTTCTCGACTGTCACCTGATCGGAATTCGCGCTCAGGCTCGTCGATTCCTCTGACGTATCCAGCAGCGTTTTGTTAGACGCCGTATCGATGATCTGATACGTAATCTTCGCCGCGTTCTGCTTGCTCTTCTCGTCGATACCCAGGTTGTACACCTGCATCCAGAAATTCAGCTTCTGATCGCGCCGGAACGTCACCGGTGTAGCCGCATTCGCCGTTACCCGCGGCCGCAGGTAGGTATTGCCGATAATGAAGTTCCCGGTGCCGATCTGCTTCGATGGCACCCGCTCCATTTTGTCCGCCAATATCAGCGACGAGGCCGACAGCCGCTCGTCGTCATACTTCGGAACCGTAATGCCCTGCGCCCAGATCCCGACATGGTCGGGGTTGTTCACGTCCTTGATCGCCACGTCCACGCGATACCGGCCCGGCCGCAGCGGAAGGGCCTTCCAGTAGAGTTCCGAGTGGTCGAGCGTCTTCGGCAGCAGTTCCGCCGGCTCCTCCACCTGTACCGTCTCCTCGAAAGTCTGGACGATGTGGTCCGTGATGGTCGAGACCCGGCCGAAAATATTCACAACACCCTTGGAAACGCCGTCCTTCGTGTTGAAGGTGATGTCCCGGTTCTTGATCTGCAGCGTAATCGGCACAAGAACCGTGTCTTCCGTCACCTTCACGTAATCCGTGCGCACATCAAACGGAAACACCGGCCCGGTCAGCAACTTGTGGTTGCTCACAAACGACTCCAGGTCCTTGAACTTGATCACGGGCGGCGCCTGGAGCTTGGCGAATTGCTCCAGCCGGTCGAACTGCTTGCTCTGGGTACTGGCTGCTTGCGGGCCATTACCGAGATTCTCAAGCCCCCCGCGGAACCGGTCCGCCTGCTTGGCCATACCCATCTGCTCATAAAGAGTCGCACCCGCTCCCGGAACGTGCTGAAGCGCATCTTTTTCCGAACGGTCGATCGTCATGTGGTAGTCGCCGCACATGCACGTGTCGACAAACTCGATATCGATGTTGTCGCCGACCCCTTCCAGATACCGGTAATGCCAGATCTCAAATGGGAAGGTCGAAGTCTGCCCGCCACCCTCGGCCATCGGGCGATCATACATCCCACCGCTGGGATGCGACTCAATATCGTCCGGCTTGCCGTACTTGATGTAGATCATCCCGCGATCCGTCTTCCAGCCCGGCTTGCCGGCTGCAAAGTGCTCGTTCGCGTAAGCGATCCGGCGGTAATGCTCTTCGCGGTATTCATTCTCCGGAGAATCCGGATTCGGATTGCGCCGCTGCCAGAATGCCTCGATGAAGGAGTCCCGCTCCTCATCGTTGCTCAGGCTCTTGAAAGCCTTTAGTTCCTGGTCGGTGATGATCCAGTGGACGTCCTCGTCCACCCACTTCTTGTAGCTTCCGTGAAGCTCCTGCTTCAGTTCTTTCTGCTGCTTGAAACGTTCCTTATCGGAAAGCTGCCGCTTCAAGGGGTCCTGATTCTGCGAATCAGGCGCCTGCTGTGAATCGGCCGGGGCTCCCTGCTGCCCGTAAGCAGAAGGTATCGTTAGGATCGCACCCAAAACAACGGAAAGAGAGAGTGTGAATCGCCCCTTTGACATACGACGCTGGCTGCTCCTCATCCAGCCTCTCATTTTACGAAACTTGTATAAACAGTTACAAGCGTCTACTGAGCGTTCCCCAAGCGCCTCGCAGACAGCCCGCGGAACCCGGCTTCCCTTCTTCGGTCCACCATTCATCAACGACATGAGGAGAGAACCGCTGCTGTTCTGCGCGGAAACAGCACACGCGCACGACAATCACCCACGCCGGATGCTACTATCAAAGGTTTTTGTGAAACTTGAGCCTCTGGAGTCATCCTATGACCGCCGCGCCAGCCGTCCCGACTACCAATTTCACGTACCCTTTCACGCTGACCGAGGATCAGGAGCAGCTTCGCAAGGAGATCCGCGACTTCGCCGTCCGTGAAATCGCGCCCAACGTCATGCGCTGGGACGAAGCCAGCGAATTTCCGGCTGATGTGGTCAAACAGCTTGGCCAGATGGGCCTGCTCGGCGTCATCTTCCCGGTCGAATACGGCGGGGCTGGCCTTGGCTACGTCGATTACGTCCTGGCCATTGAAGAGCTCTCCGCTGTCGATGGCTCCGTCGGCATCATTGTCGCCGCGCATAACTCCCTCTGCACGAATCACATCTTCCTCGCCGGTAGCGAGGAACAGCGTCGCAAGTACATCCCCCGCCTCGCGAGCGGCGAATGGCTCGGAGCTTGGGGACTCACCGAGCCCGGCTCCGGCTCCGACGCTGGCGCGGCTCGCACCACCGCCGTCCGGAAAGGCGACCGCTGGGTCCTCAACGGCAACAAGACCTTCATCACCAACGCCCATTACGCCGACGTCGCCGTCGTCATCGCCGTCACCGACCGCGAACAGGGCACCCACGGTCTATCGGCCTTCGTTGTTGAAAGAGGCACCCCTGGGTTCCGTCCCGGCAAGAAAGAGAACAAGCTCGGCCTGCGCGCCAGCGATACTTCCGAGCTGATCTTCGAGGACTGCGAGATCCCTGCCGAGAACCTCCTCGGCGAGCTTGGAGAAGGTTTCGTCGACTCCATGCGCGTGCTCGATGGGGGCCGCATCTCTATCGCTGCGCTCTCACTCGGCATCGGTCGCGGCGCACTTGATGCTTCGGTGAAATATGTCAAGGAGCGCCGGCAGTTCGGCAAGGCGATCGCCGAATTTCAGGGAATCCAGTGGAAGCTCGCCGACATGGCCACGGAACTCGATGCCGCCCGCCTCCTCACCCAGCGTGCCTGCGTCCTCAAGGACGCCGGCCAGCGCGTCACCCGCGAATCCAGCATGGCCAAGCTCTACGCCAGCGAAGTCGCCGTGCGCATCTGCGACGAATCCGTCCAGCTTCACGGCGGATACGGCTTCATTAAGGACTATCCCGCCGAAAAGTTCTATCGTGACGTGAAACTCTGCACCATCGGCGAGGGCACCAGCGAAATTCAGCGTATGGTCATCGCCCGCGAGATTCTGAAGGTCCACCCATCCCGCGGCTGATTCAGGCTGGAGCGGTTCCAGTGCATCTCGCGGAAGGTACATGCCAATCATCGGCCGAAACTTGCGGAATCGCCAACGTTCCGCCCGGAATCGCGACTATCGTTTGGATTGCGGCTACGAGTCCCGCAAGCTCGCCTGTGGTGCTAGTTCGTCAATGCGGCTCAACCGGAACAAGATTCCACGTGCAGACGGCTGGCAAGTTGATGAGTTCTCTTTCCGACAGCTTCCTTACGATTTCTCGCTTTGACAGCGAAAGAATGAAACCATCGGTGAAGTTTGAATAGCAGAAACCTGATGACCAAGCATTAATCGAAAGTAGCAGGTGATCCTCATCTATCCACTTGATCGCCGTTGTATTTGCCCCCGGAGTCTTGCAGATGCGTTTGGCGTCAATGTTGAACATTTTCTCTGCTAATGTAATCAGCTCTGTGTCCCCTATGATCCCGCCGTTAGTTGTCACGCGGAAAAGCTGCGTTTCCGCGCTGGTGGCTTTGGGATCTTACCCTTTGACCTAAGCTCACATTCCGGCCGTATTACCGGATTTACAGAAGTTTCGATCTCAGAAAGCCCGTACTAACACTCTTCGCGACCAGCCATAGCACAAAATCAGCATAAGGATCTGAACCGCTTTCGTCAGCACCGGATCCCTGTAAGGTTCCGTCTCGGCATCAGAACACGGTTTTGGCCGTGCCGATAAGCTTCCAGCTATTCGTACGCAATCGCCTGGGTTACGTCCTGCCTCGCGGCCTTCAGCGCGGGCACAATCGCCCCAAGCAATGCCCCCGCGAGAGCAATGGCTCCGGCGATCGGCCACCAGCCATACACCGTCTCCTGCGTCAGGATCGAAGGCACCAGGTGCCGCATGCACCACTGCGTGCCATAGGTGAAGATGATGCCCGCCACAATCCCACCTATCGCGATGAGGAACGTCTCTTTCAATAGCAGGCTGAGAATCGTACCGGACGACGCTCCTATTGCCTTCAGAATCCCGATCTCACGCGTCCGCTCGAGCACCGCGGTGTACATCGCCATGTAGACCACGATGAACCCGACGATCACCGCAACCCCGATCACCACGCCGATGAAGTTTCGCAGAAGCCCGACGCTGCTGATCGAAAGCATCGACGTGAACTCCTCCATGGTGTAGATGGGATACCCAGGCATCTTCTTCTTCAGCTCGTTCACCACTTCCTGCGCGCGGCTCGGATCGTCGAGCTTCAGATAAATCTGGCTCAGATGGTGCGGATTCCCCGTGAGTTCCTGCAGCACTGGCAGCTGCACGGCGATGCGCGTCAGTTTTCCTGACTCGAAAATGCCGGCAAGATGCCAGTCATGATCGATCAGGTGAACCGTATCCCCGACATGCAGATGCTTCTCGCGCGCGTAATACTCATCGATGAGCATGTCGTCATCCTTCTGGAACGGCCCGCCCCGAAGGAAGTGAAAGCCGCCGCTCATCCGGCCGAACTGATCGAGGTCGAGGCCCGTGATCGTATCCAGCCCCGCCAGCGGCTGCACCACCGTACCCGTCGCCACTACTACATGCGGCTCCTTGGCCAGCATCGGAACGAGCTTGTCTGTCATAGGCGCTGAACTGAGCGAGATCACCGAAGATCCTGGCGGCCGGATCATAATGTCCGCCCCTGCTCCCCGTGCGCGGCGCGCCGTGGCATCGAGGGTGCCATAGCTGACACCCACGAGCGTGAGGATCATCGTGACTTCAACGGCAATGGCGAGAATGCTCAGGGCTGCGCGGACAGGCCTGTGCCCAAGGTTGGACAGCACATATCGGTTGATCGCACCGGAGCGGGAGGACATCAGTCAGGGCCTGTTAACACTATTAGGACGGCAGCGACGGGAGCCAATTTTTTCTGGCTTCTAGGAGCGAGGAGCGACGAATGTTGAAACCTTCGAGCGACGAGCGACAACGAAGACGAGAAAATTGACCCCGTCCCTTCGGGTTGCGGCGAAAATCGGGTCATACTTCCTTGTCATCCTTGCACGCGGTCGCGCAATGCGCTGCGGACTCAGCCTCCTCTAACCCGATTTTCGTTCGCAACGCTGCTCGCCCTAATAGTGTTAGCAGGCCCTCCGCTTCAGTCTCCCGCCATCGCCAGCCTGCTGGTCTCTTCGGTCTGCGACCGAAGCTCGGCTTGGGCCCGCAGTGACTGCTCGAAAGCCGCGAGCTGCGCCTCGATATCTCCCTCGATCTTGCGCCGCTTGATAATGTCCTCGCGATACCGCCGCAGGAAGTAATCGATCGTCTCTACGCGTATCCGAATCGAGCCAGACGGCTTGTTCTCATCCAGGTCCTTGAACGAGAAGTAAGGCGTGCCAGAATTCTCGATAATCCCTTCGATGACCCCATAAATCGGAGCGTCATGACCGCACTTGAAGCTCGATACCTCGAGCGCGACCAGGTTCGGATGCCGCGCCGTAAACTTCGCCGCCCACACCTTGTGGTTCGTGCTCGTCGAGTAGCGATTCTTCCACACGTCGCTGATGTCCAGCGGATGCGTGATAAGCCCTGCCCTCACCTCATCGCCGAAAAGCCGGTCCAGCAGGTCTTCATCGAGCGGCAACGTGCTCTGCGAGAACACCGGGTAGCCGAGCTTCTGGAACTCCTCCATGATCTCGTGGTTCAGCCCCGGATCGTGGTGATACACGCGCCCCAGCATCACGATGCCGATGCGGTCCTCGCGCTCCAGTTGATCGAGCGTCTCACGCGCCTGCCGCCGAATTTCGTTCTCGCTCTCGGCCAGTGCCTTGAACCCGGCCGCAATAGCCCGATCATTTTCCTCGCGCGACAGCCCAAGAAGCGGCGTCCACGCCTTGTACATCTGATCCGCGCAGATCTTTTCATCCCGCAGGTTCAGAATCGGATCGAGATACGCGATCCCGTTCTCCGTGAATACGTCACTCTCTTTCGTGAACGCCGCCTTGACTACTTCAGGCGTCGCAGTCACCGTCGGGCACGCATTCGAGCCCGTCAGATTCACGAGCGGCGTATGCAGAATGTCATACATCGGGAACCAGACTGCATTCAGCGGCTTCTTGTTGTGCTTGGTCGCCAGCAGATTGTAGACGTGCGCGATCCCGATCTTCGATGGATAGCAGGGATCGATTGCGCCGCGACTCGCACCC
>Ga0213872_10001628_pt1 | contig 14213 bp, 11 predicted proteins | sample VelepicomBERX_R2_FD_160071 | JGI IMG/M metagenome (GOLD analysis project Ga0213872, IMG submission 160071) | Rhizosphere microbial communities from Vellozia epidendroides in rupestrian grasslands, the National Park of Serra do Cipo, Brazil - RX_R2 | ecosystem: Host-associated > Plants > Roots >...
CGTCGGGCAGGGTGTCGGCGCCTCGCTGAGCGGCCTCGCGGCAGGCGCCATCATCGATCGTTACGGCTATGACCCGGCGTTCCTTGGTCTGGGCGGCGTCGCGGCGGCGGCGTTGCTGGCGCTGGTCGCGCTGTTTCCCGAAACGCGGTGCGAGCAGACGCGACTCGCGGCGCAGGGGGCGTTATCATCGTAATGGGAACGAACGACAGTGTAAGAGAGAACAGGGTTTCTCCGATGCCGACCGAAGCGTCATCCGCTCATCCGTCCGCGCGCCGCTGGCTCGATTATCGCCGGAAGCGCTTCTGGGCCGTCGTTCTTGTCCTGATCTATGTGCTGGGCGGATTCTTCGCCGCGCCGCCGATCCTGCGGGGCCAGCTCGTCTCGTCGCTGCAGAAGGCGTTGGACCGGCCGGTGGCGTTGGACGGCGTGTCCGTCAATCCGCTGATCCTCAGCGTCGATCTGCGCGGTTTGCGCGTGGCCGAGAAGGATGGATCGCCGCTGCTCGGCTTCGACCGATTGCATATCCGGCTGTCGCCCGCCAGCCTGGTCCAATGGGCCTGGAGCTTCGGCGAGATCCGGCTGGAAGGCTTCAAGGGCACGATCGTCCGCTACGGCACCGTCGACACCAATATCGGGCGCCTGACCGACGCTTCCGCCGGCGACGCCAAACCGGCGGCGGAGCAGGGCGGCGTTCCCCGGCTGATCATCCGCCATCTCGGCATCGTGAATGCGACGGTGGATTACACCGATCATGTGCCGGCGCCGGCCTTCACCACCCGCATCGGCCCCGTCAATGCCGAGATCGACAGCTTCAGCACTCTGCCTGACAAGACCGGGCGGCAACACGTCCTGATCGATCTCGAACATGGCGCGACGCTGGAATGGACCGCCGATTCCAGCTTGCGACCGCTGGCGTCGCAGGGTCATGTGGCGGTCAAAGGCCCCTATGCGCCGCTGGTCTCCCGCTATCTCGGCGACGCCCTCAAGCTGTCGATGCCGAGCGGCACGCTGGCGGCCGAGCTCGATTACCGCGTGCAGCAAAGGCCCGACGGCAGTCCCGGCGTGGCTGTCGATCATCTCGGGCTGGTGGTGAAGGATCTGGCGGTGACCGAGCCCGGTGCGCCGGCGCCCTTCCTGACCCTGGCGGAATTCCGCCTGGCCGGCGGCCATCTGGCGTGGCCGGAGCGGGAGGCCGGCGCCGACAGTCTGATGGTCGACGGTCTCGGCCTCTCGCTGGTTCGGCAGCAGGACGGCGCCGTCGCCCTGCCGCTGCCGCAGGCGGGATCCCGGCAATCGCCGCCGGAGGCGAAGGCGGAATGGGGGGCTTCGCTCGGCAAGCTGGAGGTCAGGAACGCCAAGGCGCAATTCGAGGACCGCGCCCTGCACGCCCCGGGAAAGATCGAGATCGCCTCGCTCGGCGTCACCGCCGACTCCCTGTCGAACAAGGCGGGCGCCGCTTTTCCCTTCGCCGTGGCCGTCGGACTGGCGCCTGGCGGGACGGCCAAGCTGGAGGGCAAGGCCTCGGTCGCCCCGGGTGTCGCGATCAACGCCAAGCTCAGCATCGCCGACCTGCCGATCGCCATCGCCCAACCCTATCTGCACGATCTCGCCAAGCTCACCATCGAGGACGGCAGGGTCGAGGCCGTGGGCGACGTGACCCTGCAGGACCCGGACGGATTGAAGGTCGCCGGCCATGGCGAGATCCGCTCGCTCAAGCTGAAGGACGAGGTCGAGAAGACGCCGGTCGTGGCGTGGGAGCGCCTCAGCATCGACCGCTATGTCTATCGCCAGTCGGCGAACGACCTGGAGATTTCCCAGGCCACGCTGAACGGACCGTATCTGCGCTTCCAGGTGGCGGCGGACCAGTCGACCAATTTCAGCCATATCCTGCTGCCCGCCGCTCCGGCCAAGCCGGCGGCTCCCGCCGCCACGGCGGAGCCGATGAAGATCGGCGTCGGGCGGATCGCGGTCGCCGCGGGCAGCGCCGATTATGGCGACGCCTCGCTGCCGCTGCCGTTCGCCACCCATGTCACCAATCTGCAGGGCCATGTCGCGTCGCTGGTCTCGACCGCCGCCTCGGCGTCGGCGGTCTCGCTGCAGGGCCAGGTCGACCAGTATGGCTCGGTGACCGTGTATGGCCGGGTCAATCCCTTCCAGCCCGCCAAGGGCATGAACATCAACGTGGTGTTCCGCAATGTCGATTTCCCCGGCCTGTCGCCCTATTCGGTGAAGTTCGCCGGGCGCCGCATCGCCCAGGGCAAGCTCGACGTCACGTCGAAATATTCGGTCGATAGCGGCAAGCTGAACGGCGCGAATCGCGTGGTCATCCGCGACATGGAACTGGGCGAGAAGGTCGACGTGCCGGGCGCGTTGGACCTGCCGCTCGATCTGGCGATCTCGCTGCTGAAGGATTCCGAGGGCAAGATCGATCTGGATCTTCCCGTCACCGGCAACGTCAACGATCCCCAGTTCGATTTCGGCGGCGTCATCGCCAAGGCCATCGCCGACATGTTGGGAGATCTGGTGACCGCCCCGTTCCGCGCCCTGGCGTCGCTGTTCGGCGGGCAAGCGGACTCGGTGCAAAAGATCGATTTCGCCCCGGGCCGCGCCGTGCTCGATCCGCCCGAACAGGAAAAGATCCGCCAGATCGCCGATATCTTGCAGAAGCGCCCGAAGCTCGGGGTGGTGGTGGCCGGCGTGGTCGACCAGGACGCCGACCGCAGGCGCCTGCAGCGCGACGCACTCGACGCCGAGATGGCCAAGCAGCTGGGCGATCACGATATGGTGGACCGCCAGCGCCGCTATCTCGAATCCCTGTTCGAGAGGCGGATCGGCAAGGACCAGCTGGCGGCGGTGCGGCAGCCTTTCGCGGCGTCCCTCGACGATCCGGCCTATATCGCCGCGCTGCGCCGCCAGGTGGCGACCACCGAGCCGATCGACGACGGGGCGCTGGCCGCTCTCGCCAAGGCGCGCGGCGACGCGGTGGCGGCCGCCTTGAAACAGGTCCCCGGCCTCGACCCGCAGCGGGTGACGATCCAGGACGCCAAGGCCGTCAAGGCGGATGACGAAAGCCGCATTCCTCTCACGCTGGAAGCAGCGGCCCGCTAGCTCCATCGTCGTTTCCGCGCAGGCGGGAACCCAGCGTTACGCGCGGCAGCGCGGAAAAAGACTCATATCGCCGCGGACGCGGCTTGCGTCTGGGTTCCCGCCTGCGCGGGAACGACGGAGGCACGTATCCTAATCAGCGAACACGAGACACTGTTCGAACCGTCCGTCCGGCAGGATGAAGGTCGACAGGCTGAGGGACTTGCCGCCGGCCTCGATGGAATATTCGCGGAACTCCATGCCGCCGCGATCGCTGCGCGAGGTCTGGACGAATTTCGTCGGTGTCCCGAGCGGTCCCAGCGAGGCGGCGAAATCGGCCACCGCTTGCGGCGAGAGATAAGCATTGAGACTCTCGCTGAGCGTGGCGCGGTCGGGCGCCCCCTTCTGCAGCTCGGCAAACAGTTCCTTGGCGCGGGCCAGGCGGGTTTCGGCGTCGGGGTCGAGCGCCGCGTCCATCACAACCGCTTCGATCTTCTTCTCGATGCTTTGGAAGGCCGGTCCCTCGCCATTGGTCAGCACAACGATGGCGGCCTTGTCGTCGGGGAAAATGACATTGGCGCTGAGGAAGCCCGCCGCTTCGCCGGAATGGGACCAGCGGCGCCGGCCGGTGGCGGTCTGGCGGACGAACAGGCCCAGGCCATAACCGGTGCCGGTGCCGTCGGCCAGGACCATCTCGGTGGTCATCGCCTTCAGCGACGCCGGCTTCAAGATTTCGCCGCGGCTGAGGGCGATGTCCCAGCGCGCCAGGTCCGAGGCGGTCATCGCCAGTTCGGCGGCGGCCGACATCCAGCCCTTGGCCTCGATCGGCGGCTGGCGCAGCGGCCCCAGGGCGTAATGGGTATAGGGCAGGGGATCGGCGGCGCTCCACGGCGCCGAGTCGATGTCGATCGGGCTTTTCATGCCGACCTTGTCGAAGACCCGTTCGCCGAGGAACGAGAACAGGCTGCGGCCGCTGGCCTTCTCGACGATGCGTCCTAGCGCGACATAGCCGGTATTGCTGTATTGCCAACGCGTGCCGGGCTCGAAATCGAGCGGCTTCTTGGCCCAGGCGTCGAGGACGCCCTGCGCCGTCGTCTCGTGCTGCATCGGCAGCGGGACGTAATCATCGGCGTAGTAATCCTCGTAGCCCGAGGTGTGAGTCAGCAACTCGCGAATGGTGACGTCCTGGGCCCGCGTCAGGTCGGGCAGAAAGCGCGCCACCTTGTCGTCGAGCGACAATTTTCCCTCTTCCGCCAGCAGCAGGATCGCCGTGGCGGTCAGATGCTTGCTGTTGGAGGCGATCTTGTAGCGCATCGACGGCGTGGCGGGGACGTCCGGCTGCACGCGGGCCAGGCCATAGGCCTTGGCCAGCACGATCCTGCCGTCCTTGACGATGGCGATCGAGGCGCTGGGCACGCCGGTGTCGGCCAGCACCTTGGGGACGATGGCGTCGACGGCGCTTTCCAGCGAGTCGGCGCGGGCGCAAAGGGAAGCCAGCGCCAGGCAGGCCGCCCCGAGCAATGTGGGCAGGCGGCTCATGATTTCTCCTTTTCGCCGAGATGGCCGTCATACCAGTCGAGCATGCGCTGCAGCCGGTCGATGACGAAGCTCGGCCGGCGCAGCGCGTGGTTGGCGCCGGGATAGGCGATCAGCCGCGTCTCGACGCCGGTCAGCTTGAGGGCCTCGTAAAGCTGCTGCCCGCCGGCCAGCGGCACATTGTCGTCGCTGGTGCCGCCCATGAACAGGGTCGGGGTCTTGATCCGGTCGGCATGGAAGAACGGCTCGGACAGCCGCGTGTAAAGCTCGGCATGACTCCACGGCGCGCCGAGTTCCTGGGCATATTGCTTGATATACTGGTCGATGCCGAACAGCCCGAACAGATTGCCTTCGCCGGCCCCGCTCAGCGCCGCCTTGAAGCGGCTGTCGCGGACGATCAGGAAGTCGGTGAGGATGCCGCCATAGCTCCAGCCGCCTACGCCGAGGCGCTGCGGATCGGCGTAACCCTGGGCGATCGCCCAGTCGAGCGAGGCTTCGAGATCGATGACTTCCTTGTTACCCCAATCGGCGGCGATGGTCCTGGCATACTCGTCGCCGCGCCCGGAGCTGCCGCGGTAATTGACCGCCAGCACCAGATAGCCGTGCGCCGCCAGCCATTGGCGGACCAGCATGTCGCCGCCACTCTGTAGCCAGTGAGCGTCCTGCTCGTTCGGGCCGCCATGGATCCACAGGATGGTCGGGTACCTGCGGCCCGCGGTGAAGCCGGCCGGCTTGACCATCAGGCCGTGCGGCTCGGAACCGTCGGCGCCGCGCGCCGAGAAATCTTCGACCTCGCCCCAGCGGATGGCGGCGGACAGCGCCTTGTTGTGCGACGACAGCGGGCGCAGGGTCTTACCGTCCAGCGCGTAAAGTTCCGGCAGGGAACCGTCGCCGCTGGCGATGACGGCGCGCGCGCCATTGCCGCCGCATTGGTCGGTGATGGTCAGGCCGCCGTCGGTCAGGCGGGTCAGGGTGTCCTTGGCGGCATCGATCTGGGCGGCATACACCCGGCGGTCATCGGCCACCAGCACGCCGATCCTGCCCGGTCCCAGGACGACCGGCTTCGACACCGAGCGGTCGATGCCGCCGCGCAGAATGCGGGTGGCGCCGCTGTCGAGCTCGGTCGCGGCGAGGCGGGCCTGGCTGTATTCGTTCACCTTCGGCGCGTCGCCGGCCAGGTGATAGATCCGCTTGCCGTCGTCGCTCCACATCAGCGCCTGATGCCCGGCGGCGGGGATTTTGGCGACCAGATGCGGCTCGGCGCCTTTTTGCGCCGCGACCAGCTCGAGCCAGTGGGTGGCCGGCGCCGCCTGATCGGCATCATGGTCGGCGATGAAGGCGATCTGCGATCCGTCCGGCGACCATTCGGCGTGTTTTTCGTCGAACGACCCGTCGCCGGTTACCCGCACCAGGGACTTGGCGGCGAGGTCGAAGACATAGAGATGATCGTGGTCATCGGCGGTGATGAATCCGACGTCGTCCTGCTTGAAGTGGAGGTCGTCGATCACCTTCGGCTTCGGCTTGTCCTGGTCCGCCGTCTGCTGGTTGGTCATGACGATCAGCAGGCGCTTGGAATCGGGCGACCAGCGATAGGAATCGATGTCGCCCGACACGTCGGTCAGGCGCCGCGCCTCGCCGCCGCGGCGGTCGAGCAGCCAGATCTGGCTGTGCTCGTCCTTGCCGCGCTTCGAGAGGAACGAGATGAAGCGGCCATCGGGGCTGAAGGCCGGGGCGCTGGAGCTTTCGTCCTCGGCGGTCAGCGCCAGCGGCTCGCCGCCGGCCAGCGGGGCCAGCCAGACGGCGGTGCGGCGCTTGTCCGCCTTGACGTCGTTGGCGGTCGCCGTATAGACCGCCCATTTGCCGTCGGCCGAGCATTTCAGGCTGTCGAGACCGTGGATGTTCCCGATATCGTCCAGCGTGACGGCGTGCGGTTCCTCGGCTACGGCCGCGCCCACACCGACCCCCGCGACCATCAGCGTGGCGGCCACGCCGGCGGCGATACACATCCTGTTCTTCATTCGCATCCCCCATGAGGTTGCGCAAAGAGTACACGCGATCTATGGTCCCGCTCAACCAGACCCCAAGAACGGAGAAAGGCCCTGACCGCCACCGCCAAAATCCTGCTGCTCGGTTCCGGCGAACTGGGTCGCGAATTCGTCATTTCCGCCAAGCGCCTCGGCGCCCATGTCGTGGCCTGCGACTCCTATGAAGGCGCGCCGGCGATGCAGGTGGCCGACGAGGCGGAGGTCTTCTCGATGCTGGACGGCGTCGCCCTGGAAGCCGCCATCGACAAGCACCGCCCCGACTTCATCGTCCCCGAGGTCGAGGCGATCCGCACCGAAGTGCTGAAGGAGTGCGAGGATCGCGGTTTCAACGTGGTGCCTTCGGCGCGCGCCACCATCATGACGATGAACCGCGACCGCATCCGCGAGGTGGCGGCGGCCGAGCTGGGCCTCAAGACCTCGACCTATCTTTATGCCGAGACGCTGGAGGAGATGCGCGACGCGGTGGCCAAGGTCGGGCTCCCTTGCGTGGTGAAGCCGGTAATGTCGTCCTCGGGCAAGGGCCAGAGCACGGTGAAGAGCGCCGATGCGGTGGATGCCGCCTGGGATTACGCCGTGGCGGGGATGCGCGGCGACCGCAAGAGGGTCATCGTCGAGGCCTTCATCGCCTTCGACTATGAGATCACGCTTCTGACCATCCGCACCCGCGACGGCGTGGTGTTCTGCGAGCCGATCGGCCATCGCCAGGAGCGCGGCGATTATCAGGAAAGCTGGCAGCCGACGCCGATGAGCGCCGGCGCGGTGGCCGAGGCCAAGCGCATGGCGAAGGCGGTGGTCGACGATCTGGGCGGCTATGGCTTGTTCGGCGTCGAGTTCTTCGTCAAGGGCGACGAGGTGATCTTCTCGGAATTGTCGCCGCGCCCGCACGACACCGGCATGGTGACGCTGATCTCGCAGAACCTGACCGAATTCGACCTGCATGCGCGGGCCATTCTCGGCCTGCCGATCCCTTCGATCACGCTGCATGGCCCCAGCGCCTCGGCGGTGGTGCTGGCCGATCGCGACTGCGATGATTTCGCCATCGAGGGCGTGGCGGAAGCGCTGGTTCCCGACGTACCCGGCATCGATCTCGACGTGCGGATCTTCAACAAGCCGACCACGCGGCCCTATCGCCGCATGGGCGTCGCCCTGGCGCTGGCGCGGAACGGCGATGTCGAGACCGCGCGCGCCGCGGCTCGCGCCGCCGCGGCGAAGATCAAACTGAGCTATCGCCCCCGCTGAGCGCCTGGACGATATAGATCTCGGCGTCGGGCCCCAGCGCCTGGCCGAGATCGAAGCTCTGCTCGCCATCGATGAAGAAGCGGATATGGCGGCGGATGCGGTCCTGCTCGTCGATCACGCGGAATCGCAGGCCGGGGAATTGCCGGTCGAGATCGGCCAGCACGGCGCCCAGCGTGGCGCCCTCGGCCGCGACCTCGCCGGCGCCGGTATAGGACCGCAGGGCGCTGGGAATCATCACCCGCATCAGGCGGTCGCCGCCTCCACCGCATAGATCTCCGGCAGATGGCTGGCGATGCAGTTCCAGCTCTCGCCCTCGTCGGCGCTGGCCCACAGCTCGCCGCTGGTCGTGCCGAAATAGAGCCCAACCCTGTCCATCCGGTCGCTGGTCATCGCCTGGCGCTTCACCGTCCACCACACCTGCCGGTCGGGGAATCCGGCCGAATGGCGCTTCCAGCTGGCTCCGGCGTCGCGCGTCGAATAGACCGAGGGCGTGCCGCCGGGGCAGGTGCGCGGCCAGACCGAGGTGCCGTCCATCGGGAATACCCAGGCGCGGTCGGCGTCGTGGGGATGGACGGCGATGGGAAAGCCGATGTCGCCGACCTCGGGCGGCATCGCCTTGCCGATGCGCGTCCAGGTCTCGGACGGCCGGTCGATGCGATAGATGCCGCAATGATTCTGCTGATAGAGCCGGTCGGGATTGCTGGGACAGAGGCGGATGCAATGGGGGTCGTGGAAGGCGATGTTGGCGGGGTCCAAGCCCTCGACCACCTCCAGCCCCTGGATCAGGGGACGCCAGGACTTGCCGCCATCGGTGGATTCATGCACGCCGCCGCCCGACATGCCGAGATAGATGTGATTGCGGTCGCGCGGATCGACGATGATCGAATGCAGCTTCGGCCCATCGGGCGTGCCGTCCTGCGATCCGCCGGCGGCCTTCCTGGCGCCCGGCCGGTCATTGAAGCCCGATACCGGCTCCCAGCTGTCGCCGCCGTCCTCCGAGCGGAACAATCCCTGCGGCGAGGTGCCGGCATACCACACGCCGGGGTCGTCGGCATGGCCCGGCGTCAGCCAGAAGGTGTGGTCGACGGTGCGCCCCGCTTCGCCGTCGGCGGCCTTGGGGAAGGCGGGGGGACGCGACGCCTCTTTCCAGCTTCGCCCGCGATCCTCCGAGCGGAACAAGGTCGGACCCAGATGCCCGGTCTTTCCGGCGGCGATGATCGTCTTGCCGTCGCGCGGATCGAGGACCAGATGATTGAGCTCGTGGCCGAGAAAATGGGGGCCGTCGACCCGCCAGGTGCGGCGCGCGGCATCGCTCTCCAGCAGCCAGGCTCCCTTTCTGGTGGCGATCAGCAGCGTCACTGACGACATTTGCGTCTCCCGGTTGTTTCTTGCTGAACCGACTATAGCGGATTTGCCCCCGGTCGGTCACGGCGGGCGGCAAGCCGCTCGGCCATGGCGTCGAGGAACAGGCGCACGCGGTTGGAAAGCTGGCGGTTGCTGGGGAACAGGGCGCAGACCGGGGCGGCCTCGCTCTGCCAGCCGGGCAGCACCCGGACCAGGCGGCCGGCCTGCAGATCCGCCTCGACGTCGATGCGCGATTTCAGGATCACCCCGTGACCGGTCAGGGCCCAGTCATAGGCGGCCTCGCCGCTGTCGCTGCGCAGCCGGCCGGACACCGGCTGCTCGATGACCGTTCCGTCCGGTCCGGCCAGCCGCCACAATCCGGCCGCGCCGTAGAGCAGGCAGTCGTGACCGGCCAGATCGGTGGGATGGGCGGGATGGCCGCGGCGCTCCAGATAGTCCGGGGTGGCGACCAGGATGCGGTGATTGTCGGCCAGTTTGCGCATCACCAGGCCGGACTCCTTCGGCTCGCCGATGCGCACCACCACGTCCAGCGATTCGTCGATCAGATTGGCCAGCCGGTCGGTCAGCATCAGATCGACCGACAATTTCGCATTGGCCTGAACCAGCGCCGCGCAGACCGGGCTGACATGGGCGCGGCCGAGGGCGACGGTGGCGCTGACCCGCAGCACGCCGCGCGCCTCGACCCGCCCATGGCTCAGCGCCGCCTCGGCCTCGTCGATCTCGGCCAGGATGCGCAGGGCGCGCTGATGAAGATCCCGGCCCTCGTCGGTCAGGGCGATATGACGCGTGCTGCGCGCCAGCAGCCGGGCGTCGAGGCGGCGTTCCAGGGTGGCGAGGCGCTTGCTGACCACGCTCAGCGCCAGCCCCATTTCGCGCCCCGCCGCCGACAGGCTGCCGGCGGCGACGATGCGGACGAAGGTGCGCAGTTCGGTAATGTCGTCGAGCATCGGCAGATTATATCCGAAAAGTGGAGGATATATCCAATCTTTGCCTGATTAATCGTCGATCGAGAAAGGGATAGTCTCCTGCCATCGAATAACCCATCGGAGCATCCCGATCATGAGCACCGATCCTCTTCTGGCCTCCCGTCGTTCCTTCCTGATCGGCGCTGGTGCCGTCGGCGGCATCGCCGCCACCGCCTCGCTGAACCCTGCCGCCGCCAAGACCGCCAGCTCGTTCTGGCCCAATGGCGAGCGCCTGGTGATTTCCATCTCGATGCAGTTCGAGGCCGGCGGCCAGCCGCTGAAAGGCACCGACAGCCCGTTCCCGCGCATCGACCTGCCCGACTCGATCCCCGCCGATCCGGTGGTCAACAGCTGGTTCGCCTATGGCTACCGCGAGGGTGTGCCCCGCATGCTCGACCTGTGGGACAAGCATGGCGTCAAGGTCACCTCGCACATGATCGGCGAGGCGGTGAAGCACAGCCCCGACCTGGCCCGCGAGATCGTCCGGCGCGGCCATGAAGCCGCCGGGCATGGTCCGCGCTGGAGCTCGCAATATGCGATGAGCCGCGACGAGGAGCGCCGCTTCCTGATCGACGCCCGCGACATGGTGGCCGAAATTACCGGCCAGGCGCCGGTCGGCTACAACGCCAATTGGCTGCGCCGCGGGCCCAATACCCTATCGCTGCTGCAGGAGCTGGGCTACCTCTATCACATCGACGATCTCAGCCGCGACGAGCCCTTCATCGAACAGGTGAACGGCAAGGATTTCGCCGTCGTGCCCTACACGCTGCGCAACAACGACATCCTGCTTATCGAAGGCCGCAACTACTCGCCGGACAAGTTCCTCGACCAGATCAAGATGGATTTCGACGTGCTGTACCGCGAGGGCGCGACCCGGCGGCGCATGATGTCGATCAGCGCCCATGACCGCATCAGCGGCACGCCGCAGATGGTCGATGCCTGGGACAAGTTCCTGACCTACGCCAAGAGCCATGCCGGTGTCGGTTTCATGCGCAAGGACGACATCGCCCGCTTCGCCCGGCAGAGCCCGCTGACCGTGCGCGAAACCGAAACCATCTGACGAGGAGAACCGAAATGTCTGTCAAAACCTCACTGTTCGCCCTGGCCGTCGCCCTGCTGCCCCTGTCGCCGTTGGCCGCCGCCGAGGAGGCTCCGGCCGCCGTCACCGCCTTCTACGATTTCTGGAACAGCGGCGACCAGGCGCAGCTGGCCAAGGCGATCGCCCCGGGCTTCACCGACCACACCCTGCCCGCCGGACGTCCGCAGGGGCCGGAAGGTCCGGCCTTCGCCTCGCGCAATTTCCGCAAGGCGGTGCCGGATCTCTCGGTGACCATCACCAAGATGATCGTCTCCGGCGATTACGTGACGGTGCACATGACCTTCCATGGCCATTTCACCGGCACCTTCGGCAGCCATCAGGGGCAGGGCCAGGCGATCGACTTCATCGCCACCGACCTGCTGAAACTGACCGACGGCAAGGTCAGCGACAATTGGCACATCGAGGACAATCTGACGCTGCTCACGAAAATGGGCGTCGCCAAGGTGTCCGAGTGAAGGAACAGGAAAAATGCCTCTCGCACTCTATGCCTTGACGATCGGCGCTTTCGGCATCGGCGTCACGGAGTTCGTCTTGATGGGTCTGCTGCTGCAGGTCGGCGATTCGCTTCATGTGTCGATCGCCGCCGCCGGCCTGCTGATCTCCGGCTATGCCCTCGGCGTCGCCGTCGGCGCGCCCTTTCTGACCGCCTTCACCTCGGGTTGGCCGCGCAAGCGCGTGCTGATCGGGCTGATGGTGATCTTCACCCTGGGTAACGCGGCGTGCGCCGTGGCGCCCACCTACGAATTGCTGCTGGCCGGGCGGGTACTGACCGCCTTCGCCCATGGCACCTTCTTCGGAGTCGGCTCGGTGGTCGCCACCGGCCTGGTCGCGCCCGAGCGCAAGGCGTCGGCCATCGCCGTCATGTTCACCGGCCTCACGGTGGCCAATATCCTCGGTGTGCCGCTCGGCACGTGGCTTGGGCTGCAATATGGCTGGCGTGCCACTTTCTGGGCGGTGGCGGTGATCGGCGTTCTGGCGCTGGCGGTGATCGCGCTGTTCGTGCCGGCCGACAAGGGACGTGTCGAAAAGACCGATTGGCGCGCCGACATCAAGGCGATGCTCAGGCCGCAGGTGCAGTTCGGACTGGCGGTGACCACGCTGGGTTTTGCGGGACTGTTCACCATCTTCACCTATATCGAGCCGATTTTGACACGCATCACCGGCTTCTCCGATCGGGCCGTCTCGCCGATCCTGCTGGTGTTCGGCGGCGGGTTGGTGGTGGGAAACCTGGTCGGTGGACGCTTGGCCGACAGGCGGCTGGTGCCGACGGTCCTCGGCACGCTGGCGGTTCTCGCCATCGTGCTGGCGGCGATGGGGTTCGCGCTGCACAGCAAGCTGGCCATGATCGCCTTCGTCGCCCTGCTGGGCGCGGCCAGCTTCGCCACGGTGCCGCCGCTGCAGATGTGGGTGCTTGAAAAGGCCAGAGGCGCCGGCCAAAGCCTGGCGTCGAGCCTGAACATCGCCGCCTTCAATGTCGGCAACGCCCTGGGCGCCTGGCTCGGCGGCGTGGTGATCGACCATGGGCCGGGACTGGCGTCCCTGGCCTGGGTGGCGGCGCTTGTGCCGGTCAGCGCGCTGGCCATCGCCCTGGTCAGTCTGCGCGTGCGGACGGAGGTGGCGGCATGATCCTCGATCACGTCACTCTGCGCACCGGCGATCTGGAGGGAACCAGAGCCTTCCTGGAAATGGTGCTGGAGGTGAGGCCGGGCTATCGCCCGGACTTCTCCTTCCCCGGCTATTGGCTTTATGCCGCCGACGAGCCGGTGATCCACCTCATCCCCGGCGAGGGCGGCGCCGTCGACCGGCGCGGCGAGACCATCGATCACGCCGCCTTCCGCCTGGAAGACCATGACGGCATGCGGAACAAGCTCGACCGGCTGGGAATACCCTATTCGCGGATGGAGCTGCCGGATCTCGGCGAGAAGCGGATCTTCGTCCGCACCCCCGCCGGGATCCTGCTGGAGCTGGTGTTCCGCGACCGGCCTATTTCGGCAGAGCCGTCTCGCCCTTGACCGTCACCGACGCCTCGACCGTCTTGGCATAGCCCGGCTGGCCGCCGCCCAGGCTGAGGCGATAGGCGCCCGGCACCACGTGGCGGACGCCCTGGGCGTCGACCTGCGAGAGGGCGCGCGCGTCGAGGGTGAACTCGACCTTGCGCGTCTCGCCGGCCTTCAGATGGATGCGGGTGAAGCCGGCCAAGGACGGTTTGGCGGCGTCGCCCGGCTTGGCGACGTAGAGCTGCACCACCTCGTCGCCGTCGCGGCCGCCGTCATTGGTGACCTTGACCGAGGCGTGGACGTTTCCGCCGGCCTTGACCGACTTGGTCGCCGACGGCGCGGCATAGGCGAAGCTGGTGTAGCTGAGGCCATAGCCGAACGGGTAGAGCGCGTCGCCGGTGAAATAGCGATAGGTGCGGCCCGCCATGCCGTAATCGCCGAAGGGCGGCAGCTGATCGGCGGATCTGTAGAAGGTGACGGGCAGGCGGCCCGCCGGGTTGACGTCGCCGGCCAGGGCTTCGGCCACCGCGGTCCCGCCGTCGCCGCCGGGATACCAGGCTTCGACGATGGCGGGAACCGACTTGGCCGCCCAATTGACCGCCACCGCGCTGCCGTTCATCAGCACCAGGACCACCGGCTTGCCGGTGCCCTGCACCTTTTCCAGCAATTTCTGCTGCGGCTCGGGCAGGTCGAGGCTGGTGCGGTCGCCGCCGGCGAAACCGGCCGCCTGCACCTTCATCTCCTCGCCCTCGATGCGGGCCGACAACCCGCCGACGAACACCACCAGATCGGCCTGGCGCGCCGCGGCGACGGCGTCCTCGCCATCCTCGCCCGGCACGCTCCACACCAGCTTCTGCTGGCCGGTGGCGCCGTTCTGCACCCC
>Ga0213872_10001629_pt1 | contig 14212 bp, 14 predicted proteins | sample VelepicomBERX_R2_FD_160071 | JGI IMG/M metagenome (GOLD analysis project Ga0213872, IMG submission 160071) | Rhizosphere microbial communities from Vellozia epidendroides in rupestrian grasslands, the National Park of Serra do Cipo, Brazil - RX_R2 | ecosystem: Host-associated > Plants > Roots >...
GCTCTTGGCGTCGGGGCCCAGCAGCGGCTCGGCACCGGAATGGCGGGCCTCGGCCAGCGACTTCAGGATCGAATGGGCGTAGTAGATCGGCGCCGGCATCAGGGCCGGGGTCTCGTTGCAGGCATAGCCGAACATGATGCCCTGGTCGCCCGCGCCCTCATCCTTGTTGCCGGCGGCATCGACGCCTTGGGCGATGTCGACGGACTGGGAGTGGACATGGATCTCGACCTTGGCGTTCCGCCACGAGAAGCCGTCCTGGTCGTAGCCAATATCCTTGACCGCGGCGCGCGCGACCTCTTCCATCAGGCCAGGGGTGACCGAGGCGGGGCCGCGTACTTCGCCGGCCAGAACGATACGGTTGGTGGTGGCCAGCGTTTCGACCGCGACACGCGAATAGGGGTCGGCGGTCAGGAAAGCGTCGACCACGGCATCGGAGATGCGGTCGCAGACCTTGTCGGGATGGCCTTCCGACACGGACTCGCTGGTGAAGAGATAATTGGATCGGGACAAGTCTGATCTCCTGCCGGTCACGGCCTGACGCCACGGAAAAGACGTAGTTAGCGTCTTTCCGGACACTCTTCAAGAGTGCCCGGAACAGAACGCTCGGGTGGAGAGATCAGCGGGAGGCTTCGTCGCCGTTGGCGCTGGCCAGGGACTTCGCCAATTCGAACAGACGCTTGCGCACCGTCGGGTCGGAAATCTTGTAGTAGGCGCGGACCAATTCCAGCGTCTCGCGCTTGGTCATCGGATCGTTTTCGACCTCTTCGACCGCTTCCTCGACCAGACCGGCCACCATCATGCGCGGGCTCTGCTGGGCGGCGTTCTCGGACATTTCGTCGAAGAAGAACGACACCGGCACATCCAGCACGCGGGACAGGTCGAACAGACGGGAGGCGCCGATACGGTTTGCGCCGCGCTCGTACTTCTGCACCTGCTGGAAAGTGAGACCAATGGCCTCGCCCAGCTTTTCCTGGCTCATGCCGAGCAGGGTGCGGCGAAGACGGACACGGGCGCCGACATGGGCGTCGATCGGATTGGGCTTGCCCGACGGGGTACGGCCGCGACCGCTCCGGCGAACGGGGGCAACGGTTTTCACCACGGCAACTTTGTTGGCGGCACCAGCCATTAGTTTTATCTCACTGATAGGGTCTAAGAAAATCGCGTCGCTCTGCCAGCGATCTGAACCGATTTAGTAGACATTAGGCATGGAGGGAAGCCACGTCAATAACTCTTGGTATTTTTTTCACCCAACACCACAATCACTAGGATGTTTTGCGCCTGTTTAGAATGGTCCCAACAAGCGCCATCCCCCCTGTAAACACTATTGAAACGATCAGCACGAGCCGGCCCATGCGGGCGAAGAGAGTTTCTTCCAATGGTTGCGGCAACGGAGCGTCGACGACGCCCACCGCGTCAAGCCCGAGCATGGCGACGACCCGTCCATAGGGGTCCACCACCGCCGAGATGCCATTGTTGGCGGCGCGCACGATCGGCAGCCCTTCCTCGATGGCCCGCATGCGGGCGGCGGCGAAATGCTGATAGGGCCCCGAGGAAATGCCGAACCATCCGTCATTGGTGACGTTCAGCATCCAGGCCGGGCGATGGCTCTCGTCGACGATCGCGCCGGGGAAGATGGCCTCGTAGCAGATCAGCGGCCCGACCGGCGGCAGCCCGGGCAGGTCGAGGGTCTGCGGTCCCGGCCCCGGGGTGAAGTCGACCGTACCGGGCGTCAATTTGCGAATCGGCAGCCAGGTCGGCACATATTCACCGAATGGCACCAGATGCGCCTTGTCATAAGAACCGACGATGGCGCCGGACGGATCGATGGCCCGCAGACTGTTCCAGATCTGCGCCACCCGGTCGCCCTCGAATGTGCCCCGCACCGAGCCGACCAGCATCATGCCGCCGGCGGGCGTCGCCTGTGCCAGGGCGTGCAGCGCTTCCGGATCGTCCTCGAGGAACGAGGGCGCGGCCGATTCCGGCCACACGATATCGGTCGGCGCGATTTCGGCCGCCTGCTGCGTCAGCGTCATCTGGCGGAGGAAATTCTGCGCCCGCATTTCAGGGCGCCATTTCAGGGTTTGCGGGATGCTGGCCTGCACCAGGCGCAGCTGGATGCCCGGCTGGACCGGCTGCGGCGTCGCCGGAACGCGCGAAAAGCCCCACGAGCCGATGGCGAACAGAAAGACCAGCCCCGCCGCGGTGGCGATCGCGCCGGCCCGGCGCGATTGGAAGAATAGAACCGGCGCTCCCGCCGCGGCGACGGTGATCAGGCTGAGGCCGAACGCGCCGACCAGCGAGACGATCTGCAGCACGGCGGTGTTGGCCGACCACACCGATCCCAGGGGATTCCACGGAAAGCCAGTCAGCACCACCCCCCGCAGCCATTCCGAAGCCGCCCAGGCGGCGGCGAAGGCCAGCAGACGCGGCCAACCGGGCGCCGCAAGCCGGGCCAAAGCGGCGGCGAGACCGAGATAGGCCGCCATGAAGGCCGACAGGCCGCCGATGGCGAAGGGGATCATCCAGCCGAACCGCAGCGGATCGACCAGAAAGGAACAGGCGATCCAATAGAGGCCGGCGGCGAAGTGCCCCAGCCCGAACAGCCAGGCGCGACCGAAAGCGCCTTTCCAACCGGCGCTGTCGTCGATGGCGCGCAGCAGAAGCGGCAGGCACACCCACAGCAGGGCGACCACGTTGACCGGCGGCAACGCCAGGGCGGAGACGGCCCCGAGGAGGAAAAGTCCTCCCCGGCGCACCCATTTGTTGGAGGTCACGCGGTCTGATCCTTGCTTTCCGGCAGGTTCCTGAGGCGCAGCCGCTTGATGCGGCGGGGATCGGCTTCGACCACTTCGAATTCGAGGCCCGACGGATGGCCGATCAATTCGCCGCGCGATGGCACGCGGCCGGCCAGGAAGAACACCAGCCCGCCCAGCGTGTCGATGTCCTCGCGGTCCTCCTCGTCGAGCAGGCGCCCGACCCGGGCCTCCAGCTCGACCAGCGGCATGCGGGCATCGGCTTCGATGACGCCGTCGGGATATTCGACGAAATCGGGCTCGACCTCGCGGTCATGCTCGTCCTCGATCTCGCCGACGATCTGCTCGACCAGGTTCTCGATGGTGACCAGCCCGTCGATGCCGCCATATTCGTCGACCACCAGCGCCATGTGGGTGCGCTTCAGGCGCATCTCCAGCAGCAAATCGAGCACCCGGATCGAGGGCGAGACATAGAGCACGCGGCGCATGATGCGCTGCAGCGAGAAGGGCTTGCCGCTGGCCTGCAGCAACAGAACGTCCTTGATGTGGACCAGGCCGATGGCGTCGTCCAGGGTCTCGCGGTAGACCGGATAGCGGGAGTGGCCGGTGTCCTGCACCAGATCGACGATTTCCTGCAGCGAGGCGCGGACGTCGATGGCGTTGATGTCGGCGCGCGGCACCATCACGTCATAGGCGGTCTGGTCGCGCAGGCGCAGGATGTTGCCGAGCAGGCTGCGCTCGTGATCGTCGATCGGCTGCTCGGCCTCTTCGCGCTGCTCGATCAGATCTTCCAGGGTTTCGCGGACCGAATCCGACCCCGGACGGCGTTTCAGGCCGCGCAGCCAAGTGCGCAGGCCGTCGAAAAGCCCTTCCTCATTCGCCCCGCTATCACGGGTGGGCCATGCGACAGCCCCGCTTTCGCGGGGCGGACGACTGACGCCGTCATTCATGCGGGAGCATCCTTGTAGGGGTCGGGCACGCCCAGCGCCCCCAAGATCGACCGCTCCAGAGACTCCATCTCCTCAGCCTCGTCATCCTCCAGATGGTCATAGCCTAGCAGATGCAGCACGCCATGCACCACAAGGTGTGAGAAATGGTCGGCGAAGCTCTTGCCTTCCTCGACCGCCTCGCGCTCGGTGGTCTGGAAGGCGACGATGACGTCGCCCAGCAGAATCGGCCCGTCGGGCGGCAGAGGGCTGTCCTCGTCCAGCGCCGCGAAGGACAGCACGTTGGTCGGCTTGTCCTGCTGGCGATAGTCGCGGTTCAGCTCCTGAACCTGGGAATCGTCGGTCAGCAGCACGCTGACCTCCAGTCGCTCGGAGGGAAGGTCCACGGTGGCGGCAGCAGCCCCCAGCGTGATCGCGGCAACCTGACGGCACCGCTCTTCGACGTCGGGCAATTTGGCGGTCCAGCCGTCATACGCGACGTCGATGACGATCTCGGTCATGGCTTCTTCTTGTCGTGGGCGTCATAGGCGCGGACGATGCGCGCCACCAATTCGTGGCGCACCACGTCGCGGTCGGTGAAGGTCACCTTGCCGATACCCTCGACCCCGTCGAGGATGGTCAGCGCGTCCCTGAGACCGCTCGGCATGCCGGACGGCAGATCGACCTGCGACAGATCGCCGGTGATCACCATGCGCGAGTGCTCGCCCAGGCGGGTGAGGAACATCTTCATCTGCATCGGCGTGGTGTTCTGCGCCTCGTCGAGGATGACGAACGCGTGCGCCAGGGTGCGGCCGCGCATGAAGGCCAGCGGCGCCACCTCGATGTCGCCGGCCGCTAGCCGTTTGGCGACCTGATCGCCGGGCAGCATGTCGTGCAGCGCGTCATAGAGCGGGCGCAGATAGGGATCGACCTTGTCCTTCATGTCGCCGGGCAGGAAGCCCAGTCGCTCGCCGGCTTCGACCGCCGGGCGCGACAGGACGATGCGGTCGACCTCGCCCTTCAGCATCATCGACACCGCCTGGGCGACGGCGAGATAGGTCTTGCCGGTGCCGGCCGGGCCGAGGCCGAACACCAGCTGGTGGTTTTCCATCGCCCGCATATAGGCGGCCTGGGTCGGGGTGCGCGCCTGGACATGGCGTTTGCGGGTGACGATCGAGGGCACCGGGCCGGTTTCCGGCTCCTCCTCGAAGCGCAGCGCCGCGTCGATGTCGGCGGTGCCGACCTCCAGCCCCTCGGCCAGGCGAACATAGAGGCGGTCAAGGGTCGACAGCGCCGCCTCGACGCGGTCCTGTTCGCCGGCGGCCAGCACCTGGTTGCCGCGCGAGGCCAGCGTCACCCCCAATTTCCGTTCGATGTGATGCAGATGGGCGTCTGCCGGGCCGAACAGCATGTGCAACAGGCTGTTGTCTGCGAAATCCTTGGTGGATTGGACGGTCACGCGCAGGCTCGCTCCTCCGCTAGTACCGCGCCGAGGGAATTGCTGTGCGCCGCGGTAATGGTCAGTTTTTGCGTGCTGTTCAGCATCGAGTCGGGGGCCGCCACGAACACCGACTGCATGTAGGGGCTGCGGCCGATCAGCTGGCCTTCGTGCCGGCCCGGCCGGTCGAGAATGACGTCGAAGCTCCGCCCGACGCAGGACTGGTTGAAGCGGGCCGACTGCGCCTGCAGTGCCGCCTGCAAGGCAGCGAGACGCTCTTCCTTCACCGCTTCCGGCACCTGGCCGGCCATGCCCGAGGCGGGGGTGCCGGGGCGCGGGCTGTATTTGAAGGAATAGGCCTGGGCGAAACCGATCTCCTCGACCAGCGCCAGGGTGTCGGCGAAATCCGCGTCGCTCTCGCCGGGGAAGCCGACGATGAAATCCGACGACAGAGCGATATCGGGACGGGCGGCGCGCAGGCGGTCGATGATGCGGCGATAATCCTCGGCCGTGTGCTGGCGGTTCATCGCCGCGAGAATGCGGTCCGAGCCCGACTGCACCGGCAGATGCAGGAAAGGCATCACCTGCGGCACGTCGCGATGGGCGGCGATCAGATCGTCATCCATGTCGCGCGGATGCGAGGTGGTGTAGCGCAGCCGCTCGAGCCCCGGGATCTCGGCGAGGCGGCGCATCAGCGCGCCGAGACCGATGCCGTCGCCGTGATAGGCGTTGACGTTCTGGCCCAGCAGCGTGATCTCGCGCACGCCCTGGCGGACCAGTTCGCTGGCCTCGGCCAGGATGGCGGCGGGCGGGCGGGAGAATTCGGCGCCGCGGGTATAGGGCACGACGCAGAAGGTGCAGAACTTGTCGCAGCCCTCCTGCACCGACAGGAAGGCGGTCAGGCCATGCGCCTGGGGTGCCGGCAGATGGTCGAATTTCGGCTCCAACGGGAACTCGGTATCCAGCACATGGCCGCCGGCGCGGCTGGCGCGCGCCACCATCTCGGGCAGGCGATGATAGGTCTGCGGCCCCAGGACGATGTCGACGAAGGGGGCGCGGCGGATGATCTCCTCGCCCTCGGCCTGGGCGACGCAGCCGGCCACCGCCAGCACGGTCTCCTGCCCCTGTTTGGCGCGCTCCTGCTTCAGGTCGCGCAGGCGGCCGAGTTCCGAGAACACCTTCTCGGAGGCGTGCTCGCGGATATGGCAGGTATTGACGATCACCATGTCGGCGTCGTCGGGGGATTCGGACGGCTGATAGCCGAGCGGCGCCAGGACATCCGCCATGCGGGCGGAGTCGTAGACGTTCATCTGGCAGCCATAGGTCCTGATAAAGAGCTTCTTCGCCAATAGAGGGCGTCCTTAGTCTTAGAATTTCGCCGATAACTAGGCATTGGCAGAGGGGAAGTCAAGTTAAGCCAGGCTTTCCGCCGCGCGGCCCGCATTGCCCAGGGCCACGCCATGGCGCACCGTGGCGAAGCAATGATCCGCCAGCGCCTTCCGGGAAGGCAAGCGTTCCATCGTCACCGGCGGATGGAACACCACCGACACCTTGGCCCGGCCGAGGCCGAGCGCCATCCACATATGGTCGGCCAGTTCCATGTCGCCATACCAGGTGAAATAGGAGCGCCAATTGCGCCCCATCGGCAAACCGTCGAGCCCGTTATAGGACAACGAGATGGGCTGCACCGGCAGGGTCGATCCCCCCGACTCGGCCACCGAGAACAAGGCGCTCTTGAACGGCAGCACCGAGCGCCCGTCGCTGCTGGTGCCTTCGGGGAACAGGATCAGCGATTGCCGCTCGTCGTCCAGCAGGGTTTTCATCTCGTCGCGCTGGGTGCGGGAATGGCGCGCCCGCCGCTCGATGAAGACGGTGCCGGCCAGAACGGCGAGATAGCCGATCCCCGGCCAGGTCCCGACCTCCTTCTTGGCGACGAAGGCGGCGTCGAGCAGGCTGCCCAGCACCATGATGTCGAAATAGGAACAGTGATTGGCGACATAGAGCGTCGGTGTCGTCCGGCAAGGCTCGCCCAGCACCTCGATCTCGAAGCCGCTGATCCACACCAGCCCGCGATAGACGATCCGGCGCAGGATGAAGGCGGCGGTCCGCGGCCGGCCCAGCTTCTTGAAGACGGTGAACACCACCATGAAGAACAGGAGCCAAGTGACCATGGCGACGGCGCGCAGGGCGGCTGTCAGAGGACTATGAACGTCTTTCACGCGGCTCCGTTCCCGTCAAAAGTTACGATGCGCGGTGCGGTCGTAATGACGGAAATATTTGTCGGTGATCAGGTCGGTCTGGACGATGATGCAGACATCGGTGGTGTTGAACTGCGGATCGATCACCGCGCCGTCGCCGACGAAGCCGCCCAGCCGCAGATAGCCCTTGATCAGCGGCGGCAGCGCGACCAGGGCCCGCTTCACATCGATCTTGTCCTGCGGCAGCAGGTTCATGTCGGTGTAGCGCTCGGGCAGGGCACGCGGCAGGATCGCGGCCGGCGCCAGGTGGTGGTGATAGAGATAGGACAGCGGCAGGGCCAGCGCCGACGGATCGGTGCCGGGCAGGCTGGCGCAGCCGAACATCAGGTCGATGTTGTGGGCGAAGACATAGCCGGCGATGCCGCGCCACAACAGCTGCATCGTCATCTTGGTGCGCCAGTCGGCGTCGACGCAGGAGCGCCCCAGTTCCAGCACCCGGCCCGGCAGCGCGGCGATCTTGGCGATGTCGTACTCGGCCGAGGAATAGAAGCCCTTGAAGCCCGGCTTGTCGCGGCGATGCAGGCGATAGGTGCCGACCACGCCCAGATCGTGATCGACCGCGCGGTTGTTGATCACCAGCAGGTGGTCGCAATACTGGTCGAACTCGTCGAAATCGCGCTTCTGCGCCGCCATTTCCGGCGTCGGCTTGGCGCCCATTTCTTCATAGAAAACCCGATAGCGCAGGCGCTGCGCCGCCTCGATCTCCGCCTCGCTGTTGGCCAGACGGACTTCGAGCCAGGCCGCCGTGGCCTCTTCGATCTCGCTTACCCCGGAATTCATGTTCCCTCTTCCCGTCAAGAGATGCGACGTCGCGGCCCTTACTCGGCCTTGTCGTTGGCAGTCAACGGAACGGCATAAAGCTCAAGCCGATGCCCCACCAGCTTGTAGCCGAACTTGCGCGCCACCTCGCGCTGCAACGCCTCGATCTCGGCGTTCTGGAATTCGATGACACGCCCCGACTGCATGTCGATCAAATGGTCGTGATGATCCGCCGCCGCCTCTTCATAGCGCGCACGGCCATCGCCGAAATCGTGCCGCTCGAGGATGTTGGCCTCCTCGAACAGACGGACAGTGCGATAGATGGTGGCGATGGAGATGTTCGGATCGATGGCGACCGCTCGGCGGTGCAATTCCTCGACGTCGGGGTGATCGACGGAGTCCGACAGAACACGGGCGATCACCCGGCGCTGCTCGGTCATCTTCATGCCTTTGTCGATGCACCGCTGTTCAATGCGCGAAGCCATGCCCGGGTTTTATCCGAAAATTCCGTTCGGTTGCAACGACAAAGCGCGTGACCGCGGACACCCGCGGGAGCCCGCCGAACAGGCGGGCTCACCTGATATTTCAGACGGCCGACGAACGGCGGCGCTTGCGCGGCTTGGTGCCCAAACCAATCTTCTTGGCGAGCGACGAGCGATGCTGGGCATAGTTCGGCGCTACCATCGGATAGTCGGCCGGCAGACCCCAACGGTCGCGATATTCTTCCGGGGTCATGTTATAGGCGGTCTTGAGGTGGCGCTTCAGCATCTTCAGCTTCTTGCCGTCCTCGAGACAGATGATGTAGTCCGGGGTGACCGACTTCTTGACCGGCACGGCGGGCTGCGGACGCTCGTGGGCGACAGGAACGGTGCCCACCGAGGCCAATGTCCGATACACCTCTTGAATGAGCTGAGGCAGGTCACTGACAGCAGTGTTATTATTGGCGACATGGGCCGCCACGATTTCCGTGGTCAGTGCCAAAAGATCATTTTGATTCAATTGGTCGGTCATAGAAGGGAAACCCTCAGGAGAAGCATCAAGATCTTATATAGTTTGTTTCTCCTCACCCCGCAATATCGAAAGCTAAGAAAACAGCCACTTCGAGGACACCCACAGCAAGATGACGGATTATTTTATCGACATAACAAGTGATTTTTGCCCTCTAACCTTCGTCAAGACAAAGTTGATGATTGAAAAGATGGGGTCGGGAGATCGTTTGGAGGTGCGCCTAAAGGGGGCTGAACCCTTGAAGAACGTTTCACGTTCTGTGGTTGAACTTGGTCATCGTCTGATGTCTGTTAATGCCGAGCCGGGCGACGACTCCGGCAGCCTGCACCGCCTGCTGATCGAGAAAGCCTGATCAGAGCGACCGGGCCAGAAGCAGCGCGTCGCCGCCATTGGCGTAGTAGCGCGGCCGGCGGCCGACCTCGGCGAACTCCATTTGAGTATAGAGCATTTGCGCCGCTCCGTTACTTGACGCAACTTCCAAATACAGTTTTGTCACACCCTGCACCTTGACGTTGTCGATGACGCGATCGAGCAGCCGCCGCGCCAGCCCGTGGCGGCGATAAGGCGGCAGGACCAGGATGGTGAGGATCTCGGCCTCGTCGGCGGCGGTCCGCGCCAGAACGAAACCCTGCGGACCCTTCTCGTCGGCGACCAGCCAGCCGAGCACCCCCGGCAAGACCAGCAGTTCCGCCATGGCCTTTTCCGACCAAGGCTCGGCGAAGCAGACGTGATGCATGCCGGCGATCAGCCGCGCATGAGCCACCTCGAGCGGCGTGAATTCCAGGCTCATGACGCCGGCTTCGCCACATCCGGCGGCCGCAGATAAAGCGGATGGGCGGGCAGCGCCTTTCCCTCGGCATATCGCCGGGCTGCCAGTTCAGCCAGGGGCGCTGCGTCGGGCAGCAATGGCAGAGTCTCGATGTCGCTGCGCAAGCCGCGGAACGACTCGGCGGCATCGCCGGCCACCAGCAGCGGACCCGGCTGCCAGTCCAGCGCCGCTTCGGGGGTCAGCGCCCGGATCTCGTCGGCAGGCAGGCCATCGGCACCGAAAGGCTGGACGAACAGATCGTCGCGCTTGCTGTCGATGGCGATCAACAGGCGGCGGCCGGCAAGGCGTTCGGGCGGGACGACCGCGGCCAGAAGATCGGCGGTGGTGACCCCGGCGATCGGGATCCCGCGCGCCAGCGACAGGCCGCGCGCGGCGGCCAGCCCGATCCGCAGCCCGGTGAAACTGCCCGGACCGACGGTGACGCCGATCAGATCGATGTCCGGCCAATCGAGGCCGGAGGCGGCCAGCGTCTCGCCGATCAGCGGGATCATCGCCTCGGCCTGGCCGCGCCCGGTCCGGCGTTCGGCCGCCAGCAGCTCATCCCCTTGCCGCACCGCTGCCGAACAGGCGCTGGTGGAACAGTCGAGGGCCAAGATCGTCAAAGGCTTTTCCTTCATGTCGCGCGGACTATACTGGCCCTTTCGCTTCGTCACCAATCGAGAATTGCCTGATGGCCCTGCTTCCCGTCACCGTGTCCAGCCATGACGTCGAGATCGACCTCAAATACGCCACCTCCGACAATTTCACCGGCCGCCCGGTCTATTCCCGCGCCGCCTGCTGGCTGCATCCCGACGCGCTGGCCTGCCTGGAGACGGCGATACGCCTCGCCGCCGCGCAAGGCCTGCGCTTCCGCATCTTCGACGCCTTCCGCCCGCAGGAGGCCCAGCGCAAGCTCTGGGCGCATACGCCCGATCCCGACTTCCTGGCCGACCCGGCGCGCGGTTCGGCCCATTCGCGCGGCGTCGCCGTCGATCTGACGCTGATCGGACCGGACGGCAAGGATCTCGACATGGGGACCGAATTCGACGCCTTCACGCCGCTGTCGCACCACGGAAGCACCGGCGTGTCGGCGGAGGCGCAGGCCAACCGCTTCCTGCTGCTCGGGCTGATGAGCGCGGCGGGGTGGGACTTCTACCGCAATGAATGGTGGCACTATCAGCTGTTCAGCGCCCGGGCGAGATATCCCCTGATCAGCGATAGCTCGCTGCGCGAGTCGATGATGTAGCCCTCAAGCGCCGGGCGCGCTCCGCGCTTGGCTTACGCGCCAAGCACTGTTGCCTGCGGCACTGCGGCTTGCGGCAGCGCGGGGCCGCAGTCGCGGCCCGGACTTGCCGCTCCCTAGACGTAGACCTTCCGTCCCGCCGTCAGCCCGGACACCGTCTTCACGATCCCTTCGGCGTCGATGCCGAAATGGCGGTAGAGATCCGCCACCGTCCCGGTCTGGCCGAAATGCTCGACCCCGAGCGGCACCGTGCGATGGCCGGCGACGCCGCCCATCCAGGCCAGGGTGGCCGGATGGCCGTCGATCACCGTGACCAGGGTGCAATGGGGCGGCAAGCCCTCCAGCAGCGCCTCGGCATGGCCGCGGGCGTTCTTGACGCCGCGGCGGCGGGCGCGCTGCGCCGCCGTCCAGCCGGCATTGAGACGATCGGCCGAGGTCACCGCCAGCACGCCGATATCGCGCCGGCCCTCGCCCAGACGTCCGGCCGCCTCGATCACCTCGGGGGCGACGCAGCCCTGATAGACCAGCACCACCTCGGCATTGGGGCCGGGTTTTCGCAGCCAATAGGCGCCGTCGATGACGCCCTGGCGGAAGGCGTCGTCCAGGCGCCGGGTCGGCTGCTCGAGCGGACGGGTGGTCAGGCGCAGATAGACCGAGCCGCCGGTCTCGTCCCTGAGCCAGGTGCGCTCATCGGGATCGCCCTCGCCATCCTTCTGCAGATAGTCGAACGACCAGTCCATGATCGCCGACAGCTCGTCGACGAAGGCCGGCTCGAAGCTGGCCAGGCCATCCTGGCTCATGCCGATCAGGGGAGAGCCGATCGATTGGTGCGCCCCGCCTTCCGGCGCCAGGGTGACGCCCGAGGGGGTGCCGACGATAATGAAGCGGGCATCCTGATAACAGGCGTAGTTCAGCGCATCGAGGCCGCGCGCCACGAAGGGGTCGTAGACCGTGCCGATCGGCAGCACGCGCTCGCCGAACAGCGAATGCGACAGGCCGGCCGCCCCCAGCAGCAGGAATAGATTCATCTCGGCGATGCCGAGCTCGATATGTTGGCCCGACGGGGTGAAGGCCCATTTCTGCGCCGACGGCACCCGCTCGTCGCGGAACATGTCGGCCAGGGAGTCGCGGGCGAACAGACCGCGGCGATTGACCCAGGGACCGAGATTGGTCGACACCGTCACGTCGGGCGCGGTGGTGACGATGCGATCGGCCAGCGGCTCCTTCGATTGCGCCAGCTGATCGAGGATCTTGCCGAAGCCCTGTTGCGTGGAGATCACCCGGTCCTCGACGCGCAGCGGGCCCGGTGTGGCGATCTTTTCCGCCGAATAGCGGCGGCGTCCCTTGGCGAAGAACGGGACCTTGGTCAGGAAGCTCCGCAGCGCGGCGCTGTCGCCGACGGCCGAGAAGGGTTCCCACTCCTGCCCGGCGGCAACGCCCATGCGGGCCTGGAAGTCGGCCATCTGTTGCGGCGTCATCAGGCCGGCATGATTGTCCTTGTGGCCGGCCAGCGGCGTGCCCCAGCCCTTGACGGTATAGGCCAGGAACACGGTCGGGCGGTCATGCGTGATGGCGTCGAAGGCGTCGACCAGGCTGTCGAGGCAATGGCCGCCGAGATTTTCCATCAGCTCGGCCAGCTCGGCGTCCGATCGCTTGTTGATCAGGGCCGAGACCGGCCCCTGATCGCCGATCTCGTCGAGCAGGCGCTTGCGCCAGGCGGCACCGCCCTGGAAGGTCAGGGCCGAGTAGAGCTGGTTCGGGCAATTGTCGATCCAGGCGCGCAAGCGCTCGCCGCCCGGCTCGGCGAAGGCGGCGCGCTGCAGCGCGCCATATTTCAGCGTCACGACGTCCCAGCCGAAGGCGCGGAACACGTCTTCGAGCCGGCGCCACAGACCTTCGCGCACCACGCCGTCGAGGCTTTGGCGGTTATAGTCGATGATCCACCAGCAGTTCCTTAGGCCGTGCTTCCAGCCCTCCTGCAGGCATTCATAGATGTTGCCCTCGTCGAGCTCGGCGTCGCCGACCAGGGCGATCATCCGCCCCTCGTCGCGTTTCTCGGCCCAGGGCTTGGCGGCGAGGTAATCCTGCATCATCGAGGCGAAGGCGGTGATCGCCACGCCAAGGCCGACCGACCCGGTGGAGAAATCGACGTCGTCGATGTCCTTGGTGCGGCTGGGATAGGATTGCGCGCCGCCGAAGCCGCGGAAATTCTTCAGCTTCTCGCGGGTCTGGTGGCCCATCAGATACTGGATGGCGTGGAACACCGGCGAGGCATGCGGCTTGACCGCCACCCGGTCCTCGGGCCGCAGCGCGTGGAAATAGAGCGCCGTCATGATCGACACCATCGAGGCCGACGAGGCCTGGTGTCCGCCGACCTTGACCTCGCCCTTGGGGCGCAGATGGTTGGCGTGATGGATCATCCAGCAGGCGTGCCAGAGAATTTGCTTCTCCAGCGCCCGCAGCGTCGCCGCGCGCGTCGTCAAGGATTTGCTCCCGGAAGGATTACGAGTTGGAGGCGACGATAGCCGCGATGCGCCGGGTGTTCAACCGGGCGAAGTCGAACAGCTCGAGCTCGTTGTCGCGCATGATGCTGTGCAGGCCGCGCACATAATCGTCGCCGCGCTCGGAATAGCGGTGCAGGGTCTGCGCCAGCTCCCAGCCGTCGATCTCGCCCTTGGTGGCGCGCTGCTTGGCGCGGGCGATGCGGAATTCCTTGTAGGCGCGGTGGGTGTTGAGATTGCGCATATAGGAGGCCACCGCCTCCTGCAGGCTGGCGAAGCTGCGATAGTCCCAGTCGCCCGAGGCGGCCTGGCCGAACTGGCCGAAGAGCGAGTTCTGCGACCGGGCGATGCGCGAGGTGCCCCAGCCGCTCTCCTCGATGGCCTGGGCCAAGGCAAGCGACGGCGGCACCACATCGACCTTCTTCAGCAGGGAATCGACGTCGGCGTCGGGCTGGTCGTAAAGATCGGCCAGTTGCAGCACCCATTGCACGTCGGACGCGCTCATCTGCGCCCCCGAG
>Ga0213872_10001630_pt1 | contig 14201 bp, 12 predicted proteins | sample VelepicomBERX_R2_FD_160071 | JGI IMG/M metagenome (GOLD analysis project Ga0213872, IMG submission 160071) | Rhizosphere microbial communities from Vellozia epidendroides in rupestrian grasslands, the National Park of Serra do Cipo, Brazil - RX_R2 | ecosystem: Host-associated > Plants > Roots >...
CGCTCACGGAGATTCCCGCGCGTCTTGCGCAGGTATTCGCGGTCCGTTGCGAATTTCGTCGCGAGCTCGACGTACTCGGCTTGCGATTGCACCACACAATCGTGCAGACCGGCGTTCCCGACAATGGTTGCACCCATGCGCGAGCGGAAGTGATCGCCAGCCAGGGTGATGACCGGCACGCCCATCCACAGTGCATCGAAAGTCGTCGTGCCACCATTCAATGGAAAAGGGTCGAGTGCGACGTCGATTTGGTTGTAGAGGACGTATTGGTTCTTCGACGCACGGCCGATCAGGACCAATCTATCCTCACCAATGCCATTCTTGTCGAACGCTGCGACCACTTGGCCTCTGAATTGTTCGTCATCCAGGCCTGGCGTTTCGATCATCAGCCGTGCATTGGTATTATTACGTAGTATCTCGCACCACAGTGCAATGACCTCTGGCGTAACCTTTGCAAACGTATTGAAGCAGCCGAACGTAACCACATCATTATCGTCTGCCGGAGGATGATCGATCACCTCGGGCCATGTTTCGACGTTGGGGTCAAAGCAGCAGAAAAGCTCCGGCATACGAAGCAGCTTTTCGCTATTAAGATGCTCAGTCATGCCTACCGGCTCGGCGAAATGATCGCTGATTCGGTAATCGAATACGCTCATGCCTGTGCTGTGCGGATGACCAAGCCATGTGACCTGGACTGGCGCAGGCTTATGGACGAACAGCATCAGACGGTTCCATCCCGTATGACCTGCCGGATCAATCAATATGTCGATTTGATCATCAGCAATCTTCTGCACCAAATCTTCGTTACTACAACTTATTATATATTCAAAGCCGTCCGCCATGCTTTCCGCCTTGGCAGTGCATTTATCGGCAACCATATAGTTGTAGTAAAAATATAATCCAAATCGATCCCGATCAATCGTCTTCAACAGCGGCAAGACGAACTGGAATACCGGGTGATTTCGAATATCCGGCGACACGAAGCCGATACGAATCTTCTTGTCCGGATCAGGCGCATTCGCATATTTCACGGGTTTGACTGCAATCTTCTTGCAGTATTTCTGGTCGATTTCCCGATGTATACGTGCCAATTCGTCCTTGCCAACCGTTGCGTCGTACACAGACGCAAACAGATAATTGCTGTAATAGAATGAATTAGTGGAATCGCGCTCGATCGCCCGGCGGAAATACTCCCGCGACTTCGGGATTTCGCCCTTATGACGACTGAGCATTCCCAGGGAATTCAACGCTGGGGCCGAGTTTTTCGGATCCAGTTCAACCGCTCGTTCCGAGTGCTCAATAGCGCGCTCGAAGTCGCCCATCTTCATATAGATCGAACCGAGGGTTGCGTGGGCGAAATGGAAATTTGGCGCCAATTCCATCAACTCGCGACATGCATCCAACGCCTCCTGGTGCCTTTCCGACATTTGAACTGTCGACGAAATGACAACCAGCGAATCCAGATAAACATGATGCGTGCGGTTATGCTTGGCAAGCTCCCGTGCACGACGTGCGTGGGTTTCGGCAGGAGGATACAGTGCCATGTCGTGGAAACATTTGGCCAGCCCCAAATGCGCCTCGGCGCTATTCGGGTTCATCTGGATCACTTGCTCAAAGAGCACCTTCGCTTCCTTGACCTTCAGTTCAGCCAGAAGGCCAAGTGCCTTATTCAGCGTAGTTGACTGGGCGTTGCCGGACAATGCCGCGGCTTTGTGGAACTGTTCGGCCGCGAGATCATTTCGCCCAGATCTTGCGTAGAAGGCCGCCAGGTTGCTGATGGCGGTCACATAATTTGGGCGCTGCTCAATCGCGAGAAAGAAGTATTTCTCAGCCGACTCCAGTTCGCCAAGCAGCTCTTTGATAACAGCCAGATTGTTATTGGCTTCAGGATATATAGGCTGAAGACTCAAAGCAGTCGTCAAAACCTCCGCAGCCTTTTCCAGCTCTCCGTTTGCTTGCAATACGCTCGCATAGTTCGAGAAGAATGGTGCAAAATCTGGCCGCGCCTCGACGGAGCGAGACAAGTAGTCCAGGGCGGATTTGTGTTCGCCCAATTGGTTCAGCAGAAGTCCATAGAAATGCAGGGCATCTGGGAAATTCGGCGCAACGGCCAGCACGGCGTCATACAAATGGCGCGCAGCTATAAATTCCCCACGCTGTTGATGTTCGATCGCCTTACGCGTTGCGTCGAAAATCGTCAGTTCCATTGTCTGCTCTGCCAATTCCTTACCCCTGTCAATGAACAAAGGCGGCAAAGCCGCCTTTGTTCTTACTGCAACATCCGACCAAATTACTGGTTGGACTGGGTGGTCGTACCACCGTTGTTGTACGTCGCAACTGCCGTCGTATCAGCAACCACACCACCAGCACCGATCAGCAGGGTCTGAGCTGCCAGGTTGCTGCTCGGAGCGGTCAGCAGCAGGCTGTGGACGTTGCTATTGGCGATAGCGCCGGTAGCTGCCTCAACCTGAGCGGACGTGAACGTGGTCGACGCGTGAGCGGCGATCGTACCCAGAACTGCGGAGGTACCCAGCGTACCAGCTGCGTCATCGTAAACAGCAACGCTGACGGCTGCGGAGGTGCTGCTGGTGTTCACAACACGAACGAAGCTCTGAATGCCAGCAGCCTTCGCGAGGCCGTTCGGCAGGTACGAATGCAACAGGATCGAAGCACCGTTGTTCTTCAGGTTGTACGTGTTTGCAGCAGCAACCGTCGTGTTCAACGCGGTGTGCGCGCCGCTCGGCAACGTGGAAGCGATCGTCGACTGATACGGATTGATCGTCACAGTGCCGCTGTACTTCGCGCAAACGAAGACCGTACCGCTGGACTGTTGGCCGCCAGGACCAGCCGCAGCCGTTGCCGGCTTGAAGACGCCGGCAGCCGTAAAGCCCGAAGCGGACATGCCGCCCGTAGCAATCGTCAGGGCCGATACGTTAGCGCCACCACCGGAAGCACAAGCCGGGGTATCTTCCACCCACACCTTGGTGCCCGTCGGCGAGAAGTCGCCCGTCACCGTCACGGACGGGTTACCGAAGTCACCCGTCGACATGGCGCTGCCATCCGTGTTCTGCAGATTGGTGTTGACCGTGTAGGTCACTGCACCCAGAACCAGGTTGGTCACCGTGGTGTTGTTCTTGTTGTTGGCCAGTTGCAGAGCGCCGTGGCCAGCCAGATCGATCACAGCAGCTTCGTTGACGGCACTGGCATTGCCCGTGGCGCCAGACGTGCCGAAGACGGCCGAATTCACGATCGAGCCGGTAACGCTGACTGCCGACTTGACGAGCGGAGCCGTGGCAGCGGAATCAACGTCAGCAGCCGGAACAGTCGCGCCGTTGAAATCGGACACGTTGGACATCGACCAGGTCACGTCGATCACGCCAGCGCCGCCGGTAGCCAGGGCGGACAGCGAGCTGAGGTCGGATGCGCCACCGGCATCGCTCAGGTTGATCAGTGCGCCGGAAGCAACACCAGCCGAACCGGCCGTGCCTTCGAAATAAACGGTCGACGCATCGGTACCGAGTTGCTGGCCGCTCGAGAAGGTCAGCGTGTTGTTACCGGCACCAACGTTCGGGATCGTCAGGTTGGAAGTGGCCGTCAGCGCTGCACCGTTGTCGACGTGCACGTACACGTAGAACTTGGCGTTGGCGTTGATGGGCACTGCAGTTTGATACGTAACGGTCGGATTGTTGATCTTCGAGCCGCTTGCCACAGACTCGGCGCCGAACGTCGTGAGCGACGCCACACCAATCTGGCCAGCGTTAGCCGCCACACCAAACCCGGCCAGGATGGCGGAACGGAGGATTAGGTTTTGTTTCATTTGTCACTTTCCTCAAAGAAAGATTAGGTAGATCACTGTCAAATTGCAGTGAAGCGTCTTTCGAAAGACGAGGCGAGTATAGCAAAAGCCCTAGACGTGTCAAACGGCGTTCTAGCCACGCAACCGCCTACAGCCTGCGTTCCGTCGCACTCAGGATACAACTGCGCGCGCCACACTCGTTCCCCACGCCCAATTTCGCCAGCATTGCCGTCGCCCGGCTCGATTAGTCGCCAACACAGCGCGCGGCCACACTGCGTCCGAACTAGCCGCCACAAGGCTCCTGGACGTATGCCCCCCTCGAACAGGCCCTGCCAAACCCATCGGCAAGCAGTGCCCCCAAGGTCGTGCAATACTGCCGATCATCAAGCAATTATTCACTGTTGCTGGCTGCCAACAATATTAGGCGTGCTTGATGACAACTCATTGGGGCTACGCCGCGCAATGAACCGGAACCGGAACCGGAACCGCACACGCCGCCGCAACCTTAGCGCTTGAACACCAAGCCCTGGCCCGTGGGAAGCTCCAGCACCTGGTACCCGCGCTCGGCAAAGAACGGGTCTTCCGCAGCCTTTTGGTCGCCGTAGCCCAGCCATCCGTAGTCGTCCAGGACGATGATCCCGCCAGGGACGATACGATCAAACACTTTTTCGAGCGCACCGAGCTCGGCGCCAGCGTTGTTGATATCGAGGTGCAGGAATGCCACCTGCTCAGGGCAAACCTCCTCCAGCACCTGCGGCACCGAGCCCTTGGTCACGACCACGCTTGGGAACTCGGCAAAGCGCGCCTTCACCTGATCGTACAGACTGTCGCTGTGATCATCCAGCAACTGCCGCGAGCCGGGGGCGTGATTGAACATGTCATAGAGATAGTAGCGCTTACCCAGCTTGGCGAAATCCACGTAGTCAATGAGAATACGCGCCGACGTGCCCCGATAGCAGGCGCACTCCAAGAAATCGCCGGGAAGCTTCGCACAGTGACGGGCAGCCCACGCCAGAACGGCAATTCGCCACAATATACCCCGCTCGGCCGAGGTTTCCGCATGTTTCTCCCAGGCAGCTATTAACTCGGCGTCGCCGAGAAAACTCAGGTTGCGGCCGAAGGTAAACAAGTTATCCGAAGCGTAAATGCCTTCTGGGTAAAGCGTGTGAATGGCCTGCTGCAAGCCAGCATCAAAGGTTTTCCGGTCCGACGGCCCAAAGAACAATGCTGCCAGGTAATTTTTTTCCATCTCTGTCTCACCTATCTTCAATTCGTTGCATAGCCACCGACTATCGGAGCAACTTCCGCGGTTCGGCGGCCCTTAGTTACTTGCCATTTCCGGACGACTGTTTGAGCGCCTGTTCGATCTCTTTCAGAATCGCTGGATCAGTCACCGTCTTGCCAGGCATGACGCCAGCGGGCGTCGATGGCGCGGCGGGTGCCGGCGGCGTGCCCGCATCGGGCTGCCCGCCGCCCGGAGCGGAGGATGGTGCGGTGACGGTTTCCGCCGTTGGCATCGGTGCCGGTAGGGGAGCCTCCGGGAGAGTCTCGGCAGACGGCACTGGCATATTCTTGTCGGATACCGCCGCAGTCGGCGCAGCCTCGGCAGGCTCCGCCTGCACGGCCGTCTTTGATGCTGCCGGAATTGCCGACCCGACGGGCGTCGGCCTGCTTGTCCGAGCAGCCCCAGAAGCAGCCGCCCACGGCCCCAACTGCTTGCGGAACGCCTCAGTCAACTCCTCCGCTTCGTAGTCGTCATTGATCACATAGGGAGTGATCATGATGATCAACTCGGTGCGATCCTTTTGCGTCGTCGAATTGCGGAACAACTGCCCTAAGACCGGGATGTCCTTCAACAGTGGGATACCGGCATCACCGGCGGTATCGGACTGGGAAATCATGCCCCCGAGCATGACAGATGCGCCGTCACGCAGGGAAAGCCGCGTGTTGATCTTACGTGTACTGATCGTCGGCGAGATATTTACCCCGGTCTGCGTTGCATTCGCACCACTCACCTCTTGCGTCACTTCCAGCTCTACGCGGCCACCGGCATGGATAACGGGCTTCACCTTCAAGATGACCCCGGTATCCTTGTACTCCACCGTCTGCAATACGCCCGAGGTACCACCTGTATTGGCGTTGCTTTGCTGGCTCGTGATGATCGGCACCTGGTTGCCGACCTGGATCGTTGCCAGCTCGCCGTTGCGCGCGACGATGCGCGGACTCGACAACACTTTCACCTTGCTGCCGGAAGCCAGCGCGGTCAATACGGCTCTTGGCGTGGACCCCACCAGACGGGTAATCGTTAGTCCAGCCGCGGAAACCGCTGCCGAGCTGGAGCCGGATGAGCTGCTCGCGCTGGGTCCATTGAAACTGGTCGTGTAAGTCCCGCTGCTCGAATTGACGTTCGCCAGCGACCATTCGACACCAAGAGACGTCGTATCAGTCAGGGTGACCTCCGCGACCGTCACCTCGACCAGAGCGCTTTTGACCGGGCGATCGAGATCCTTAAGCAACCCGATCCACTGCGTGTACTCCTCTGCGTTCCCCTGGAAGATCAGGCTATTGGTGGCTTGATCGACAACAACTCGGGTAGCCGAAACGCGAGCCGGGGCCGGGGCCGGACCACCCACTGCCTGGGCTGGCGTTTCCGTACTCGCTCCGGTCTGCCCGCTGATAACCTGACGCAATGTCGCCGCCAATACTTCTGCATCAGCATATTTTACCTGGTACGTGAAATAGCCGTTTCCTGCGCCTCCCTTTGCCGGGCTGTCGAGGTCCGCCGCCCACGTACTGACGTGATCAAGCGTGGGTTGATCTGCAGCGAACACAATTACGGTATTGATGGCGCTTATCGACAACATCATGACCGGTGGCGATGTCGCAGAACCAAGACCAACCGCCGACGAATACCCCTCGGCGTTCAAAATCTCATTCAACCGCTTGGCCAACTCGTCGGACGACCAAAACGTCGGCGTAATCCGGATGCTGTGTCGGCCGTGCAGACGCGGCTGATCCAGCACCTGGACCACCTCCAGTGCAGCCTGAACGTCCGCGGACTGGCCGCTAAGCATCACCGCATTGATGAATATGTCATCCTGCACCTGCAGCTTGTTGGCGAACATCTGCTTCAGCCACTGCGACACTTCCGCAGGCCGTACCGCCTGCAACTCGACCAATTGATAGATCGGCCGCAGTGCTTGCGGCGTATCCGGCAGTGCACGGCCGCGTCGAATTTCGGGAGAAAAGCCGGTCGTGTTGTTGTTCGGCACGATGCGATAGAAGCCACCCACGTCCGTGACGGCGACACCGTAGGAAGCAAGCAGGCTACGTGCCGTTTCCAGCACTTCGCTCGGTTTTTGCGGGGTGCCGCTGCGCAGGGTGACGAGGTCCTGGCGTGCTGCCACCTGCGGATCCATGCTAAAGCTCTTCTTCAGGATCGAGCCGTACACCACCTGGATGAAGGTGGGTAGCGGCATCTGGTCGAACGAGAGCGTGATCGTGGCCTTCTCGTTGGCGTCGACCGGCTGCGCTGCGGGTGCCTTGTAGTTGGCGCTGCGGCCGGGCGGCGGCGTGGGCCCAGGCTGAACCTGCAGACTTGTACTTGGCTTGCTCTTTTCCAATTCCGCCAGGCGCGCTTGCTCGTTGGATTCAGCTAGCGTGTGTTGCGGCACGTTCAAGGGCGGCGGAATCAGCGGCTTTTCGGCGCAACCGGCCAGGAGCGTTGCGGCGAGGGCGGAGAGGCGCACTCGGTAGCTGAGGTGGGCGGTAAATTGGTACTTCATTCGCGATAAATCCCAAGAATTCGTTTCTTGCCGTTGACTACGACGCAGAGGCGATCGGCGTCGACTGCACAAATCTTTGCGCCACCCGGCAGCGCATCGCCCACCTTGAGCGTGGTGGGCGCCTGGCCTTCGATCCTGACGACGGCCAAATGTTCTTCACCGTTGGCGGCCGAGCCGAGAATGCGCCACTCCGGCGGTGTCAGCGGCGCCTGGTCGGCCTGCGGGTGCTGCGTGCCCCAGGGGTTGGCTGCGTCGATACGTGCAGCCAGGGTATCTACGTCGAGCGTTTCCGGTGCAGGTAGCGCCCAGTCGGAAGTAGTGGCGGCAGCTGCAGCAACGCGGGGGGCGGCCGGCGCGGCGAGTATGATGATGGCGGAACCCAGCAACCACACCAGGCCGGTCGCAATGGTCAGGCGCAGTGGCGTGATCATGGCTTCCCCTTGGTCGGCAAAGCCCGCACCAGCGCGTAGCCCGATACGATCATTTCCGTGCGTGCCGTACCGGGCTTGATATTGAGACTCTCGACCTGGATGGCCTGCTTGTTGACGACCATATCAGCCAGTAGGGGCGTCATGATGGCCGGATTCGTGTCGAACGAGATTTCGCCGCGCAGCGGGCGGATATCGCCAGGCATTTCGCCGTTCTTCGTATCGACTTCCGCAACGGCCAGCTTCACGGTCGGACGTATCGCCTTCAGCCGTACCAGCTCGCGGTTCAGCCAGTCCTGGAAGTTGGCTTGGGCCAGGCCAAGCGACTCGCCCTGCCACAGCCGGTCCTCCGCCTGAGTCAGCGCGTGTTCAGCCTGCTCGGCTCGGGCCGGCCATTCCTTCTGATTTGCTTCGGCCTGCAGGCGCTGATACTTATGCACCGCCGTGCGGTAGCTCGCTTGGTCGGCCGCCACGCGGTCGCGCCAGTCGAGAATCAGGTTCAACCACAGGATACCAACGACGGTCGCAAGGCCCACGCGCAGCACGCGGCTCTTGCGCAGGGCCGCAAGCAGGGGTGCCATATTCAACAAACTCATGCGCCACCCTCGTGCACCGTCGGCGCGGCGGCGATGCGCGGTTCGACATTCATTTGCACGCCCATGGCGCGCGGGTTGGCATCGGTAATCACTTTTACGTCACTGAATATCGGGTTTTTGCCAAATGCTGCGACCAAATCGGTCGACGACAGTTTCTCCGTCGGCGAAAGAACGGAAAACTTGAGCTTGCCGGTATGGTAGTTCCATTCCGTCAGCGTCAACGCCAGGTGCGCGGGCATGGCCTGTGTGATGGCATCGTAGATGGTCAGCTGCGAGGGGTACGGACTCAGGCGGTCCAGATCGTTCAGCCGTGTTTGCGCTTCGATGGCGCGGCGGCGCGCCTGGGCCAGGCGATTCGACGCACCATTGAGGCCCGCAGCCTGCTTTTCCACATGGGCTTGTGCGCGCTGCAGCTTAATATGTTCAGCGCCGTACCAGACGGATGCCCAACCGAGTAGCAGCGCGGCCGCGGCATACGCCAGCGATTCGATCAACTCGTCGCGGCTACCGCTATCGGCGACGGCATTGGGCGCAAAGGGCCGATCGAGCAGGCTCGGCACCTGCAGCGACACATCCACCGTCTGCGCATCGGCGGGCACCGCTGCATCACGCTGAAAGGCACGCCACTCGGCAGCAGCCGGCGCCTGCGGCCACCAACGACTGGCGTGCAACACACCCGCTAGCCAATATTGCGCTTCGACACCGTCGCGGCAGCGCAACAAGCGCGCGCCGTCGCGCTCGGGGGGCGCATACCACAGGGGCTCCGGCACGATCTCACCCGTACTCGCCTCTCCAGGCAGCGCAGTCGCATCCCAGACCCACGCCATGGCCTTGCCTTCGCGCCAAACGACATAGGCGGCCGACCGCGCAAACGGCGACCATTGACGCAGCTGCAGCGCCAGGGCGGCGCGCCTATGGGCTTTCGGCATCGCCTCCAGGTCGAACAGCCGGTAGCGGCAGCGGCCGCGCACCAAGCGCCACTGCAGACGCCCAAAACCGCTGCCCGGCTGCTCGGCGGCATCAGCGCTAATCCACTGCTGGCGCGGGCTCCACGATTGCAGGAAGCGCCGGAAGAGAGGCGAACGGGTCTTGGTTGTCATTGCTATTCGGCGGCTTGGCGTTGGGTAGTCTAAAAGCGTAGTCGATGTGCCAGGGGCGATCGGGGTCGGTCGGCGTAAACGTGACATTATACCTGAGTGCCCACGCCAAACCCTTGCCACCTTGCGTGATTTGCAGGCTGTTCGATGGAAAAAACTGCAATTGAAACATCAATGTGTCGATCGGCACACCCGCATAACGGGCCACCAGATCAACGTCGGTGATGGGCCCAAGCTGGCGCCGCTCGATCAGCGCCTGGGCCGACTGCTTCGTCATGCCCGGTATGGTCATTAGCACCTCAGGCGGCGCCATATTCGGGTTGAGCAGCCCAACGCCGCTCGTGGTCAACAGGTTGGTGAACTGCGCATCACGCACAAAGGGCAGGTCCGACCAGCCCAGCACGGCCGACAGCTGGTACGGCGTCAGCAAGGGCAGGTGCGTAGGTGGCGGCATGCCAGCGGCCGTATAGTCGACCGTCTTGGCGCCATTGAGACGACGCAGCTCGCCCGGCTCGATATAGTCGTGCAACTTGTCCAGCAGTGGCTGGGCGTCGCTTGGCCCCACGCCGTATTGGTCCAGCAGTCGCGTCAATCGTTCATCCCCTGCTCGATTGACGTTGATCAGGCCAAGATCGTCCTGCACCTGCAGCCAGGTCTGCCCTTCTGCGCGGTAACGCGTATTGTCCAGGCGTACAGCCCGTTCCATGTCGGGGCCCAGGCCGTAGGGGGTGAGCTGCGTTGTCGCCAGTCGGTACAGCATCTCGGCGCGCGAATCGCTCATGGCGCGCAGCGTCTCGCTATTGTCCTGGCTGCGCTGCGCGAGCACGATGGCGCGATGCGTGCGATCGGCAAAATAGGCTGCGGCAATGGCGATTGCTGCTAACACCCACAGCGTCAGCGCCAGAACGAAGCCCCGCTGCCGACGACATGTGTACCCGCCGCTCATGGGGTCGCCCCCAGCATGACGGTGCCCTGCTGCGGGCGCAGTACCTGCAGGCCACCCTTCGGCATCGCGAACAATAGCCAAGGCTCACCATCGCGCGTCATGCGTAACAGCACGGCGCTGGGCAGCTGGTTCAGATTTTCCAGCTCGGGCGGCCACTGCTCGTGCCGATCGCCCTTGGCGTCGAGGTAGATGAAGCCGCCATTCTTGCCCGGCCAGTCGAACAGGGTGGTCCTAGCGTCACCGCGATGCAGCACCAGTGCCGTGCTGGCCGTATCGGGGCTGAACTCCAGCGTGAAATCGATGGGCTCCGGTGCGCCGTAGCGTTCCGATACGGCCGCGATCGACACACCATGCAAGTGCTGAGGCGTGCCCAGAAAGCGATTGGGATCATCATCCCTCGTCGCTTGCAGGCCTTCGATGGCCTGGCGGAACCAGTCCTCGGTCATGGCGGCGCGCTGGCTGCGTACCAGTTGTACGCCGAAGCGCTCCTGCACATTGTAGGTCTGGTACAGCGCCTGCATCAGGATGGTGGCGACTAGGCTGGTAATACCCAGCACCACCAGCACCTCGATCAAAGTGAAACCGGACAAGCCGGCGCGAATGGGCGCGCGGTTCATCTGGCAGCGCCTCCGCCCGAACCGGGAATCACCGTGCCCAGTGGCGTAAACACTTCGCGCACTTTCTTGTAGCCAACCAGCTTCATGTCGAGCTCGATCCAGTGCGGATCGTCAGCGGTCACCGCCACGACATGGGTACGGTACAGGGCAAACTGATAGACATCCTGGCCACTGGGATAGCCCACCCCGTCGTGCACGGGCGTCGTTGCCGCGGCGTTCCAGTGCACGCGGTAGGCGCCAAAGTCGCGCTCCCCGTCTGGGTCGAGCATGGGGTTGACCGACTGCATGAATTCGATGGCGTTGTGCGTGGCGGCGTTACGCGCCGCGTTCTGTTGCAGTCGCTGCAGCGTCCCGATGCTGTCGTTGATCCAGGAAAACAGCGCCATGCCGGCACCTGAGATGATCACAAGCGCGACAATCGCCTCCAGCAGGGTAAAGCCGCGCGCGTGGGACCGCGTTGCGTAGGCCTTAGCCACCCAAGACCTCGTTCGGCTCGCAGCGCGGCGCATCGAGGCGGTAGGCCTGCTTCACGCCATCAGGGTCGATGAGGACGACGTTGCCACCGCCACACAGACCATTGAACGCATAGTGCACGGGTTGGGCGATACGGACCTTCCAACCGTCCGGCACCGACACCTCGGGCTCACCATCGCTCAGCATGCTAGTGAGGGTCTTGTCGTCCAGCTCGATATTTTCACCCAGCACATAGGCACGGTAGCCAAGGCCTGCTATCTGCGCCACCAGGCCGTTACGCGCCAGCCCACGCTCGGTACGCTCGTAGATGCGCTGCAGCCCGGGCAAGACGACACCTGCCACAAAGGCCATGATACTCAGCACCACCAGCATCTCCAGCAGCGTGAAGCCGCGCGTCCGCATCATTGCGGGGCGGAAGTCGACTGCGGCAGGATACCGATGTCGGCATCGAAGCCTTCGCCGCCGGGCTTGCCGTCGGCGCCGAAGGAATACAGCACGAAAGGCTGGCCATTCGGCCCTGGCGTACCGTACTGGTAGGCATTGCCCCAGGGATCGTTCGGTACCGCTGGGTCATCCAGATAGGGGCCGCGCCACTTGTTCTTGATCTTCTCGTCCGTGGGCGGCGTCACGAGCAGCGCCAGGCCCTCTTCCTTAGTGGGGAAACGGCCCAGATCCAGGTGCATGGTTTCCAGTGCGCCCTTGAGCATCCTCACCTGGGTCTTGGCTGTCTGCACCTTGGCCTCATCGGCATGGCCGATAAGGCGTGGGCCGATCAGGCCGGCCAGCAGGCCGATGATGACCAGCACCACCAGCATCTCGATCAGCGTAAAGCCGCGGTAGCGGCGCGCTTGCTTGGTTTTCAACGTAGGCACTCCCTTGAATGACAAGCCTTCTGGCGATCAGAAGGTAATATTCGACAAACTCGTGATGGCCAGCATGATGGCCACCATGATGAAACCGATGACGACGCCGATCGTCAGGATGGCGATCGGCTCCAATAGCAGCAGGAAACGCTTCATGCGCGTCCGGCTCGCCGTCTCGTACATCCGCGCCAGCGTCTTCAGCATGGTGGGCAGCTCGCCCGTGCGCTCGCCCACGCGCACCAGGTTGATACCCATGGGGCTTACCGTACGATGCAGGGCCAGCGCGTCGGCCAGCTTCTTGCCCGAGCGCAGGTCCTTGCCAGCCACATCCAGGCGCAAACGCAGGCTCTGAAGGACCACGCTGCCTTGGGCAAGTTCCATGGCGCGGACGATGGGTACGCGGTTTTCCAGCAGCGTGCCCAACATGGCCGACCAGCGCCCCACCTCCGTGTCAAGCAGCCAGCCACCCAAGAGTGGCAGGCGCGCGATCGCCTCCAATAGGCTCGCGCGCATGCGCGGGTTAGAGAGCACGGTAAACGCGAAGAAGGCCAAGCCGGCGCCGCCCAGGCCGAACCACATCAGATGCGTCTTGACGAACAGCCCCGTCTTCAGCACCCAGACGGAAATGGCCGGCACATGGGCGCGACGGTTGTTCAGCAGGCCGGCGAACTTCGGCACCACCACGAGGAAGATCAGCAGCACGGCCGCGATGCCGGAAAACACCAGCACGGACGGATAGATCAAGGCATTGCGCATTTCCTGGCGCAGGGATTCCTCGTACTCCATCTGGTCGGCGCCAGCAAACAGGCTGGGTGCCAGCTTGCCGGTCAGCTCGCCGGCCGCCACGAGTTGATGCACGTAATCCGGTACGCCCATATTGGCTTCGCGCAGGGCAGCGGGCAGCGATACGCCGTTGCGCAGCTGGCCGTGCACCACGCCCAGCGCGGCGCCGAGCGAATCGCCAGCGTGCGCCTCGGCCAGCGAGGCCACCGCCTCGGCCAGCGGTACGCCGGCACCCAGCAGGGTAGCGAGTTCGCGGATAACGATGGCACGGTCACGCGTGTTGGCGCGGCGCGCGACGATGACACGATCGAGCGCACCCCGTTTGTCGCTGACAGGCGCCAGCGCCACGGGCATCAAGTCCTGCGACTGCAGCAGGCGGTAGGCGTCGGCCTCCGTCGCCGCGTCGATCTCGCCCTTGAGCGACTCGCCCGACTGTTTGACGGCCTCATAGCGGAAACGCATCAGCCTTCGCCTTCCTCGTCGCCGCTCAGGCCGGTCACTCGCAGCACCTCATCCACGCTGGTCTGGCCGCGCCAGGCCTTCACCAGGCCGTCCTCACGCAGATTGCGATAGCCGCTAGCACGCGCCAGGGCGATCACCTCGTAGGCCGGCAGGCGCTGCATGATGGCGCTCTGGATGCGCGGCGTGACTTCCACGAATTCATAGATGCCGACGCGGCCGCGGTAGCCCGTCTGGTGGCAACGCGGACAGCCGACGGCGCGGCGGAAAGCGGGCGCCTCGGCAAAGAGCGCCGGGAAGCGTTCGCGCAGATCGGCCAGCACGGTCGCCAGCGCATCCGGCACCTCCACCGGCTCA
>Ga0213872_10001631_pt1 | contig 14198 bp, 12 predicted proteins | sample VelepicomBERX_R2_FD_160071 | JGI IMG/M metagenome (GOLD analysis project Ga0213872, IMG submission 160071) | Rhizosphere microbial communities from Vellozia epidendroides in rupestrian grasslands, the National Park of Serra do Cipo, Brazil - RX_R2 | ecosystem: Host-associated > Plants > Roots >...
TGGCCCGACAAATTCCAAGGGAAACCAGTGAAACAAGTGCCGCGCGCAACCTCTGCCGCGAACCAGCAGAGGGCCACAATCACACAACCTGCCTGCGAGGCACCCAGCGAGAACCGGCGCAACAGCCAGACGGCGATCAGTGCCGCAAAGCCATAGTAAAAAGCGAATAGCGCGGGCAATCCCGCAACCGCCAGCGGCACACCCCACCAGAAGGCACGGATATCGACAAACATCGCTGCCGCGATCCAGTACAAGCCGAAAACCATCTGCCCGAAAGAAAAAAGCCAGCCGATGGCAAACGCGGCACAATATCCACGCGCATGTGCAAGCAGCAGTACCAACACCGGATAACCAAGCCAGAAGACAGGGAAGAACCCAAGAGGTGCAAAACCCGCCGCCGTGACGGACCCCGCCAGAAAGCACGCGGCCCACAGGCGCATGCCACGCAGCGAGAGAAGGTAACGCACAAAGTAACGCGTATAGGCCTGCAAAGGCCCTTGGGCACGCGCGTCCGACATCATCCTGCCTTTTTGGCGTGGCCCGCGTGGCGCATGATGTACCATTGCTGCGCGATCGAGAGCAGATTGCTCCACGTCCAGTAAATGACCAGACCCGCCGGCATGCCCGACAGCATAAAGGTGAACATGATCGGCATGAACATGAACATCTGCGCCTGCGATTTATCCATGGGTTGCGGCGACAGGCGTTGTTGCAGGAACATGCTGCAACCCATCAGCAACGGCCAGGCGCCCAGATGCATGAAAGCGGGTGTCTGCCACGGCACAAGGCCGAACAGCGTGAACAGGTTGGTCGTATCCGGCACGGACATGTCATGGATCCAGCCGAAGAACGGCGCCTGACGCAGTTCAATGCTGACATAAAGAACTTTGTAAAGCGCGAAGAAAATCGGTATCTGGATCAGCATCGGCACGCAACCCGACATGGGGCTGACTTTTTCGCGCTTGAACAGTTCCATCATTTCCTGGTTCTGGCGCAACTTGTCATCCGCATAGCGTTCCTGCAGGCGCTTGATCTCCGGCTGCAATTCCTTCATGCGCGCCATTGACCGGTTGGATTTCAACGAGAGCGGCAGGGTGATGAGCTTCAACGCGACGGTGAAGATCAGGATTGCAATGCCCGCATGGCCGATAGCGTTACCAAGCCACGTCAGCAAATACAGGAACGGCTTGGTCAGGAAGTAGAACCAGCCGAAGTCGATCGCGCGGTCGAAATGCGGGATGTTGTATTGTTCGGCATAGAGATCAAGCTGACGCAGGCTCTTCGGTCCTACGAACAGGCGCACCATGTGCTGTGTGCTGGCACCTGGTTCCAGCGTGACGCCTGCACCGCGGAAATCAGCCTGAAAATGGCCCTGGTTCGGGTCGGTGACGCCTTCGCCGCTAAAGGCAAATTCGGCGTCGATCTTTTCATCCTGCGCGGGAATAAGCGCCGTCAGCCAGTATTTGTCCGTGATGCCGAGCCAACCGCCGTCACTTTCATACAGCTTCTTGCCGTCATCGATCAGCTTTTTATACTTCATTTCTTCGAGTGTGCCACCCAGAACGCCAATGCCACCTTCGTGGATCGCGCCCGCTGCACGCGCGGTTGGATTGCCCTGACGCGCAATGGCGCCGTAGGGGAACAGATGCACGCTGTCTTTGCCCGTGTTGCGGACGGTGTCCGTCAGCGTGAACATGCTGCGTTCATCGACCGTAATCACACGTTCGAATTGCAGGCCGTGACCATTGTCCCATGTGAGGCGCAGTGGCATGGAGGGCGTCAGTTTAGCGCCTTTTTCCGCCTGCCACATTGTATTGGTTGTCGGCAACACAAGGTCTGCCTGATCGGAAAGCCAGCTGACATCCGCATAGGTCGGGAACACAGGCTGCGCCGAACCGGCGGGCGATAACAATGTCACGCGCCCAGCGTCAGATGCCACGCTTTCACGATAATTCACCAGTTGCACGTCATCCAGACGCGCGCCCTGCAGATTGACCGACCCTTGAAACTGCGAGGTCGTCAGGGTAACGCGCGGCGTTGCGGTGACGATATCGGCACGCGCACGCGGCGTGTCGCTGACAATCTTGCCAGCCGCCACGGCTTGTTTATCCGCCTCTTGCTTGGAGGCCTGCAATTGCTGCGCGATGGCTTGCGTACGCAACGCTTCCTGATGCGGTTTGACATACAGATACTGGAACCCAAAGAGGATCAGCATCGACAGGATAAGGGCGGGCAAAAGATTGTTGTTGTTCATGGCGACAGTACGGGGACCATTGTGAATTTAAGAAAACCGGATTTCTGGTATCAGAAAACGGGGCATGGGGAAAGGGATTACAAACCCCGGATAATAAATAAGGATTCTGCCACAAAAGCGACAGAATCCTTATCATCAATAGGCCTTACGACTAATTAGGCCGACTTCTTTGAATCTTCGTCTTCGTCGGAACCGGCGGTTGATTTCGCCGCATTCTTGAAGCCGTTGCCGCGTTCCTGAACGCCGCCGCCCGTCACCTGCATTTCGCCGATGATCTGACCGCCGGCACTGACTTCCAGTTCGCCGTACTTGACCATGCCGCTGATACGGCCTGTGGTGCGCACCGTCAGGCGGCCATGGACGATCAGGTTGCCGTCATAACGACCGGCGATATCGGCGTTTTCGATTTCGACGCTGCCGCGGAACTGACCGGATTCGGTGATTTCGAGCAATTTGCCGTCCGTCAGCTTGGCTTCCACCTTACCTTCGACGACCAAAATGTCACACGAGGTGATTTCACCAGCCAGCGACAAACCCTTGCCGACCGTCAGGCGACGTTCTTCAGCCGAGGCGTTGCTGTTGCGGCGGGTGGCGCCGGGAATTTCGACGACGCGGCGGGCCGGGCTCGGCATCGCAACGCCGGTACGGGGAGCCTGTTCCGGTGCACGCGAGAGTGTGCTGCCCGACTCGTTAACGGTTTCCTGAACTTCGTTTTCAGCGCCTTCGGCGCCCTTACGTCCAAACATTGTTGCTCCTCCGGAATATTGGCAAGACTGGGTAAGGTTTCGTTAACACATCACGAGCTGCAAAAGCAACGAATCAATGATTCGATGATTAATTATTTGATATATATTGGCAATCAGGACAGAATGCGCAGCCTCAAAACCCCACCATAGACCCGCAACCGGAAACGCCCATGACTGACCAAATACAGAATGACCAGATTTTTGACGTTGTCGCCATCGGAAACGCGCTTGTCGATATCATTGCCGAAGCCGATGATGCGTTCCTGGTCGAACAGGATATCGCCAAGAATGCGATGAATCTGGTCAGCGCCGGACGTTCTGGCGACCTGTATGACAAGATCGGCCCCGCCGTTGAAACGTCGGGCGGGTCGGCCGCCAACACCATGACCGGTATTGCCTCATTGGGTGGCAAGGCCGCCTTTATGGGCAAGGTCAAGGAAGACCAGTTGGGCACCATCTTCCGTCACGACATGCACGCGCAGGGCGTATATTTCAGCACGCACCCGGTGCCCGATAATCAACATGGCCCCTATGCCGGCATATCAACCGGGCGTTGCATCATCCTTGTGACGCCGGACGCCGCGCGCAGCATGAACACGTATCTGGGCATTTCGGTGGAATTTGAGCCACAGGATATCAATGCCGATATTTTACAGCGTTCGCAAATTACCTATCTCGAAGGCTATCTGTTCGACCGCCCTGCGGCCAAGCGCGCTTTTTATCAGGCGACCGATATCGTCAAGCAGGCCAAGAAAACAATGGCCCTGACGCTTTCCGACCTGTTCTGTGTCGAGCGTCATCGCGCCGAGTTTCACGATCTGGTGCAAAACCATATCGACATCCTGTTCGCAAATGAGGCCGAGATTCTGGCGCTTTACCAGACGAACGACTTCAACAGCGCCATCGCCGAAGTACGCAAACATACCGGCATTGCCGTCGTCACGCGCGGCGAAAAGGGCGCAGTCATTACCAACAGCGATGCCGTGCATGAAGTGCCCGCCGCCCCCGTCGACAAGGTTATCGACACAACGGGCGCCGGCGATTTGTATGCCGCAGGATTCCTTTACGGCATCACACATGGCAAGAGCCTGCCCGAGGCGGGGCGCATCGGCGCGATCGCGGCGGCAGAGGTCATCAGCCATTATGGTCCGCGCCCGCTGGTGAAACTGAGCGACTTGATCTGATTAATTGAAGGCCGTCAGGCGGCAGCCTGGCCTGCTGTCCAGCGGAGCACGAGCTGCGCCGCCTTAAAGCCGGAGCGGATCGCGCTTTCGATCGTCGTCGGCAGCCCGGTCGCCGTCCATTCTCCCGCCAGCGCCAGATTCTTCCACCCGACATAAGCGGCGGGACGACGCAGATTTTGTTCCGGCGTCGCGGCAAAGGTCGCGTATTTTTCCTTAAAGATGCGATGCGGCGGCACGCGATCAGGATCCAGGTCATAAAGCCGGGCCACGTCTTTCCAGATATAAGGCACCATGTCGCGCACAGGATATTCGCCGTAGCGTTCGGCGCAACTGATGGTGACAGAGGCCACGCCTTCGCGCGCGAAAACCCATTCGGCCAGCCCATTGACGACGCCTGCGAACCCCACGGGGTCCTGCACGCCATCCACGCGGAAATGCGCGTTGATGATGGAACGAAAATCATTGGGTAATTGCACATCCGGCAACAGGTTCTGCACGACCCAGGCGGGCAGAGCGAAAACAACCCAATCATCAGGTGCGATATCCACCACAGTGCCGTTAAAGTCCAGTTGACGCACAGCATTGCCGTCCACCGCCATGGCACGCAGGCGTTGATTGTACTTCACGTCAACACCCGCCTGACGCAAAACATTCAGGGTCGGCTGCACAAAAGTTTCAGACAGCCCGACCTTGGGGATCAGGGGAATGCAAGCCTCACCGCCCGCCAGAAAAGTCTGTCCCATAATGGTAGCGAGCATGGGGGCGGAAGCAATTTCCGCCTCGGTGTTCAAAGCGCCGATCACCAATGGTTCCCAAAACCTTTTATAGAAGGTCGAGTCGAGATTCAGTCGCTGCCCCACACGGTCATCACCCCGTGCTGTCATGACCTTGAAGGCTGACAGATAATCGCGCCATGTCGCGCCCGGCACGCGGCGTTTTTTATCCAGAAGCCAGAAGGGCAAAGGCCCTTTGTTCATATGCACGTTCCAGCGTTCGCCACTTTTCATGTCCATAAAAGGAAACAGTGGCTTGCCGGGGCCGCCCATCGTCTCGGTCGCCTGGCTGAGGTGCAGATAATCGCGAATGGCGACATTACCCGACAGCACCAGATGATTACCGTTGTCGATACGGTGTCCCAATTCACGGTCATAAAAGGAACGGCAACGCCCACCTGCGAAAGGGGCGGCTTCGTATAGCGTAACTTTTTCATCCGACAACGCCAATTGCAGCGCCGCCGCCAAGCCCGCAACACCGGCACCGACAATATGTGTATGACGCGGAGCCATCAGGCCGCCTTTGAGATAAAAAGCTGTGACGCCCAGGTCTGCAGCGCGAGCCCCAGCTTTTGTATACCGGAAAGCGAGATGCGCGTGGACGGATCTTTCCAGTCGGCGGCGCGGAGCCTGTCGAAGATCGCACCATAATAGGCGCGCATCATCTGCGGCGGACGCATGGCCGCCCGGTGGCCCAAGGCCATACTGCGCAGCATACAGGTATCCGCCTCTTTGTAATGCGTGGCGGCCAGTGCGGCCAGATCACGGCAAACATTCTGCAAAGCCGAATCGCGCAACACATCCTGCGGCACGCGTGACTGCACGCCATGTTTGGCCAAAAGTTCGGAGGGTAGATACAACCTGCCGCGCGCGGCGTCTTCAGCAAGGTCGCGCAAAATGTTGGTCAGCTGAAACGCACGCCCCAGATGATAGGCAAGGCGCTGCGCATTATCACTATTATCGCCAAACATCCGCACAGACACACGCCCCACGGCGCTGGCCACGCGGTCGCAATAGAGGTCGAGCGTTTGCGTATCCGGCGCCACGATGGCAATCGAATCCATTTCCATGCCGTCAATGATCGCTTGAAAATCAGCCTCAACCAGATGATAGCGGCGCACGGCAGGCAACAGCGCGATTGTGATGCTGTCGCAGGCGCGACCGTGAAACAGTGCCTGAATTTTCTGTCGCCATTCGGCCAAACCTTGGGCGGCAATCTCCGGCGTGGGGCTGTCATCGGCAATATCATCCACTACGCGGCAAAAGGCGTAAAATGCATACATACCGTCACGACGGTCGCGGGGCAGAAGCTGCATACCCGCCTGAAAAGACGAACGCGCCGCATTCACACGGTTTTTAACGTCCGTCATCGCCGCTTCGTAAGTCGTCAGCGTGTCCTGCATTAAAACCATGCCCCTGCGGCACCACGCAAAGCGGCCCAGATAACAGCCCCCTTGCCCAGTTTGGTTTCCTCAGCCAACGGATCGCGGCGGCGCAGGCAGGCGATCATGTCATCGGCCAACGCCACAATCACCGAAACTTCCAGTTTTAAACGCACATCGCGGATCTGTCCCGGGAAGCTGTGCGCCAATGTCATGAGCGGTTTAAGCCGGTCGAGCATATCCTGCAATGTCAGGCGCAACGGTTCCGTGCATTTAACGGCAGAAAGGTCGGCCAGATTGGCGCCACGCATCAACAGCATATCCTCCGGAATATAGGCGCGGTCCAGTTCGCGATAATCATCCGCGCAATCCTGAATATGATTGATGATCTGCAACGCCGCGCACAGCGCGTCATTCGCAGGCCAAGCCGCCTCGCCAATACCGTGCAACGCCAGAACATAACGTCCGACAGGCGCCGCCGAATAACGGCAGTAGTCCAGCAGCTCATCCCAATTCTGATAGCGCAATTGCGTCGCATCGCGCTTAAAGGCCGTCAGCAGGTCAAGGCAATGCCGCGGCGATATCCGTGTTGCGGTCAGACTTTGGCGCATCAGGGCAGCCTCTGGCACCTTGGTGCAGTCGGCGTTACCGAGCGTCAGCGCAAACTGGTTCAGGCGGCGGATTTTCTCGGCCGCGTCCATCAGCGGGTCATCGGAAATATTATCCGCCGCACGGGCAAAGGCATAAAAAGCATGTACATGCGGCCGCAACGCGGCGCGGATAAGGAACGACCCTACCGGAAAATTTTCTGTATTTTGATTTTTCCACGCGTTAAAGGCCTGATCGGTCGCGGGTTCGGAGGCGGGAATGATGGCTTTGTTGGTCATGATGCTTGCGCGCGGCCTTTCCACAAACCGCCCTGCCCGCGCCAATAGCGCAAAGCCGAGTCAAAAGTTGCAGCCATATAAATCGCCGCCGCCAGTGGCAGTGTCAATGCCCAGAGCGGAGATTGTTTATAAAACATGACCATAGGCACATAAATCAGCGCCATCAGAAGCCAAGCCGCCATGGCCCACAGCCCAGCACCCGCAGAATCCGACAAAACGGGCAACAAGGGCGGCACCAGAAACAAAAGCGACAGCCCGCACAAAGCACCCGCCAGCATAGCGGTTGAATAACGCAATTGTGTAAATGCCGTGCGGGCTACCATGTCCCAAACATCGGCAATATCGGGATAGGGGCGCAGAGATTCCGTATCCGTGGCCAATGTCAGTTCAATACGCCCCTTGACCGGCAAACCCTGTTCATCCGCGCCGCCGCCCGCCAACTTGATCGCCCGCGCCAATGTACAGTCATCAATCAGCGCGTTACGCAACGCCGCCATGCCGCCTGCATTCTGCAACGCCTTGCGGCGCACCAGCATGGTCCCGCCTGCGGCGGCGGCCATATCATGGTTCGCATCATTGGCACGGCGGAACGGGTACAGCATGCCAAAGAAAAAAACAAAAGCCGGGATCAGTAATTTTTCAGCAACCGCGACGCAACGCAACCGCACCATTTGCGAGGTGAGGTCGAGCTTCATTTCAACAGCACGCGCAACCAGACGCGACAGGCTGTGCGGCGCATGGCGAATATCGGCATCCGTGAACAAGATATAATCCGACTGACTGGCGGCAACGCCCGCCTGCATCGCAGCCACCTTACCCAGCCAGCCCTGCGGCAGGTCCGGAGCCGCGATAACCTCCAACCTGTCTTCGCGACCCAGACGCTTGGCGATAGCGCGTGCGGTTGCCGCCGTGCCGTCTGTGCTGTGGTCATCGACCAGAATGACGCGCCAGACACCTTTGTAATCCTGCGCCAGCCATGACGGCAGGGTTTGTGGCAGGCTATCGGTCTCATTACGCGCGGGGACGATAATCGCAACCTCGGGCCATGTTGTGGGTTCCGGCGACAAAGGGAAAGTCAGCGGTTGCCAGAATGCGTCATGAAAGAACGCCAGATAAACCCAGCCGATAAAACTGATAAGCGCGATAATCAAAGCCAAGGACATACCCAGTTCCATTTCGTCTTGCGCCGCGACCGGTGGGTCGGGTTACGCCGCTTCCTTTGTGATAACGGCGACGATGTCGCCCACCACGCGTTGAACGAGGTCGGCATCTTCGCCTTCAGCCATCACACGAATAAGCGGTTCTGTTCCCGACTTGCGGATCAGCACACGCCCTTTGTCGCCCAGACTTTGTTCAGCCGTGGCAATGGCGGCCTGTACGGCGGGTTTCTGCAAAATCTCGCCCGGCGCGCGCACATTGCTGAGGATCTGCGGCAGGGGTTTGAAAACGGCGCAAAGCTCGCTCGCCTTCCTGCCGCTTTCGCGCAAGACGGCCAGCACCTGCAGCGCGGCGATCAAGCCATCGCCTGTCGTGCTGTAATCGCTCAGGACAATATGGCCGGATTGTTCACCGCCCAGATTGCACCCTTTTTCCTGCATCGCTTCGACCACATAACGGTCACCCACAGGTGTGCGGATCAGGCGCAAACCCTGCGCCTGCAAATGGCGTTCAAGTCCCAGATTAGACATAACGGTCGCGACAACGGCCCCGCCTTTTAACGCGCCGCGCTTGGCCATATGCGTTGCAATCAGGCCCATCAGCTGGTCGCCATCAACCTTCTGTCCTTTTTCGTCGGCGATAATCAAACGGTCGGCATCACCATCCAGCGCAATACCGATATCGGCCTGATGCAGCAAAACCGCTTCCTGCATCAAACGCGTATGCGTGGCGCCACAACGGTCATTGATGTTACGGCCATCCGGCGTGACCGCAATCGGCACAACCTCGGCCCCCAGCTCCCACAAAACTGTCGGCGCCACCTTGTATGCCGCACCGTTGGCGCAATCGACGACAATCTTCAACCCTTCAAGCGTATTGCCCGGGAAAGTCGCTTTGACATATTCAACATAACGGCCAATCGCGTCATCCAGACGGCTGGCGCGGCCCAACGCATCGGACGGCACGCGGTTTTGCCCTGTGCCGTTTTGCATATCGGCTTCGATACGCGCTTCGACATCATCCGAAAGTTTGCCGCCGTTCGGGCCAAACAGTTTGATGCCGTTATCCTGATACGGATTGTGCGAGGCAGAGATCATCACGCCCAGATCCGCGCGCAGGCTGCGCGTCAGCATGGCAACGGCGGGTGTGGGCAACGGTCCCAGAAGGATGACATCCATCCCCTGTGCGATAAAGCCCGCTGTCAGTGCCGGCTCCAGCAAATAGCCCGACAGACGCGTATCCTTCCCGATGACCACGCGGTGACGATGCGAGCCACTGCGGAACTGACCGCCTGCCGCCATGGCAACGGCCAACGCTGTTTCGGCGGTCATCGGCTCCTGGTTCGCCAGGCCGCGAATGCCATCGGTACCAAAAAGTTTACGCGACATCGGCAATCCCTTCCTTAGAGATTGAACGTGCGCTTCAGTTCGGGGACGAGGTCAAGGCGTTCCCACGAGAAATGACCATCCGCCTCCGGCTCGCGACCAAAGTGCCCGAACGAAGACGTCTTTTTATAAATCGGGCGGTTCAGCTGCAGATGTTCGCGAATGCCGCGCGGCGACAGGCGCACCATATCGCGCAAGACAGTCGGCAGTTTTTCATCATCGACATGGTTCGTGTCATGCGTCGAAACGTAAAGCGCGAGCGGTTCAGACACGCCGATGGCATAGGCCAATTGCAGGGTGCAACGGTCGGCAATGCCCGCAGCCACAATGTTTTTGGCCAGATAACGCGCCATATAAGCGGCCGAACGGTCAACCTTGGTGGGATCCTTGCCCGAAAACGCACCGCCGCCATGGGGGGCTGCGCCACCGTAAGTATCGACGATAATCTTGCGGCCCGTCAGACCGGCGTCGCCATCGGGACCGCCGATGACAAAGCGACCCGTCGGGTTCACATAGAAATACTGGTCTTCGCACATCCAGCCTTCCGGCAAAGCCTGCACAACAAACGGGCGCACGATTTCGCGCACTTCGGCCTGATCGATCTTTTCATCATGCTGGGTCGACACGACAACGCGCGCCGCACGGACCGGCACGCCGTCTACATATTCAAGCGTGACCTGGCTTTTCGCATCGGGGCCGAGCGTCGGCAGCTTGCCAGCATGACGGGCTTCGGAGATCAGGCGCAAAATCTTGTGCGAATAGAAAATCGGCGCTGGCATAAAAGTCGGTGTTTCGCGGCAGGCATAACCGAACATGATACCCTGGTCGCCAGCACCTTCGTCCTTGTTACCGGACGCATCGACACCAATCGCGATATCTTCGGATTGCGCATGGACGTGAATTTCAACATCCGCCCATTGCCAGTGGAAGCCCTTTTGGGCATAGCCGATTTCACGTACCGCTTCGCGCGCGGCCTTTTCCATTTCGGCGGGGGTAATCAGGCGCGGCCCGCGAATTTCACCGGCCAGAACGATACGGTTGGTGGTCGCCAGCGTTTCAACGGCCACGCGGCTTTGCGGGTCATGGCTCAGGAACAAATCGACAATCGAATCCGAAATACGGTCACAGACCTTGTCCGGGTGCCCTTCGCCAACTGATTCAGAGGTGAAAAGGTAGTTTTTCTTAACTTTGCTGATCATAATCTATTTCCGTCTTTGGCAGGGGCAGGTTGCGTTGCACACGCGGGGACGGCCAACAAAGCATGAATTAACGAAGCGATCAAGCCAAAGGCCTGTTTTGTCACGAAAACGCCATGTCTCTTAAACGGCGTCGCTGTCCGCCATGCTCTTGATAAGGTCGACTATTTTCCGGCGTTGGTCGCGATCCTTGACCGCGTAATAAGCGCGGATCAGATCCATGGTTTCGGGCTTGGCCAGCACATCGACGTCCAAGGCTGAGGCTTTTTGTGACGCAGGACGGGCCACGCCCCCAGGAGGTGCGTCTTCCAACGCTGCCTGTTTGCCTTCGGCAATCCCTACAAAAGCAGGCGCAGCACCTTCTAATCCTTCATAAAACCAGCTGACGGGCACCTGTAGAAAATCAGCCACCATCTTCAAACGGCCGGCGCCTATTCTATTGGACGCGTTTTCGTATTTCTGTACCTGTTGGAAGGTCAGACCCAAGAATTTGGCCAACTGACCCTGCGTGATGCCCAGCATGTTACGGCGTAGCTTAATGCGATTGCTGACATGATCGTCAATCAATATCGCCACATTATCGTTATCTATCAATTCGTTAGACATTTTGTACTGCCACTATGCCACCGGGCGCGACCCCATCGACTGCACGCTATAGTATGCATTTATAGGCAGGATACAACCATAATTTGTTCTGCGGTGATTAGCGGGTTTCCAGCAGGGCGGTCAGCAAATCCTGCGGCAGGGCAAACCGGTAGTCAGCCTGCGGCGCGGGTGTGCCAGCGTAGCCATGTTCACGGTCCATGAGGGCAGTCAGCATACCGAGTTCCTTGGCGCCCGACAGGTTTTGCGGAAAATCATCAACCATCAGGACCCGTTCCGCTGCAACGCCAAGGCTCGACAGCACAATCTCATAGCCCGTCCGGCCATGCTGTTTCATGGCGCCATCGGTGAAATGCAGATCAAAAATGGGGCAATCCGCAAAAAATTCCTTCAGTCCCAGCTTTTCCAGAACACGCCAGACCCACGGCGCGTTCGAATGGGTAAAGATGGCGTGGCGGATGCCAAGTGCGCGCGTTTTTTCCAGCAACGCCAGATAACGGTCACAGGGTTCGCCCAGAACCACATCAATCGAAATCGCATTCTGGTAATCTTCAAATAAAGTGCGCCAGTCAAAGCCATATTCTTCGGCAAATCCCATCCAGCTGACGCTGTGCGTACGGAAGGATCGGCCGCCAATGTCGCGGATTTGCGCATCGGTCAGCGGCGGCAATCCGTTTTCCGCCAACCTTTGCTTCACGACTGGTATCAACGCCTTATAGACGTGTTCTTCGATATCGCGGTGATAGGTGTATTTGGTTCCGTCCAGATCCCAAAGGATCAGGTCAACATTGTGTAAATCGGCAAGCGGGCGCGTGTTATGGGGATCCGGTGTTTGCATGGGTTTTGTATATCATCGCCGCGCCGCGACACCAAGCAGTGATTGCCAAGTTTTCCGTTTCATGCGACGAGTGATGGAGGAGAAACCATCATGTCCTTACGCGTTGCTTATCAGGGTAATCCCGGCTCCTATTCCGACCTTGCCGTTCGTCATGCCTTCCCCGACGCCGAACGTATCCCTACCCCGAATTTTGACGCGTTGATCGGCGCGCTGCAAAACGGCGATGTCGACCACGGCCTGTTGCCCTGTGAAAACAGCCTGTACGGGCGCGTTGGCGGTATTCATCAACTGTTGCCGGACAGTGGTTTGCACATTATCGGCGAGCATTTTCAGCGTGTCGAGCATTGCCTGATGGCCCCGCGCGGTGCCACGCTTGCCGACCTGCGTTTTGCACATTCACAGGATGTCGCGCTGGGGCAGGTCAGACGCGTCATTGCTGAATTAAAGCTGCAAGAAGTTGCAGAAAGCGACACAGCCCTATCCGCCAAACATGTGGCAGAGATGAACGACAAGGCACACGCCGCCATCGCGTCCGAACTGGCGGCGGATATTTACGGGCTTTCCGTTTTGCGCCGGAATGTCGAAGACGAAGCGCACAACACGACACGCTTTTATATCGCGGCCCGGGAACCGGCATGGCCCGCGCCAGATGCGCCCGATATTATGACCAGCTTCCTTTTCCGCGTTAAAAACAAGCCTGCCGCGCTGTTTTCCGCCATGGTCGGTCTGGCGACCAACGGCATTAACATGACCAAACTGGAAAGCTATATGCTGGGCGGGCAATTTGTCGCGACCCAGTTCCTGTGCGAAGTTGAAGGACACCCCGCACAGCCCGCGCTCGCCCGCGCCTTGGACGACATGAAGCATCACGCCGACCATGTGCGCGTCCTGGGCGTTTACCCTGTATCGCCTTATCGCCGAACGGTTTAGGGTCCGCTAAAGCGATATACTGACAAATTACCAACGGTGGCATAGGGGGAAAAATGCGCCCGCGCATAGCCGGACAGTTTGTGATAAATCGCTTCGTTCGACTTATCGTTTGTGATCAGAAAATCCGGATGCGCGTCACGTAGAATGGTGGCAATCTGCGTTTCATCGACCGCCTCATCCAACGCTTTATGCAGCGTGTAGTTATACCAGTCGGTATAAAGCGGCGCGCCGTTCAGGCTGCCGCCAAAGGGTTGCGTGCCATAGATCACGCGGGGATCATGCACACCCGACGCATTAATGACATCATTGGCCACGCGTTCGGGCGATATGGACAACATATTCTGCGCACGGATCTCCGCGTTCCAGATACCGGCAAAATTATTATTGCGCACAATCCAGCTACCTGCCGGCCATTTATAGCAACCAAAACCGGCCAGCGCGATCACCAGCAATATCGCAGGCAAACGCAGGCGCGGTATTTCCTGCACACGACACACACCGGCAACACTGATGAAAATCAGGGCAGGCACGGCGGCATAAAGGTAACGGATATATTGCGTCTGCGACAACATGAAGGTTAAAAAGCCCGCGGTGACGATCAACATCCCGCGGTCGCGACGGTCAGGCCGGATCAGCAGTGCCGCCAACCCCGGCAGCAAGAGCGCAATAAAACCAAAGCCAATCGTGCCGGGCAGGGCCTCGGTATAATCCTGGCTTCTGAACGTCATGCCGTACAGCAGCGACCACGAAAGCTTGCCCATCCAGCGTGTATCGAGCCAGTCCGTTGGCGCCCAATAAGGCGAACGAAAGAACGAATTCTTGAACATGAAAATCGGATTGCCCGTTTTCACCCAGGCATAAA
>Ga0213872_10001632_pt1 | contig 14196 bp, 10 predicted proteins | sample VelepicomBERX_R2_FD_160071 | JGI IMG/M metagenome (GOLD analysis project Ga0213872, IMG submission 160071) | Rhizosphere microbial communities from Vellozia epidendroides in rupestrian grasslands, the National Park of Serra do Cipo, Brazil - RX_R2 | ecosystem: Host-associated > Plants > Roots >...
TCGTTCCAGATGCCGACGATGCCTTCGAGGCTGTCCGGCACGGAATTCAGGAAGCAGGAGATCGGCAGGCCGCGGGTGGTGCCGCCATTCGACAGGACCGGGGTGGCCGGCATGAACCACAGGCGGCTCATCGCGTCATAGAGGCGCTGGGCGTGCTCGACATCGTCGGCGAAGGCGCAGGAAACGCGGGCGAACATGTCCTGGTAGGACTCGCCCGGCAGCAGATAGCGGTCGTTCAGGGTCGCCTTGCCGAAGCTGGTCAGCAGGTCGTCGCGCGAACGGTCCAGGGTGAGATCGGCCGGGGTCGGGCGCGGCGCCAGCGGATAGGGCAGCGGCGAGCGCTTGTCTTCGAGCGGCAGCAGGGGCGTCTCCGAGCGCGGCGGGACCGGCAGCGTAGAGGCGGGGACCAATTGTCCTTCTCGGTCGAAATCAAAAGCCACGGCAGTCATATCCACCCCTACAGACGAAAAAAGCGGGGTGAATGCGGCCCCGCCCAAGATCAAACATGTGTCAAATCGCGGGGGCAGCCCGGCTTCACCGGGTTTCCTTGGATCTCCAGATCTTGACGGATCGGAGAACCGCGACCACCAGATATTGTTGAATTGTGACAGGGTCCGTCAAGCCGGATTCTGTCTCACGGCAGCGGAAAAACCGGCAGGTCGAACATCAGCAGCACCATGGCGTAGTGGCAGGCCGCGGCGGCGAGCACGCAGCCGTGCCAGATGGCGCTGTGATATTTGAGGCGGGTGAAGCGGTGCAGGGGCGCCGGCAGGGTGTAGAGCAGCCCGCCCGCCAGCAGCAGCACGATGCCGCCGGTGCCGAGGCGCGAGGCGATCAGATCGGCGTGCACGACGCCGGCCCAGCCCATCGCCACATAGAGGGTGATCAAGGCGTGCTGGAAGCGCTTATGCAGGGCGATCCGCAAAACCACGCCGAGGATCGCCGCCAGCCACATGATGATCAGCAGGCGCCAGCCGGTCTCGCCGCCTAAGACCAGCAGGCAGAACGGCGTATAGGTGCCGGCGATCAGGCAATAGATGAAGGAATGGTCCAAGAGGCGGATCACCGCCTGGCGACGCGGGTCGCGCACCACGGTGTTCAGCAGCGAGAAGGTGAACATCGCCACCAGGGTCAGGCCGTAGATCAGGCTGGCGCCAAGGGCGGCGGGCCGTCCGGTCGAGGCGGCATGGTCCAGCATGGCGCCGACGCCGACCAGGCTGGCGGCGAGGCCGGCGCCCTGAACCCCGATATCGATCGCTTCATCGCGCGTCATCGGCATGGTCGTGGGCATCCTTTGCAATCCCGCCTCACAATGATGTCTTGGGACCTACTCTTCAACGCAATTGACGTGGACGCGGTTGCGTCCGGCCTCCTTGGCGGCGTAGAGCGCCTGGTCGGCGGCGGTGATCAGCGCCGCCTCGTCGGGCATCTCGCTATTGTCGCTCAGCACGGTGGCCACGCCGCAGCTGATGGTGACATGGTTGCCGATGCGCGACCCCGCATGGGGCAGGGCCAGTTCGGAAACGCGGCTCCGCATCTTCTCGGCCAAGGCGCGCGCGGTGGCGGCGTCGCACAAGGGCAGCACCACGGCGAATTCCTCGCCGCCATAGCGGGCGACCAGTTCGCCCGGCCGTTCGGCGGCATGGGCCAGGGTGCCCGCCACCGCCTTCAGGCAATCGTCGCCGGCCTGGTGGCCGTAATGATCATTATAGAGCTTGAAATAGTCGATATCGATCAGGGCCAGCGACAGGGGCGTGTGGTTGCGCCGGGCGCGGCGCCATTCCTCGTCCAGCGTCTCGTCGAAGGAGCGGCGGTTGGCAAGCCCGGTCAGCCCGTCGATCGAGGCCAGGCGCAGCAATTGCCGGGTGCGCTCGCGCAGGATCAGCTGGGTTTTCACCCGGGCGCGCACGATCGGCGGGCTGGGCGGCTTCATGATGTAGTCGACGGCGCCGGCTTCCAGGCCCTTGGCCTCGGTCTCGATGTCGGTATGGCCCGAGACGAACAGGATCGGCAGATCCTCGTTGCCATTGTCGGCCTTGATGGTGCGGCAGACGTCGAAGCCGCTCATGCCCGGCATCTCGACGTCGAGCAGCACCGCGTCGGGCGAGCGTTCGCGCACCATGCGCAAGGCGCTCTCGCCGTCGGTGGCGAACAGGATCTCGCCCATCGGCGCCAGGATGCGGGCCAGAACGCGGACCATCACCGGATCGTCGTCGACGATCAGGATGCGGGCCGGGGGCAGGGTCTCGGGAATGCCGCCAGTCATGCTTGGTCTCTGATTTGTTCAAGCAGTTGAAGGGCTTCGGCGAAGCGAAGATCCTCGATCATGCCGGCCAAGGTGATGGTTGGCAAGACACCGAAATGACGGCTGAAGGCCGGCTTCATCGATTCAAAGCGGTCGATCGCCTGCACGCTCTGCTCGCGCAGTTCGCGCGCCAGCTGTCCGATCGCCTCCTGGTCGAGGCTGGTGGCCTCTGGTTCGCTCTCCGCCGGCGTGGTGGCGAGATAGGCGCGGATGGCGGCGAACAGCCGCTCATTGGTGCTGCCCAGGGTTTCCAGCAGAGCCTTGGGATCGCCATGGTCCGCCTTTTTCAACAGACTCTCGATGCGCGCCGCCAACCGGGCCGATTGCTTGGCCGAAATGCTGGCGGCGGTGCCCTTGAAACCGTGCAGCTTCGAGAGGGCCTGGTCCTCGCGGCCGGCGGCGAGATCGGCCGCCACCTCGTCGGCCAGGTCGCGGTAATTGACCTCGAGGCGGCCGAGCAGGCTGTTATAGAGCGCGAGATTGCCGCCCAGGCGCCAGAACGCCTCGGCCTCGTCGATGCCCGAGACCTTGGGGAAGCTGGCGGCGGTTTCGATGGCGGGCGCGGTGGGCTGTTCGGTGCGCTGGCCCGGCGCGATCCATTTCAGCAGGGTGGACAGCAGATCGGCCGGCACGATCGGCTTGGAGACATGGTCGCTCATCCCGGCTTCGGCGGTCGCCTGGCGGTCCTCCAGTAGGGCGGCGGCGGTCATCGCCACCACCGGCGGCCGGTCTTCCGCGGGCAAGGCGCGGATGCGGCGCGCCGCCTCGAACCCGTCCATTTCGGGCATCTGCAGATCCATCAGCACCAGGTCGAAGCGCATGCGCTGCACCCATTCGACCCCTTCGCGGCCATTATTGGCGATGGTCACCACCAGGCCGGCGCGTTCGAGGAAGTCGCGCGCCACCTCCTGGTTCATCTTGTTGTCCTCGACCACCAGGATGCGGGCGCCGCGGATCGGCTCGGCGATCTCGTAGGGCGTATGCTCGAAGGGCTGGGGCTGCGGCTCGGGCGCCTGGCCGGCCCACAGCTGTTCGAGGGCCCGCCACACCTTGCCGGCGGTCAGCGGCTTGCCCAGCGCAGCACCCAGGCTCATGCCGCTATCCTGTTCGAGGGTCAAATGGTCGTCGGCCGTGCTGCCCAGCAGCATCACGGCTGGCCGCTCGAGGCGTCCGGCCAGCACGTCCTCGTCGATCTGGTGCAGAAGGTCTGGATTGGCGCGGCGCCGCTCCAGCAGCACCAGGTGGATAGGTCGCTGTTCCTGCCGGGCCTGGCGCAGGCGGGTCATCACCGCGGCGCTGGTATCCAGGGCTTCGACCGACAGGCCCCAATCCTCGAGCCAGGCGGTGACGATCGCGCTTTCCTCGGGCGAGCCGTCGACCAGCAGGGCGTTGCGGCCGGCGAAGCTCGACGGCAGAGGCTCCTCGATCTCGATGGGCAGAGCAAAGCGCACGGTGAAGGTAAAACAACTGCCGCGCCCCGCCTCGCTGGTCACCCCCATCTGGCCCTGCATCAGATCGACCAGCCGGCGCGAGATGGTCAGGCCCAGCCCCGTGCCGCCATAGCGCCGGGTGATCGAGCCGTCGGCCTGGGTGAAAGGCTGGAACAGGCCGTCGACCTGCTCGGGCGTCATGCCGATGCCGGTATCCTCGACGGCGAAGCGCAGGAAGATGTGGGTGGGGTCGCGGCTGACCTCGCCGACCCGCACGGTGATGGCGCCGCGCTCGGTGAATTTGACGGCGTTGCTGACCAGATTGTTGAGCACCTGGGTCAGGCGCAGCGGATCGCCGACGATCAGGCGGGGCAGGGTGGTCGGCATGTCGAACAGAAGGTCGATGTCCTTGCTGCCGACGTCCGACGTGAACAGGCCGGCCACCGACAGCAGGACCTCCTCCCAGTCGAAGGTGATCTCCTCCATCTCGATCTTGCCGGCCTCGATCTTGGAATAATCGAGGATGTCGTTGATCAGATTGAGCAGCGAGGCGGCGGCCGCCCGCGTCTTGGCGAGATATTCGTGCTGCTTGGGGGTCAGCGCACTTTCCAGCACCAGCTGGGTAAAGCCGATGATGGCGTTCATCGGCGTGCGGATCTCGTGGCTCATATTGGCCAGGAAATCGCTCTTGGCCTGGCTGGCGCGCTCGGCATCCTTCTTGGCGCCGGCCAGGCGCATCTCATTGAGCTTCTGCTCGCTGATGTCATGGCCCATGAACAAAAGATTGGGACGCCCGGCCCGGGTGATGCGAGCGAAGCCGACATCGATCCACAGCTCGCGGCCGAACGAGGTGGTGACCCGGCTGATCCGGTGCGAGGGCTGGCCGGTGCGCAGGGTTTCCAGCGCCGCCGCCAGGATGCCGGTCTGGCGCCAGGCGGGAATGGCGCGGAAATTCTGCGACACCAGCGTGTCCAGCGTGCCGCCGGTCAGCGTGACATAGGCGTCGTTGAGCAGCACGCAATGGCCTTCGGCCTCGAACACGGCGATGGCCACCGCCGAGCCTTCGATCACCGCGCGATTCAGCTCGTTGCTTTCCTCCAGCAGCCGTTCCGCCTGGCGCCGCTCCAGCATCAGATTGCGCAAATCGCCCAGCGCCGCCTGCATGGCGCCCAGTTCGTCGCGGTGGCGCGGCGCCGGCAGCATCGGGCCGACGTCGCCGGCGGCCAGGGAATTGAGGCTGTCCTGCAGGTCGCGCAGCGGCGCCAGCAGCCGGCGGCTGATCAGGATCACCACCGCCAAGCCCAGCAGCACCATGCCGGTCGAGACCAGCAGATGCAGGATCAGCGAGCGTTTGGCGGCATTTTCCAGGGCGATGCAATAATCGCCGGTCTCGCGGCTGGTCTCGGCCATCAGGGCGCCCAGCGACATCAAGACCGGCTCGGCGGTTTTCAGCATCTGGTGCGGATCGATCTCGCCCAGATTGGGGATCGTCATGATCCGGTCTTCCATCGGCCGGTAGGTCTCGAACAAGGCCTGGCGCACTGCCTCCACCGCCTGGTGCAGCGTGGGGCTGGCGCTGATCTGCACTTCCATGTCGAGCTCGTCCCATTCCATGGCGGAATGGCCGCGCAGCTCCATGATGTCGAGCCGGGTCTGGGCCGGCAGCGGCCCGTGGTCGCCCAGCGCCGCCGACAGGGTCGCGGATTCCAGCCCGATATGCGAGCGCAGTTCCAGGGCGAAGGATTTGATGCGGGTATAGATCAGGAATTGCGAGGGCAGGTCGCGCCGGTCGACGCTGGTCCGCACCATCATGGCGTGAATATCGCGCAGCAGCCGGGTCTGGGCCGCCATCCAGCGCGGGCGCAAGGTCGGATCGCGGGCGGAGACCGGCTGGGCGAGGGCGTCATCGACCTCGGCGCGCAAGTCCCGCAATCGGCCGTATCCCTCTCGCAGGTCTCCGTCGGCGCCGGCGTTGATCGCGGCGGTCAGCAGGCGGTCGACGGCCAGGCGGCGCTCGAGGATGACGAGTTTCTGCTCGTCGTCATAGGGCACGGCGCCGCGCAGCAGCACATTGGTGCGCCCGCGCTCGAAGGCCAGATTCTCGGCGCCCTGCATCAAATCGTCGATCACCGCATTGACGGCGAGCAGCGACTTGGCGTTGCGATAGATCCGCCATTCGCTGCGGGCATCGCGCAGGCTCAGGGTTACGATGATGATCTCGAGCGCGACCACCATCGCGACCACGGCGGTGCGCAGCGACCGCCGCGCGGCCACCGTCTCGCTGCTCCGCCGCCGAGCGCGCATCCCGCCCGTCATCCGATTCTCCGATTAGGCACGTTCCTTCCCTTATCGGCTAAGCGGGGCATCGAGAACAGGGACAAGTTCTGCCAGCAGGCGCTCGATCGCGTGGTCCAGCGCCTCGATCGGCGGCTGGGCCGGCCCGGCGGCCTCGGGACCGCGGCAGAATTCCTCGAGCCGGGCGGCGGCGCGCTGCACCTCGTCGGCGCCGACGGTGCCGGCGCTGCTCTTCAGGCTGTGGGCCAGGCGGGTGGCGTGGGTCAGGTCGCCGCTGGCCAGCACCGAGCGGAAGGTCGCGGTGAATTGGCGGGCATCCTGGGCGAAGCGGGCGAGGATCTTGTCGTAGAGCGACTGATTGCCGCCCGAACGCCGCAGGCCGGCGGTGCGGTCCAGCACGCCGGTTTCCGGGCCGGCGGCGGCGGGTTCGGCCGGGCGGACCCAGCGGGCCAGGATCTGCAGGGCCTCGTCGGGATCGACCGGCTTGGTGATATAGTCGTTCATCCCGGCGGCGAGGGCCGCATCGCGGTCTCCCTGCAGGGCATTGGCGGTCAGGGCGATGATGGGCATGTCGGCAAAACCCGGATTGGCGCGGATCAGGCGGGTGGCAGTATAACCGTCCATGCGGGGCATCTGAACGTCCATCAGCACGGCGTCATAGGGGCCGTGCTCCAGCACGGCGCGCACTCCTTCGACGCCGTTTTCGGCGAAGGAGGCGAGGATGCCGGCCTGTTCTAGCATGTCCTTGGTGACCAGGCGGTTGATCTCGTTGTCCTCGACCACCAGCACGCGGGCGCCGCCCAGATGCGGCAATTTCGGCGCGCTGCCGTCGCCGCGCGGCTCGGCGACGGGCAGGTCGGCGGCAGTGAAGGCGGCGGTGAACCAGAAGCGGGCACCCTTGCCGAGCTGGCTCTCGACGCCGATCTCGCCGCCCATCAGCGCCACCAGCCGCCGGGCGATGGCGAGGCCGAGGCCGGTGCCGCCATAGCGTCGGGTGATCGAGCTGTCGGCCTGGTCGAAGGGGGTGAACAGCCGCTGCTGCTGGTCCTCGGACAGGCCGATGCCGGAATCCACGACCTCGAATCGCAGCAGAAGGCGTTCCTCGTGTCGCTGCTCCACCTGGACGACCAGGCGGACCTGGCCGCGCTCGGTGAATTTGACCGCGTTGGACATCAGGTTGAGCAACACCTGATGCAGCCGAGCCGGATCGCCGGTCAAAGCGGGGGGCACATCGGGGCCGACATCGATCCGCATGTCGAGGCCCTTCTCGGCCACCTGCACGGCCAGGATGTCGGTGACCTCGGTCAGCACGCCGTCCAGGGCGAAGGGCAGTTCCTCGAGGCTCATCTTGCCGGCGTCGATCTTGGAGAAATCGAGCACGTCGTTGATCAGGCGCAGCAGCGAGCGCGCCGCGGTCATGATCTTGTCGACGTAATCGCGCTGGCGGGCGGTCAGGTCGGTCGCCAGGACCAGATGGGTGAAGCCTATGACGGCGTTCATCGGCGTGCGGATCTCATGGCTCATATTGGCCAGGAAATCGGACTTGGCGCGGGCGGCGCTGTCGGCGGCGTCGCGGGCGCGGATCAGATCATGGTTCACCGATTCGAGCTGGGCGGTGCGCTGCTGCACCCGGTCCTCCAGCTCCTCGTTAAGGCTCTGGATGCGCTGTTCGGCCAGGCAGCGCTGGGTGACGTCCTGGACGGCGCCGCGCACCCGCAGAGGCGTGCCGTCGGCGGCCTGTTCCACCTTGCCGACCACCTGCAGCCAGGCGATGCGCCCGTCTGCCGGGCGGATGATGCGGTACTGGTCGCTGAACTGGCTGAGGCCGGCGCTGCGCATGACCAGGCTATGGATACGCTCGCGGTCCTCGGGATGGATGATCGACAGCCAGCGTTCGACCATCAACGGCTCGCCGGGCTGCAGGCCGAAAATGTCGCGCAGCTCGTCCGAGCCCGAATAGCGGTCGCTGTCATAGTCGCGCGAATAGACGCCGAGGCGGGCCACTTCCTGGGTCGCCCGCAGATCCTCGTCGCGTTCCTTCAAGGCCGCCAGCGAGGCCTGCAGCTGCGCGTTGGCTTCCAGCGCCCGGTCGCTGATTTCGGCCTGGCGGCACCAGCCGCGCCAGACCAGGCGGGCGGCGGCGGCCGAGGCGATGGCGAAGGCGGCGGCGACCAGGATGGTGCGGTAGAGGTCGCGCCGCCAGCCGGCCATCGCCTCGTCCTTGCCGAAGCCGACGCCGACATAGAGCGGAAATTCGCCGATCTTGCGGAAGTATTGCAGGCGGTCGACGCCGTCGATCAGGGAGACGCTCTCGTAGGCGCCGGATGTTTGGCCGGCCTCGACCAGCTCCTTCAAGGCCGGCGGCGGCTTGAGCTGGTCGGGCGACGAATCCGGCTGGACCAGCGAAGGATGGCGGACGATCATGTTCAGATCGCCGTCGCGCAGCGCCACCGCGCCCTGGCTGCCGAGATCGACGCCCGAGAACAGATTGACGTAGCGCTCGAGAATCATCGCGCCATAGACGATGCCGTCGAAGCTGCCGTCGCTGCGTTCGACGCGGCGGGCGAAGATCATCGTCCATTTGTGGCTGGTCGAGCCGATCAGCGGTTTCGAGATGATCAGGCTGCTATTGGGGTTGTCGCGAGCTTCCTGGAAGTAGGCGCGATCCGACAGATTCCTGCCGGTCTGCCGTATCGCGCCGGTATCGGCATCCGAGGCGGCGACGATGACGCCCTGTGCATCGGTGATCCGCAGGGCGTAAAGCTCGGGCATGCGGCTTTGGATGACCTTGAAATAATGGTCATAGGGGGCGAGGTCGATGGCGCCGTCATGCTCCTGGCGCACCTTCTCGCGCGCCAAAGCCAGCAGGGTGATGTCGACCATGCCGATATTGTCGAGGATGTCGTGCTGCAGCGTGGTGGCCAGGTTCTCCGTGGCCGTGAGGGCGCGGCTGCGATATTGGCGCCAGCTCTGATATTGCCACAGGCCCAAAAGGCCAATGACGAACAAATTGAGCAGCAGCAAGCCGCCCATCAACGGTACGAAGATCGGTCGGGATTTGTCCTTTTGGGGGTGTAACGGGTAGATCTGTTTCACGAAGGCGAGATCCCCGAACCGTGACTGCGCATACGCCCTTGGATGGCCAGCATACTCCTGCCCAGGCGAACAACCCAGGGGAGAATCCGCAGCCGTCATTTCGGCGGTCGACCCGAACGGGCAGATCGGATAGGATTTCGGCCGCTTTTTCAAGGTAACAGCGTATGGCCTCCCCCGATCTCTACGCCATTCTCGGCGTTTCCCGCGATGCCGACGCCGGCGCCATCAAGGCGGCATACCGGCAGCGGGCGAAAGCGGCGCATCCCGACCATGGCAGCGACGGCGAAGAGTTCCGCCGCCTCAAGGACGCCTATGACATCCTGTCGGACGCGGCCTTGCGGGCCCATTACGACGCCACCGGCGAAACGCCGGCCGACAAGACCGCGCGCGAAGCGGACGAGGGGCGGTTCCGCCAATTGCTCGGCGATCTGCTGGTCGCCACCATCGCCCGCGCCGGGGCGCCGGCCTTCACCGACATGATCGCCGAGGCGCGGCGTTCGCTGGTTGCGCAGATCGCCGCCGCCGATACCGAGATCGCCCACCTGCGGAACATGGCCGACCGGATCGGCCAGGTGCTGGAGCGTCTGCGGGAGCCCGAAGGAGAAACCCTGCTGCGCTCGGTCCTGTCCGAGCGCAAGACGGGGCTCGACGACCAGCTTGTCTCGGTGATCACTTTGCGGACGCAGCTGATGCGCCTGTTGGAGGGCCTGAAACATTATGGCTATACGGTTCAGCTCGAAAGCATCGCCTAGATCCTGGGCCTGGCTCGCCCTGCCGCTGCTGCTGGCCGCGTGTCAGACGCCCCAGGGAGCGCCGCAGGGAGGATCGCCATACCATTCCGGATCCGGAATGAGCCCGGCGATGCCCCGTCCCGGCTCACCCGATGCCGGTGGCGCGGGCACCGGCTCGAGCGGCGGGCCTCTGCCGGCCACCGCCGATTTGGTCAACGATCCGGCACGCTTCAAGGGATTGACCGCCTCGGACGTGACCAGCCTTTTGGGGCCGCCCAGCTTCCAGCGCCATGATGGCGATGCCGAGATCTGGCAATATTACGGCCCGTCCTCGGCCTGCGTGCTGGATTTGTTCGTCTATCCCGACCAGGGCCAGCCGCGCGTCGCCCATGCCGAGCTGCGCTCGCGCGGGGCCGGCAATGCTTCCGGATGCATGGCCGCGATTCTCGACGGGAAGCGGGGTTAAAAGACTTTTGCTTTAAAGCCGCACAGATCCTGAACCGGACATAGCGCGCAATCGGGCTTGCGGGCCTTGCAGATATAGCGGCCATGCAGGATCAGCCAATGATGGGCGTGCAGCTTCCATTTGGCGGGAATCTTTTTCTCCAGCTTGCGCTCGACCTCTTCCGGCGTCTTGCCTGGGGCCATGCCGGTGCGGTTGGAGACGCGGAACAGATGGGTGTCCACCGCGATGGTGGCTTGGCCGAAGGCGATGTTCAGCACCACATTGGCGGTCTTGCGCCCGACGCCGGGCAGTTCGACCAGCGCATCGCGGTCGGCCGGCACCTCGCCGCCATGCTTGGCGATCAGCAGCTGGGACAGGGCGATCACATTCTTGGCCTTGGCGTTGAACAGGCCGATAGTCTTGATGTGGTCGCGCACGCCGGCCTCGCCCAGGGCCAGCATCTTCTCCGGCGTGTCGGCCACGGCGAACAGGCCCCGCGTCGCCTTGTTGACGCCGATATCGGTGGCCTGGGCCGACAGCACCACCGCGACCAATAGAGTGAAGGGGTTCTTATATTCGAGTTCGCCCTTGGGTTCGGGATTGAGGGCGGACAGGCGGGCGAAGAATTCGTCGATAGATTCGGGCTTCATGATGATCTAGCATCGCCTCGAATCACAAAGGGGCCAAGTAGTGAAATCGGCATTGATCTCAGCGGTTACGGCGGTCGCGCTGCTCTCGGGCTGCAACGACACGGTCGAGGTCGCCAAGGTTCATCACCGCACCCACTTCTCGCCGCCCGAGGTGCCGCCGCCGCTGTGGCCGTCCGATGTGTTCGACGAAGCGAAAGCCAAAGACCAGTTCGTCGCCGCCTTCGAGGCCAAGGACAAGGGCGACTGGGCGAAGGCGCGCATCGCCGCCGAGGCGGGGCTGGCTCTCTGGCCGGTCGACATCGATGGCTGGGAACTCCTGATCGCCGCCTGCGACGCCCAGAACGACGAATCCTGCAAACGCTATGCGACCTTTTTCCACGCCAAGTTGATCGGGCTGAACGGCCAGCCGATGCGCGCGGCGACCCTGGGCTTTCAGAACGTCGCCGAGAACCAGGTCGGCCAGCACACCGACAATTTCACCTATGACAAGAAGACGCTCGACATGGCGACGCGGCTTTGGGTGTTCTGCAGCCAGCACGACACCATCCGCCATCCGACCGACGAGCCGATGGAACAGACCTTCGACCAGACCTATCCCTATGTGCCTGTGCTGCTGGTGATTGGTGTGGGTGCTGGTGTGCTGACGGCGATCAAGTCGGTGGCTAAGTGACGGCCTTCCAGGCCGTCATCCCCGGGCTTGACCCGGGGATCTCCGTGGATGGCCGGGTCAAGCCCGGCCATGACGAACAAAGTTAGAGACCAAGCACGTCCAGCATCGAATAAAGCCCAGGCTTGCGCCCCGCCGCCCACAAAGCGGCGCGCACCGCGCCGCGCGCGAAGATCTGGCGGGAAGAGGCTTTGTGGGTGAGTTCGATGCGCTCGCCTTCGGAGGCGAAGATCACTGTATGGTCGCCCACCACGTCGCCGCCCCTGAGCGTGCTGATGCCGATCTCGCCGGCCGGGCGGGGGCCGATCTGGCCGTCGCGGGTTTTGCGGGCGACGTCGGCCAGTTTGACTTCGCGGCCTTGGGCGGCGGCCTCCGCCAGCGCCAGCGCCGTGCCCGAGGGAGCGTCGATCTTGTGGCGGTGATGCATCTCGACGATTTCGATGTCGAAGGTGGCCGGGTCCAACTTGGCGGCCAATTGCCGCACCAATTGCCCGAGCAGGGTCACGCCGACGCTCATATTGGCGGCCAGCACGACGGGAATTTTGGCGGCGGCTTCGTCGAGCGCCGTGCGGGCGGCCGGCTCGAAGCCGGTGGTGCCGACGACGAGAGCGGTGGAGTGGCGCGCGGCCAATTCGGCGTGGTGGGCCAGCAGTTCGGGGCGGGTGAAGTCGATCACCGCGTCGGACGCGGCGAACAAGACGTTGGCATCGTCGGTGGCGGCGATGCCGGCATTTTTCAGCCCGCCGAGCAAGCCGAGATCCTGGCCGACGATGTCGCTGCCGGTGCGGGCGGAACCCCCGGCGAGGACGGCGTCAGGATGGGACAAGGTCTCCTTGAGGAGCATCCGTCCCATGCGTCCGCCGCAGCCGAGAATGCCGACGCGGTTCAATCCTTGAGGTCTTCCCAGAGCTCGCGGACCTTGGCGAAGAAGCCGGAGCTCTGCGGGCTGACGTCGCCGCCTTCGCCCTCGAACTCGCGCAGCAATTCTTCCTGGCGCTTGGTCAGGTTGACCGGGGTCTCGACCACCGCTTCGACGAACATGTCGCCGCGCGCCGGGCTGCGGAGCACGCTCATGCCCTTGCCGCGCAGGCGGAACTGGTGGCCCGACTGGGTGCCGGCCGGGATCGAGATCTTGGCGCGGCTGCCGTCGATGGCGGGCACCTCGATCGAACCGCCGAGCGCCGCCGTCACCATCGACAGCGGCACCTTGCAATGGATGTTCGCACCTTCGCGCTGGAAGATCCGGTGCGGCTTGACCGACAGGAAGATGTAGAGATCGCCGGGCGGCGCTCCGCGCGCGCCCATTTCGCCCTCGCCGGCCAGACGGATGCGGGTGCCGTCCTCGATGCCGGCGGGAACATTGACCGACAGGGTCTTGTCGCGCTTGGTGCGGCCCTGGCCGCCGCATTCGCGGCACGGGGTCTTGATGGTGCGGCCCATGCCCTGGCAGGTCGGGCAGGTCCGCTCGATGGTGAAGAAACCTTGGGTGGCGCGCACCTTGCCGGCGCCGCGGCAGGTGGTGCATTCGACCGGCTGGGCGCCGTTGGCGCCGCCGGTGCCGCTGCAGGCGGTGCAGCTTTCGGAACTCGGCACCTCGATCTCCACCGCCTTGCCGGCGAAGGCTTCCTCGAGGGTGACTTCCATATTGTAGCGCAGGTCGCTGCCGCGCTGGGCGAAGCCGCCGCCGCGGCGGCCGCCCATGAACTCGCCGAACATCTCGTCGAAGATGTCGGCGAAGCCCGCGCCGAAGCCGAAATCGCCGGCCCCGCCCCGGCCGCCGCCCTGCTCGAAGGCGGCGTGGCCGAAGCGGTCATAGGCCGCGCGCTTCTGCTCGTCTTTCAGGACGTCGTAAGCCTCGTTGACCTCGCGGAATTTTTCGTCAGCCGTGGAATCGCCCGGGTTGCGGTCGGGATGGAACTGCATGGCCATCTTGCGATAGGCCTTTTTCAGTTCCTCCGCGCTCGCTCCCTTGGACAGGCCAAGGATCTCGTAATAGTCCCGCTTGCTCATAAGTTTACGACCGAGGCCTTACTTGTCTTTCTTGTCGGGGTCGACTTCTTCAAAGTCGGCATCGACAACGCCATCCTGATGGGCACCGCCCGAAGCGCCACCTTGGGCACCGGCGCCGGCGGCACCGCCCTGGGGCGCTTCCTGCTGCGCCTTATACATGGCTTCGCCCAGCTTCATCGAGGACTGGGCCAAAGCTTCGGTCTTGGCCTTGATGTCCTCGGCGTCGTTGGAATCCAGCACCGACTTCAGGGCGGCGAGATCGCTCTCGATCTTGCTCTTCTGGTCGGCTGGCACCTTGTCGCCATGCTCGGACAGGGACTTCTCGGTCGAATGGATCAGGCCGTCGGCATGGTTGCGGGCTTCGACCGCTTCCTTGCGCTTCTTGTCCTCGGCCTGGTTGGCTTCGGCGTCCTTGACCATGCGGTCGATGTCGGCGTCCGACAGGCCGCCCGAGGCCTGGATGCGGATCTGCTGTTCCTTGCCGGTCGCCTTGTCCTTGGCCGACACCGACACGATGCCGTTGGCGTCGATGTCGAAGGTCACCTCGATCTGCGGCACGCCGCGCGG
>Ga0213872_10001633_pt1 | contig 14191 bp, 9 predicted proteins | sample VelepicomBERX_R2_FD_160071 | JGI IMG/M metagenome (GOLD analysis project Ga0213872, IMG submission 160071) | Rhizosphere microbial communities from Vellozia epidendroides in rupestrian grasslands, the National Park of Serra do Cipo, Brazil - RX_R2 | ecosystem: Host-associated > Plants > Roots >...
TTTTCGCCACCACCGGCAGGTCGAACGCCTCCTGGGGAACATCCCCATAAAGCTCATAGCTTTTCTGGACGAATTCTCTCAGCCCCATCAGCGTATGAGTCCCCTCGATCAAGACGGGCGTACCGGCTTTCTTGAAGGTATAGCTGCCCTTGGTGCCAAGCGCCTGCGCGATCTCGGGATAGACCGGCCAGATGGGAAAGTGCGACAGGAAATCGAAGCCAAGCTCCGGCGTCGGCGTGTTCGCCGGCACCAGCCCGGCCTTGATCGCCAGCAATTTGGCGAGGCTGGCCAGCACGATGGGCTTGGGGTGATTGTAGCTGTGCATGAAAACGCCGGACCTCACCCAATCGGGCCATTCACCCGAAATATCGATGCCGAAAGCCTTCATCGATGAGTGGAGATAAGTCCGCGCCCTGGCGAATTCCTGGTAGTAGCCGAGCCTTTGATAGACGAATTTGTTGAACAGGGTCTCGACGCGGTCGCTGGGCACATCGAGGGAATAGGCCGCGGCCACGATCGCCGAATGGCACGACCCCAGCGGCGAGGGATAGTTCACATGCCCGACGATCAGATCGATGCAATCGGGCTGAAATCCCGAAAAGACCACCGGCGGAATCAGGATGACCTCGCCGAATTCCTTGCGGAGATTTTCGGTGCTGTAAAATCCGTGATCCGCATAGAGGTAATGGGAGAATATCAGGTCGCATTCCGCCAGGGCCTTTTGGGCGTGAGGCAACATCCGGTCCCGATAGCTTTCCTGGGCGACGAAGGAATGGACCTCGCAATCATCGACCATATGCATGAGCGCGTCGCCGATCCCCGCGGCCTGGCAGCGGCCCACCACCGCGATCCGCCTCATCCGAGGATGGCCTCTTCATCGCAGACGACTTTGACGAAATGGGAGAATCTCGCGATGTCTTCTTCTCTCAGTTCGACGGCGGCCGGCTCTTCGCTCGCCGCTACCGGCGCCACGGGAACATCATCGGGGCCCGCAGACAGGAAATGCCGGCCGAACACCGACATCACGAAAGCCACGCCTTCCTCGGTCACCTCGCGCAGATCCTCGCGGTAATATTGCGCCGCGCTCTGCGGGCCGGTGATGATTTCGTAGGAGGGGAAATAGGTGACCTTGCCGTCGTGACGCCGGCAAACCTCGTCCGCCGCCGCGCGCAGGATGCTCTTGCTGGCGATAGTCGAGACTAGGACGTGCCGATCCTCATAGGTGGCGATCAGGGGAACCGGCGACACCGTCAGGATCACCTGCGCGGCCGGGTTCACCTCGAAGAACAAGGCAAGGAAGCGGTCGAGATCGGACGAGACTTCACCGACGCTGTGATTGTGAAATTGCGGATCGTCGTCCGGCAACCGGCTGGCGACGACGCCCGGCGCCAACGGATAGACGCTGCCATCGACGGGAGAAATCCAGGTTTCGGTCAGCCCTAACGTGAAAATGAAGATGCGGCACTGCTCGAACATCTGCCGAACCGCCCGGTAATGCCTCTCGCGGTCTTCCAGCAGAGTCTCGATGCTGGGGAATCCCCCTTCCTGGATGCGCGGCCGGAAGGGGTCGATGAAACGGCCCTCTTCGCCCTGCCAATAATCGTTCTGGGGAACACGCAGGCCATAGGCCCGCTCGAACAGCTGCAGGAGATGGCGGGCGGTGTAGATGTTGCCGAAGCGCGCCGGATAGACCGCATATCCTTCGTCGGCGACGCCAGGGTGCCCGTGATACTGCTCGGTCACCAGATAGCGGTAGCCCTGCGCGGCCAGCGACTTCGACAGATGCTGCGCGAAACAACTGCCGGCGGTGGCAATGGCGTCCGAGCGGGAGATGGTAATCGGCGTGCCGACCATCGGATCCGTTTCGGCGCCGGACACCGCGACACCCGAGTTCCAGTAGGTATGGGGCGGACGGCCCTTATAGGGATTGAGCGTGTCGGACAGGACCGGAACCGCCGATCTGCCCCGCGCTTCTCCAACCGGCCGCACCGTAACGGCAAGCGGTGGCCTGGCCCGGTGCCGATCCACGAAATGCTCGAACTCGGGAAGGTCGCAGATGACACGAATGGCTTCTTCCGGCCCCGCCCGGGTAAAAGCGCTTATGACCGTCTCCGGCACCCCGCCCCGATTGCCGGTCAGGCGTTGCCAGAGACGGCCGCTTTGGTGCGCGGCGACTTCTTGCCGCGACAGCAGCGCATCGATCGCGTCAGTCCAAGGCAGGGAGGCCAGTTCGTCCAGGTCCGGAGGATCGCGGCCGTCGGTGAGGTCCCGCCACATGGCCGTCAGAACCGCCTTGGCGGTGGCGTCCTTGCCGCCGTTCCGGTCCCGATATTCGTCCGATCCCAACAGACCTTGAAGACAGACCCGCCATCCCTGAATGCCATAGGCGTAGATATGACTTCTCAGGCCGTCCGGATCCGCTTCGCGTTCGAGGATGTCGGCATAGAGGCCATTAACTGCGGCAGCCAAATAGGATTCGCAGGCCAAGATAACGTTCAAGATCTCATCCCAACCAAACCTACGCGCGAGGCCGTCGAGATTGGTCACGTCAAATTCCCTGAGAACATCCCATTTGTTCACCAAGAATTTCAAAAAAACGATGTTAACCTTGCCCTTGATGTCGTCCATCGACCGCTCACACAAATCTCGGATTCCGTCGTTATTGTCCGCTATCGACGGTGGTTCTGCCCAGCAAACTTTCCATTCAGTGATCGAACCGAAACCGATCGGGCCTCTCACACAAGATGTCGAATCCCTGTAGAGGGAACAAGGCGATCAATCAACCTACTACTCCATCCTCAGGACCTCCCATCGGGCTCTTGGCGCCACAGCCCTCTACTGGCACAATCAAGACAGATACGCGGCCTGATGAATTATCCGCGTTAAGGGAGGGCGAGTGTCATCAAATAGCGCTCTGAAAGTGGTCGACATGGTGACGGCCCTGCACGATCTCCGTGCTCGCTTGAGCAGTCGCATCGGACTTCCCATCGAAACGGAACCGACAGACCTTTCTTTGGCGGAACTGAGCCAGTTATCCGATGCAGAAGCGGTTTTCAGGGCTCACACCGCCATTTTCGGCCATCCGCCACCCTTGATTGAATTCCGCAGGCACGTCGCGGCTTTACGCTCGAAAAAAATTACCCTCAAAGAGCTTTTGGAGATGATGGTGAGATCACCCGAAGGACGATCCCGCGGAACAAAAATAGCGTTTGATACCATCGAAAATTCGCCACCTCGGAATCAGACCGATGTCGTCCAGATTTTTCGGGTCGGCGACTTTTTTGATGGCGACGTAGACGAGTTTCTTACGCGCGCTTATCGCATCTTGCTGAACAGAGAGATTGATCCTTCTGGAATGGAGTCTCATCGGGATGCAATGCGGCAGGGAATCTCTCCGGCACAAATTTTGGCGGCCCTGATGGATTCCGATGAGTATCGGGGACGACATGTTCACATTATTATCGAAGAATTATCTACACCGTCCGATATTATGAAAATTGTTTTTGATTCTATAAACTCATTGAGCTCTCTCGTAATGGATATCGAATACAAATTGGAAAAAGAGCGCAACAAGAGATAAAAATGAAAAAAAATATTTTAGCACTTTCTTTTTTCCCCGCCTTTTCACCGCCACGGAGTGGAGGTGAGCTGAGGTTATTGAATTTTTACAGGGGAATTAGCGAAGAGTTTGACATCAGTCTAGTGTCGTGGACCCATCCTAATACTCGCTTTGAGATTATCCAGCACGGTCCTGCTTTCAAGGAATATCGTGTTCCCAAGGAGCCCTCGTTCGATCTTATTTACCAAGCGTTCCACGCATCCGGCGGATCAGGAGAATTTTCCGCTGCAGCGTGCGCTTTGGCGGGGCGAGGCAAGACCCGGTATCACGAGGTCGTTGCCGAACTGTCGAGAAAAGCCGACGCCGTAATTCATGATTCGCCATTCACTTTGCTTTACGATCCCGGCATCTGGGATGACGGTAAACCCCGCATCTACAATAGCTACAACGTCGAAAGCGAGATGATGCCATCCCTCATTCAAGGGGGAAGAGTCGAAGATGTTGTGGCGTTCATTTATCAGCTCGAAAGCACATTGGTGTCGCGAAGCCGTCTCGTCTTCGCGACGTCACCCGACGAATTGATCAAATTCCGCATTCTTTACAACGTGCCGGCAACAAAACTGCGGCTGGCACCTAATGGATTCTCGCCGGAACATTTCGCAGAGGATCGATCGCCTGCCCCGTCGATCAAGAAAAAATTTGCCCTGTTCTTTGGATCGCAGCATCCACCGAACATAGAAGCGGCTCAGTTTATCGCGGACGTCATCGCACCCAAATTCCCCACTGTGCGTTTCGTTATCGCCGGTGCCGTCTGCAAATACGTCACCTCCTCCGCCGCCAACCTTGATTTGCGGGGAGAAGTCGACGACGAGACGAAAAAGGACCTGTTCCACCAAGCCACTCTTTTCATCAACCCGATGCTGTCCGGCGCGGGCACCAGCCTCAAGATGGTTGAAGCCATGGCGGCGGGCCTGCCAATCGTCACGTCCAGGGTCGGCGCCCGGGGACTGGGGATGGTTGACAATGTGCACGCTCTGTTCGCCGAGCCAGACGATTTCGAACAAGCCATAAGGCGCGTTCTACAGAGCCCCTCCGTCCGCAACGAACTGTCCAAAGCGAGTCAAGAAATGGCCGCGCGACATTTCTCCTGGCCTTCCATTACCCGGACGGTCGCGATGGAGATCGGCTCCGCGCTGGCCGGACACGACACGCCCCCGTCCGAGGAACCCAAGCCGCTGACATTGGTCGTCAACGACTATCCTCTTGGAGATGCCGCTGGCGGGGGCGCAAAACGCATACTCAGTCTCTCTAGGCGCCTCGCCGAAAAGCACGATGTCGTCCTGCTCTGTTTTCATGGTCGGCCTACGGTCGAAGTCGAAGAAGTCACGGAAGGTCTTTTTGAGGTTCGCGTGCCCAAGACGCTACCTCACCGGAGATTCGAGACTGCGCTCAACAATCGCAGCTGGATCTCGACAAACGACATAACCGCGGCGCTTTTCTGCCTGGACAATCCAACGATGCTCCGATTGTTCCGCCGTTTCGCCGACCGCGCCAGCGCCCTCGTCTTTGTCCACCCTTACATGGCGCCGCTATTGGAAAGCACCGGGGCAAGCAAACCAGTTATTTACGATTCCCAAAATGTTGAGAGCGTCCTCAAGAGAACGCTTCTGCAGCCTCACTGCGATGGCGCACCCTTGGCCGATCTGGTGCTCGAGCTGGAGAGATATATCTGCCGGCACTCCGTCTTGATCACGACGACGACGGAGGCCGACCAAGCCTATTTCAAACAGAATTTCAGCGACCGCCCATCTATTACCGTTATGAACGGAGCGGATGTCCTTTCCGAGAATGAAGCAGCTCGCCTCCTTGAGGAGCGTTCCTTACGCGATCTATCGGAAGGCTTCCGTGCCGTTTTCATCGGCAGTTCCCACCCGCCAAACGTAGATGCAGTCAAGATGCTCTGCGCCAAGGTGCTTCCCGAACTGCCGAACATGGAGCTCTGGATCATTGGATCGGCCGGGGAAAATTTGCATGAATTCGCTCACTTTCCCAATCTCCGTTGCTTTGGTGTCGTAACAGAAACGGAGAAGCGGAAACTCCTCTCTCAGGCCGACATAGCACTGAATCCAGTCATGGGGGGTGGAGGCTCGAATTTAAAGACTGCCGACTATTTTGGGCATGCCCTGCCGACTATTTCCACGGAGACTGGAGCGCGAGGCTTCGACATTCGTGACGGTCACGAGTTACAGATCCGCGCCACCGCCGAATTCGTCGATGCCATTCGACAGCTGATCGACGATCATCCGCTGCGGCAAAGGCTTGCAGCAGCGGGATACGCATTCGCTCGCGATAAATTAGGGTGGAATACGCTCGGGGACCTATATGCGCGCCGCATCGCAGAAACCTTCAAAAAAATAAATCAGAGATCGCCCAAGATTCTGGTGGTGACCTATCGCTACACCGAACCGGCCTTGGGCGGCGCCGAGGAATATCTCATCAAGCTGCTGTCGAGCTATTCTCGGCTCTATGGCGCGACGATCGACCTGATCGCACCGAATGTCGAACAGATCCGCAATGTAGATCACTTTGCGTCCGTCTATCAGCCAGGCACAGCATACTCCGAATGCTTGGTTGCTCCTTTCCTGCGCAGCATCCAGTTGTTTCCCCCAGACCCCTTGGATTTGCCGAAGTTACGGTCACAGGCGCAGGAACTGTTTGCCCTGTGGATCGAGGAAGATCGCATGCTAGCTCGCCAAGCGATTCCTCGGCTTGCTGAAACAAGCCTGATGGGTGGCTGGTACCATTCGGAGTCCGTTGACGGCGTGCCTCAACGGTGGTCCAGCGAGTGCGCCGAAATCTATGTGCCGCGCGATGTATCCGGAATAAAGATACTCGGATGGCGTGCCGGCGGCTTCGACATCGAAATTCGGATCAATGGTGGAGCTGCGTCGCATTTCGCAGCGCAGGATCAGTTCTGTCTCGAATTCAAATTGGCGCAAGATAGGGACCACCTCATATCGTTGCGTTTGCCTCCCTATGATCTCTCTGGGGACGACACGCGAAAACTCGGCTTCATCTTGAAGCGGATGGAGATTCTCCGAGGAGAGAGCGGGTTCTGGGAGCAGGTTTCCGTCAATACCACCTACGATACGTTATTGCGGAAGACAGATTTGATCGGCTGGATCGAAACCCTGTGCGACGCGATGCGAAAGCGCCCTCAGAAAACGGACGACCTGTTTCGAGCCGTCAGAGTCCCTCGCTCGGCGGCTCTCATTGCCCATCTTAAGGACGTCGCTTCGCGTTACGACGCCGTGTTGGTCCACGGCTCTTCGTTCAGCTTGCCCCTCGACGCCATGGCGGTCCTGCAGAAGCAAAGGACCCCCGTAATAGCCCTGCCCCATTTCCATACAGATGACCGGTTCTATTATTGGCGCGAGTTCATTGAAGGGTTCGCGAAAGCGGATCGCGTCCTTTCGGTCTCTCATTGGGTCAGCGAAAACGTCTTTGCGAAGCTGGGCATCACGTCTTCGATAATAAATGGGGGTGGTATCGACCCCTCCGAATATCTCTCCCGTGGCGATAGCCAGAGAGATTTCCAAACTTTCCGCGGAAGTAATCGGCCCTATTTCCTCGTTCTCGGACGGAAGACCGGAGCCAAAGGATACCGCACCACCATCGAAGCCCATCGACAGATTTTGCGGATACCGGAAAGCCAAGTCGATCTGGTCATCATCGGCCCGGATGAGGATGGCGCCCCCATCTCGGAGCCCGGAGTTTATTACTATGGGCGCTTATCGCGAAATCTCGTGCTGGGCGCTCTGGCAGGATGTATCGCGATCGTCAGCATGAGCGAAAGTGAGAGCTTCGGCATCGTATTGGTCGAAGCCTGGATGGCCGGCAAACCCGTCATCGCCAATCTACGCTGCCTTTCTTTCAGCGAGCTGGTGGACGACGGGGAGGATGGGCTTCTGGTCGAAACAGTCGATGAGGTCGTGGGCGCGATGAAATTCCTGTTGGCCAATCCTGAAAAAGCATCTGCAATGGGTGCTGCAGGCCATGACAAGGCCTTTTCTCGCTATAGCTGGGATGCCAGCGCCCACCGCCTCCACGAGATCATCATGGAAAGCGCTTTTAAGCATGAGTGACGCAGATCGAATGACAGAAGAAAACGCTGCGGCCCGGATTCAAATCCAGCAAGGTGACTACGAAGCAGCCGAATCGACTCTCAAGGAAATACTGAGAGTTAATACGGGGAATTGGGAGGCCCATCTTCATCTTGGGGATATTTATTTCATAAAAAATCTGTTCCATCTTGCTATCGCGGAGTATCAAAAAAGCCTTTCTATCGAAACAGTTAATTTTTGGGCGTTCCGAAACATGGGCAACGCGCTGGTTTATTTGGGCGAATATGAAAAGGCCATTCCAGCCTATCATGCCGCCCTGACGATCGCGCCGGAATCCGATCTTGCCTGGCTGGAGCTCGGCGATGCCTTCGAGGCTTTGGAGCAAATTGGCGACGCGGATCGATGCTATGCCCGATCGGGCAGCCTACAGCGCACTGTCGCAATAACAGATGCATTTTGGTCACCGCTCCACAACTACGTATACATCACCGGCTGGGTGGCGAGCTCCAGACCAATTTCGAAGGTCGTTTTCTGCCTGGATGGGGAGGAAATCGGCCGATGCACGCAAGAACCCCTACAGCTCGAATGGGCAAAGAGGTTGAAGCATTTGAATGTGCACACGGCTTCGATCAGGGCCGAATCTTTCGTCCCGTCCAAACCAGGCATCGCCACTCTGAAAGCCTACGGGCCGGACGGTCCCCTCTGCGAGGCGGAGAGCGCTGTCAGGATCATCGACGAACCCGCCATTGAAGTAACCTCGGGAGATGGCCTCCTTGAAATTGCGCGCAAATGCGCTGATTTCGGCGCGTCGGCCACCGCCGCCTACTATTTCCGCAACGCCCTGCAGGAACGTAAGCGCGAATTTTCCGAAATCAGCCTCCAAACGGCGATGACACTGTCCGACATCGGTCGCTATCACGAAGCCCTGACGTCCCTACAGGCGGTTCTCAACGAGGCCGCTCAAGGAAATGAAGAAGTATATGGGCAATGCTTTGATTTTTATTGCTATCTATTGGGAAAGAAAGGCCACTCCGCCCTCCCCGACATAGATCGAATGTGCGATCGCGATATCGAAAAAAATGGCGATCAATATTGGAGCTATCTGAATAAGGCTCACGTCCAAATTGGATATGGCAACCGATCCCTGGCCGATGACTACTATGCGCGGGCGCGAGAAAATCGGCTCGAGAATCTTTTCCACCTGTCACGGGGAGTTATGTCCTCGCTAGGCCTCGACCAAGCCCGACGCATCCCCACTGATGCCGAATATACCGATCGCCCTTTTCCAAACCCGGTTTTCGAATATACCGACATCATGTCGCCCGAGTGCGTGCATCTGGTTTCATGCGACGCGATATATTTCAAAACCTACTTTGAAATTCTGGCCTTTTCCTCTGCGAGGGCTGCGGATGGCAAGCGGATCACTCTGCACATCCACTTGATAAATCCGACTCATGACTGCCTGGAATTGTTCTACCGCATCCGGAGTCAATGCAGCATAGAGCTTCGACTCAGCACCGAAGGAATTCGTCTCGACTCGCTTTCCTATAATGCGCGACGCGCCTACTTTACCGTTCCACGCTTCCTGGTCGCCAACACGGTCATGGAAATTTACCGGGCACCAGTCCTCATTACAGAGGTTGACTGCAAGATCGGATGGAAATGGAGCGAGATCCTGGACTGGGTCGGCTCCGCGGATATCGGACTGCGGACATCCGCGAAGCGTGAACTCGTTCCCTGGACACGCTACCCTGCGGGAATCATCTATCTTGGGCGCAGCTCCGCCGCGAAAAGATTTATCACTTTTGTTTCAAACTATATACGAGACGTTTTCCTCTGGGAAAACGGCGCCAATAGCTGGACAATAGACCAAACTGCCCTATGGCAGGCACACGACCTGTTCTCGGGTGAGATGAATATATGTCATCTGCCCATGTATTCTATTTTACATTTGGCGCAAAACCACAAAGGCGGAAAATTTGCCTTTATGGCGCAGTCCGCAGAATGATGTTGGCGTAGAGGCTCCTGATGAAAATTTTCCACCCCGGCGAAATCGATTCTGCCTTTTTCCGATTTTGTGCCCAACGCAAACCAGATGTAATCTGCGACGTCGGCACTAGAGACTGCCATGATGCCATCCGGATGAAGCAAGCTTCGCCCTCTTCGATGGTCTTCGCCTTCGAGGCGAATCCCGAAAATTATTTCGAATATTGCCTGCTTCCTAACGTCGTGGCGTTCGGTATCCAGGTTCAGCATATAGCGGTTTCAGATACGACCGGTTCCGCTGTTCTTCGCGTCCCCACCTACGCTAGCCGCAAGCAGGGTGGAAGCGTGCAGCAACGTGGCATTTCCTCGCTCTTGGCGCGAACGGAAACCTGCGATTCTACGGATTATGTCGTTCCCCAAACCAGATTGGATTCCTTCTTTGCAGGACTGACCGGCTTTCAATCGGACAAGACCTTCGCTTTCTGGATCGATGTCGAGGGGCTGGCCTATCAGGTTCTCAGCGGCATGAAGGAAATTATCGACAAGACTGTAGCAATAAAGGTCGAGGTTGAGGAAAAAGAGTATTTTAGCGGACAACATCGCGCACAAGACGTCATAAATATGATGACCGACATCGGGTGGCCCCCTGTCGCTTGCGGCGACCCCACGCCTGGGCAATATGATATTTTATTTATCAGAGAAAATTACTTGGATGGCGTGCTGCCATAATCGGTGAGATCAACTCTATGTCAGACACCTACTCGGAAGCCGACGACATCGAGGCGCATCGCAGGGATGTGATTGGCCTGCGACAGGTTGCTGAAGGGCGAGGATATCGGACGAGCGGGTATCGGCTTGGACTCGATATCGGCGGCGGCCTCGGCCTACATACACCGTGGCTGCTGGAAAGCGCCGATCGTGTTTATGTATCGGATATCATTGACTACAACAGCCTTTATGATGGGGAGTTGATATCTGGTATTATAAAGAAATTTCAGAGGAACAATGTTCCATATGACTCGGCGCGGGTTGAACTCCATAAAGTAGATGCGCAGAATACTATCTACAGAGATGGCATATTTGATCTTATTTTCAGTGTAAACGCTTTCGAGCATATTCCAGATCCACGAGCCGCCTTTTTGGAAATGGTCCGCGTCTCGGCACCCGGTGCGCTCGTCATGATTCAATTCGATCCTCTGTGGCATTCGGCATATGGCCACCATCTGTGGCACTTGGATTTGGGTCCCTGGGCACACCTCCTCGTATCCGACGATGAATTTCGCCACCAAATTCGCGCCGCCGGCGGGACCGAACAAGACATCGACATATTCAACCATCAAACAAATCGACAGCCTTTCCGGCTTTACGAAGAATTGTTTTCGGCCCCGCCGTTGGAATTGTTTTCGTCGAGCTCTTACGCATTTTGGTCCAAAGGCACCGAAGACGATCCTTATTGCTCTCACCCGAATTACCAGCTTTGCCTGGAAAGGGGATGGGACTCAAAAGAACTTCTCGTGCGCGGGGTGCAATTCGTCGGTATTAGAGCATAACTCCAATCTGTCAGATACATGCTGTGGCTCGTTTCATTAAGAATTGTTAGCATGGCTAATTTGACAGGCCCACAAGTAATAACCGATGGTGAGACGGTCCATGAAGCCTGACGACTTGCCTATCTTGGGCATTATTCGGAACTGGAATTCTGACTATATTCACAAGTTCGTCGACTTAACCGGAAAGCGCGTTCTTTGCATTGGGTATGCGGAGGATCAAATTGACCGATTAATCGCCCCACTTAATCCCGCGAGCGTGGAAATATTGACTCTCTGGCAGGACCATATTGACGCCCTGCCAGGCAAATACGCCATCACGATCGGAAATATTTGCGAGAAGACTCCGTTCCCCGACGGAACATTCGATGCGGTTCTTACCCAATCTCTTCTCGAGCATCTGAATCCGTTGGAGGATGCGATCATCGAGATGAAAAGAATCTCAAGACCCTACGCCGACCATTGCCACTTCTTTGGGCCGGTCTGGTCCTCCGCCTACGGCTCTCACCTTTATGCCAGTGCAGACGATCCTCTATTGAGTTTTTCCATGTGGAGACTCCCTGCCTATATGCACCTTCTGTCTTCTCCCGAGGAAATTCGGGAATTTTATGGAAAACATGGGTACTCGACCCCGGTAATAGATCTGATTTTAAATGAGATTTTTGGAAAGGATCACCTGAATAGATTATTCTACGACGAATATGTTAAAGTGATTTCTCGGCATTACTTTATTCAAAATGTTGAAGCCATGACCAATGATGTTCCCGAAGAGATTTTAGGACGCCTCCGCGCAAATTTCCCGGGGTCGATCGATTTTGCTACATATGGTGCGAAGTATCATGTGCGCGTACCAGCCGCATGACCTAAGTAAACCGAGCGACCAAGCTATCCGGCCAGTACCCCCTGACTTCCCAAGACGGGCGGTACTATGCCCTCCGCCATGCCTGAAACAGATCGCGAAGACCGATGATCCGTATCCCTGACTTGCCGACACCGGCTCAGAAGAGCCCGGCGTAATCGTTCAAGTCGCGGGCGACGTATCCCTTGCGGGCGAAATGCGTCCGGTCGTCGTCCGTGAACAGCGGTGAAAACAGGAACATCTCCCGGGTCCAGGATTGAAGATGCGCATGGTCCCTCGCCGCCAGAAAGTCGCTCACATGCTGCTCGAACCGCTCGAGCGAGGCGTTCGTATGCGCAGCGGGCGACCGCTTGCAAGACCCGAAGCGTATGCGCTTGTTCGCGTCATCCAAAGCGACCAGATCGATTTCCATACCGCGATTGGCGTCCCTGGGCCGGTTCCAGTATCCCATCTGCAGGCTCGACAGATCGAAGTCGCCCTTGCCCTTGCGCGAGCATTCCTCATGCAGCTTGCGAATGAGCTTTTCAAACGCGAAGCCCTCCACCCCCTCGACGCGAGGGCGGGCAAGCTCCAGGGTTCGCTCCAGTGGCTTCATGCGCGCGGCTTCGCGGGCGGGCTTGGCCGCCGCCAGCCATGCCTGCAGGAAATTGTCGGCGACATAGTAACGCGCGTTCCGGCTCTTGCCGTCCGAGAAAACGGGGTTCCGCTTGGCGATCATTCCAAAATTCTGGATGAGTTTGCCCAGATAGGTGCTGATCTGCGTCTTTTCCGCGGGCGCCCCGACACCGGCGAGCAAGTCGCCATGCCCGCACCCCGGATGCTCCGCCAGAAATGTCAGGATGGCGAGGGAACGCCCTCGAAGCTCGCGCAGGAACCAGGTGTCCGCCTCCTCCGAAAGCGGGCTCGAACTGCGGATGAACATCCTGGTGAGCAATTCGTCCGAGAAACGCTCGGGCGGAACCTGATAAAGGTCCTGCTCGAACGCATCGTGATAGAATTTGGGAACACCCTCGAAGAAGGTCCAAAGCGTCAGCCACTGCGACGGCGCCGCGATTCCCTGATTCCTGAATACCGACACCAGGTCCTCGAAGTCCCAGTGGTCCAGCCTTATGCGCTGGGTCAAGCGCCCGAAAAGGGGAGAGCCGGCGTCCTCGAGCAGCGCATTCATGTCCGCGTGCAGCGATCCCAGGACGAAAAGGCCGCCATGCGGCAGGCCGGAGTTGCGGAGCTTGTCGACCTCGGCCTGCAGGAAAGAGCTGAAGCTGCTCAGGGCCGCCCGCGTAAAATACTGAAACTCGTCGATGACGATGACCAGTCCTTCGCGGCACAGCGCTCCGATGGCCGCAGCCATGGTGGGAAAATCGACGACGTCTTCACTCAGTCGCCGGGCGAGGACATGGTCGCTGTCTTTCAAGGCGCGCTGAAACGTGGCGGCCACGTCCCGCTCGTCCGAATCAGGAATCTGCATATAGACGAGATTGCTCGACAATGCGGCGCTGTTGCGCGCCAGATGCGATATCAGCGTCGTTTTGCCGATCCGCCGCCGCCCCTCGATGCGGCAGAAGAACCACCGCCCCGAACCGACGATGCGACTCAGCTCCGCCAACGGCTCGGCACGCCCGTAAAAACCCCAACCAGCCATGCGATTTCCATAACATAAAAAAAATTATGTTGCGTGATAAAGCCATATAACCATATGATTTTTCAATATGTTTCTGAGGCCACCGCTCTCTGGTTGCGGGACATCTGCCGCTTAGCATGGACTTGGCGGCCAGCTTCCTCTTCCTGGCCGACAGCGTCGAGCCGGTCCCGGGGGAAGACAGCGAACCGCGCGACGCCGGCGACCAGCCGGTACTGGCCACATGGAAAGCCGCGCAGGCTCACTATCTGATTACGGGCGACAAAGACCTGCTGGCGCTGAACGCGCGTTTCCCGATCGTAACACCAGCCGCATTCTGGGAGCGGCATGGAGGATAGCCCCCTCCGCCTCCCCCTATCCCCCTGACAAAACAGGCGGTACTATGCGGTCGCCATGCCTGAAACAGATCGCGAAGACCGGCCCTCACCCGATGCCCTGCTGGCGGAAGCCCAGAGGGAGTCGCGCGGGCGGCTGAAG
>Ga0213872_10001634_pt1 | contig 14191 bp, 10 predicted proteins | sample VelepicomBERX_R2_FD_160071 | JGI IMG/M metagenome (GOLD analysis project Ga0213872, IMG submission 160071) | Rhizosphere microbial communities from Vellozia epidendroides in rupestrian grasslands, the National Park of Serra do Cipo, Brazil - RX_R2 | ecosystem: Host-associated > Plants > Roots >...
GCTGGCGCAGCAGATCTCGCGCATCAAGGGCGTGGGCCTCGTCAACATCTTCGGCGTGCAGAAGCCCTCGGTGCACGTGCAGGTCGATCCGGCGCGGCTGAAGGCGCTGGGCATCTCGATCGAGGATGTGCGTGGCGTGATCGCCAACGTCACCGTCAGCAGCCCCACGGGCACCATTGACGGCCCATCGCAGGCCTTCAACGTCTACACCAACGACCAGATTCTCCGCGCCAAGCCCTGGAACGATGTCGTGATCGCCTACAAGGGCGGCGCGCCGATTCGCATTCGCGACATCGGCGTGGCCATCGACGCGCCGGAGAACGTCAAGAGCGCGGCCTGGGGCTATGCGGGCGCTGGTGCGCCCGCAGGTTCCAACATCAACAACGGCCGCACCATCTTGCTGGCTGTGGTCAAGGAGCCCGGCGCGAACGTGATCGAGACGGTGGACCGTGTGGAGGCGGCGATGCCGCGTTTTCGCGAGTCGATCCCGCCCTCGATCACGGTCAACAAGCTGATCGACCGCACGCAGACCATCCGCGCCTCGGTGCATGAGGTGGAATTCACGCTGCTGCTTTCGATCCTGCTTGTGGTGGCGGTGATCTTCATCTTCCTGCGCGACGTGGCGGCCACCATCATCCCAAGCGTCACCGTGCCCCTGGCCCTGATGGGCACGGCGGCCGTGATGTACCTGCTCGGCTACAGCCTGGACAACCTCTCGCTGATGGCCCTGACCATTGCCGTGGGCTTCGTGGTGGACGACGCCATCGTGATGCTGGAGAACATCTATCGCCATCTCGAGGCGGGCATGGGCCGCATGGAGGCGGCGCTCAAGGGGGCCGGCGAGATCGGCTTCACCATCGTCTCGATCTCGGTGTCGCTGATCGCGGTGTTCATCCCCATCTTGCTGATGGGCGGCATCGTGGGGCGCCTGTTCCGCGAGTTCGCGGTGACGGTGACGATCATGATCATCGTAAGCGTTGTGGTCTCGCTCACGCTCACGCCCATGCTGTGCTCGCTCTTTCTGACCGACCAGCACAAGGTCAGGCACGGCCGCATCTACATGCTCTTCGAGCACGGCTTCGAGGCCCTGCTCTCGGGCTACCGCAACACCCTGCAGCGGGTGCTGCGCCATCCCTTGATCACCTTGATGAGCTTTCTGGTCACGGTGGCCGCTTCGGTGGCTCTTTTCATCATGATTCCCAAGGGCTTCTTCCCGCAGCAGGACACCGGCTTCATCGGCGGCCAGATCATCTCGGGACAGGATACTTCGTCCGTGGCCATGTTCGAGCGCATGCGCATGGTGGCTGACGTGGTTCGCAAGGACCCGGACATCTCGGCCATCGGCGTGGCCGTGGGTGGCTCGAGCTTCAACCAGGCCAATCTCTTCATGGGCCTCAAGCCCAAGGACCAGGGCCGCCAGGTCAGCGCGGACGAGATCATCGCCCGGCTGCGCCCGCAACTGGCCCAGCTGCCCGGCGTGCAGCTCTTCATGCAGGCCGGCCAAGACGTGAACGTCGGCGCGCGCTTCGCCCGCACCCAGTACCAGTTCACGCTCATGGACACCAATCTGGATGAGCTCAACGACTGGGCGCCGCGCGTCACCGAACGCCTCTCGCGCCTGCGGGGTCTGACCGACGTCAGCAGCGATCAGCAGAACGCCGCGCCGACCGCCAGCATCACCATCGACCGCGAGCGCGCCGCCACCTACGGCATCACACCGGCCATGATCGACTCGACGATCTACAGCGCCATCGGCCAGCGCCAGGTCACGCAGTACTACACCCAGCTCAACAGCTACAACGTGATCCTCGAGGTCACGCCCGAGCTGCAGGAGGACTCGCGCCTGTTCGACAAGCTCTATATCACCTCGCCCCTGAATGGGCAGCAGGTGCCCTTGTCAACCTTCGTGAAGCTGGATACCACGCACACCGGCTACCTGTCCGTGAATCACCAGGGCCAGTTCCCGGCGGTGACGGTGAGCTTCAACCTCGAGCTGGGCCATTCGCTGGGCGACGCCGTCAAGGACATTGAGCGCGCCATGCGCGAGATGAACACGCCGCCCACGCTCTCGGGCAGCTTCCAGGGCACGGCGCAGGCCTTCGGCGATTCGCTGCGCTCGCAGCCCTACCTGATCGCGGCGGCGCTGATCGCCGTGTACATCGTGCTGGGCCTGCTCTACGAGAGCTACATCCATCCGCTGACGATTCTCTCCACCCTGCCGTCTGCCGGCGTGGGCGCCTTGCTGATCTTGATGGCCGGCGGCTTCGACCTCACGGTGATCGCGCTGATCGGCATCATCTTGCTGATCGGCATCGTCAAGAAGAACGGCATCATGATGGTGGACTTCGCGCTCGAGGCCGAGCGGGAGCGGGGTCTCTCGCCCAAGGACGCGATCTACGAGGCCTGCCTCATGCGTTTCCGGCCCATCATGATGACGACCATGTGCGCGCTGCTCTCGGGCCTGCCGCTGATGCTCAGCCACGGCGCCGGCTCGGAGCTGCGCCGCCCGCTCGGCTTCGCCATGGTGGGCGGGCTGATCCTCTCGCAGATGCTCACCCTGTACACCACGCCCGTCGTCTACCTCTACCTGGATCGTGCGCACCATTGGTACGTGCGTCGCAAGGCTGAAAGAATGGCGCGCAAGGCGGCCGCCAAGGGAGCTGCACAGGCATGAAGGTGCTGATTGTCGAAGACGAGCGCAAGACGGCCGAGTATTTGCGCCAGGGTCTGACCGAGCAGGGCTGCACGGTGGACCTCGCCTTCGACGGCATCGACGGCCAGCACCTGGCCGTCCATCACGACTACGACGTCATCGTGCTCGACGGCATGTTGCCGGGCCTGGATGGCTTCGAGCTGCTGCGCTCGCTGCGCGCCGTGAAAAACACCCCCGTCATCATGGTCACGGCGCGCGATGGCGTGGAAGACCGTGTGCGCGGCCTGCGCGAAGGCGCGGACGACTACTTGGTCAAGCCTTTCTCCTTCGTGGAGCTGTTCGCGCGGCTTCAGGCCCTGAACCGGCGCGGTCGGGCGCAGGAGGCCACGCTGCTGCGCGTGGGCGGCCTGCACGTGGACCTGATCGCGCGCCGTGCGGTACGCGAGAGCCAGCGTCTCGAGCTCACGGCCAAGGAATTCGCGCTGCTGGCCCTGCTGGCGCGGCGCCAGGGCGAGATTCTGTCCAAGACCACCATTGCCGAGCTGGTGTGGGACATGCATTTCGACAGCAACACCAATGTGGTGGAAGTCGCGATCAAGCGCTTGCGCGCCAAGATCGACGCTCCCTTCGCCACGCCCTTGCTGCACACCATCCGCGGCATGGGTTACGTGCTCGAGGACCGTGAGGTTTCCTAACTCCATCTCCCTGCGGCTGGCGCTGATGTTCAGCGCCGCGGCGCTGGCCGGCTTCGTGCTGATTGGGCTGACGCTGCGCGTGGTGCTGGACCGCGAGCTGGTGCGCCAGCAGCAGGACCAGGTACAGGCGCGCCTGGTGGACATGCAATATCTGCTCGAGCGCGGCCGCGCCACCGACCTGGCGCAGCGCGCCAAGGACAAGATCGAAACGCTCTCCAGCACGGGCCGGGCGCGCTACTGGCTCTGGAGCCCAGATCCGCAATGGCGCTACGGCCCCGAGGCCGAGCAGCTCGTGCGGCTCACGCACGGACGCCGGACCGTGCTCCAGCAAGACGCCATGGCTTTGCTGAGCGTGGACCTGCCCGCGACGGTGGCGCGGCCGGCCGTGACGCTGGTGGTGGGTGTGGGCAACGAGCCCTTCTCGCAGACGCTTGCGGGCTTCGAGCGCCTGCTGCTGCCCATCGTGCTGGTCGGCGCTCTGGGCGTGGCGGCGCTTGGCTACTGGATCGCGCGGTTGGGTCTGCGGCCGGTCGTGGAATTGTCGAACCAGGCCCGAGGCATCGGCCCGCACGCGCGCAAGCAGCGCCTGACGGATGAGCCCCTGCCCGTTGAGCTGGCCCAGCTGGGCCGCAGCTTCAACGCCGCGTTGGACCGGCTCGACGTGGCGTACGTGCAGTTGGAGAGCTTCAATGCCGACGCTGCGCACGAGCTGCGCACGCCGCTTGCCAACCTGATCGGCCAGACCCAGGTGGCGCTGTCGCGCGAGCGCCCGGCTGCCGAGCTGCGCGAGCTGCTGCACACCAATCTCGAGGAGCTGGAGCGGCTGCGCGCCATCGTGGCTGACATGCTCTTCCTCGCACGCGCCGAGCAGGGCGAACGTGCGGCGCAGGCTGCCTCGCGCTCGCTGGCCGAGGCCTTGGGAAAGACAGTCGAGTTCTACGAGGTGCTGCTCGAGGAGGCTGGGCTCTCGGTGCGGATCGAGGGCGATGCACGGGCCGTGATCGAGACCTCGCTGATTCAGCGCGCGATGAGCAATCTACTGCAAAACGCCATCCAGCATGCGCCGCGCGGCAGCCGGCTGCTGGCCCGCGTGGAGCAGGCCAGCGGCGAAGCACGGGTCAGTGTGAGTAATGAGCTGGTTCAGCGGATCGAGCCGGATCAGCTGACACGGCTCTTCGACCGCTTCTACCGTGCCGATCCCTCGCGCGCCAACAGCGGCGCCAACCACGGCCTGGGCCTGTCCATCGTCAAGGCAGTGGCGCTGATGCATGGCGGCAGCGTGTTCGCACAGTGCGAGCAGGGGCTGATCACGGTGGGGTTTGCCGTCCCTACAATCGACGCATGATCGCCGTCGAACCCACCATTGCCCGCCTCGCCACGGCCCGTGCCCAGTTGCTGGAGCCTTATGAGCTGACCGAGGCCATGCTCGCCAAGGCCCTGCGCCTGATTACGGAACATCGCGTGGACGACGCGGACCTCTACTTCCAGCACACCCGTGCCGAGGGCTGGAGCCTGGAGGAGGGCATCGTGAAGAGCGGGAGTTTCTCGATCGACCAGGGCGTGGGTGTGCGCGCGGTGGCCGGCGAGAGGACGGCCTTCGCCTATTCGGACGATCTGTCGGAGGCTGCGCTGCTCGATGCAGCACGAACGGTGCGCACCATTGCCGCCGCAGGCCAGAGCCGGCGCGTCAAGGTGCCTTCGCGGTCGAGCATCGCGCCAAGCCGCGAACTCTATGGCGAGCTCGATCCGATCGCGAGCCTGGACAGCACGGCCAAGGTGGCCCTGCTGGAGCGTGCTGAGAAGATGGCCCGTGCGAAGGACGTGCGCGTTGCACAAGTCATGGCCGGATTGGCCGCCGAGCACGAGGTGGTGCTGATCGCGCGCGCTGACGGTACGCTGGCGGCCGATGTGCGGCCGCTGGTACGGCTGTCGATCACGGTGATTGCGGAGTCGAACGGGCGGCGCGAAGTCGGCTCCGGCGGCGGTGGCGGCCGTTTCGGTCTGGCGTACTTCACCGACGAGATGATCGCGAGCTATGTCGATCAGGCCGTGAACGCAGCACTGACGAACCTTGATTCGCGCCCTGCGCCGGCCGGCGAGATGACGGTGGTGCTCGGTCCGGGCTGGCCCGGCGTGCTGCTGCACGAAGCCGTGGGCCACGGCCTGGAAGGAGACTTCAATCGCAAGGGCTCGTCCACCTTCTCCGGGCGCATCGGCCAGCGCGTGGCGGCCAAGGGTGTCACGGTGCTCGACGACGGCACGATTCCCGATCGCCGCGGCTCGCTGAACATCGACGACGAAGGTTTCGCCTCGCAGCGCAATGTGCTGATCGAGGACGGCATCCTCAAGGGCTATATCCAGGACGCCATGAACGCGCGCCTCATGAAGGTCGCCCCGACCGGCAATGGCCGCCGCGAGAGCTATGCCCATGTGCCGATGCCGCGCATGACCAACACCTACATGCTCGGCGGCGACAAGGACCCGATGGAGATCGTTGCCAGCATCAAGAAGGGTCTTTATGCCACCAATTTCGGCGGTGGGCAGGTCGACATCACGAGCGGCAAGTTCGTGTTCTCGGCCAGCGAGGCCTTCTGGGTGGAGAACGGCAAGGTCCAGTACCCGGTCAAGGGCGCGACCCTGATCGGCAACGGGCCCGACGCGATGACGCGCGTGACCATGATCGGCAACGATCTCAAGCTCGACACCGGCGTGGGCGTCTGCGGCAAGGAAGGGCAGAGCGTGCCGGTGGGCGTGGGCCAGCCGACGCTGCGCATCGACGGGCTGACGGTCGGCGGCACGGCCTAAACGACTTTCACGAGCAGCGGCGGCAGGCCCGCGATCGTTCCTTCCATGATGTCGCCCGGGAGCACCGGGCCGACGCCCTCGGGGGTGCCGCTGTAGATGATGTCGCCCGGCATCAACTCGAAAGCCTGCGAGAGATGGGCGATCTGTTCGGCCACACTCCAGATCATGTCCTTGAGGTCGGCCGCCTGGCGCAGCTCCCCGTTGACCTTGAGCCGAATGGCGCCGCTTGTGATGTGGCCGACCTGGGCCAGCTTGTGGATCGGGCCAATGGGCGCCGCGCGGTCGAAGCTCTTGCCGATTTCCCAAGGCTTCTTCTGCTCGCCCATGAAGCGCTGCAGGTCGCGCCGCGTCATGTCCAGCCCAACGGCATAGCCGTAGACGAGGTCGAGCGCTTGCTCCACCGGCACGTTGCGACCGCCCTTGTGCAGCGCAGCCACGAGCTCTAGCTCATGGTGATAGTTCTTGGTCAGGGACGGATAGGGGTGCTCGGTGATGCCGGCCGGCGAGACGAACTGCACGGCGTCGCTCGGCTTCTGGAAGAAGAAGGGCGGCTCGCGCTTGGGGTCGGAGCCCATCTCGCGCGCATGGGCGGCATAGTTGCGGCCGACGCAGTAGATGCGGCGAACGGGGAAGACCTCGTCGCTAGCTGCCACAGGAACTACGGCCTGCGCGACCGTGAAGGGGCTCTTGGCGGCGGCTGCTTGCGCCGCACCGCTTGCGGCAAATCCGGCCAGAGACGCGCCGAGCGCCTTACGTCGATCCATATCGTCTCCTTGACTCGATCGTTGGTGAAGCGCCGCTTGCACCCACCAAACATGACGGTTGCTGATGCGGCCGTCTTTCAGCTTGACGGCTTGACTCGGTCCTGAGCGCGGCGCCTGCTGGCAAGGGCCAAGCCAGCAAAGGTCAGCGAGCCAGGCTCGGGGACATTGGTCGGCGGCGCGTTCAGGTGTTCAGCGGATCACGCACGCAAAGATCCATATCGCCCCTCTAGGCTTGGCAAGCCAGGCTTGCCCAGTCGTGAAGCGTGGCACCGCATGGCCGCATGCTACATTTGCCCGACCATGCTGTTCATGAAGTCCTACTTTTTCAGCTTTTTCTGGTTCTCGCACCGCCCCGGCGGAGGAGAGGCCAGCGTTTAAGCGCAGCAGCCGACCAAATCCTCATAAAACCGCCGGGCCCTCGAAAGCCCGGCGGTTTTTGTTTTTCTACCCTAGGAAGCCCCAAGATGAACGCCAAGACCGTGAAGCCCGAAGTCCAGGTCGAGCGCTGGTACTCGCCCCAGGACAAGACCAGCGAGACCGACGACCAGCGCATCCGTGACGTCACGCCGCTGCCGCCGCCCGAGCACCTGATCCGGTTTTTCCCGATCTCGCACACGCCGATGGAGCGCCTGATTACGGGCACACGGCAGACGATCCGCGACATCATGCAGGACAAGGACGACCGCCTCCTTCTGATCATCGGCCCCTGTTCCATCCACGATCCGGCCGCGGCGCTCGAGTACGCGCGCCGGCTGATCGTGGAGCGCGAGAAGTACCGGGACACGCTGGAGATCGTCATGCGCGTCTATTTCGAGAAGCCGCGCACGACCGTGGGCTGGAAAGGCCTGATCAACGACCCCTACCTGGACGAGAGCTACCGCATCGACGAGGGCCTGCGCATCGCGCGCCAGCTGCTGCTCGAGATCAACCGCCTGGGCATGCCCGCAGGCAGCGAGTTCCTCGACGTGATCAGCCCGCAGTACATCGGCGACCTGATCTCCTGGGGCGCCATCGGGGCACGCACGACCGAGAGCCAGGTCCACCGCGAGCTGGCCTCGGGCATCTCCGCGCCGATCGGCTTCAAGAACGGCACGGACGGGAATATCAAGATCGCTACCGATGCCATCCAGGCCGCGGCGCGTCCGCACCACTTCCTGTCGGTGCACAAGAACGGCCAGGTCGCCATCGTCGAGACCCGCGGCAACCCTGATTGCCACGTGATCCTGCGCGGCGGCAAGGCGCCCAACTACGACGCCCAAAGTGTGGCGGCGGCGTGCGCCGACCTGAGCGCGGCCAAGCTTGACGCGCGACTGATGGTGGACTGCTCGCATGCCAACAGCAGCAAGAAGCACGAGCGCCAGCTCGACGTGGCCAAGGACATCGCCGCGCAGATGAAGGCGGGCAGTCGCAGCATCTTCGGCGTCATGGTCGAGAGCCACCTGAAGGACGGCGCGCAGAAGTTCTCGCCGGGCAAGGACGATCCGGCCGGCCTCGAATATGGCAAGAGCATCACCGACGCCTGCCTGGGCTGGGACGATTCTCTGGCTGTGCTCGAGGTGCTCAGCGAGGCAGTCAAGGCGCGGCGCCAGAGCTGATCAGCGATAGAGCTCGGGGCTTGGCAGTTGCCAGTCGTAGCGGATCGCCGCCAGGCGCACGCCAGCCACGAAGAAGATGCCGACAAGGAAGGCCCAATCGCGCTTGAGCCCCAGGGCCCGCAGCAACTGGTAGAGCGCGATGCCCGCGATCGCGGCGGTCGCGTAGATGTCTTTGCGCAGGAGCAGCGGCACCTGGCCGCTGAGCAGGTCGCGGACCACGCCGCCGCCCACCGCCGTCAGCGTGCCCATCAGCAGGGCCTGCACGCGTCTGAGCCCGCAGTCCTCGGCCAGCTCTGTGCCGGTCAGGGCGAAGAGTGCCAGCCCCAGTGCGTCCGCCACGCGCAGGCCCTTCATGGCACTGGGTGAGAGTTGGCCATAGGCGGCCGTCAGCAGGGCCGCGACGGCGATCACGAGCAGGTAGCGTCCGTCGCGCATCCAGACGATGGGATGCCGGTTCAGCAGCAGGTCGCGCAGCGTGCCGCCGCCAATGGCGGTGACGGCGGCCAGCACGATCAGGCCGAAGAGATCGAGGCCTGCTTGCATCGCGGCCAGCGCGCCGCTGACTGCGAAGACGGCCACGCCCATGAGATCGAACCAATAGAGCATGGCGCGCAGTCTAGGTCTTGAATCCCAGGGATGTGGCCCAAAATACCGTCCGCAACCGTTTTCCACCGACCATGTTCCACCGACCATGACGAAGCAAACCCATTCCTTCCAGGCCGAGGTCAAGCAAATTCTGCACCTCGTGACCCATTCGCTGTACTCCAACAAGGAGATCTTCCTGCGCGAGCTCGTGTCCAATGCCTCCGACGCCTGCGACAAGCTGCGCTTCGAGGCCCTCGACAACGCGGCCCTCTTCGAAGATGCGCCGAACCTGGAGGTCCGTGTCAGCTTTGACGAAGCGGCGCGGACGGTGACCATCAGCGACAACGGCATCGGCATGAGCGCCGAGGAGGCCATCGCCCATCTGGGCACTATTGCCAAGAGCGGCACGCGCGAGTTCATGGCCAAGCTCGAAGGCGACCAGAAGAAGGACGCCAATCTGATCGGCCAGTTCGGCGTGGGCTTCTATTCGGGCTTCATCGTGGCTGACCGCATCACGGTGGAATCGCGCCGCGCCGGCCTGAAGTCGGAGGAGGGTGTGCGCTGGAGCAGTGAAGGCACGGGCGACTACGAGGTCGAGGCCATCACCAAGGCCAGCCGCGGCACCGACGTGATCCTGCACCTGCGCGAAGGCGAGGAGGAATTCCTCAAGACCTGGCGCTTGAAGTCCATCGTCAGCAAGTACTCGGACCACATCTCGCTGCCCATCCTGATGCGCAAGGAGGAGTGGATCGGCGAGCAAGCCAAGACCGTGCTCAAGGACGAGTGGGAGAGCGTCAACAAGGCCTCGGCCCTGTGGGCGCGAGCCAAGAGCGAGGTGAGCGAGGAGCAGTACAACGAGTTCTACAAGCAGATCTCCTACGACACCGAAGCGCCGCTGGCCTACACGCACAACCGCGTGGAGGGCCGCAGCGAGTACACGCAGCTGCTCTACATCCCCAAGAAGGCACCTTTCGACTTGTGGAACCGCGACAAGCGCGGCGGTGTGAAGCTCTACGTCAAGCGTGTCTTCATCATGGATGACGCGGAAGCGCTGATGCCTGTCTATCTGCGCTTCGTGAAGGGTGTGATCGATTCGGCCGACCTGCCGCTGAACGTCTCGCGCGAGCTGCTGCAGGAAAGCCGCGACGTGAAGGTCATCCGAGAGGGCTCGACCAAGCGAGTGCTGACCATGCTCGAAGGCCTGGCCAACAGCGAGGACGCCGCCGAGCGCGAGAAGTACGCCGAGTTCTGGAAGGACTTCGGCCCGGTGATGAAGGAGGGCATGGGCGAGGACCACGCCAACCATGAGCGCCTGGCCAAGCTGTTCCGCTTCTCCTCCACGCATGCGGACTCGGGCGTGAGCTTCGAGGACTATGTCAAGCGCATGAAGGAAGGCCAGGAGGCCATCTACTACATCACGGCCGATTCGCTCTCGGCTGCCAAGAACAGCCCGCAGCTCGAGATCTTCCGCAAGAAGGGCCTCGAGGTGTTGCTGCTGACCGATCGCGTGGACGAGTGGATGCTGTCCAACCTCTTCGAGTTTGAAGGGCATGCGCTGCAGTCCGTGGCCAAGGGCGCGATCGATCTCGGCACGCTGCAGGACGAGGAAGAAAAGAAGGCGGCAGAGGCCGTGGCCGAGGCGAGCAAGCCGCTTGTCGAGAAGCTCAAGACCGCGCTCGCCGGCCGCGCCAAGGACGTTCGCGTGAGCACGCGCCTCGTGGACTCTCCGGCCTGCATCGTCGTCGAAGAGGGCGATATGAGCGGCCACCTGGCCCGTTTGCTCAAGCAGGCCGGCCAGCAGGCGCAGGCCTCGCTGCCCACGCTGGAAATCAATGCCGGGCACGCTCTGGTCAAGAAGCTCGAGGGCAGCGCCCAATTCGACGATCTGGCGCAGGTGCTGTTCGACCAGGCCGTGCTGGCCGAGGGCGGCCAGCTCGAAGACCCGGCGGCCTATGTGCGCAGGGTCAACGCCTTGCTGGCCTGATCGATGCCGGCCTGCCGGTGAATCGGCAGGTCACTCGTCCCAGAACTTGTACTCCTCTTCCACCGGCGCCGGCATGTCCGGCGCAGTGGAAGGCGCCCGCATGGCCTCGATCTGCTCGCGCAGCTTGGCCACTTGATCGTTCCAGTAGTTCGGCGTGCCGAACCAGGGGAAGGCGAGCGGGAAGGCCGGGTCGCCCCAGCGGCGGGCCAGCCAGGCGCTGTGATGAATCATGCGGATCGTGCGCAGAGGTTCGATCAGCGCGAGTTCGCGCGCGTCGAAGTCGGCCACAGTCTCGTAGCCGTCGAGCACATGGCCAAACTGCAAGCGCATGGACAAGGCGTCGCCTGAGAGCAGCATCCACAGGTCCTGCACGGCGGGGCCGGTGACGGCGTCGTCGAGATCGACGAAATGCGGCCCCTTGTCGGGCGTCCAGAGGATGTTGCCGGGGTGGCAGTCGCCGTGCAGTCGCAGGCACTGCAGATCGGGCACGTTGGCAAAGGCCTCTTCGATCGCGGTGATGCAGCGGTTCACGACATCGAGCCAGGCCGGACGGATTTCCAGCGGCACGGCTTCCAGCTCGACCAGCAGGTCCCGGGCTGCGCGTGCCGGCTCGGCGTCAGCCCAGCGCAGGCGATGCTTGAAGGGCCGCTGACGCCCGACGTTGTGCAGGCGGCCGAGCAGGCGTCCGATCCAGCGCAGCACGTCCGGGTCTTCCAGTTCCGGCCCGCGCCCGCCTTGGCGAGCCGTGACCGCAAATCGCTGGCCCTGTTCGTGCCGAAGCGTGCTGCCGCCAAGCTTCCACGGGGCGGCCACCGGCACCTCGGCCTCGGCCAACTCGGCGGCAAACGCGTGCTCTTCCAGGATCTGCGCGTCGGTCCAACGACCGGGCCGGTAGAACTTGGCCACGGCCACGCCCGTGAATTCCGGGCCGTCCTCGAGATGGACCTGGATCACGCGGTTCTCGAAGGAATTCAGCTGCAGCAGCCGGCCGTCGCCGCGCAGGCCGGCGGCTTCCAGCGCGTCGAGCATGAATTCAGGGGTCAGCGCGGCGAAGCTGCGATCGATCTCGGAGGGGCGGCTCATGCCGCGATTGTCTCAGCGCCGCGGCGGACGGCCACTGACGTAGCGCGGAGTGTCCACGACCACGCCGACGATGTCGTTCGGCGCTTCGTCGGGGTAGTGCGAGTCCGTGCCCAGGGGCTCCGCGAAAGGCCGGCTGTGTTGGAACCCGCCTGAGCCCGAGCGCGAGGACTCAGGATCGAAGCGGCTATCGGGAGCGAAGAAGGAGTCGGAGAAGATGGCCGAGTCCTGCCACAGGTTGCGCTCAGGTCGGCGCTCGCTGGGCCGGCGCTCGGGGGCACGGTCCGACATGCGTCGCGGCACCGGGGCCGCCTGGGGCCCGCGGTTCTGGCTGTTGGAGAAGGGCACGAGCAACTGCAGTTCAGCGGCGCTGGGCAGGCTGTCCACGGGGCAGCGCAGGTAGCGAACCCGGCAGGCGGCCAGGACCGATTGCTTGATCTGCAGATTGCGACCAGAGATGGCACGTTCGCCGTCCAGGTCCACCGCAGCCAGCACTCGGCCATTCGGGCTGCAGATGGCAAAGCTCACGTGGATGGTGCCCAGGAGGTCGTACCAGTAACGTACCTCTTTGGCTTCTTCCGGCTGGCAAAACCGCACCAGGGGCAGCTTGGCGAGCACGACGTGGTGGGGCAGGGCCTCTTTCAGCAGGCGATAGACGCGACGCTCGTCCGCATTGAACACAGGTCGGGCAGTGAGCAACCACTCGCTGGGCAAGCTCTTGCCAGCGGGCCCCGGGCGGCGCAGCACCCACAGCAGCAGCGATGCCAGAAAGGCAAAGCCGGCGGCGAGCGCGATGATCCAGGGTGTGGCGTTTTGCATGCTTGGCGCAGCTAGGTCCGTGAAAAAGCGGCCGAAAATGTGGGCTTCTTCACGGACTGTAGCCGAAGCCCCCGGATTGCTGCTCAGGATCGGCCCTTGAAGCATCCCACGTTCAGGTGCCCTGGTGCGCCGGAGTTAACACTCTGTGCGCGTGACGCCCAAATCAGGGCTTGCCCGCGCCGCCGGACATGCGCGCACGGGCACGCCGGAACGCCTCGCGGGCGCGGCGCAGGCTGCGCAAGTGACGCTTGAGCTCGAAGTCCACTTCGGCAAGGTGGCGCTCCAGGGCCTCATCCACATGCGAGGCCATGCTGTCCGCGGGCAATCGCAGCCAGGCTTCCGATTCACTGCCGTCACGCTCGACCAGGGCGCCCGCCCTGCGGGCGATCCGGAGCATGGGTGTGTTTTCGCTGAGTGCGTGGATGAACAGCGTCTGGATACCGCGGTTGCGCGCGTGGAGCGTTGCGTGGTCGAAGAGGCGTTGCCCCAGGCCCTTGCCCCGTGCGCGGGCGCTGACGGAAACGCCGAATTCGGCCATCGCCGGTTGGCCGGGGCGCTGTGGCGCCGGCGAGTAAGCAAGGTGGGCCATCGCCACCAGTTCCAGTCGGCGATTGAAGATGCCCAGCAATTCGTCGCGCTTGAAATCGAGCCGATCCACATACTTCAGGACCTGTTCGTCGCTGGCCTGGTAGCCGAAGCGCAGAAAACGGTCACGCTCGCTCAGTGCCAACAGATGCTCGCCGATGCGTCGGCGATGCCGGGTGGCCAGGGGCCGGATGGGCACCCAGCCCCTGATCAGTTGGCGCAGACGTTCAAGCATGGCAGATGTTGGTAATTACCCTGATCATACGTTCTCCGCCTGAATTTTGCTGCATTGCAGCAATTTCGAACCAAGACTGGGCGGCTTGGGTCACGAATCTGCGCGTAGCGCCCCCAAGCCCCGACCGGGCTTTGCAAAACACCTATTTTTCGCTACACTCGCGGGCTTTCCCCGACTTGGCTTTAGGGGAAGACCTGACGTGAGAGGCTGCGCGGCACAAGACGCAGCACCGATCGCGGGCATTTTCAAGCCATTGAAAGACTTAACTCATGAAGACCTTCAGCGCCAAGCCGGCCGAAGTGACGCACGAGTGGTTTGTGATTGACGCCACCGACAAGGTGCTCGGACGTGTTGCCAGCGAAGTGGCACTCCGTTTGCGCGGCAAGCACAA
>Ga0213872_10001635_pt1 | contig 14188 bp, 8 predicted proteins | sample VelepicomBERX_R2_FD_160071 | JGI IMG/M metagenome (GOLD analysis project Ga0213872, IMG submission 160071) | Rhizosphere microbial communities from Vellozia epidendroides in rupestrian grasslands, the National Park of Serra do Cipo, Brazil - RX_R2 | ecosystem: Host-associated > Plants > Roots >...
TATCGGAAGGTCAACCCGGCCGACAGCCCGATCATGATCCTGGCGATGACCTCGGACACCCTGACCCAGGGCCAGGTCTACGATTCCGCCGCCACCATCCTGCAGCAGAAGCTGAGCCAGGTGGACGGCATCGGCCAGGTCAATGTCGGCGGCAGCTCGCTGCCCGCCGTGCGCATCGAGCTCAACCCGACGGCGATGTTCAAATACGGCATCGGCCTCGAGGACGTGCGCGCCGCCCTGGCCTCGGCCAACGCCAATGCGCCCAAGGGCGCCATCGAGACCGGTCCCGGCCATTTCCAGATCTATACCAACGACCAGGCGTCTAAAGCCGAGCAGTACCGGCCGCTGGTGGTGGCCTATCGCCAGGGTCGCCCGGTGCGCCTGAGCGATGTCGGCGAGATCGACGATTCGGTCGAGGATCTGCGCAATATGGGCCTGGCCAACGGCAAGCCCTCGGTGCTGGTGTTCATGTTCCGCCAGCCCGGCGCCAATATCATCGAGACGGTGGACCGGGTCACAGCCCTGATTCCGGAGCTGCGCGCCTCGATCCCGTCGGCGATCAATCTCGAGGTGGCGATGGACCGCACCCCGACCATCCGCGGGTCGCTGCACGATGTCGAGCGCACGCTGCTGATCTCGCTGACCCTGGTCATCCTGGTGGTGTTCCTGTTCCTGCGCGAGCCGCGCGCCACGCTGATCCCCAGCGTCGCCGTGCCGGTGTCGATCATCGGCACCTTCGGCATCATGTATCTGCTGGGCTACAGCCTCGACAACCTGTCGCTGATGGCGCTGACCATCGCCACCGGCTTCGTCGTCGACGACGCCATCGTCGTGCTCGAGAACTGCATCCGTCACATGGAGAACGGCATGCCGCGCATGCAGGCCGCTCTGCGCGGCGCGCGCGAGGTCGGCTTCACGGTGGTGTCGATGAGCGTCAGCCTGGTCGCCGTGTTCATCCCGATCCTGCTCATGGGCGGCATCGTCGGCCGCCTGTTCCGCGAATTCGCCGTCACCCTGTCGGTGGCGATCATGGTCTCGCTGGTGGTGTCGCTGACCACCACCCCGATGATGTGCGCCTATCTGCTGAAACACGACAAACACGCCAAGCACGGCAGGCTGTTCCGCTGGAGCGAGCGGGCCTTCGACGCCATGGCGCAAGGCTATGCCCGCACCCTGCGGGTGGCGCTGCGCCACCGATTGCTGACCCTTCTGGTGCTGGGGGTCACGGTGGGGCTGAACATCTATCTCTACACCCTGGTGCCGTTCGGCTTCTTCCCGCAGCAGGACACCGGCCGTCTCAATGGCGGCATCCAGGCGGATCAGAGCATCTCTTTCCAGTTGATGCGCCAGAAGCTGCAAAAATTCGTCAGCATCGTCGCCTCCGATCCGGCGGTCGACAGCGTAGTCGGTTTCACCGGCGGCTCGCAGACCAATACCGGCAATGTCTTCGTCGCCCTGAAGCCGCTGTCCCAGCGCTCGTTGACCAGCGACCAGGTGATCGGGCGTTTGCGCGGCAAGCTGGCCCAGGTGCCGGGGGCGCGGCTGTTCCTGCAATCGTCGCAGGACGTGCGGGTGGGCGCGCGTTCGTCCAACGCGCAATATCAATACACGCTGCAATCGGACGATCTGAATGAACTCAGGACCTGGTCGCCCCGGCTGACCGCGGCGCTTCTGCAGGCGCCCGAGCTGGTCGACGTCAATTCCGACCAGCAGGACAAGGGGCTCGAGACCGATCTGGTCATCGACCGCGACACCGCCTCCCGCCTGCATCTGAACGCCAGCCAGATCGACAACACCCTCTATGACGCCTTCGGCCAGCGCCAGGTCTCGACCATCTACAACGCGCTGAACCAGTACCATGTGGTGATGGAGGTGGCGCCGCAATATTGGCAGGATCCCGAAACCTTGAAGGATATCTGGGTCAGCACCTCGGGCGGCTCGGCCTCGGGCACCCAGACCACCAATGCGGTGGCCGGCACCACCCTGCTGACCGGCAGGGCGGCCGGCGCCAATCCGACCGCCGCCTCGGTCGCCGCCGATTCGGCGCGCAACGCCGCGCAGAACGCCCTGGCGGCATCAGGACACAGCTCGGCCTCGTCGGGCGCGGCGGTCAGCACCTCGACCGAGACCATGGTGCCGCTGTCCTCGATCGCCCGCTATCAGCCGGGCAGCACGCCGCTGGCGGTCAACCATCAGGGCCATTTCGTCGCCACCACCCTTTCCTTCAACCTGCCGCCGGGCAAATCCCTGTCCGACGCGGTAGCGGCGATCGCCGAGGCGGAACGGCGCATCGGCATGCCGACCACCGTGCACGGCACCTTCGCCGGCACCGCGCGCACCTTCCAGGACTCGCTGAGCACCCTGCCCGTGCTGGTGCTGGCGGCGCTGCTGGCGGTCTATATCGTGCTGGGCGTGCTCTACGAGAGCTATATCCACCCGCTGACCATCCTCTCCACCTTGCCATCGGCGGGGGTCGGGGCGCTGCTGGCGCTGCTGGCCTGCAACACCGAATTCTCGCTGATCGCCATGATCGGCGTGCTGCTGCTGATCGGCATCGTCAAGAAGAACGCCATCATGATGATCGATTTCGCCCTCGAGGCCGAGCGCAGCCAGGCTCTTTCGAGCGAGGAGGCGATCTACCAGGCCTGCCTGCTGCGCTTCAGGCCGATCATGATGACCACCATGGTGGCGCTGCTGGGCGCCCTGCCCCTGGCGCTGGGCGCCGGCGAGGGCGCCGAGCTGCGCCGACCGCTCGGCATCTCGATCGTCGGCGGCCTGCTGGTCAGCCAGATCCTCACCCTTTACACCACACCCGTCGTCTATCTCACCCTCGACCGCCTGCGCCGCCGGCGTACGTGCACTATTCCGGGAACCGCCTGATGAAGCTCCGTCAAACCTCCCTGTTGACCCTGTCCCTGCTGCTGTCCGCCTGTGCTGTCGGCCCGGATTACCAGCGGCCCGGCGCGCCGGTCCCGGCTTCCTTCAAGGAGACCGAGGGCTGGAAGGTCAGCCAGCCGCAGGCAGTCGACGCCGATCCCAATTGGTGGTCGATCTACAACGACCCGGTGCTCGACGCGCTGGAAAAGCAGGTGACGGTGTCTAGCCAGAATGTCGCCGCCGCCGAGGCCGCCTATCGCGGCGCCATGGCAGCGGCCGACGCCGCCAACGCCGCCCTGTTCCCGACCATCGGAGTCAGCGGCAGCTTCACGCGCGAGAAGGGCAGCAGCGGCATCAGCGCCCTGACCGGCGGCCGCGCCTCGGGCCTCGGCAACGTGGTGACGGCGGGCGGACAGGCCAGTTGGGCGCTCGACGTGTGGGGCAAGCTGCGGCGCAGTCTGGAAGCGGCCGAAGCCACCGCCCAGGGCAGCGGCGACCAGTTGGCCGCCGCCCGTCTGACGGCGCAGGCGGCCCTGGCCAGCGACTATTTCTCGCTGCGTGGCGCGGACGAGCTGAAGCGGCTGCTCGACGCCACGGTGGTGGCGTATGAGAAGAGCCTGCAGATCACGCGGAACCAGTACAAATCGGGCACCGCCGCCAAATCCGACGTCGATCAGGCGCTGACCCAGCTCGAATCGACCCGCTCCTCGGCGATCGCGGTGGGCATCACCCGCGGCCAGTTGGAACATGCCATCGCCGTGCTGCTAGGCAAGGCGCCGGCCGATTTCTCCCTGGCGCCGACTCCCGGCCTCGCCGACGCGCCGACCTTCCCGGTCACCGTCCCCTCGGCCCTGCTGGAGCGCCGCCCCGACATCGCCGCCGCCGAGCGCCAGATGGCGGCGGCCAACGCCCAGATCGGCGTCGCGGTGGCGGCCTATTATCCCGACCTCACCTTTACCGCCTCGACCAGCAATACCGCGTCGAATTTCGGCCATCTATTCAATGCCGCGAACAATGTGTGGTCGTTCGGCCCGTCTTTGGCCGAGACGGTGATCGATTGGGGCGCGCGCGGCGCCCAGGTCGATCAGGCGCGCGCCGCGTACGACCAGCAGGTGGCCAATTACCGCCAGACGGTGCTGACCGCCTTCCAGCAGGTCGAGGACGACATGATTTCGCTGACCCTGCTGGCGCAGCAGGCCGAGGTCGAGGACCGCGCGGTAACCGCCGCCGGCGAGGCGGAACGGCTGATCACCAATCAGTACCGCGCCGGCACGGTGGCCTATACCAGCGTCGTCACCGCCCAGGCCGCCGCCTTGCAGGCGCGGCAATCGGCCCTGTCGATCCACCAGAACCGGCTGACGACGACGGTGGCGCTGCTTCAGGCGATGGGCGGCGGCTGGAAGGTCACAAGCGCCGCGCCATGATGTGGGCGTCGACATAGCCCAGCCGGGGGTGGTCGAACGCCTCCGGCACGGTGCCGACGATGTCGAAGCCGCAGCGCTGCCACAGGGTGACGGCGCTGACATTGCTGCTGACGACGAAATTGAACTGCATCAGGCGGTAACCGCGCTCCGCCGCGTTTTCCAACGAATGGACGCACATGGCGCGGGCGATGCCCTGGCCGCGCGCCTCCTCCAGGGTGGCATAGCCGGCATTGGCGACATGCGCCCCGCCGCCCAGCTGATTGGGGCGGAGGAAATAGGTGCCTTGCACCTCGCCCTCGAGCTCGGCGACGAAACACGAATGGTCGCCGCCGGCCCAATAATCGAGCGCTTCGGGTTTATCCATGTCCGGCGGCAAGGCGTAGGTCTCGCCGGCGCGGATGACGGGTTCGAGGATCCGCCAGACGGCGGCGGCATCATCGGGCTGGTAGGGGCGGATATGCATCCTACGAAGATAACCTCCGCCCCTCCTTGGCTCAAGGCGCCGAGGGCGCCTCGGCGGCGTTCACGTTCTCGGGGTGTTTGCGCTCCCACAGACCCTGGATCGCTTCCAGGCTGAGGCCCTTGGTCTCGGGGACCCAGCGCCAGACGAACCAGGCTGCGATCAGCGACATCACGCCATAGACCCAATAGGCGAAGCCGTGATTGAAGGCGGCGTTCAGCGCCGAATTGCCGTCCAGCACCTTGAACGACCAGGACACCAGCAGGTTGGCCCCCCACTGCGCCACCACCGCCACGCCCATGGCGCGCGCCTTGATGGAGTTGGGGAAGATTTCGGCCAGCAGCACCCACACCACCGGGCCCCACGAGAAGGCGAAGCCGGCGATATAGAGCAGCATCGCCAGCAGGGCGACGATCCCCAGGGCGTTCATGGCGAACAGGGTGCCCAGCAGCAGCATGGCCACCGCCATCACCAGGGCGCCCAGGACCATCAGCGGCTTGCGGCCGACGCGGTCCACCGTGCCGGTGGCGACCAGGGTGAAGGCGACGTTGGCGATGCCGACGATCACCGTCTGCAACAGCGCGCTGTCGGTCGAGGCGCCCATGTTCTTGAACATCATCGGCGCGTAATAGAGCACCGCGTTGATGCCGACGAACTGCTGGAACACCGAGAGCAGGATGCCGACCACGACCACCAGCCCGCCAAAGGCGAACAGCTTCTCGTGGCTGACCACCAGGCTCTGCTCGATCTCGACCAGGGTGGTCTTGGCTTCGGCGGCGCCGCCCAGGCGGGACAGCACGGTCAGGGCCTCGGCGTCGCGGCGCTTCATCACCAGCCAGCGCGGGCTGTCGGGCACTAGCAACAGCAGCACGGCGAACAGGATCGAGGGGATCGCCTCGGAGGCGAACATCCAGCGCCACCCGAAGGCGTGCAGCCAGGTCTCGTCACCCATGCGGGCGATCGACCAGTTGACGAAATAGACGCCCACCATGCCGACGACGATGGCGATCTGATTGAACGAAACCAGCCGGCCGCGCTTTTCCTTCGGCGCGATCTCGGCGATATACATCGGCGACACCATCGAGGCGATGCCGACGCCGATCCCGCCGATGATGCGATAGATGTTGAAGGGCACCAGCGCGTCCGGCCCCATGGCGCCGACGGCGCCGAGGCCCAGCTCCGGCACGGCGGAACCGATCGAGCAGATCAGGAACAGAAGGGCGGACAGGATCAGGGACGGCTTGCGGCCGAAGCGATCGGCCAGCGGACCGGCAACGGCGCCGCCGATGATGCAGCCGAGCAGCGCGCTGGAGATGGTCAGGCCGGACAGATTGTCCCGCGCCGTCTCTGGCAGGTTCAGCGGCAGGATGAAATTGATGTCGATGGAATCGATGGCACCGGAAATCACCGCGGTGTCATAGCCGAACAGCAGGCCGCCGAGAGTGGCGATGACGGTCAGCACCACGGGAAGGGATTTGGACTCTGGTTGCATATTCAAGCCTTTCCTGGCCGGGCCGCGCCCGGGGGTTTCCTCTGGGGAACCGGTTGTACCGGTCTCTTTCCTTTATGGATGAGCACAATAATATACCGCTACCATAAAGACTACACTTCTCGTCGTCACTTTCACGGCCCTTCGGCAGCAGTGTCACCACCGGGATTGACCGAATGCCGTCATGATCTTATCATTTTGAAAAATCAACTTCTGCAAGACGCAAATAATTCAACATGATGGTAATAGAAAAGCGGCGGCGCGGCGCTTCGCAACGGGTCACCATACGTGACGTCGCGGCTGCGGCCGGCGTCTCGCCAATGACCGTGTCGCGCGTGATCAACAAGCTCGACAACGTCACCGAGGAAACCCGGACCACCGTCCAGGCCGCCATAGAAAAACTCAACTACTCGCCCAGTCATGTGGCGCGCAGTCTTGCCGGACTCGACCATTATCGCATCGGCGTGCTGTACAGCAACCCCAGCGCGGCATTCTTGAGCGAATTCCTGCTGGGCGCGCTGAACGAATGCCGCAAGACCGGGCACCAGTTGCTGGTCGAACAATGCGGCAGTTCGCTGCAATCGGAGAAAGCGGCGCTGGAGCGGCTGCTGACCAGCGGCGTCGACGGGCTGATCCTGCCTCCGCCCCTGTGCGAAACCCGCTCGATCCTGGTGCGCATCGAAAAGGCCGGCGTGCCGATGGTCGCGGTCGCCTCGGGCCAGAGCGGCAGCGAATGGGCCTCGGTGCGCATCGACAATTACAAGGCGGCGCGCAAGATGACCCAGCATCTGCTGCAGCTTGGCCACACGAAGATCGGCTTCATCAAGGGCCACCCCAACCAGTCGGTCAGCAATCAGCGCCTGCAGGGCTTCCTCGACGTGCTGCACGAGGCCGGCATGGACCATGACCCGGCGTTGATCGAGCAAGGCTATTTCGATTATCGCTCGGGGATGACGGCGGCGGAAAAGCTGCTGCACCGCGCCGACCGCCCGACCGCCATCTTCGCCGCCAACGACGACATGGCGGCGGCCACGGTGGCGGTCGCCACCCGTCTCGGGCTGCAGGTACCGCGCGACCTTTCGGTGACCGGCTTCGACGATACGCCGATCAGCTCGATCATCTACCCCACCCTCACCACCATCCGCCAGCCGATCGCCACGATGGGGCGCAGCGCTGTCGACCTACTGCTGTCCGAGGTGAAGCGCGTGCGCGACAAGGAATCCCGTCCACCGGCGACGGAAATGCTCAGCTACGCCCTGATCAAGCGGGAATCCACCGGTCCGGTGAAGTAACGCCAAAAAATTAGGCCGGCGCCTTTGGGCACCAGCCTTAATATTGGGGGGAACGTCCACAAACGTCCTCTGACACCGGAAATGATACCGATATCATGATCAGAATGGCCGCAATCGCCCCTTTCTGTCAATCCGGTTCACAAGTACAAGCGCAAATATAATACCGCTACCATATTAGCGCTCGATGGCGAGGGTTCCGGTCGTGGCGAAGTCGGCGTGCTGGCCTGCCACGCCCGTGCCGGGCTGGCCCGAGCCGACATCCACCCCGTAAGATCCAGCCATCACCATGCGATCGCCGTCGCGCGTGACGAAGCTGAGATCGCGCGGTGACAGGTCGAAGCTGACCGTCCGGCTCTCGCCGGGCGCCAGGGTCAGGCGCTGGAAACCGCGCAGCGCCAGGCGCGGCGATCCCTCGAAGGCGGGCGGCGTGAGATAGAGCTGGGCCACCTCCTGGCCGGCTCGGGCCCCGCTGTTGGTCACCGTGGCGGTCACCCTCACCCCGTTCTCGGCCGCGCCCCGCATGGGCGCCACCGTCACCGGCCCGTAGGCGAAGCTGGTATAGGACAGGCCATAGCCGAAGGGATAGACCGGCTGGCCGGCGAAATAGCGGTAGGTACGCCCCTTCATGGCGTAGTCGCCGAACGGTGGCAGGTCGGCGACGCTGTGGTAGAAGGTCAGCGGCAGGCGGCCCGCCGGGTCGCGTGCGCCGGACAGAACGTCGGCGATGGCGAGACCACCGGCCTGGCCGGGATACCAGGCTTCGAGGATCGCGGCGGCATTCTCCTTCGCCCAGGCGAGATCCAGCGGGCTGCCGTTGAACAGCACGACCACCAGGGGCTTGCCCAGGGATCTGGCGGTCTCCAGCAGCCGGCGCTGATCGGCCGGCAGGTCGAGCGAGGTCTTGTCGCCCCCCGAGAATCCTTCGATCTGGCGTTTCATCTCCTCGCCTTCCAGATCAGCGCTCAGCCCGACGGCGGCGACGATCACATCGGCACCGGCCGCCGCCGCGCGGAGGTCCTCTTCCGGCGCAGCGGAGACGCGCTTCCAGACGAAATCGATCCCGCCCAGCCCGAGCTTCACATCGGCGCTGACCCTTATCGGATAGCGCCGGCCCTTCTCCAGCGTGACGGTCAGCAGCGCCGGCGGCTCGTTCCAACTGAAGTCCCGTTTGATCGGCGGCTTGCCATCGAAGTCGAGTTCGCCGGTGAATCCGGTCAGGCCGAGGCGGTAGACGCCGGACTCCGGCGGAACCAGAAAGCCGGTCCAGACGGCGCGATAATCCTCGGGAACCTGGGCGAGGTCATGGCCGCTGCCACCGACCGCGGTTTCGATGCGGCTGGCCGACGGCTTGCCGTCGAGAGAGAAATATTCGGCCCGCACGCCCGGCTTGCCGTCGGGAGTCAGCAAGGCCGAGGCCGGCACGGGGTCGCCATCCATGATGGTCTCGCCAAACGGCAGCCGGGTCACGCGCGCCTGGCCCATCACCTGGCGCAGCCCGTCGGCCAGCGAGACCGGCGGGGCGGAATAGGCCGAGGAATAATTGCCGCGCAGCATGCGGGTGGAGTCGCCATGCGGCCCGATCACCAGGATGCGGGCATCGGGCTTGAGCGGCAGCGCCCCGTCATTCTTCAGCAGCACCAGGCTTTCCGCCGCCGCCTCGCGGGCGAGCTGGCGGTTCTCCGGCGTGCCGATGGCGCCGACCGGAACCGGCGCGACGGCCGGAGTCAGGCCGGGCAGGTCGCCATTGCGGAAACGGGCGGCGAACAGGCGGACCAGCGAGCGGTCGAGATCGGCCATCGAGATCAGGCCGCGCGCATAGGCCTCCTTGTAGCGATCCCCCAGCCCGGTCTGGCCGAACAAGGTGCCGACATTGCACTCGTTGTCGACGCCCGCCTTGAGGGCGGCGGCCACGGCGGAGGCGGGATCGGCGGCGTATTTGTGATTGTCGGCGATATCCTTCACCGCGTCGCAATCGGACACCACATAGCCGGAGAAATGCCAGGCGCCGCGCAGATGATCCTTCAGCAGATCGTCGCTGGCGCAGGCCGGTTGGCCGTCGATGCGGTTATAGGCGCACATGATCGAGCCGGCGCGCCCCTCGACGATGGCGGCGCGGAAGGCCGGCAGATAGGTGTCTTCCAGATCGTGCGGCGATACGAAGACATTGGCTTCGTGGCGGGTCGATTCCGGACCGCTATGCACGGCGAAATGCTTCGGCGTGGCGATGATGGCGGGACGGTCGGGATCCGGACCCTGCATGCCCCGGACGAAGGCGACCGCCAGCCGGGCGGAGAGGTAGGGATCCTCGCCATAGGTCTCCTGGCCGCGCCCCCAGCGCGGGTCGCGGAAGATGTTGACGTTGGGCGACCAGGTGTCGAGCCCGGTGCCGATTCGGCCGAGATGGCCGGTCGCTCGCCCCAGCGTGTGCAGGGCACGGACTTCGGTGCTGACCGTGCCGGCGATTTTTTGCACCAGCGGCGCGTCGAAGGTCGCGGCAAGGCCGATCGGCTCGGGGAAATTGGTGGTCGGGATCGCGCCGATGGCGCCATGCAGCGACTCGGTCCACCAATTATAGGCCGGGATGCCGAGGCGCGGAATCGCCGGCGCGACATTGACCAGCTGCTCGACCTTTTCGTCGAGGGTGAGCTGCCCCACCAGGGCAGCGGCCTTGTCGCGAGCCTCGTCGGCCTGCGCCGCCCAAGCCCCCCCCACCAAAGACGACGACACCAAGGCAGCGAGCGCGACCAGCCGCGTTCCGAACATCCCATCCTCCCCTGCGATCTTTTCCTTATCGCCACATGTTACCGGTACTACACTGACTCTTCTTCTATTTTTTTTCTTCCGGTGAATAGAGTACCGTTACCAGCTGTCTGTTGCTTTCTTTGCGCCGTTCCATTGCGGCGGATAAGACCAATAAAATCGATCCGGAGACGTCATGACCGAAGGAAAACAGCTTCCGATCCGCAGTATCGCCATCGTCGGCGGCGGTACCGCCGGCTGGATGGCGGCCGCCAGCCTGTCGCATTTTCTGAGCCGGCACGGCTGCGTCCTTCATCTTATCGAGTCCGAGCAGATCGGCACTGTCGGCGTCGGCGAGGCGACTATCCCGCCGATCATGAATTTCATCCACGCGCTGGGGATCGACGAGAACGAGATCATCCGCGAAACCAACGCCACGTTCAAACTGGGCATCGAATTCCGCGACTGGACCCGGATCGGCGATTCCTACATGCACCCCTTCGGCGACACCGGCCTCGATCTCGACGGCGTCCCCTTCCCGGCCTATTGGCTGAGGATGCGCCAGGCCGGCACGGCGGCGCCGCTCCACGACTATTCCCTGCAGGTGCAGGCGGCGCGGCGCGGCCGCTTCATGCGCCCGATCCGCGCCCCCAACACGCCGTTCGAGAAGATCACCTACGCCCTGCATTTCGACGCCGCCGCCTTCGGCCGCTATCTGCGCCGCTATGCCGAGGCGCGCGGCGTGCGCCGCACCGAGGGCAAGGTCGGCAAGGTGGAGTTGAACCCCGAGACCGGCTTCATCGAGGCGCTGCAGATCGAAGGCGGCGGCCGGATCGAAGCCGATCTGTACATCGATTGCAGCGGCTTTCGCGGCCTCCTGATCGAGGAGGCGCTGAAGACCGGCTACGAGGACTGGACCTCGTGGCTGCCCTGCGACCGGGCGCTGGCCATACCGTGCGCCCGGGCCGGCGAGCCGCCCTCGCACACCATCGCCACGGCGCGCGAAGCCGGCTGGCAATGGCGCATCCCGCTGCAGCACCGCACCGGCAACGGCTATGTCTATGCCAGCGGCTTCATCGACGAGGAAGCCGCCCTGGAACGTCTGCTCGGGTCGCTGGAGGGCAAGCCGCTGGCCGACGCCAACCGTTTGCGCTTCACCACCGGGCGTCGGCGCAAATCCTGGAACAGGAATTGCGTCGCGCTGGGCTTGTCCTCGGGCTTCCTGGAACCGCTGGAATCGACCAGCATCCATCTGGTGCAACGGGGCATCGCGCTCTTGCTGGCCTATTTCCCCGACCGCCGGTTCGAGCCGGCCGACATCGAGCGCTATAACAAGACCCTGGCCTTTGAATACGAGCGGATCCGCGACTTCCTGGTGCTGCACTACACCACCAATCAGCGCGACGACACCGAGTTCTGGCGCCATTGCCGCACCATCCCCCACCCCGACAGCCTGAAGGAGCGGATCGCCCTGTTCGAAGGCTATGGCCGCATCCTGCGCGAGGATAACGAGCTGTTTCCGGTGCAAAGCTGGCTTTACGTGCTGCTGGGCCAGAAATTCTTCCCGCGCGGCTACGAGCCGGTGGCGGACCGGCTGGATCCCGCCTATGCCCAGTCGGGACTCGACAATATCCGCGAGGTGATCGCCGAAGCGGCCGAGGCGATGCCGCTCCACGCCGACTTCATCCGCCAAAACTGCGCAGCAAATACATGATCCGGGCGCGGATGCGGCCGTAATTATCGGGCTTCAGCGGCCCCAGCAGCCCATGCTGCTGGGGCGGCAGATGGGCCAGCGGATGGCCGTTTCCGCGAAAGACGTAGTGATCGAAGAAGGCCTTCCAGGCATGGCGTTCGGCCGGCGGCCGCTCGGCGATCGCGATCATCGCCAGCAGCAGCGCGGTATAGGGCGCGTCGGGGCCCGACGCGGTGGCGTCCCACCAGTAATTGACCATGGCGTTGAGCGACCCGGTCGATTCCACCTGGTGCCACCACAATTTGGGCAGATAGAGCGCGTCGCCCGGCTCCAGCACGATATGGATCGCGCGGTCCTTGACCTCGGCGAACAGGGGAAAGCGCTCGGGATCCTCGGGCAGCGAGGCGGCCAGGCTGACCGGCTGGCCCGCCATGTTGTTGTCGATCGGCCCGACATAGAGCTTGCCGATGCAATCGGGCGGATAAAGCGTGAAGCGCCGCGTGCCGGCGACGTTGCAGATCAGATTGTCGAAGGCGTCGTAATGGCTCGATATATTCGCTTCATGGCCGATCCACAGGCGCGGCGCGGCCGCCGCCCCGGCCAGCGCCATCGAGTTCTCGGCGGCGAACCCGGGCAGATAATCGTCGGCTGGCACCGAGCCGAGATAGACCGTCTCGGCGTCCGGCCCATGGCGTTGGGTGAAGATGGCGGTCAGCGCCTCGGGGAAGCTCATCATCCGGCGCTCGAAATTGAAGCCGGTCAGATCGCCGTTGTAATAATACTTGCCGGCGATGCCGGGCTTGCCGAAGAACGCCTCGATCGGCCTCACCGCGGCGAAGCGGCGCAGATAGGCGCGCAGGCCGCCCGGCGCCTCGGCCGCGCGCACGGCGGCCCAATCCTTCACCAGGCCGCTCAGCGCCACCGGCTGGCAGGGCTCGACGATGTCCTTGTGAAAAGCGGCGGCGTCCATGCGCCTCAGATCAGAGGCGCCGCAAGACCGGCGCTGGCGCGCAGCAGGCGCTGGTTCTTCTTGTTGGCGAGGCTGGCGATATGGCGCAGCGAGGCCAGCATGTAATAGATGTGCTGCAGATAGCCGCGGCGGAACAGATCGACCACCTGGGCGTCCTCGAGACCGTTCAGCGTGTCGCGCGCGACGGTGTAGAGCCCGACCAGCTCGCGCTTGCCGTCGTCGAACCCCAGCGTGACGGTCAAGGCCTCGATCAGGTTCAGGCCGAGCAGATGGTCGATGAACTCCTTCATCTTGTCGCTGCCGAGACGGAATTCGCGCAAGGCCTGCACGATCCCCACCAGAAACTGGCTCGGCTCGCCGGATTCGGTGAACAAGGCGTCGCCTTTGTCGCCGACTCGCGGGTGGTCGAGATCGATCGCCACCTCGTCGCCCGCCGTGTAGAAGGGCAACCGACGCAAATGCAGCGGCCGGTAGCAATCGTCGCCGACGGTCTTGTCGAGGAACAGGTTCTCGCCGTCCTCGAAGCCCAGCACCGCGCCGCAATAGAAGGCGCCTGTCTCGGCATCCTTGGAGAACAGCAGCGGATAATGGGCCACCAGATAGTGGAACTCGCTCAGCACCACCGGGACGAAGCGCTGCCCGTCGCCCAGCATGATCGAGGCCTCGGTGCTTACTTTGACGGTCTTGTGCGCTTCATTGTTGAGGACGACGATCTTGGTCATATGGGCTGCATTCCGTAATCATGGATCTTCTTGAGAAGATCGCGGTTCCTCGGCAGCCTGGTTCGCAACTGCCGAGTCATATCCATGTTTTCCTTGATGAATTGCCGCGCCTTGCCGGCGGTGGCGGCGTTGTCCATCGGGTCGATCTCGGTGCGGAACCCCATGCCGTACAGGACATATTGATAGCTGGCCGCCGGGAACACCTCTTCCAGCCGGTCGAATTCATCGTAGAACCAGGGCGATTGATATTTCCACAATTTGAGCAGGTTCTTCAATCGGTCGGGGATGGTGTCGGGATCGAGATTGTCGGTCCAGAATGTGCTGTCGGTGCGCCGGGTCAGCACATAGTGCAGCTTGAGGAAGTCGATGATGCGGCCCCAGCGGTACCCCGTCACGTCGTTGAAGCGTGCCGACACGATATCCATCACCTCGCGGCACACCGGCATCTGCTCGGCGATCAGCTTGGCCGACAGCTCGATCAGCACGATCGCCGAGGCTTCCAGAGGTTCGAGGAAACCGGCC
>Ga0213872_10001636_pt1 | contig 14186 bp, 17 predicted proteins | sample VelepicomBERX_R2_FD_160071 | JGI IMG/M metagenome (GOLD analysis project Ga0213872, IMG submission 160071) | Rhizosphere microbial communities from Vellozia epidendroides in rupestrian grasslands, the National Park of Serra do Cipo, Brazil - RX_R2 | ecosystem: Host-associated > Plants > Roots >...
ACGCTCAACTTTACGCTACCCCCGACCCAGGAGGGCGTAAGTCTTGAAGCGGATATCGATGGCGTTCATATCGTCTTCCCTTTGAGTCCCGAGCTCAATTTAAGCTGGGCCACCTGTACCGTCCGGGGTGACAACGATAAAGAGAAGATCACGGTCTACCGATGTGAACTTAAACCTGGGTATCGTTTCTGATTTTCCGGCATCAGGTGACACGTAACGTGGATCCGAAAGCGAAATAAACCCACGATGAGAACGGAATTGCTGCGAATCAACGGTACCGTCGAACGAGATCCCGCCATCGACGCGTGGATGAATCGGCATCGAGGTGAATTGGGAGCCATCGCACACGAGTGGTTTGAGGTTATGCGAAAGTGCGGGGACGAGGTCCGGGAGGTCCTGCATGACGGCTGTCCCGTTGCATGTCTGGGCGATGCGGCCTTCGGCTACGTCAACGTATTCACTTCGCATGTAAATGTGGGGTTCTTTCAGGGCGCAGCGCTGCCCGATCCCGCCCGCTTGTTGCAGGGCGCCGGCAAGTTCATGCGCCACGTGAAACTGAGACCGGGAGCGCCCACAGACGCCGCATCGCTCACCAGGCTCATCGAGGCGGCGTACTCGGATATAAAGGCGCGCGTTGAAAACGGCTAGCTCAGTGAAAAGCGCCATACGCCCATTTACCCTGACATTCCTTCACGGCTCAATCAACTCATTCCGCACTGCATAGCCGTCGCGCGTGTTTGGGCGTCGGACCCCCGAGTGCCAGTGGCCGGCGTCAAGAACAGCGGGGTATGGCCGTGAGCTCTCGCATTTTGGCCCACGCACTTTCGTGACCGCCCAGACTGCCTGGATCGAGAACTCAGTGTCAAACCTTGTCCACTCTGAATTTATTCATCCGACTCATCCCCTGAGTCTGTCCTGAGTCAGACATCGGGCTCCAACATCGCTACTTCGCGACATTTACTCGCATTAGTCTTAAAACAAGTACTCGCATTAGTCTTTAAACATGTGCGTTGCGTGGGTGATAGACGCGCCTGCGCGCATCGCGGCCGCGACTATCGCTGCCTCCGTCAGCATCGCATCGCTTGCACCGGCTTGACGGGCTGCTCTTACATGCAACTCAATACAGTATGGACATTGCGTAGTCAGCGCAACGGAGACCGCCATCAACTGCTTGTGCAAGACATCGATGGCACCCTCTTTGAAGGCTTCTTTATCAAAAGCCCAAAAAGCCTTCATCGTTTCAGGTGCATTCTCATCCAGCTTCTTCAGCCGAGTCAGATTTTTCATATCAAACATGAACGTAACTCCATTTCCGGTTTTCTAGGACGCTTCCGAGGATAAGAGGTAAGGGGAACGCGTTTGGTTACACGTCTTAGGGCTTCAAGAGTGACTCTCCAAAACGCACGGGAATGGCAAAATTCGATCCACCGAAGTCACGTACCATCGCAAAGTTGATTCCTATGACCTCTCCTTGATCGTTGAAAAGCGGGCCACCGGAACCGCCGGATGTGGTCTGGGCGTCATAAACGATCTTGTCGGACAGTACGTCGCCGATATGTCCCTGGGTAGCAACAGGCTTGATTAAATGACGGCGCGCGAGCTCTTCCATCACCGTCTTCGGATCGCCGTTCGATGAGGCTGCGATCGCCTGGAGAGTGGCTGCGCCAGTCCGTGCCAGAATCGCATCCACGCCCGTAGGATAGCCCAGCAACAGGATCGGACTGCCGCCAACAGCTGAGTTGCGACCATCGGCCAGCGCAATATGCCGGATACCAAGTCCCGAAACATTTCCTTTCACGACTGCGATATCTGCAGCGGAAGAAATCCTTTTGGTCGTGATCGGGATGCCACGGGTGATGCCAGGAAAATACGCTGTCATCTCAGCGATCTCTGGCTCAAGGCCCTGATCGAGCATCTCCTTCAGTTCGTCATTCTGCCACCATGGTTCGGCGACGTGATGGTTGGTGAGGATTTGTCCATCATCGGATGCAAGAAACCCGGTGCCAAAAATATCGACGTGTACCTCTGGTCCAATCCCTGTAAGGCTCACTAAGGGGTTGTTGGACTTGTCGGTCGCAATCTCGCCGGTACTTGTAAGTGCCGCGTAGTGCAGTTTCAACCCGGTATCGTGATCGCGGAAGGCGAGCGCAACATGAATGAGGCAGACGCTCGGCTCATCGACCTCGATGATTGTGTGGGCAGCTTTCCCCTCGGTTTCGAGCTTCTGAAGCCGGCCTTCTACTTCCGCCACCTGGTTTTTGAGAGTGGCGTCGTCTTCCAGTTGGTCGCTTGTATTTCCCGGCGTCAGATTTCGGAGGTTCTGGTGTGAGCGTTCCATCAGGCCTTGTTGTGAGAGCACGCCGGTTTGCAGGCGCGTGATGGCGGCATAGACTCGGACGTTTTCCGCGTGGCTGCGCCGGTAGAAGGACAATGAGACGAGGCCGACAATAATGAGCACAAGAACAATGGCTACAGTGCCAACGAGAAACGTCCGTCGCTCCTCGTTGACCGCCGTTACCACTTGCTGATTCGTGTTCTGATTGTCCTCGGTAAGGCGGAGCCGCTCCCAAAGCTCGTCTGCGGCCTGTTTGCTCCGCAATTGAGAGCGTATCCTCGAAAGGAGCTCGGGTGGATCGAGAGGCAGCGACAATGCATCGTCGGCCCCGAGATCCAGTCCCCGAGTCCGCTCTGCTGAACTCCCGTGAACTAACATCACAACCCGTATATTGTGAGTCCGCTTTGAGCCTTTGATCTCAGAAAGAAGGTCGCAACAATCCAGCCGCGGTGGGTCCGCTCCAAGAATGACGAGGTCGGGCTCGAAAGCGAGAACGGCTTTCATTCCCCCGCGATAGTCAGTTGAAACGTCGTATCCTGCGTCTCCCAACACGGCGACGAGAGTTGCCCTCAGAGCGTCGTCAGACTCCACGACGAATAATTTCCCGGTTTGGTCGTTCATAGCTTCCTCTTCTCGTTGGGGGCTGAACAGAGTTTGATGCCCACAGCAAGGTGGATGGCGCTAAAATATCTGCGCCCTTCTCGCTTGCGTTTTTGTTGGGTAAGAATTGTCGCCAAAAAGGTCTGGAATGGTGCGTTCGGCCCGAATCACCGTCTATTGGGGCTCTTGCCAAGGTAGGGCCAATACCATTGGGCCTGCGCCCCCTCATCAGCGACATCGTCCACTGGAGAACTTTGCTTCGCCCTCGAACTGGTCCAAGTGTCTATAAGCGGACAACAATGCGTCCTGAACAGCGTCTTCGGCGTCAGCGAAGTTTCGGAGACGGCGAAGCGCTATCCGATAGAAGGCGGGGTTAATCGAAGCCCGTCACGAATCTGTCCATCGTGTCTCCGCCTGCCCTCCAGTCGACGGAGTTGATATCGCGCAAGATCGCAATTGGAAATTGCATTACGTTTCTCTTGACAAATAATAACCATATGGTTATGGTTTGCCTGTGAAGCTGGCCAATGCCAATCACGTGTTCCGTGCTCTTGCCGATCCGACGCGCAGGGCCATTTTCGAGGAGCTGATCCGGCATCACGAACAGACCGTCCATGCATTGACTCGCTATGCGGGCGTATCTCAGCCTGCTGTCTCCAAGCACCTCAGGGTGCTGAAGCGGGCAAAGCTGGTACGGCCTCGCCGCGAGGGACGCGAAACGCACTATCGCGCGCAGCCCGATGCGCTGGCGCCGATGGCGGACTGGCTGCATCACTACGGTGCAATCTGGCGCGACCGGTTTGATCGTCTTGAAGCACTTTTGGAAAGGATGGCATAATGAGCAATCCAGCAGAGAGCACTCGAACCCTCGTAATCGAGAGGGTCTTCCCACACCCTCCGGAAAAGCTGTGGCGCGCGCTCACCGAGAACCCGCGCATCGCGCAATGGCTGTTGCAAAATGACTTCGAACCGGTGGTCGGCCGGAAGTTCCAATTCCGGTCCGAACCCATGCGGAACTGGGATGGTGCAATCGACTGTGAGGTGCTGATCGTCGATCACTTGAAGCGTCTCTCCTATAGCTGGAGTTCTTTGGGGCTTGACTCCGTGGTGCTCTGGACGTTGACTCCAGCGGAGGGCGGCGGCACCCACGTTCGCATGGAGCAGTCCGGCTTCCGTCCCGATCAGCAGCCAGCTTATCAGGGTGCAAATTACGCCTGGCAGCAATTCTTCGACGGTTTGGAGCGGGTGCTCGGCTCGACGAGCATGCTCACGCCGAAGGCGGTTACGTAGTACTTGTCGGGGTGCCCGATCCGCTTCGCGCTCGTCTTCAGAGGAGGTCACATGAACTGGAACAAATGGGTTCGGCAGACCCACCGCTGGCTGTCCATCGCCTTTACGATTGCAGTGATCATCAACGGTGTCACCGTCGTACAGGGGAAGTACAACGCGAAGCTAGGTCTCCTGGCGGTGGCCGTGCTCGCCTTGATGTGGTTCAGCGGTATGTACTTGTGGGCACTTCCGTATGTCGCCCGGTGGCGCAGCGGGCGACGCACCGGCTGAGAGGGAGGCTGGCCGGCGGCGAAAGGAAGAAGCTTCCACTCGCGGAGACTGCAGGTTACCCTGAGCAACAGCTGGACCTGTACCAGAAAGGGAAGTTCGCTATGAAATCTGCCTCTACATTCATCGACGAGAAGATCAAAGAACTTGGCGACTGGCGAGGAAAGACGCTCGCGCGAGTGCGCGGAATCATCCACGAGGCAGACCCTGAGATCGTCGAAGAGTGGAAGTGGGCCAAGCCGAAATCGCCGGGGACGCCCGTCTGGTCCCACGGCGGCATCGTCTGCACGGGTGAGACCTACAAGAACGTCGTCAAGATGACCTTTGCCAAGGGAGCTGTGTTGAGGACCCTTCCGGTTTGTTCAACTCCAGCCTTGAAGGAAATGTCAGGTGCTGGGATCGCCGCCGTCGCGGTGTTTCACCACCTCCGTGGTACGTTTTAGCGCGGAGCATTTGCTCACGCCCGCCACATACTGACCATCCCACTTCAGTCGGAACTTGAAATTCTTGTAGGGATCAAAACGCTGCGCATTCACTACGAACTCTGCCATATTTCTTCCCTAGTTTTCTTCGCTTCCGATATATACATTGCGCGCTCGCGTGCGGGCAGTGTGTTTACGATCGCAGTCTGACTCAATCCCCGCGCGGGATCAGGACGTCGCTTGTCCTGTCAACTGCTCGATCTGAATCACTACAAACTCCGCCGGCCTGAGTGGCGCAAAGCCCACCAGGATGTTGACTATCCCGTTATCAATATCGGTTTGCATCGTCGTCTCGCTGTCGCACTTCACAAAGTACGCCTCAGCTGCGGTCTGACCCTGGAAGAAGCCCTTTTTGAAAAGCGTGTCCATGAACGAGCCCACGTTCAGCCGAATGGATGCCCATAGCGGCTCATCATTGGGTTCAAACACCACCCACTGTGTGCCTTGGTACAGGCTCTGCTCCAGGAACAGCGCCACGCGCCGCACCGGAACGTACTTCCACTGATTGGCCATCGCGTCGGCGCCCACCAGCGTGCGCGCTCCCCACAGCACGGGCCCGTAAATCGGGAAAGTGCGGAAGCAGTTCAATCCGAGTGGATTCAGCTCGCCGTTCTCTGCGTCGGTCAGGTCATAGGTCATCGCCTGCACGCCGTTCAGCACCGCGCCGATGCCCGCCGGCGCTTTGAATACCCCGCGCGTCGAATCTGTCTTCGCGTACACACCGCCACCACTCCGGAAGGCGCAAAGGTGCGGAGCAGCCCGTTGTTCAGTGGATCGGCAAGTCGCAGTCGTGGGAAGAATGCAGCCCCGTTCGCGTCTACCACTCCCAGCGTGCTCGACTTCCAGTCCACCGCGGCCGACACCGAGTTCACATTCGGCGGCGGATCGATCAGCAGCATCGCCCGCTGCTGATCGCAAAGAGTGATTGCTGCCGAATAGATTTCCACCGGGTTGATATTCGGGTCGGGCGTATTCGGATCGCCCGGCAACGCACGTGCAGCTTCAGGAATGCTGAGCAGGTTGAAGATTGAGACCTTGGTCAGTGCGTAAATGCCCGTGAGCGCCAGCGGATCGCCAATGAGTTCGCCGCTCTGCGGCAGACCCGACGGTGCCGTAGCCGGGGTCGAAACCAGGCCCAGCCCCGCATTCGACGTTGTCGTGCCGAGCGCATAATGCGCGACATTCGAGAACTGTGTCGGATTCAGGCCGAGTGCTTTCGAGGCATTGTTGCCTGAGGCCGGCGATCCGAACGAGATCATTGCATCGGGGTTCTTCGGCAGCAGAGCGTTCACGCGAATGCCCATGCCCGGACTTGCGCCGCTCGGCGCAGCGGCGCAGGTCACCGACGCTCCCGGAAGATTTACCATCAACCACGCGTTCAACGCTGTTTGCAGTTGTGACGCAAGACCGGAAATGGTCTGCGGAATGGCCGCGCCACTGCGGATAATCCTGATCGTTGGCGCTGTAGCCGGACCGCCCGGATAGGTCAATGTCAAGCTGCAGTCCGCGTTCGCCACCGCGGTTCCCCCTCCCAGCGCCGTATTCACGGCAGAGATCGTCAGCGCAGTGCCGAGCACCCCGGTGACATTTAATGCTGTCGGGCTCGCAGGCAAAGTTGCTGTCACGTTCACCAGCTGCGACCCATTGTTCGGATCGTTCACCACAGCAACGAAATAATTCTGTGCCGCCGAATTCAGCGTCACCGCGGGGAAATACTCCGTCGTTCCGTCCTGCAGATCCGTGATCGTCAGGTTGAACGCCAGAGGATCGCCCGTCGTCGTAGACAGATCCAGACCCTGCACATCGACGTCCACCAGCAGCTGCCCATTGGCCCATTGGCCGCTGCTTAGCGCCGTGAACGTGATTCCATTGGTGCCCGACTTGGCAAACTCCACCTGCGCATACGGCACCACCGTCCCCGTCGTCGGATAGTGCATCGGCGTCCGCACAACGTAGGCTTGCGAGCCGCCATTCTGGAAAAATTGCTGGACTGCATAGCTTACTTCGCTGTTCGAAGCCAGGCCGCCGTACAGGCGCTCGAAATCCGAGAAGCTGAAAATGACTTGCGCGCGATTGTCAATACCCTTCGCCGTAAAGCCAACGAACGCCGTAATCGACGTGGCCACCGCAGTAATGGTGTGCACAGGGCTTGGCAGTTCGTGAATGTAGACACCGGGGTATGTGTACGTGCTGGACATACGTCTCCTTCGGCCGGAATGGCGACGACTGCGCGGAGTTTTGGTGACCGGGTGAACTCGCAGACCAGTGTGGGGAAGCGAGTTCCCGAGAGCCCGTTGAATACGGAGTACGAATGCGCCGCAAGGGTAGGCGGAAAGAGCGATACAGTCAAGAGAATTTTTCTGAAAACGCTCCTCAAAGTGCTTGCGTTTAAAGCTCTGGCGGAAACAAAACTTGCAATTTTGCGAGAGCTTTGCAGGTAGTTCAGCAGCCGGTCACAGAGTACCGGGAAGCGGCGGTCTGACGATCCATCCCCGCGCTACCCTAACTCCCTCGCGGTGCGAATATCTGTCAGCCCAGCCAAACTTCCATGAAGATGCTGCCGATAGCGACTTGTTTGCACAGGACAGTTTTCGCACCCATGGGCGGAAGAAATGCCCTCAGATCACGACGTTTGTTCAGGAATCGAATCACAACCTTCTTGCCCCGAATGCGCCCATCCACCTTCAGGTCAGGTCATGCATTGCAGACTTTGTTGGTTGCACCAGGTGTGATGTGACAGTTCGACAACAGTGTCGCTGCATTGACACTAACATCACATTTGATTCGGGCTAATTCGCGTGTTTTCAATGGACAGTTGTTATGGCCCCTGTCTTGCATCAAGTCGGAACATCCGGGTGCAGCGTCAGCCCCGGGCTTGAGCAGGAACGATGGTTGGCTGGTTCCACTTCATGCTTCAGATCGCATCGGTGGTTTCGCTCTTCATTGTGAAACCCGGAAGGAAGGCGTTGCATGTCTTCCAGTCCTTTGCCTCTGAAGCGCCCACCGTCAGCTGTTCTGGTCGGGCTGGCTTTCCAGGAGAGTCACGAAGATCTCGGGGAAGCATTGAGCATTCGCGCATGGAGAAAAGAGGGGTGAATCATTCATGGAATTCAATTCGCTGAACTCATCTATCTCAGAGCAAAACCAATGCGTAATAGGCCAGTGTGTCAAGGCCATGAACGATGAACTGCTGGTTTCCGCTGCACGAGCGGGAGACACCATCGCCTTTAACGAGCTATATGCGCGCCATTCCCGGAAGGTCCTGCCGAGAATCTATCGCATCACGAAGAATCGGGAAGACGCCGAGGATGTCCTTCAGGAGGCAGCCCTGAGAGCTTTCCTCCATATAAATAGCTTTGAGGGAAGGTCGAGCTTCCTTTCCTGGCTCACCAGGATCGCGATCAACTCCGCGCTCATGGTTCTCCGCAAGAGACGCACCGCTGAAATCTCGATTGAGCAAATGTCCGATGACGAAGAGAGTTCCCGTCCCTGGGAGCCATGCGACCACAAAGAGACGCCCGAGGCTCGTTACGTTCGTTGCGAACGGGAAGCTTTGTTGATGACTGCAATTCAACGGTTGCCGTTCATCTTTCGGGAAATCGTCGAGTTGCAGCAGACAGACGAGTATTCGACCACTCAGATCGCGGAGGAACTCGGAATCTCATTGTCCGCCGCGAAATCAAGGCTGATGCGCGCACGGAAGACCCTGCGCCGCCTTTCGAAGACGCGGGTCCATTCAGGTCTCAAATGCGCTTCATCCAGGGGAGAGTTTCATGCCGGGGATTCATTCGAGCTCCGGCGTGCACAGGCAGAGTCCTCGCCGCACGTAAGCTCCTCATTAAACTGACATGGACTTATGAAGTCGCTGACGGATATGCAGAACTAATAGGGTGCAGTGATGGCTCTAGAAGAGAACTCAAATCTGGTTGCAATCGTGGATGATGATGAGTCGGTCCGGATTGCCTTGCAGGATCTGATGCAAGCGGTAGGACTCCCCGCGAAGGCTTTCGCGTCAGCAGAGGATTTCCTCAACTCAGGCCAACAGTACCACACCGCCTGTTTAATTACCGATGTCTATATATCGGGTATGTCTGGACTGGAATTGCATGCCAGGCTGAACGCAGAACATTGCCTGATCCCCACCATTTTCATTACCGCAACAGGCGATGCAGGGATGCGAATGCAGGTTGTGCGTTCGGGCGCACTCGGACTGTTATCGAAGCCATTCAGTGGTAGCGCCTTGCTTGAAAACGTCCGCGCTGCTCTGAAGATGTAAGCGTTGTACCCTGCCGGTCCGCCCACAGTGCACCCAGCCACGGAGCATGATGCCAGTTCGCCGTGCCTCTAATCAGCTTCGCAGGAGAGAAGGCAGTCACGCGGCCCGGTCTTGTTCATTGAGCCAATGAGTAATTTCCCGTCCGAACGATGAGACAAGCGATTCGACCCGCTCGCATAACGGGACAAAGCTGTTCAGCCGCGCAGCGAGGGGATCAGGAAGCTCGGCAGGGCAGCAATCCTGAATCGTTTTTTCCAGCACGGGTAACAATCCAGTCTGGCTCTCATCGGACGGAACCGGCTTGCCCTGCAGGCGGCCGGCTATCCACTCCAGCCGTTGAGCAACGCCTGTGTCGAATGCCTGCTGTGCTGCAATAATCGGGTCGGGCAGCTCAAAGCCCGGGAGCCGAAGGCGATACTTCAGCAGTGCAATTCTCGCAAGAAACACGACCCGGAGCTGAAGTTGCCAATGCAGAATCTGCGCGCGTTCCTCAAGATCGCGTGCTCGCGAAGGTCGGAACTCGAGCATGACACCATCGGCCTGCCGCCGCAACTTGTCGAAATTGGAATTGATGGTCTCGCGAAGGATATAACTCGTTTCGATGGCAATGCGCTGGTTCGAACTGAGAGGCTCTCTCATCAGCTGCGCCATGAGCCGCAGAGAGGACACGAAGGTGCGCCGCATTTCAACCGCGGCTGAGGCCTCCCAGAGCTGATCGAAGATCAGCCACATCGCGAGCAGACCTAGCAATACGCCAACAACCCGATCGCGCGCCACCCCGAGAGACGTCTGGAACTTGAATTCCTGCAGATTAATGAGGTAAAAAGCCAACGCAATCTGCGCGCCAAAGTAGGAAAGGCGCGGTCCGGAGGTGCTGATCCAGGCCGCCGGTATCGTAACCGCCAGAAACAATACCAGGAATCCGGAAACGGATTCGATGCCCGGCAAAATGAATATCTGCGCGCCGAAGCCCAGAATCATCCCGCCTACCACTGCTCCCGCGAACCGCAGGAGCTGTTTTTGGCGTGATGCGCCCACGGTTGTCAGCGCGGTCAGAAAGCAAGTCGTCACCGCTGTGCTGATTCCTGGCCAGGCGACGAGGTTATACGCGAGATAGCATGCAACAGCGGAGAGGCTGCCGCGCATCGCAAATCGCACGTGTTCGGGATTGGAAAATGCATCGGGGTGGAACAGTTTCGTCTCGGGCGCTTTCTCTGCCTGTGGTAACGGCCGATAGTCGCCCAGCGATCCATAGCCGCTGAGGACCGATCCGATCAACGATACAGTTCGTTCCATTTCCAGCAATAGAGGAAGAGTGCCGGCTGTCTCCGCCCCGGACGTTAGCTCCAAGGACTGCGGAGTCCGCCTGTTGAGGAGGGCTTCGACCAGAGAATCGATCCTGTCGGCGAGTTGGATGAGACGGTCGGAGTCTGGATTCGACTGTTGCGGAGAGAAGTGAGTCACATTGGCCGCAATGTCAACCAGCCTTCCCACCAACGAGACTACGGCTCCCATCTCCTGAGTGATTTCAGGGGAATAGTCGGAACGCAGAAGATCAAGTCTCATCCGTGAGGTGCCGAGAATTGCGAGTCGCTCTAACTGCTGTTCGCGCGCCCGGTCCGCAATTCCTGCCGACCATGAGCGGAGCACGGACGCGGTGCATTGGAGGCGATCGACTATCGCGGTTGTAACGTTATCCACTTTGTAGAGATGCGCATAAACAATCTCGACCGCCAACGTAATGACGTTGGCCATGCTGAGAGCCAGGATGGCCCAGAGCGTGTTCGCCACTTTCCGGTGGGACGGAATAATCTCATCCCACAGTGGAATGGTGATGACCACGAGATAGCCGAAGCGGGCCGCCACCATGTAATTCGCCAGGGCGCTCAGCGCGAAGAACATCACAAATAGTGTGCTCAGCACCCACACGAAGCGGAGAACAGGGTCTCCGGAGAAGAAGATCGCGCCAATTAATATGTATGCAGCGCCGAGCGCAAATCCCAGGACGGTCGTATTCACGTCCTCCAGCGTCGCAGCGGGGTTTTCCCGCGAGATTGTAAAGGCGTAGATCGCTGCAAAGGCTCCGAAAGGGATCTGAAATGTCATGGTGATGAGCATGACAAGGCTCGCGGAGACCACAATGCGGCCAACCAGAGCGCCCCTGCCCGGATACGGCGCAAGCTCGTCGCAGAGAAAATTCCACAACCATGCGACAGGTTTATAACGCGCTAGAGGCAGTGCCGTAGTTGCCATGTTCAGCGTCCGCGGATCGTGACAACCGCAGTCTGACCGATTCGAAAGAGGTCGGATGGCGGATTCTGCACCCGTACGCGCACTGGATAGCGGGCAGCCAGATGCACCCAGTTCAGTGTCCGCTGCACGTCGGGCAAGCCCGGGCCTGGCTCCAGATGCCCGAGCACATCGGGATCGGGTGTGACGCCGTAGCCGATGCTGTCCACCACGCCGCGAAAGCGCTCATCCGGCCGCGACATGAGGTACACATCGGCCTGCATGCCTGGCCGAATGTAGTGAAGCTGTCCCTCGCGGAAATTAGCCAGTACCCACCACGTGCGCGCGTCGATAAGAGCGAAGACCTGCTGACCTATGCGCGCGTATTGTCCTTCAGAAATTGTCAGATTGGTGACCAGCGCGTCGAATGGAGCGTAGACGCGGCAGTTGTCCAGGTTATAGCGTGCTGTCTTCATCTCAGCCTCGCGCTCGCCACGCTGGCTGATCAATGGCTCGAGGGTCAGAACCGAATGCTGCGCCTGTTGATGTTGAGCATGGCTCTCTTCGAGTTGCGCCCTGGCGTGCAGATACTGCGCTTCAGCCGACTTCAATTCCGCCTGTGAAGCCCGCAACTGCGACTGCGCCTGGTTGAGCGCCTGCGCGTCGGCTGCTTCAAGGCTGCGGGCTCGATCCACTTGATCGACCGTCACGAATTGCTTTTCCAGCAGCGGCTCAATGCGATGAAGATTGTTGTTGGCGTATGTCCACTCCGCCTTCACTCTGGCCACGCCCTGCTCTGCATTGGAAATATCGGCGTGGGCCTGCTCAACCGCCGCAGCCCAGTGGTTTACGTCGGCTTCCGATGTGTGAATGCCGGCCTGTGCCACGGAAACCCCACTTGACTCTGCGGCGATCCGGCGGCTCTCATCATTGATCTGGCCTTCGAGGGCGTCTCGAAGAGCCACTGCCCGCTCGTATGCATACTCATAAGGCCGAGGGTCGATCACGTAGAGCAGATCTCCTTTTTTGACGAACTGATTGTCGCGAACGTGCAGCTCGACGATCGGGCCCTCAACCTGTGGAGCTATGCCGATATAGTTTGCAAACACCTCAGCATCGTCGGTGCGTGGATGACGACTGACCCGAGTGGCTACAAGCAGGGCAAGCAGTGCAGCCGCGCCGACAATGGCAAAAGTTGCCCAGCGCTCGATGGGCCGGTGCGTCGCGTCTCCCAGGTTGAATGTTGCCATCTCAGCTCCTTTCTGGTCAGAAGAAAATCAGCCAGATGCTGAAGGTGAAAACAGCGGCGAGACAAGGATAGGCGAGCACAGGAAAGAGCAGGCGAACCTGCCAGCGTAGCAGCAGCCAATGAGTGAAGGCTGACAGGAGGATACCCAGCACGATGCACAGAATCCATGCAGGGAAGAGCGATCCCATGATGTCGAAGGCTGGCGCCTGCGAGCAGCTGCATGGCAACAGAATCAGGCATGCCGCCGCTAACCAGTGACATCTCTGGATTCTGCTCAAGGTAGGGACCCCGCATTTCTGCCTTGAACAGAATCTCCGGTCTGGAATGCCAGCGCCACCAACGTGCTTAGCACCTGCGTTCGCGCCAGTATATCCTCGGATCGCGCTTGCGCCAGCCTCCGCTGTGCGACATTCACACCCACCAGGTTGCGTACGCCATAACGATAGGACTCAAGTGCAGCGTTGTACGACTGGTCGGCCGCCTTCAGCGGAGCGGCAGCCGCTTCACGCTGGCGCAACGTGGTCTTCAGGTTGGAATAAGGTGTCCAGATTCCGTTCTCGATCTCATCGCGAGTCGCCGCGGTGTCGGCCTCCGTCGCGCGGGCATCGTGCTGAGCGTTCGCCTTCAGCGCCTTTCTGACCTCTTCTTTCTTAAAACCGTTCCATCTTTGCGAAGAATCTATCTTGTCACAGCTCTGCGTGAAAATGTGTCGCGACGATTATAGTCACCGTAATCGCCACCTTGAGAAGATAGAGAAGATATTTCGTCATGTTTTCCCTCAGATGAGTACGCACTTGTCAGCAGGGATCTTCGCGATAAGCTTCTTGCTGAAGTTCAGATGCTCGGTCACCATCTGAGTGGGCAATTTCCTATCCATTGGTCCTGTGAGACGCCTATGAACTCGCTGGATGCGAACAACTCCAGGTACAACAGATCGGTATCGCCCGTATTCTCGATGGAATGCGGAGCGTTCGAAGGCACCAATCCGACTTCGTTGGCGTTGAGTCATGGTACGGGCAATATCGAGAGGGAAGAGGCATGCGTCCTTGCCCGCAATATAGAACTGCCCGCTCAGAGGGTGAGCGGGCACAAACATCGGGCGGTCATGGTCCGTGTCGAATGGGGTTTTTCAGCAGCTTGAGTACCCCGGGCTGAAGATGTATCCAGCTTCAAGGCGAGCCGCCGGTGTCTGGCGTTGACCTGGTCCTCGGTCGTTGCTCGCGAGGATCTGCACTGTCAATTCGCGCGCGATACTCACCTCCCATCTGGTGGTAACGAGGTGTGTCGCACATTCTGTGTCAGACTGCCCGTAGATCCTCGTTATAACGAAGGCAAAACGCTCGAAGGTAGGCAGGCTGACGATCGCTCCAAAAAAGTGGCTGCTATCCGGGCACTGCACGCCGTCGCGAAAATCCATCTCGTCCTGCGTTGCTTCGGGGTCAGGTTTCATCATGCCGA
>Ga0213872_10001637_pt1 | contig 14185 bp, 12 predicted proteins | sample VelepicomBERX_R2_FD_160071 | JGI IMG/M metagenome (GOLD analysis project Ga0213872, IMG submission 160071) | Rhizosphere microbial communities from Vellozia epidendroides in rupestrian grasslands, the National Park of Serra do Cipo, Brazil - RX_R2 | ecosystem: Host-associated > Plants > Roots >...
TTCCAGCCCCCGCCTCATCAAACCCAGCGTGCCGATTTCCAGCACTGGGCTTTCCTGAATGGTTCACAGCAAGGGTTATGTGACCTATCGAGCCGGAGCAACTTTCGGCAAGACCTGATGATGCCGAACCCGGTATTCATTGAATAATCCGAGTTGTTCATACAGGTATGCGCTACTCCATCGCTTCCAGCCGAAGCCTTTGCGCTTCTGAGCTCGCATCAGATGGCGCCGGATCTTCTTTTCGACCCAGCTCCGCACAAACGAAAAGCACCGGCTTGAGTTCCCTACCGCAAAGTAGTTCACCCAACCCCGGAGGATGGGGTTGATCTGCTCGATTACCCTTCCCACGGGCGCGCTGATGTATCTTCGGAAGATCTCTTTGAGTTTCTGCGTCAATGCTTTTCGCTTTTTCAGCTTGGGCACCAATAACGGCCGCCACGTTCCATTACTTCCGAGAACATGGCGGTAGTCGAATCCCAGAAAGGTAAAGCTTTCTCCTTTGGATAAGTCAACGGTCCGGCTCTTCTCTTCGTTGATCTCCACCTGCAGCTTGGCGAATTCCTCCCGCAAGCGTTTTTCTACCGCCCCCACCAGCCAGTCATTCCAGCTGTGAGCGTGAATCAATATCACCAGGTCATCAGCAAAACGTGCATACTGGACCACCGTGAATTGCTTCTCTTTCCCGTAGCGATCAGCTTGAGCAAATGCAGCACGTCTCGATCCTGTATCCGGCGGGCCATTTTCTGTAACACCAGAAAATGCTTGACATTGTCGAAATAGGCCTTGAGATCCAGATCGATGATGCGCGTCTTGGCTTTCGCGATCGCCTCTGCCACCCGTTGTACTGCCTGATGCGCTGTCCGTTTGGGCCGGTATCCATACGATCCCGGTTGGAAATCCGCTTCAAACACCGGCTCCAAGATGAGCTTAATCGCCCCCTGCACCACACGATCACGAATGGCGGGAATCGAAAGAACGCGAACTTTGTTCCCGTCCTTCGGTATCTCCTTCCTCCGCACCCGCATGGGCCGGTATGTTCGCTGTACGAGTTCGTCCTGAATCTGCCTCAGAAACTCTTCCCTTCCGCTTTCCCCGATGTCTTCAAACGACAGCCCATCGATTCCCGGTGCGCCGTCGTTTTCTTTCGCCATCTGGTAGGCTTCGCGTAAAGTCTCCATTTTGCAGATGTGGACATACAGTCCCCAGAAACGCCAAGTTGGTTCCGCCTTCGCCTTGACGTATAGGCTCCGCCTCAGGTCCTGCAAACAAATGGGTGGTTTTCTCAAGTACCCTTGCCTTCCTTTTGTTAGAGCCGTCTCACTCAGCAGGGTCCCTTCGCTCCACGGACATTACTCCGCTTCCTCGCTACTCCGAACCCCTCCGCCGCCCTCTCGCTTTCCTTCGACTTCCTGGGGTCTCCAGTTATACGAAGTACCTTCTCCGCCGTCTTTCCCCGGCGGGCGAGGAGGGCTTCTCCAGTTGCTTGGCGTGTCCTTGCCACCGTGCTGTCGCTAATCACCCCGCCAAAGTGAGCTGGCGCTTCGGTCAGCTTGCGCCATCCCATGCTGCTTTCGCCCAAATGTTGAGGGCTCAGCCTTTGGAATAATTTTCGAGGCCACCTTGCGTTCACTGCATTACGGCCCGATGACTTGCTCACCGCCCTATCGGCGCCTTTGTCATTGAACTCTAGAGATTAGATCTCTCACCTCTCTATCAATCAAGCTACGGGGCTTCTGACTTTTCCCCCGGTGGGTTTCCTCTCCCACTGAACTCGCCAGCCTTTGCTGGACGTACAACATTTTACTAACTTATTGTTCTAATAGTGTGAACACGCCCTAATTGCAACCTTCACTGGCTTCTATCTGGTTTGTCCCAGTAATCTGCATCCATTCCCCTTCGCGCGCTTATTTAGCACGTTACTTGGCACGCTCCTAGTCGCCAGCGGCACCGGCACGCTGAACCAGTATTTCGAACATCGCTTCGATGCGCAGATGCGACGCACGTCCCGACGCCCGGTTGCTGCCGGAAGAATGCGGCCCGCGACCGCTGCCTGGTTTGGAATCGTGCTCTCCATTGTTGGCGCCGTGTACCTCCTGATTGCTGGGAATGTACTCGCGAGTCTGCTTGCAGTCCTCACATTGACGAGTTATCTATTCCTTTACACCCCGCTGAAACGCATTACGCCACTCTGTACAATCGCTGGCGCGTTTCCGGGCGCAATGCGGCCGCTGATTGGGTGGGCCGCGGGATCAGGTTCCCTCGCCAGCGACGAGGCATGGCTCTTATACACTGTCCTGTTTTTGTGGCAGTTTCCTCATTTTATGGCGATCGCTTGGATGTATCGAGAGGACTACGCCCGAGTCGGCTACTTGGTGCTTCCAGCTAAAGATGGAAGTCTTTTATGGCATGGCTGACAGCAGCGCCTTTCGATTCTCTTAGTTATGGCCAGCATCGCTACAGTGACTAACAACAGCGCAGGCGTGTTCGCATCTTCCGCTACAGCGATGCTGGGTTTGGGCCTTCTTTTCTACGCGGCCCGTCTGGTCGTCCTTCGATCAAGAATCGCGGCGCGGCAACTGTTGAGAGCGACAATCATCTACCTGCCGTTGGAATTCCTGATTCTAGTGCTTGGCAAGGCGTAATTTCGGACGGGCGCTTTGCGGCCTCGCGCGCAGACACGAGCCACTATTTGCAGCGTGGATAGTGAGAGTCGATTGATCAACAAACATTCTGTGCGAGCTGCAACAACAATGATGTGCAGAAACTAAATTGGCTGGAAATACCAACCAAAGACTTCGACGCCATCTCTTCCCAAATGTAGGAAGCGCAGACGTAAAAAAGGACACAAAGTGGCTTTGAGCAGACCGGCAAAACGAATTGCAATTTTAGGCACTGGCGTCATCGGGGCTAGTTGGATGGCTGAGCCGGCTCCGGGACTTGATTGCAACCGATCCCGCAGCGCCCAATGCCGAAGCGACTTTGCGGAAGGAAGCTTCGGTCCTATGCCTTGCCAAGTAAGGATTTGGCAGATATGAATGAAACTACGCCACGCGTTGTCATCGTAGGCGGTGGCTTTGGCGGACTGGCCGCCGCCAAGGCTCTCAAGAAGTCGCCCGCGGAAATCATCCTGATCGATCGCACGAATCACCACCTGTTTCAGCCCCTGCTTTACCAGGTGGCGACGTCAGTTCTGGCCCCTAGTCAGATTGGTTTTCCGATCCGGGGGATTCTCCAAAGCCAGAAGAACGCCACTGTGATCCTGGGCGAGGTGACTGGGATAGACAAGGACAACAAACGCGTCTTCGTTAGCGATGCGGACAGGCAAGACGCACCTCTAACCTACGATTACCTGATTCTGGCGACCGGCGCCACTCACAGTTACTTCGGCAGGAACGAATTTGAAGAGTTCGCGCCAGGAATCAAGAGCCTTGCGGACGCTGAGGCAACGCGCAACAAGGTCCTGCAGGCCTTCGAGCTCGCAGAGGCGGAAGAAGACCCGAGCCGTCATCGGGACCTGCTGACCTTTGTTCTCGTGGGCGGAGGCCCTACGGGCGTCGAGATGGCCGGGGCCTTGGCGGTGCTAGTCAAGACAACGCTGAAGTCGAACTTTCGCCGGATCGACCCTGCCTCGGCTCGAATTGTGCTCTTCAATAGGGCGCCGCGAGTTCTCGGAACTCTCTCAGAGCACCTCTCTCAAGCTGCCAAACAACGACTTGAGAATCTCGGCGTCGAGGTTCGGCTCGGACACGGCGTGGATCAGATCGACGCGGACGGCGTAGTGGTCGCAGGTGAACGCATCGCGAGCAAGACCGTGATCTGGACCGCTGGTGTTGCGCCTTCTCCCGCGGGCAAGTGGCTCAACGTGGAGACGGACCGTGCCGGGAGGGTACGCATTCAAAAAGATCTGAGTATGTCCGGACATCCCTACGTCTTTGTGATTGGCGATACCGCCGCATTGCAGCAAGACGGCAAACCCCTTCCCGGCGTCGCCCGGGTGGCTATACAGCAAGGACATTATGCAGGAGAACTCATTCACAGTCGCATAACAGGCAGCAAGCCGCCGGCTCCGTTTCGCTACTTCGACAAGGGCACGATGGCCGTGGTGGGCAAGGGTTTTGCCGTACTGCAAAGCTGGAAGATCCAGATGAGCGGATTGGTCGCGTGGATGGTTTGGGCTCTCGTCCACCTCCAGTTCCTGCCACATCCGGCCTCCGCCTGAGCGTTTTCCTGCAATGGATTTGGACCTTTCTGACGGGCCAAACGGGCTCTCGCCTGTTCGTGGACCATCGCGCTTCGACGCTGAAGCGTACCCCGGTGCGCGAGGCTGCACCAGCGGCGGCCGGAGCGAAGTGAAGAAATTCAGCATTCATACAAGCTGTAAGAAGAAATTCAAAAGGAGAATTATCGTGGCAAACGGAGAAATTAAGAACATCGTTATTGTCGGCACAGGAGTCATCGGAGCAAGCTGGGCCGCTTATTATCTGTCCCGCGGATTCAACGTGATTGCAACCGATCCAAAGATCCGTCATTAGTGCAGGAGGTCGGCTTCTTGTTGGACGCAGTAAGTGAGCGAGTAGGCGGGGATACAAGTATGAATAATCACCTTCCTGTCATTTACATCGCCAGACACGGCGAGACCGCATGGACTGTAACAGGGCAACATACAGGCCCGACCGATCTGCCCTTGACCTCTCAAGGTGAGCGCAACGCCCAAGCGCTCACCCGAAGGCTGAACGGACTCTCGTTTGCGACGGTGTTTACGAGTCCTCTGCAACGGGCTCACCGGACGTGCGAGTTGGCTGGATTCGGATCAATGGCGGAAGTCGATAACGATCTAGTTGAGTGGAATTACGGCGCATACGAGGGTCGCCGCACGATAGAGATCCTGGCGGAACGCCCCGGCTGGCAACTGTTCCGCGACGGCTGCCCAGGCGGCGAATCCCCGGCGCAGGTAGTGTCGCGCGCTGAAAACGTGCTACGCCGGATCAGGACCGTTCAAGGCGATCTGTTGATCTTTTCCAGCGGACACTTCATTCGCGTTTTGGCCGCCCGTTGGATCGGACTCGAACCATCAGTGAACAGCATGTCCTTTCTCTTGAGCACAGCCAGCCTGAGCGCAGTGGGATACGAACACGACCTGGCACGGCCGGTAATCCGGTTGTGGAATGATGCTCACCACGTCGGCACGTAACAAGGTCCAGCCTAGATAGTGCGACGTTCAAGTTTTTCCGAGAAGAGATTAATGAGTCCACAAAACATAATGGAGCCACCCGCGCAGGCGGAGTCTCAAAACGCTTCGAAGCTTCTTGATCAATACGGTTGTGGCCCGATTCATTTCGCTGGCACAGACAGCGGCTTGTATGAACGCCATCTCCTTTTTGACAATGTCATCGCTTTAACTGCTGCTGACGAACGTGATCGCTTTGAGGCCTTCGCTCGCTCCGCGCGGGACATTCTGTCGCAGCGGTGGGCGCTTACCGAGAACACATATGAGCGCGTGAACCCGAAGCGTGTCTATTATCTCTCGATGGAGTTTCTCATCGGCCGCTCGCTGGCCAACAATGTGACGAATCTGCTACTCAGTCCCCTGGCAAATGAAGCAGTGCGGAAGAAGAATATCAATTGGGCCGAGCTACTGGAGCAGGAGCCTGACGCCGCGCTGGGCAATGGCGGCCTCGGCCGCTTGGCGGCTTGCTTTCTCGAGTCAATGGCTACGATGCAACTCCCGGCCATGGGTTACGGCCTTCGATACGAATACGGCATTTTCAAACAGTTCATCGAAAACGGCTGGCAACGAGAGCGGCCCGATAACTGGCTGCGCCGCCCGGACCCGTGGGAGGTTGCTCGCCCGCACGAAACCGTGGAAGTCAAGCTGAACTGCTCGTTCGAAGTACGCGGGGGGAGCTTGCAGCCGGTCCCCGGTCGACCGTCAACCCTGATCGGAATTCCATTTGATCGGCCGGTCGTCGGCTACGGTGGCAAGACGATCAACACGCTGCGGCTGTGGGCCGCGGCGGCGCCGGATTCGTTTGATTTTCAAGTATTCAGCCACGGCGAGTTCGTTAGCGCCGTCGCCAAGACTCTTGGAGCCGAATCCCTCACACGCGTGCTCTATCCGGACGACTCGACCAGCATGGGGCAGGGCTTGCGTTTCGTGCAGGAGTATTTCCTGGTTGCGTGCTCACTAGCCGACCTGGTACGGCGTTTCCGCCGCACCAACGCGGATTGGAGCGCCTTTCCCGAGAAAGTAGCCATTCAGCTTAACGACACTCATCCAACGATGGCAATTCCTGAATTGATGAGAATCCTATTGGATGATGCGCGACTTGGATGGGACCAGGCCTGGGACATCACACAAAGAACCTTGGCCTACACGAATCACACATTACTTCCAGAAGCCCTGGAGAAATGGCCAGTCGCGTGGTTCGAAATGCTGCTGCCGCGGCATCTGGAAATCATTTTCGAAATCAATCGCCGGCTGGTCGACTCAGTCCGAACCCGGTTTCCGGGTGATGAGCAAAAGATTCAGCAGGTAAGCCTGGTCGCAGAAGCCGGCGAGCGCAAAATTCGCATGGCCAACTTGGCGATCGTTGGCTCGCACAGCACGAACGGCGTTGCTGCGATTCACTCCGAACTGCTGCGCACGATGACAGTTAAGGACCTGGCTGAAATCTTTCCTGAGCGGTTCAGCAATAAGACGAACGGAGTCACACCGCGACGCTGGTTGCTGCTGTCAAATCCGTCGCTCTCCCGGATTATCACCGAGGCGATTGGCGACGATTGGATCACAGACCTCAGTCAACTGCGCAGGCTCAAGTCGCTGGCGGGCGATACGGGATTTGGCGTAGCGTTCCGCAAGGCAAAACGCGAGGCCAAATCGCTGTTTGCGGATTGGCTCAAGTCGACATGCGGCATCTCGGTCGATCCTGACACGATCTTTGATTCACAAGTTAAGCGCATCCACGAATACAAGAGGCAGCTACTGAATGCCTTGCGCATCGTAGTAGTTTACAATCGGCTGCGCCAAAACCCCGGTCTGAATATCGCACCCCGGACGTTTTTCTTCTCTGGCAAGGCCGCGCCGGCTTATCAGTTGGCGAAGCTAATTATCAAGTTCATCAATAACGTGGCCGCGACCATCGATGGAGACCCGGCTGTCCGCGATCGTCTGAAAGTGGTTTTCCTGCCGGAATACTGCGTGACGCTCGCGGAGCGGCTGATCCCTGCCTGCGATATCTCCAACCAAATCTCTACCGCGGGCTATGAGGCCAGCGGCACGAGCAACATGAAGTTCATGATGAACGGAGCTTTGACCGTTGGCACACGTGACGGCGCGACGATCGAAATGGCTGAGGAGGCGGGCGAAGAGAACTTCTTCCTGTTTGGCCTGACGGCGCAACAGGTGGCTGACAGTCGCGCCTGGTACAACCCAGATTGGCACTATCAGAACGAGCCCGAAACCCGCGCGGCGCTCGACTTGATCTTCTCCGATCATTTCAGCCGCAATGAACCGGGCGTGTTCACCCCTTTGCGTGAGGCACTGTTGACTCACGGCGATTACTACATGCATTTGGCGGACCTCAAGTCCTTCGATCAGGCGCATCAGCACGTTGATGAAGTGTTTGCGGATCCGGAAGCTTGGGCCCGGAGGGCGATCTTGAACGTGGCGGCATCTGGAAAGTTCTCGAGTGATCGTACGATCGGCGAATACGCGACTCACATCTGGGAGGTGAGGCCATGCCCAGTCTCCTAGCAACACATCCAAACGAAACGATTTCATCTTTTGCAGGCAGACCGGCCACAAAAGAAATGTTAGTCGACTTGGCTCAGCTTGAGCGCGCGTACTTTGATTGCCGGCCGGAGCTGAGTGATCCGAATCAGATGGTCGCCTTTGGAACAAGTGGACACAGAGGCTCGCCGCTCGCCGGCACTTTTACCGAAGCGCACATTCTCGCCATCACTCAAGCTATTTGCGATTACCGGCTCGCTCACGGCACGGATGGCCCGCTATACATGGGCAAGGATACGCATGGGCTGTCCGCACCGGCTCAATGCACGGCGCTCGAGGTCCTGGCGGCCAACGGCATCGAAACGATCATTCAGCGGGATGACGAGGTGACACCGACACCTGTCATCTCGCGAGCAATTCTGGTTTATAACCGAGGCCGTAACGATCACTTCGCAGACGGTATCATCATCACGCCTTCCCACAATCCTCCGGAGGATGGCGGCTTCAAGTACAACCCTTCTAACGGCGGCCCCGCCGATACGGGGGTGACGCACTGGATTGAGAGCCGCGCGAATGAGCTGCTCAGAAACCGGAATGCCGGTGTAAAACGTATATCCTTCAACCGCGCCCTCAAGGTCGCGACCACTCACCAACAAGACTTCGTCACGCCGTATGTACTAGGCCTGGCGAGTGTCATTGATATGGATGCGATTCGCGCCGCCCGGCTCAAGATGGGTGTAGATCCGCTGGGAGGGGCTGCTCTGCGTTACTGGGAGCCTATTAACGAGCTTTACGAGCTAGACATTCAGGTCGTGAACCCAGCCATGGATCCGACCTTCTCGTTTATGACGGTTGACCATGACGGCAAAATCCGAATGGATTGCTCCAGCCCGTATGCGATGGCCCGCCTGGTCGCGCTCAAAGACAAATATCAGGTCGCATTTGCAAACGACCCGGATTCTGATCGTCATGGAATCGTGACCCCGTCTGTAGGTTTGATGAACCCGAACCACTATCTTGCGGTTGCCATTCGCTACCTGCTTACGCACCGTTCCTCATGGCGGGCACAATCGGCAGTGGGCAAGACCGTGGTAAGCAGCAGCATGATCGACCACGTAGTACAAAAGCTCGGGCGAATTCTGTCCGAGGTACCGGTTGGATTTAAGTGGTTTGCCCCGGGCCTCTTCGATGGCTCGTACTGCTTCGGCGGTGAGGAAAGCGCTGGGGCCAGCTTCCTTCGGTTCGACGGCACCGTCTGGACTACTGACAAGGACGGACCGATCATGGACCTACTGGCAGCCGAAATCACGGCCCGCACGGGTAAAGATCCCGGCGAGCACTATCGTGAAATGACGGTCGAGTTTGGCAGGCCGTGCTACGCTCGCATCGACGCGCCGGCCACCCCTGAGCAAAAGGCAAAGTTGAAAACACTCTCGCCCGACGCTGTAAGGGAATCAAGCCTCGCCGGTGAGCCGATCATCGCCAAGTTGACCCGAGCCCCTGGAAACAACGAGCCAATCGACGGCTTGAAAGTGACATCGGTTAGCGGCTGGTTTGCCGCGCGGCCCTCGGGTACTGAGAACGTCTACAAAATCTACGCGGAGAGCTTTCATAGCGAAGCCCACCTGAACACAATCTTGGGCGAGGCGCAGGAGATTGTCGATCGCGCGCTGAAATCCCCGAAAGGACAGGGATGAGTCGCGAACGTACCCTGTCGAGCGTGTCCCCGTTTCCGCCGGAATATCGCCCATCCGGCGTACTGCTGCACATCACCTCACTGCCTTCGCCTTATGGCATTGGCGATTTGGGACCTGCCGCCTTCGGGTGGGTCGATCGTCTTTGCGAGGCCGGTCAGAACTGGTGGCAGACCCTGCCGCTTGGGCCCACAGGATACGCTAACTCTCCCTATCAAGCGATGTCTTCCTTTGCCGGCAACTGGCTGCTAATCAGTCCGGACGAGCTGATCAAAGACGGACTTCTGCTGGAGAGTGAGTGCGCGGGTCAATCATTCCCGGAAACTGCGGTCGATTATGACACCGTGATTCCATTCAAACGGCGTCTGCTCGAAACCGCTTGGCACAATTTCACCTCAGGCAGGCGCTCCGATCTGCAGCCGGATTACGAGCAGTTCTGCACCTCGCAAGCACATTGGCTCGATGATTACGCACTGTTCCGCGCTTTGAAGGCTAGATACCACGGCGCTTATTACGTTGAGTGGCCTGCGGAGTTGGTAGAGCGGAACCCGCCAGCGTTAGCCCGTGTTCGGCGGGAACTGGCGACAGAGATTCAGGAAGTGCGCTTCGCCCAGTTCCTCTTGTTCCGTCAGGGCGAGCGTCTCAAGAATTATGCGCATGGCAAGGGTTTGCGGCTAATTGGCGATCTGCCGTTTTTCGTTTCGCCAGACTCGAGCGACGTCTGGGCCAACCCAGAATTATTTCAGTTGGACGAGCGCCATCGGCCCCGTTTTGTCGCCGGAGTGCCTCCCGATTACTTCAGCCCGCAAGGGCAGCTGTGGGGCAATCCCGTTTACAACTGGGATGTACTAAGTCGGAATGATTATCGTTGGTGCATCGCCCGGTTGCGCGCGCTGCTGGCGCACGTGGACGTAATTCGGCTTGATCATTTCCGCGCGTTCGCCGCGGCTTGGCACATACCCGGTCAGGCACGTACCGCAGAAGTCGGGCAGTGGCTGCCCGGTCCTGGCGCCGATTTCTTTGAGGCAGTGAAGCGAGAATTAGGAACCCTGCCGTTTATCGCCGAAGACCTCGGTGTAATCACGCCGGATGTTACAGCACTGCGCGACCGCTACCACCTGCCGGGCATGCGAATCCTGCAGTTTGGTTTTGACGGCGATCCAGGAAATCCGCACTTACCGCATAACTGTCCGCCCAATGCAGTTGTATACACGGGGACCCATGACAACAATACGACTCGGGGTTGGTTCGAAGAGCTGCCGGAAAACCAGCGGCAAAACCTTTGGAATTACCTACGGCGACCACCCGGCCAGGATCGGGATGTTGCAGCGGCGCTGACGCAACTGGCATGGTCGTCTCCTGCTGCTCTCGCAATAGCTCCCTTACAGGATTTGTTGAATCTCGGGGCAGAAGCTCGCATGAATGTGCCAGGGTGTGCTGACGGTAACTGGCGATGGCGATGCACCGAAACAATGCTGCGCCCCTCAGCTTTCACACGGCTGCGGGACCTGACTGAAAGCTCGAACCGATTGGGTGGTGTTCGAGATGCGGCTTCGGAAACCCTCCTGGAAGCTGAGGTTTTGTGAATCAACTGAGGTGAATCAAATGAAAGCGACGCAACTGCTTCACAATCTGGGCCAGAGTATCTGGCTCGACAACATCACACGCGACCTGCTGGATAGTGGCACGCTGGAGCGCTATATAAGTGATCTGTCGGTGACCGGTCTCACATCGAATCCGACCATCTTCGATCACGCAATCAAGAACAGTTCGGCGTATGACAGCGACATACGCTTCAAGTTTGCGCACGGGACATCCGCAGAAACGGTGTTTTTCGAGCTGGCGCTCGCGGATCTCAAGCGGGCGGCTGCTCTGTTTCGGCACATCCACGACCAGACAAACGGCGTAGACGGTTGGGTATCGCTCGAAGTATCACCGCTGTTGGCTCACGATGCGGTCAGCACGCAGCGAGCCGCCGAAGAACTGTTTCGTCGCGCCGGTTTGCGGAACCTCTTATAAAGATTCCCGGCACCCAGGAAGGTTTACCCGCCATCGAGGAAGCGATCTTTGCAGGCATTCCTGTCAATGTGACTCTCCTGTTCTCCCGCGAGCATTATGCCGCCGCCGCCGAAGCGTTCCTGCGAGGTATCGAACGGCGCATCGATGCCGGGCTTGATCCGAATGTCGGTTCTGTCGCATCCGTGTTTATAAGCAGGTGGGATACAGCGGTCGCAAACAAAGTCCCGGAGAATCTTCGCGACCAATTGGGGATCGCTATCGCGGAACGGACGTACAAGGCATATCGCGATCTTCTCAATTCGCCGCGCTGGGAGCGGATCTACAACCTCGGAGCGCGGCCACAACGGCTGCTATGGGCGAGCACCGGCACGAAGGACCCCAAAGCCTCCGATACTTTGTACATCAAAGCTCTGGCAGCACCGTTTACGGTGAACACCATGCCCGAGAGTACGTTGAATGCGCTCGCCGAACACGGCGAACTCGGTAACATTCTTCCGGCCGACGGCGGCGATTGCGAAGATGTTCTCGCACAATTCGCTAAAGCCGGTATTGACATCGAGGCACTGGCTGCCCAGCTTCAGGATGACGGAGCTAAGTCGTTCGTCACCTCGTGGAACGAGCTGATGAAGGTGATCGAGTCCAAAAGTGCCGCGCTCAGAAAAGCCAGCTAAGCGAAAGGACAGCTCTCGAATGAACGTACTGGTTATCGATGTAGGCGGCACTCACGTCAAAGCTCTTGTCACCAGACAACAGGAGCATCGCCAATTCGATTCCGGCAGCGAGCTCATCCCCGCCCGCATGGTATCGGGTGTCAAGAAGATAGCGGGCGATTGGCGCTACGAGGCCATATCGATCGGCTATCCCGGACCCGTTCTCAATAATCGGCCGATTGCCGAACCTTGGAACTTAGGGCGGGGCTGGGTCGGTTTCAATTTTCAAGCTGCTTTCGGGCACCCCGTAAGGCTCATCAATGATGCAGCGATGCAGGCCCTCGGCAGCTATCGGGGCGGCAAAATGCTCTTCCTGGGACTAGGAACCGGTCTGGCATCTACGCTGATTGTCAACGGAATTATCGAACCCATGGAACTCGGTCACCTTCCCTATAGGAAGCACACCTACGAGGATTACGTCGGTCAGCGAGGACTGGAGCTCCGGGGCAAACGTCGCTGGAGACGTCATGTCGCGGAGGTCGTAGGGAAACTGGTCGCGGCACTCGAGCCCGAAGATGTCGTCCTGGGCGGTGGCAACGTAAAGCAACTCGATGAACTGCCTCAGGGCTGCCGCGCGGGCGACAATGCCAATGCATTTATCGGAGGATTTCGCCTCTGGGATCACACTTCAAATGGAAAGCGTGCCGCTACCCGGCAACGTGTTCCAAACACCATCACAACGACACAAAAGGGATACATAAATGGCAACAGCAACAGAAGTGCTTAAAGAGCACTCGCTCACGGAGCGCCCGGCATGGAAGGCGCTCAAGGCTAATTACGGGAAGATTCGCAAGTTGCACCTTCAAGAGTTGTTCGCGGAGGAACGCGATCGCGGGAAGCGCCTAACGGCCGCTGCAGCGGGGGTCTACCTTGACTACTCGAAGAATCGGATAACAGATGAAACACTCAAGCTTCTCTTTCAGCTCGCGACAGAATCGGGATTGAGGGACAGAATTGACGCAATGTTCCGGGGCGAGAAGATTAACATCACGGAAAACCGCGCAGTTCTGCATGTAGCACTTCGCGCGCCGAGAAGTTCGTCCATTCTTGTAGACGGTGAGAACGTTGTTCCCAAAGTACATGCCGTGCTCGAGAAAATGGCGGTGTTCTCTGAACGTATCCGGAGCGGTGAGTGGAAGGGCCACACCGGCAAACGCATTCGCAATGTAGTCAACATCGGCATCGGCGGCTCCGACTTAGGGCCGGTCATGGCGTACGAAGCATTGAAACACTACAGCGAGCGCAATATGACGTTTCGCTTCGTTTCGAACGTGGATGGCACCGACATTTCAGAGGCCGTCCGTGATCTCGATCCATCGGAAACACTGTTCATCGTCTCTTCGAAAACTTTCACGACGCTGGAGACGATGACGAACGCGCAAGCGGCGCGCGCCTGGTCGCTCGCTGGTCTGGGGAACGATCCAAAGGCAGTGGCCAGACATTTCGTTGCAGTATCCACGAACGCACGGGAAGTATCGAAGTTTGGCATCGATACCGCCAACATGTTCGCGTTCTGGGATTGGGTAGGCGGCCGCTACTCAATGGATTCGGCGATTGGCCTTTCGACGATGATCGCTATTGGTCCGGATAACTTCCGGGATCTGCTCGACGGCTTCCATCAGATGGATGAGCACTTTCGTACCGCTCCGTTCGAGCGCAATTTGCCCGTCCTTATGGGCCTGCTGGCTGTCTGGTATACGAACTTCTTCGGAACAGAAACGGTTGCAGTGTTGCCGTACGAGCAATACCTCAAGCGATTCCCGGCGTATCTGCAGCAACTGACCATGGAGAGCAACGGCAAGCACGTAACCCTCGATGGCACAGAGGTCAATTATCAGACAGGCGCCATTTATTGGGGCGAACCCGGGACCAATGGCCAACATTCCTTTTATCAGCTCATCCACCAGGGCACCAGGCTCATCCCATGTGATTTCATCGCGTTTGCTCACGCGCTAAACCCGGTTGGACAGCAACACGACATGCTCATGGCGAATGTCTTCGCACAGAGCGAAGCGCTGGCTTTCGGGAAAACG
>Ga0213872_10001638_pt1 | contig 14177 bp, 10 predicted proteins | sample VelepicomBERX_R2_FD_160071 | JGI IMG/M metagenome (GOLD analysis project Ga0213872, IMG submission 160071) | Rhizosphere microbial communities from Vellozia epidendroides in rupestrian grasslands, the National Park of Serra do Cipo, Brazil - RX_R2 | ecosystem: Host-associated > Plants > Roots >...
AACAACCCCTACAACAACAAGCCGGTCGGCACCGGGCCTTTCGTCTTCAAGGAGTGGCAGCGCGGCAGCTTCATCGCCCTGGAGCGCTTCGACCGGTACTGGCAGCCGGGGCTGCCCTATCTGGATCGGCTGACCTTCAAGATCATCCCGGATGTGGCGGGGCGGGCCGCCGCGCTGGAGACGGGGGCCGTCCAGTACGGCGAGCGCAACCCGGTGACCTTCGCCGATGCGGACCGGCTGGCGGCGTCGCCGAAACTGGTGGTCAGCACCGAGGGCTACAACGGCTTTGCCGGCTGGCTGTGGCTGATCCCGAATCTGCGCGACCCCATCCTGGGTCAGCTCAAGGTGCGTCAGGCCCTGCTGCATGCGATCGACCGCCAGGGCCTGGTCAAGACGGTCTGGGGCGGCTATGCGGTGCCGGCCACCGGGCCGGTGTCCTCGCTGCTCAAGACCTTCTACACCGCCGACACGCCCCAATACCCGTTTGACCGGAAGAAGGCCGAGGCCCTGCTCGATGAGGCCGGCTACCCGCGCAAGGCCGATGGCTGGCGCTTCAAGCTGGACCACGACTTCATCCCCTTCGGCGACGACTACCGGCGCACCGGCGAATATGTGCGCCAGGCCCTGCGGGCGGTGGGCATCGACGTCAACCTGCGCAGCCAGGACCTGCCCACCTGGACCCGCAATGTCTTCACCGACTACAACTTCCAGCTGGTCAGCTCCTGGGGCATCAACTGGCAGGATCCGCAGCTCGGGGTGGAGCAGCATTACTGGTCCAAGGCCGAGGCCAAGGGCACCCCGTGGCAGAACGCCTCGGGCTATGCCAGTGCCGAGGCCGACCGGCTGCTGGAGGCGGCCCAGGTGGAACGCGATCCCGCCCGGCGGGTGCAGCTCTACCAGGAGTTCCAGAAACTGGCGCAGAAGGATCTGGCGCTGCTGAACCTGTTCGAGTTCCGCTGGTTCGGGGTCTGGGACCGCCGCCTGCGCAATGTCACCGACACCTTCGATCACAGCCAGAGCAATTTCGCCCACGTCTGGTTCGACAGGCGCGCATGAGCCGGGCGCTGTCCAACCCGTGGTGGCGCCTGGGGCTGCGCCTGCCGGCGGTGGTCCTGGCCACGGCGGTGCTGAACTTCGGTCTGCTCAAGGCCCTGCCAGGGGATCTGGTGGATGTCATCGCCAGCGAGAGCGGCAGCGTGTCGGCCGACTATGTGGCGCAGCTGCGCCGGCTCTACGGCCTGGATCGCAGTGCCATCGAGCAGCTCGGCGCCTATCTGGCGCAGATCCTGCAGGGGGACCTCGGCTATTCCTTCCGTTTCGGCGAGCCGGTGCTGCCCCTGGTCCTGCACCGTCTGCCGGCGACCCTGGCCCTGGTCGGCCTCGCGTTGGCGCTGTCGGCGCTGCTGGGCGTCTGGCTCGGGGCGCTGGCCGCGCGCCGCCCCTTCGGCCTGGGCGACACCGTGATCTCCGCGCTGGCCACCCTGGGTTATTCGGCCCCCATGTTCTGGACCGCCCTGATGCTGATCGTGCTGTTCGGCGTTCGCCTGGAGTGGTTCCCGGTGGCCGGCCTCTACGAGGTGGGCGCGGGGTACCAGGGACTGCGTCTGCTGCTGGACATGCTGTGGCACCTGGTGCTGCCGGTGCTGACCCTCTCGGTCTACTACCTGGCGGTGTATGTGCGTCTGACCCGGGCCAGCGTGATCGAGACCCTGCAGGAAGACTTCATCCGCACCGCGCGTGCCAAGGGGGGCGGTGAATCCCATGTGCTGTGGCGGCATGCGCTGCGCCACGCCCTGCTGCCGGTGCTGACCCTGCTCGGGCTGCAGGCCAGCGCCTTGCTCGGCGGCTCGATCGTGGTGGAGACGGTGTTCGCCTGGCCCGGCCTGGGCCAGCTCTCCTTCGAGGCCATCAAGAGCCGGGACGTGCCGGTGCTGCTGGCCGTGCTGCTGTTCAGCGCGGGGCTGGTGGTGCTGGTGAATGCCCTGGTCGATGCGCTGCAGCGCCGCCTCGATCCCCGCATCGCCGATCCGGCAGGTGCCGCATGAGCGCCGGCCTGCGCACCCTGTCGGGCTGGCTCGGCGCCCTGATCCTGCTGGGCCTGCTGCTGGCCGCCGTGCTGGCCGACCAGCTCTACCCGGGCGACCCGCTGGACATGGTGGGTGCACCCTATCTGTGGCCGGCGCAGAGTGCGCAAACGCCGCTGGGCACCGATCTGATGGGCCGCGACCTGGCCGCCGGACTGTGCCATGGCGCCCGCGTCTCCCTGCTGGTGGCCGCGGCCTCGGCCGCCATCGCCGTGCTTCTTGGCGTGCTGGTCGGGGCGGTGTCGGGCTTCTATCGCGGGCGCATCGACTGGGTGCTGACCCGGGTGACCGAGTTCTTCCAGACCATTCCGGCCTTTTTGCTGGCCATCATCCTGGTGGTGGTGTGGCGGCCCAGCCTGGGCAGCATCGTGCTGGCCCTGGGGCTGACCTCCTGGACCTCGGTGGCGCGCCTGGTGCGCGCCGAGTTCCTGACCCTGCGCCAGCGCGAGTTCGTCAAGGCCAGCGTGGCGCTCGGTGCCGGCGATCTTCACCTGATCTGGCACGAGATCCTGCCCAATGCCTGGACCCCGGTCATCGTCTCCACCACCTTGCTGATGGCCAATGCGATCCTGTCGGAGGCGGGGCTGGCCTTTCTGGGGCTGGGAGACCCGAACCGGGTCAGCTGGGGGTCGATGATCGGCCTCGGGCGCGATGCCCTGCGCACCGGCTGGTACATGACGGCCGTTCCCGGGCTGGCGGTGATGTTGAGCGTGCTGGCGCTGAACCTGCTGGGCGACCAGCTGCACCGCCGCCTGACGCCACGCCTGGCCAGGCAGGGGGCGCGCTGAGGTCTCGGGGCCGGGCTGCGCGCGGGGCGGGGCGCGCGCGCCATTTCGGCGCCGCGCCGGGTGCTTCAGGAATAGAACGAAGGCACCGGCAGGACCTCGTTGAGCGCCCACTCGCCCAGTTCCTTGAGCTTGTAGTCCAGTGGGTCGTGCAGGGTCTGGGTGCGCAGGTTGCGCCAGAAGCGGTCCAGGCGCAGGGCGCCCTGGGTCGAGCGGGCGCCGCTGACCTCGAACAGCCGGCTGCCGATGTCCAGGCCGGTGCGGCTGCTGGCCACCTTGGCACTGGCCACGGCCAGCGCCACCTCGCCGCGCTGCTCGGCGCTGAGCGCGTCGCCGAGGTTCCAGGCGGCGTCGAAGAGCTGGGCGGCCTGCGCCACCAGCGCGCGCGCGCCCTGCAACCCGACCCAGAATTCACCGTAATGGGCGAGCACGTAAGGGTCCTGGCTGGCCTGTTCCACGCCCGACTTCACCCAGGCCCGCGACTGGTTCAGGGTGAAGTCGCGGGCGGCGCCGAACGCGCCCTCGGCCAGGCCCAGGAACAGCTCGCAGAAGATCAGTTGCGCCAGCAGCGGTCGCAGGCAGGAGCGCGGCGTGCTCAGCGGGCCGGGATCGAGCAGCAGTTCCTCGTCGTGCACGCGGACCTGCTCGAAGCTGACGCTGCCGCTGTCGGTCTGGCGCTGCCCCATGTTGTTCCAGTCGCCATGCACTGTGATGCCGGGCCGGTCGGCCGGCAGGGCGGCGATCAGCAGGCGGCCGCTGTCCTCGTCGATGGCCGAGGCGATCAGGACATCGGCATCCGCCGAACCCGAGCAGAAGCTCTTGTGGCCATCGAACACGCGGCCTTCGGGCCCGAAGCGTTGCACGGTCCGGCGGTCCAGCGGGTTCAGCGCGTTGCCCCAGAAGCCGTTGCGCCGGCTGCTCTCGGCCAGCCAGGGCTGCCATTGGCCGGGTTGGGCGAAGAGCTGCACCGTGGCCAGCAGCAGGTGGTGGAAGCCGAACACATGGGCCAGTGAGCTGTCGACGGCGGCGATGCGCCGGACCACATCGAGTGTGCTGGTCCAGGGCAGGCCGTGGCCGCCCAGTTCGAGCGGGGTGCTCAGCCGTAGCAGGCCACTTTGGCGGATCTTGTCGCGTTCGGGCTTGGCGGTGCCGCCGTCCGCATCGCGCTGAGCCGCCGTCGCGGCCAGATCGGACAGCAGCGACTGCAAGGCCTGCTCCAGCGCCGCAGGCAAGGGGGGAGGGGCCGGGGGAGGCGGGGGGGGGGGGGTGGGGGTGGGGTGGTGGCTGCTCATGCGCCCATCATGCCTCGGTGGCTTCCAGGGTGGGCGAATGCCAGACCGATGCGGCGTACAGGGCCGGGTCGAAGTCCGCCGGCACCGGGGCCTGGAAGCGCTGCTCGTGCAGCGGCCAGTCGCGCTCGAAGAGTGAGCGGCTGATGTGCTGGACCACCCGGGGCACATCGCGGCGCAGGCTCGGCACATCCCCCAGGGGCAGGCCGGTGCTGACGAAGCCGCCGGGGTTGAAGACATGGATGTCATGGAGCCAGCCGGCCTGGCCGGGGACGCGTGCCTGTAGCTCGTTGCCCAGGCCCAGGTAAGGATGGCTGGCCAGGCCCGCATGGGCTTCATGGGGCGGCGGCGTGTAGCGGTCGCTCCAGCGGGCGGCCAGCGGCGCCAGGCTGGCCAGTTCCGGCTTGAGCGCCAGATCGGCCACGAAGCCGGTGCCCGCGATCACATGGTCGAGGTCGAAGTGCTCGCCGCGGACCACGGCCCGCAGCCCGGTCCCGCTGGCCTCGACACTGTCCCAGGGCGAGGCCAGGTGCAGATGGAACTGCGGATGCGACAGCACCCGCTGGATGGAGTCGACGGGCGCCGTCGAGCCGGCCAGCACATAGCGCAGCGCCTGGCTCCAGCGCACGGCGTCGGGCAGCTGGGGGTAGTGGTCATAGGCGCCCGGGTAGCCGCGCGCGCGCAGCACCGGCACGCTGGCCAGCTGGGGCCGGCGCACGAACAGCCGGACCTCGGCCGCGCCATGCTCGAGTGCCGTGGCGGCCGCATCGAAGGCCGAGGCCGCGCCCCCGAGCACGGCGACACGACGGTGGCGCAGGCTCTCGAACGGGATCAGCTCCGAGGTGTGGGACCACAGTTCCTTGGGCAGCGCGCGGAGCAGGTCCGGCACCTGGGCGGCGCCGCTGCCGGCCACGCCGTTGCCGAGCACCAGCTTGCGGGTGGTCTCGAAGCGCCGGTGTCCTTCGACCTCGAGTTCGAGCCGCAGATGGGCCGGCCGCAGCGCGGTGGCGGCCACAGGCTGGATGTCGAGCAGCCGGGTGCGGTAGCGCACCTGCAGGCCGGTGATCTCGCGGAACCAGCTCAGGTAGCGCGGCCATTCGAGCCGGGGAATGCGCTCCAGGGAGGCGTAGGCCGGCTCGCCGTAGCGCGCCTCGTACCAGGCCTGGAAGCCCAGGGCCGGCAAGCCCAGCTCCGGGCCCACCAGGTTCTTGGGGGTGCGCAGCTGCTGCATGCGTGCCCGGTGCTGCCAGATGCCGACCTCGGTCTCGGCCTGGGCCGCGTCCAGCACAGCCACCTTGCCGATGCCCGCGCGTTTCAGGGCGAAGGCCAGTGCGCTGCCGCTGTGGCCGGCGCCGATCAGGGTGACGTTGTGGTCGATGCCGGCGTGTTCGCTGACCCAGTTGTCTGGCGCAGGACCGATCCAGCGCAGGGTTTGAAGGGCAGCCTGGTCCAGGAGGGGGTCGACGAGGGGCATGGTGGCAATGGCCGCTGGGGCGCGGTGGGAGAGCAGAGGATCGGCCATCCTGGGTGCTTCCGGGTGCGGCCGCAACTGAAATATCGTCAATTGCTTATGCGCATTTCCTGCCTGTCCTGTCTCGCCATGAGCTGCGCGGGGCGGGTGTGTTTGCAAGTAATCAAATGCGAAATCCTCACTTGGAGCCGGTCGCTCTTTCCGGTCGAATCCGGGCATGTGAATCCGGAGCCGCCATGACCGCCGCCAAGAAAATCCTGCTCAACGCCTTCAACATGAACTGCGTGGGCCACATCAACCATGGGCTGTGGACCCATCCGCGCGACCGCTCGGTGGACTACAACACCCTGGGCTATTGGACCGACCTGGCCCGCACCCTCGAGAAGGGCTTGTTCGACGGCCTGTTCATCGCCGACATCCTGGGCACCTACGATGTCTACCAGGGCAATGTGGACGTGACCCTGCGCGAGTCGGTGCAGCTGCCGGTGAACGACCCCACCCTGCTGGTCTCGGCGATGGCGGCGGTGACGCGCCAGCTGGGCTTTGGCGTGACGGTGAACCAGGGTTCCGAGCACCCCTATCTGCTGGCGCGGCGCTTTTCCACCCTGGATCACCTGACCCAGGGGCGGGTGGGCTGGAACATCGTCACCGGCTACCTCGACAGTGCGGCGCGGGCGCTCGGCCGGGCGCAACAGACCGAGCATGACGAGCGCTACGACCAGGCCGACGAGTACCTCGAGGTGCTCTACAAGCTCTGGGAAGGCAGCTGGGAGGACGGCGCAGTGCGCCGCGACAAGGCGGCCCGGGTGTTTGCCGACCCGCAGCGGGTGCACAAGGTGCGCCACCAGGGGCGTTATTTCCAGCTCGAAGGCTACCACCTCAGCGAGCCCTCGGTGCAGCGCACGCCGGTGCTGTTCCAGGCCGGCACCTCGGGCCGTGGCCAGCGTTTCGCGGCGCGCCATGCCGAGGGCATCTTCATCGGCGGCGCCAGCCACGAGGCGGTGCGCAAGACGGTGCAGGACCTGCGGGCGCAGGCGGTGCTGGCCGGCCGCCTGGGTGACGACCCGAAGATCTTCATGGGCCTCACCGTGGTCGTCGGTGAGACCGAGGCCCGTGCCCGCGAGCTGCATGCCGAGTACCTTCGCCATGCCAGTCCGGAGGCCGGCGTGGCGCATTTCTCGGCCAGCACGGGGGTCGACTATTCGCGTTTCGGGCTCGACGAGGCCATCGAGTACGGCCACACCAACTCGATCCAGTCGGCCGCCAACACCGCACGCCAGCAGGGCTGGACCCGGCGCCGCATGCTGGAGCAGTTCGCCCTCGGCGGGCGCTACCCGGCCATCGTGGGCTCGCCCTCGCAGGTGGCCGACGCCCTGATCGAATGGGTCGACCGCACCGGCATCGACGGTTTCAACCTGGCACGCACGGTCGTGCCCGAGAGTTTCGAAGACTTTGCCCGTCTGGTGGTGCCCGAGCTGCAGAGCCGGGGCCGCTTCAAGACCGCCTACGAAGAGGGCAGCCTGCGCCACAAGCTCCATGGCCAGGGCGATCGCCTGCCGGCGCGCCATGCGGCGCAGGCCTTCCGGCCGGCCGCCGTGGCCGCAGCCGACCCGTCGCCGGTGCCGACCCCGGCCTCGGCCCCACAGGCCGAACCGGTCGCCTGAGGGCTTCCCCGACCCCTGTCCACCGACGCTTCAAGCGACCACTGCACCACCACACCATGACTGCATTCCTGAACACCACCCGCCGCCTGCTGCTCTGGGGGGCGCTGGCCCTGCTGCCGGCACTGGCCCAGTCGGCCGCGCTGCGCATCGCGGTCACCCCCGGGGCCCTGGCCGATTCCGTCGAAGTGGCGGCGACCGAGGCCCGCAAGGCCGGTCTCGAGGTCAAGGTCATCGAATTCACCGACTGGACCACGCCGAACTCGGCGCTGGCCAATGGCGATGTCGACCTGAACTATTTCCAGCACCAGGCCTTTCTCGACAACGCCATCAAGGAGCGCGGCTACAAGCTCAAGTCGGTGGGCGTGGGGGTGCTGAACAACCTGGCCCTGTTCTCCAAGAAGATCAAACGCTTCGACGAACTCAAGGAGGGGGCCCAGGTGGCGGTGGCCAACGATCCGGTGAACCAGGGGCGCGGCCTGCTGCTGCTCGAGAAGGCCGGTCTGATCAAGCTGCGCCCGGGCGTGGCCTGGCGCGGCACGCTGGACGACATCGTGGCCAATCCGAAGAAGCTGCGCTTTGTCGAGGTCGAAGGACCGCAACTGGTGCGTGCGATCGACGACGTGGACCTGGCCCAGGGCTATCCCTCGCATTTCGTGAATGCCGGCCAGGCCGAATTCGCCAGCCGGGGCCTGCTGTACTCGGACATCGACGACCTGTATTTTGCGATCCGCTTCGTCAGCCGCGAGGACAATGCCAAGGACCCGCGGATCCTGCAGTTCGTGCAGATCTACCAGGGCTCGCCCGCGGTGAAGGCGCAGATCCTGAAGTCCTACGGCAATGACAGCAAGCTGTTCGTCCTGCCCTGGGTCAAGCCATGAGTGCGGTCCTGCGATCGCTGGCCCGGGGGCCTCTTCGCTCGCTGCGTCTGGTGTCGGACGAGGCGGCGCCGGTCGCACCGGGCGGCGCCGCAGAGGCCGCGCTCGCGCGGCCCGGCTCGGTCAGTTTCGAGGGGGTGGGCAAGCGCTACCGCCGCGATGACGCCGCCCCGGCCCTGGCCGGCATCGACCTGCGCATTCCGGCCGGGCGCATCTTCGGCATCATCGGCCGCAGCGGCGCCGGCAAATCGACGCTGCTGCGCACCATCAACCGGCTCGAATCGGTGAGCGAAGGACGGGTGCGGGTCGACGGCCAGGACGTTGCCGAACTCGACGAGCGCGGCCTGGTGGCGCTGCGGCGTCGCATCGGCATGGTGTTCCAGCATTTCAACCTGCTGGAGGCCAAGACGGTGTGGGAGAACGTGGCCCTGCCCCTGCGGGTGGCGGGCTGTGAGCCTGGGGCGATCCGGCGGCGCGTGGAGGATGTCCTCGAGCTGGTGGGGCTGTCCGGCAAGCGCGAGGCCTACCCGAGTCAGTTGTCGGGTGGGCAGAAGCAGCGGGTGGGCATTGCGCGGGCCCTGGTCAGCCAGCCCGACATCCTGCTGTGCGACGAGGCGACTTCGGCGCTGGACCCCGAGAGCACCCGGTCGATCCTCGATCTGCTGCGTTTCGTCCATGCGCGACTGGGCCTGACAGTGATCCTCATCACCCATGAGATGTCGGTCATCCGTCAGATCTGCCACGAGGTGCTGGTGCTCGACGGCGGGCGGGTGGCCGAGCAGGGGCCGGTCTGGCAGGTCTTTGCCTCGCCCCGCCATCCGGTCACGCAGGCGCTGCTGCAGCCGCCAGGACAGGGGCCGCAGCAGAGCTGGCGGGCCCTGCTGCAGGCCGAGGCGCCCGGCCAAGGCGCCTTCGAGCGCCTGATCGAGCTGCACTACGACGGCAGCACCCCGCTGCGTCCCGACTGGAGCGCCCTGGCCCGCGTGCTGGGCCCCGGGGTGCGCCTGCTGCAGGGCGGCATCGACGAGATCCAGGGCCATGCCCATGGGCGGCTGGTGTTGTCCGCGCCCGGGCGGGGGCCCGGTGCGCGCGATGTCCTGCTCCATCATCTGAGCCATGCGGCCAAGGATCTGGGTTATGTCCGACGCATTGATTGAACGGCTGCTGCAGGGAGGTCTCGACACCCTGACCATGGTGGCCGCCTCGGCCTTGCTGGCCCTGCTGCTCGGCCTGCCGCTGGCGGTGCTGCTGGTGCTGTCGGCACCGGGCTCGCTGTGGCCGCGCCCCCGCTTGCACCGGGTGCTGGGCAGCGTGGTCAACGGCTTTCGCGCCACGCCCTTCATCGTGCTGCTGGTGGCCCTGATCCCCTTCACACGCTGGGTCACCGGCACCACCATCGGCGTCTGGGCTGCCGTGGTGCCGCTGACCCTCAGTGCCACGCCCTTTTTTGCCCGCATCGCCGAGGTCAGTCTGCGCGAGGTGGATGCGGGTCTGATCGAGGCCGCGCAGGCCATGGGCTGCCGACGCTGGCACATCGTGCGCCATGTGCTGGTGCCCGAGGCGCTGCCCGGCATCGTGGGCGGCTTCACGATCACCGTGGTGTCGCTGATCGGTGCCTCGGCCATGGCCGGGGCGGTGGGGGCGGGCGGTCTGGGCGACATCGCGATCCGCTACGGTTACCAGCGCTTCGACACCCGGGTCATGGTGCTGGTGATCGCGCTGCTGATCGGCCTGGTGAGCAGCGCGCAATGGGCCGGCGACCGCTTGGTGCGCCGCCTGCGTCACCGCTGAAGGCCCGATGCGTCCAGGGCATACCCTTGCTCGGAATCCGTCGTAGCCGCGGCGCGGGCCGCGCCCTAGAGTGGGCCCATCCTCAAGGAACCCGACCATGTCCTCCTCTTCTTCTTCCGGCGCGGCAGGTGCTGCACCTCGGCAACTGCACCTCAACATCAATGCGCTGCACGCAGGCTTCCTGCCCTCGGCCTGGCGCGTGCCCGAGGCCGATCCGAAGGCTTTCATCGATGCCCAGCACTATGTGAAGGTGGCCCGGATCGCCGAGGCCGGCACACTCGACGCGATCTTCCTGGCCGACAACGCGGCCATCATCGACCAGATCGATTTCCGGCCCATCACCGCGCTGGAGCCGACGGTGCTGCTGGCCACGGTGGCAGCGGCCACCAGTCACATCGGGGTGATCGGCACCGCCTCGACCAGCTACAACGAGCCCTTCAACATCGCGCGCCGTTTCGCCACCCTGGACCATGTGAGCGGCGGGCGCGCCGGCTGGAACATCGTGACCACCGCAGACCTGCCCTCGGCACGCAATTTCGGCCGCGACACCGTGCCCGACCATGCGCAGCGCTACCAGCGGGCCATCGAATTCACCGAGGTGGTGAAGGCCCTCTGGGACAGCTGGGAGGACGATGCCTTCGTCGGCGACAAGGCCGCCGGGCGTTTCGTCGACCTGGCGCGGGTGCATCCGATCCGGCACCAGGGCGAGCATTTCTCGGTGCAGGGGCCGCTGAACCTGCCGCGCTCGCCGCAGGGGCGCCCGGTGCTGGTGCAGGCCGGGGGCTCGGCCGACGGGCGCGAGCTGGCGGCCCGCCATGCCGAGGCGGTGTTCAGCGCCTCGCAATCCTTCGAGGAGTCGCTGGCCTACGGGCGCGGCCTGAAGGCCAGGGCCGAGGCCCTGGGCCGGGGGCCGGACGCGGTCAAGGTGCTGGCCGGGCTGACCACCATCATCGGCAGCACCGAGGCCGAGGCGCTGCGCCGACGTGACGAGCTGGTGGACCTGATCCCCTGGTCCTACAGCCTCAACCGCCTTGCCGGCACCCTGGGCGTCCCGGCCGACCGTCTCAAGCTCGACGAGCGCCTGCCGTCGAACCTGCCGCTGCCCAATGGCGGCAACGGCAACCACACCTTCTTCAACTTCGTGGTCGCGCTGGCCCAGCGGCACGACTACACCGTGCGGCAACTGATCCGCGCCCTGGCCGGCGGTGGCGGGCACCGGGTCATCGTCGGCACACCCGAACAGATCGCCGACGACATCGAACACTGGTTCCGGCATGGCGCCGCCGACGGCTTCAACCTGATGCCCGACGTGTTGCCCGGCGGCCTGCAGGATTTTGTCGACGGCGTGGTGCCACTGCTGCGCCAGCGCGGCATCTTCCGCAAGGCTTACGAGGGCCGCACGCTGCGGTCGCACCTGGGGCTGGAGCGGCCCGCGCATCTGCGCGACCGGCGCGCTGCGGCCTGAGCGCCCCGGTCGCTGGGCCTGTACCGGTTCGGGTGCACATGCCAAAACCGCATGTGCTCAGGTCGAATGCGTTGTTGTGGGCGCAGCCATGCTTGTTTAAGGTGGCCCACCTGCGCGGTCGTCGGCCGCGCGTCCGACAGAAACCCACCCCACCATGCAACGCAGAACCTTTGTCACCCATTCCCTCACCGGCCTGCTGGGCCTGAACCTGGCGCTCGATGCGCGGGCCGACGCCGCTGAGACGCCCGTGCGTGGCGGCATCCTCAACGTGGCGGTGGCGCCCGAGCCCACCGTGCTGACCTCGGCCTTCATCACCACCATGAACATCGGCATGGTCTCCAGCAAGGTGCTGGAGGGCCTGGTGAGCTACGACCTGAAGCTGCAGCCGGTGCCCGCGTTGGCGACCTCCTGGCAGGTGTCCGAGGACGGCCTCACCTGGCGCTTCAAGCTGCGCGAAGGGGTGAAGTGGCACGATGGCAAGGATTTCAGCGCGGCCGATGTCGAGTACACCCTGCTCAATGTCTGGAAGAAGCTGCACCCCTTCGGGCGGGCGGCCTTCGCCAACGTGACCCAGGTGGAGACGCCGGACCCGCACACCGTGGTCATCCATCTGTCCGCCCCGGCCCCGTACCTGATCAACTACATCAACACCTACGGCGCCCAGATCCTGCCCCGGCACCTGTATGCCGGCACCGATGTGCTGACCAACCCCGCCAACAACGCACCGGTGGGCACCGGGCCCTTCGTCTTCAAGGAGTGGGTCAAGGGCAGCCATCTGCGCCTGGAGCGCAACCCGCACTACTGGCAGAAGGAGCAGCCCTACCTTGACGGCATCGTCTTCAAGTTCATCCCCGATGCCTCGGCCCGCACGGTGGCCCTGGAGGCCGGCGAGATCGATGTGGCCCTGGGCTCGAGCATCCCGCTGTCCAGCCTGAACCGCTTCAGTAATCCGGCGCGCTGGAGCATCAACCTCGATGACGGCCGCTACCTGTCGACCATCTTCCTGACCCAGTTCAATGTGCGCCGCCCCTACCTCAGCGACCGGCGGGTGCGCCAGGCGCTGGCCCATGCGGTGGACAAGAATGCGCTGCTCAAGGTGGTGTTCCTCGGCTATGGCAAGACCGCCACCGGGCCGGTGCCCTCGTCGGTGAGCAACTATTACAGTCCCGACACGCGCCAATACCCCTACGACCTCAAGAAGGCGGCGGCGCTGCTCGACGAGGCCGGGCTGCGCGAGGGCGCCGACGGCAAGCGCCTGAAGCTGACGCTGGACTACGACTCGGGGGCCGGCGTCAGTGCCACCCGCGAGGCCGAGTTCATCAAGCAGTCGCTGGCGCGCGTCGGCGTCGAGGTCGAGCTGCGCGCGGGCGATACCGCCACCTACCTGCGGCGCATCTTCACCGACCAGGACTACGACCTGATGGTCTCCAGCCTGCACCGCCTGCCCGATCCGACCCTGGGCGTGCAGCGCCTGTTCTGGAGCCGCAACATCATCAAGGGGGCGCCCTGGACCAACGGGTCGGGCTATTCGAATCCCGAGCTCGACAAGATCATGGAGGCCGCCGCGCAGGAGCCCAACCCGGCACGGCGCAAGGCCCTGATCACCCAGTGGCAGCAGATCGTGCAGGAGGATGTGCCGGTGCTCGACCTGATCGAGGAGACCTGGGTCACCGTGGCCTCGACGCGCTTCCACAAGCCGCTGGCCCAGGGCGACGGCCTGTTCGCGTCCTATGCGGATGCCTGGCTGAGCCCGGTGAAGCGATGAGCACGCCGGCCTGGGCGCGGCGCACCCTGCGGCTTGCGGGGTGGCTGGGCCGGCGCCTGCTGCGCTGCCTGCCGGTGGTCTTCGGGATCGCGTTGCTGAACTTCGCGGTCCTGCAGCTGGCGCCCGGTGATGTGGTGGATGTGCTGGCCGGCGAGGCCGGTGCGGCCAGCCCGGAGTACATGGCCGCGCTGCGCCAGCGCTTCGGCCTGGACCAGCCGCTGCTGGTCCAGCTCGGGCACTACCTCTGGGGGCTGCTGCAGCTGGACCTGGGCTTCTCTTTTCGCCACAACCTGCCGGTGCGCAGCCTGATCCTGCAGCGCCTGCCCTGCACCCTGCTGCTGATGCTGCTGGCCATGGGCCTGGCCCTGGTCGGCGGCCTGCTGCTGGGCACCCTGTCGGCCTGGCGCGCCGGGCGCTGGACCGACCGCCTGATCTCGGCCGGGGTGCTGGTGGTCTATGCCACGCCCAGCTTCTGGCTCGGCCTGATGGCTGCGGTGCTGTTCTCGGCCCGCCTGGGCTGGCTGCCCTCGGGCGGCATGGAGGACGTGGGGCGGGACCTGCACGGCCTGGCCCATGCCGGCGATGTGCTGCGCCACGCCCTGCTGCCGGCGGCGACCCTGGCGGGCTTCTACCTGGCGGTCTACACCAAGCTGACGCGCGCCTCGCTGCTCGAGCTGTCGGGGGCCGATTTCATCCGCACCGCCCGTGCCAAGGGCGCCGGCGAATGGCGGGTGACCTGGCACCATGCGCTGCGCAATGCCCTGCTGCCCCTGGTCAGCATGCTGGGCTACCAGCTGTCTTCGCTGCTCAGCGGGGCGGTGCTGGTCGAGTCGGTGTTCAGCTGGCCGGGCCTGGGGCGGCTGGCCTTCGATTCGATCCTGGCGCGCGACTTCAACCTGCTCATGGGCATCCTGTTCATGAGTTCGTGGCTGGTGATCCTGATGAACCTGCTGGCCGATCTGGCCTGCGCCTGGGCGGACCCGCGCAT
>Ga0213872_10001639_pt1 | contig 14173 bp, 13 predicted proteins | sample VelepicomBERX_R2_FD_160071 | JGI IMG/M metagenome (GOLD analysis project Ga0213872, IMG submission 160071) | Rhizosphere microbial communities from Vellozia epidendroides in rupestrian grasslands, the National Park of Serra do Cipo, Brazil - RX_R2 | ecosystem: Host-associated > Plants > Roots >...
GGTTCGTCACCTGAAGCCCGATGCGAAGGTCCTTCTTTGGTCCCATATCGTACGCGAGCGTTGCGTTCGACCACCAGTATCCGCTCGACCACAGCTCCGGCAACAGCCCAACGGGCTTCTGCAGGTTGCTGCTCGTGCTCGCGCACGTCGAGTAGTACGGATAGCCGGTCAGGTTGATCCACTTTTGCGCGGCAGCGCATTCGCCGGTTTGATACGGCGAGGGTCCCTGATAGTAGACCGTCGGCATGAAGTGCCAGCGATCTGCATGGATGTCTGCCACGAGCGACGCGCTGATCAATGGATCGTACGGGCTGCGAACGACCGGCAAGAACGACGGAAGTCCTGATGCGCCGTACGAACCGGTTAGGGCCGACGTAATGTTCGTCCAGAAATTGTCGTACGTAGCCGACAGCCAGTACGACGCTCCGACCGGGTGCCGGTCGACGTGAGTGAATCCGAACTCTGCGCCGAGCGATTGACGGAAACCGCCGTTCGCCGCCTGCGTCGGGCCATAGGTCACGGCGCCGGTCGCATTGTTGATGCTGAGTACCGGGCGGAACTCATAAAACACGTTCGATGCTTTGTTCCAATACGGTCCGATTCTGATCGACGTGTCCGGATCGAACTCATGCTCCCACATGAGATCGCCGCTGTGGAAGATCGTCGGATTCGCACTGAATTCACCGCCCGGGTTGAATACGCTCGAACCTTCTCGCCAGACGTAGGCCGTACCGACGAAGGACGTCGAGTCGGTCCACGATCCGCGGATGACGTTCTTATTGTTCATCGTGTACGTCGCGGCGAACGTCGGGTTCCAGATGCCCACAGAATACGGACCTGCCGCACCTATGCTGCTTTCGGGGTAATCGTAGTACATTCGCTGCCAGCGAACGCCCGGCTCGAAGAGCCATTTGCCTTCGCGGATCGAGCTGTTCACATACGCCGACGGAACGTGGTCAGGGTAGGTCGACATCGAGTTGACGCCCGGCCACGAGCCGTCCCCATTGAAGTAAAACGTGTAGTACGAGTTATCGAGATTGTTATCGTACTCTTGGCCGATGCCCGCGCGAATCGTCGCGTTGTCGCTGATCTGGTTCGTGTAGTCGAACGACCCGAGCCACATCTCCGAGCGGCGATCGCCTTCATAACCCGTATTAAAGAAGAGATCTTGCTCTACGCAGAGTTGACCGTTCACCACGGGTATGGGCGTGTTCGGTGAATACGGATACGCCGGGCAATTGCCGGGATGGAAGTCCGGGCTATTCTCGATTGCCGGATTGTTGTCGTCAACGATCGGTTGATCGAAAATGTACTCGTTGAAGTTTTCAGCGAGACGCAATGCAAACGACGAGTGGTCGTTGATAATGTGGTTCCACTGAATCTTGCCGATGCCCGAGTAGTGGTGCCAGATGTTGCCGCCCATGCCGGTGCCGGCACCGCTTGCCGTGCCGAAGTAGAGGCCGGCCGGACAGTTTTGACCGTTCGGCGCGGTTCCGCCGGCGGCTCCGGTCGGCGTCGTCGCCGAGACGGCGTAACCCGGGCACGGAACTGCCGTTAGCGGCGGCTCCGCACCGTTGGTGCGCGGGAATCCGTAACCGTAGATGAAGTCGCCGAGGCCGTTCTGGACCAAGAGTTGGAAATCGTCTTTGTTATTCGGACGGTAGTGGAAGTTTCCGATGAGATCGGTCGTGTACACCGGTCCGGGCCCGTTGTACCCTTCAACGATCGCTGCAGTATAGGCGTTGCCGTTTGCAAACTGGTCCAACGATCCGGTCTTTTGCATGCCGAGATACCATGACCAGCGGTGATCTTTCGTCGCTCCGCCGTACTCGGCCATGAAGTTCGTCAGTCTGTCCGTAATGTCGGTTCCGTACGCGACGGTTCCGAAGCCCGGATACGTACCAGTCTTCATCACCGTGTTGATGATACCGAGTCCGGCATCCGACGATTCCGAAGAAATTCCGCCAGTCGAGACTTCGACGTTCTTTACGCCGATGTTCGAAAGGTTCGTCGTAAAGAAGCCGGTCATACGATCGCGGATGGGAATGCCGTCGAACTCGTATTGTTCGTCGGTGACCGATCCGCCGTGAATACGCGGCTGCGTGCCGAAACCGTTCACCGTGATGCCGGGAATGGTATCAACGTATTGATACAGCGTCTTTTGCAGCTCGTTTCCACCTGAAACGGCGTCGAGCTGCTGACCGCTGACATTGTACGTGTCCGACGTCTGATTCGGCTGCACGAGATTCGTCGCAGAACGAGCACTGACGTTTGCAATGACGCTCAACGATTTCGAAAGCTTTTCGTTGAGCCGCGTGACGACAGCCTGCGGTGCCGTAACGCCGGGAATGCTCACCGGAGCATAGCCTTTGAAGTCAAACGAAACGGTGTATGTATCGACGCTGAGCTGCTGCAGCGTGTAGAAACCGCGACTGTCGGTCATCGTAGCGCCGACATCGCTACCCGATTTTGCCGTAACCACGACGCCGGCGATCGGCGCTCCCGTTTGCGCATCTGTCACGACGCCACTAATGGTTCCCGTCGTGAGTTGCTGCGCACGTATGCGGACGGGGATCGTGGAAAATGTGAACGCAAACAGCATGACTGCGATAAGCGCTCGCCATCGGCCAGAGAGTTGAAACATCCAAAGCCCTCCGAGAGCCCAAAAGACAAAATAAAAGCGAGCGGCGTGATCCCACGCGCGTTCGCTGGGGGCCTTAATCCAATTTTAAAATGAAATTCCCTGCCGGAATTTTCAGCCGTGGAGGGTCTTCGTCAGTCCTCGCGGTGCGTCACTTTCTACAAAACGCGAGCGCCCGACGTGCAGTGCAAGCATTTGGGCACACACGAGCCACGCCAAAGTATTAAAGGCAATATTAACGACCGGCCCAAGCAGCGGGATGTCGCCGATGCGCCCGCCGATGACAAATCGCAGGCTTTCCGCTTGACCTGCTTCGCGAAGCGGACGATTCACGATCTCGCGAGCGTCGTCGTCGATGATGCCGAGAATTGCGCACCCTGCGTCGAGCATCGCGACGCTTCCGTGCCGGAACTCACCCGCAGAGAAGCCCTCCGCGTGGATGTAGCTCGCCTCTTTGAGCTTGAGCGCGCATTCGTTAGCGATTGGAACGCCGTATCCGGCGCCGACGATGATAACGCTGCGACGCCGAGCAAGACGCTGCGCTGCGTCGGAAATCTCTTCGATGCCGGGACCGTCGAGCCACGCGCGCACATCTTCCGCCGTCTCGGTCAGCGTATTCGCATTACGCGAATGCGACGCCGAGGTCAGGCCCGCGGCCCAGAGGAGAATCGCAGCCGTCGCCGTGACGCTTTTACTCGCGGGCACTGCGATTTCAGGTCCTGCGCCGACATCGATGGTCACCGTTGCGCGGTCGGCAAGCGGCGATTCCGGCGTGTTCGTCAGCGCGATCAGTTCGCGCGGCCGCAGAATATCGAGCGCACGTAAGAGATCGTCCGACGCGCCGCTTTGCGAACAGGCAATAACGACGGCATCCGTATAGGCGCGATTGTCGAGTGGCGCCTCCGCCGTCGCGAGCGCATGCGCGGGTATGCCGCGCCGGCGCAGTGCAAGCGCGCCGAGTTGCGCCATGAAGAGCGAACTGCCGCTGCCGATCAGCACAACTTCGCGTCCCTGAATCGCACGCGCAAGCGTGTGAGCTCGCTCGGATTGCGCAATCGCACACCACACGTCGGGCTGTTCGCGGATTTCGCGTTCGAACTGTTTTCCTAGCATTTACTGACTCGCAATTGCCGAGAGGACCGCGCCACGAAGGCGCGCGAGCGCAGCAGCGCCGCCGGGATGATCGGCATCCATCCACTGGTTGACGAGGAATGAAAACGTCACGACACCGTGCGTCTTCGTTTGAATGAATCCGGAAATCGTGCGGACGTGGCTGATGCTTCCGGTCTTCGCGTAAATCTTGCCCTGCGCCGGCGTTCCGAGAAAAGAATGCCGCAGCGTCCCGCGAACGCCCGCGAGCGGAAGCGCGTCAATCACGATGTTGCGATAGGAACTGTTCCAATCGCTCTGCAGAATCATAAAGAGATCCCGCGGCGTGATCCGATCGTAACTCGAAAGTCCCGAGCCGTCGGTGATGGAAACCGTGGCCGGGTCGACGCCGATCGAGCGCAGATACCGCTCTTCTACGATGCGACCGTTGTCATCGGTTCCGGGCTCCCCGCGCAGCGCGACGCCGAGCTCTTTGAGCAACAGCTCACCCATGAGGTTGTCGCTCGGATACCAGAATCGCTGCATCATCACCGGCATCGGAAACGAGTCGTGCGACCACAGCACGGTCGAATGCGGCGGAGTTTTCCCGTCGTGAATTTTCCCGGTGAGCGTGATGCCTTGCGCTGCAAGCGCGTGCGCGAAGACGTCGCTTGCATACGATTCGGGATCGGGAACGGTTGCCGCGATATCACCCGAGGGCTTCGCTCCTAGCGGGTAGCTGCCGGTAAGCGCTATTTGATTCGGTGCATTCCACGCGCGCACGACGTCCGACGTGTCTTGCGAACCGGCCGGCCCAGTTTGGACGTTGTTCTCGATTGTGAATGCGTCCGTTTGCGGATCGACACGCAGGCTTACGGGAGCACCTACGGATGCGCCGGGCACCATCGTGATATGCACGACGCCGTCTTCCAACTCGAGCGCGCTCACGACCGGCGCGTAATAGTAAGGAAGATCGTCCCACGACCAGCCGTATCCATAACGCTGCGCGTCATCGTGCGTCGCGTCCGCAATGAGATCGCCGTCAATGTGTTTCACGCCGGCGGCGCGCAGTGCCACGGCCGCGGCATTCAGATCGGCAGCGCTGAGAAGTGCGTCACCGCCGCCGCGCAAGTAGAGGTTTCCGGCAATGACTCCGTCTGCGGGTGCGCGATCGGCGAGCACGCTCGTTACGTACGAGAAGTTCGGGCCGAGGACGTGAAGTGCGGCCGAACCCACGAGCAGCTTGAAGTTCGACGCCGGCATGAATTCTTGGTCCGCGTTGCGCGAATACAACAGCGTACCGCGCGTCGTATCGGCCGCGATGAACCCTACCTGCGCGCCGCGCAATGCAGGCTCTTTGAGAAGCGTGCCGATTGTGTGCTGTAGCTGCGCAAGCTGCGTCTTCGTCCAGGGCAATCCACCGGGAAGCGGCCGCGGTGTTGCTGCGATCAATGCAACGCAAGCTGCGAGCATACTAAAATGTCGTGCGAATTTCACCAAACGCGTAGGTTGTTTCAACAGAGTTACGTCGCCTGCTAACGAAGAGAGGACAACATGGAGGAGCTCTTCTTAATCCTTGCGGTCATCGTTGCGCAGATGACGCCGTTGCCCTCGCCCGCACCGACGCCGAACATTCCGGTGTACGTCGGCCATCCGGCCGAACGAATGTCGGTCAACGCGCGTCCACTCGGCTTCGATCCCGACGGGAACGCGCGCTGGCTCGTCGTCACGCAGTTCTTCGACGCACAGAACAAGCCGACGCGTATCGTCGCAAATAGTGACTTTGCGTATCTTTCGCGCGACGGCTATGTCCAATGGCAAACGCGCCTTGCGTACGGTCAACCCTCCGCCATACTTTCGACGAACGCTGACGGTCCGCTTACGATGACCGTCGTTGCGAACCAGCCGCATCTCCCGAGCGTGACCGTACGAACGAACACGCAGTCGTGGCGAGCGCCGCGCCTGGTAGCAACGGCGCTTGGACCGCATCTCGTGCAAATCGGCTGGTTTCCGCGCGAGACCGGCGAGGTACGGATCTTTCGCGCCCAAAACGGCGGCGTGCAGCGCCTGCTCGCGCTCGTCGCCGGCCCGAGTTCGACGTTTCGCGACACCGACGCCAAACCGAACCGCAACTATCGCTATGTCGTCGAGCGCTCGGGGCACGAACCCGTGCGCCTCGACGTCACGACGCCGGCTGCACCGCGCGCTACGCCGATCGATAACGTGCGCGGAAAAGGGATGTGGCTCTATTTTACGTCCAATCCGCTCGACTCGATTTACGTCAAGAACCTCGATGCGCGTGCGATTGTCGACCAAGCCGTTCGTTCAGGACTGCATTATGTGGAGTTGCGCACATCGTACGGGGCCTATTGGGAGATAAGGCCCGAGGCCAAGCCGACCGTCGATGCGATTATCGATGGCCTCGCAGCGCATGGTATCAAGACGATTGCGTGGGCCGTTCCTCGTGACGAAAGCTTCGAGGATCTGCAGACGGCCGTGCGCGGCGCCTACTACCGCACCGCCAACGGAACGCCTGTTGACGGTCTCGCACTCGACGTCGAGCGCGGCGACGAGTTCATGGGCGCCGCACCGCAAGGCCTCAGCGCGTTGTGGCACTACGTCGAATTCATTCGCAACGCGATGGGGCCATCGTATCTCATCATGCCTACGGTCGAAGACGCCTATCTCGAGCACCTCGATAATCAAAGCTATCCGTACGCGCAGATCGCGCAATACAGCACCGCGCTTCAACCAATGACGTACTGGCGCATGATGCGCCGTTCTCCGACGACGCCGCAAGAAGTCGATCAGATTCTTCAGTCGTCGTACGATACGTTGATGCGCGACGCCGGCCGTACCATTCCGATCAGCATCGGCGGTCAGACGAGCGGCGTCGGCCGTAACGGCCCGCCTCCCGCGCAGGAAATCACGACCTCACTCGATGCGAGCAAACGCATCGGCGCCCTCGGCGAATGCTTTTTCGCATGGGACGGCACCGAGCCGTACCAGTGGGACGCGCTTGGAAGCTATACATGGCCGATGGCTCAGTGAGCGCTCCGATTATTAGTCTCAGCGGAGCAGCACTTCGCGAGAACGTTCGATCGTGGAAAAGGCTGACGCGCGCCGGCGTCAGGGCGGTCGTGAAAGCGGACGGGTACGGCTTCGGGCTCGAGCGGATCGTGCGCGAACTCGATGGCGTTGCAGACGGATTCGTTGTTTCGGACCTTAACGAATTCGAGCGTCTGCGTTCGCTGAGCTCGGCGCCTGCCGCAACACTCTACGATGGGGGCCCCGAATACGTGTGTCGTGTTGCCGATCTTGGTGGAATCGTCAATATTGCCCGGTTCGACTCGTTAGCTGCACTCGCTCGCAGGTCGAACGCATCCGAGGTAACGGCTCGCGTCGGCTTGCGTTTAGCGGCGGGATGGTCCGCGATTGATATTGACGACGCGAAAGAGTACGCACACCTTCTCTCGCGCTCGGGGATGCGTGTCGAACTGTGGACGCACCTAAGCAATCCTGCAACGGAAGCTGAAGACCGCGAGCTGTTCGCGCGATTCGTCGCGTTGTTTCGGGAGAACGGCGTGGAGGTCGCGGGAGAAGACGTTGAGAGCACGTTCCCGGCTGCGCGGGGCGGCGTTTGGGGAGGCAGCATCCGCATCGGTGTCGGGCTCTTTGGGTCGGGAACGCCGGGGACCGGGAACGAGCGGCTGACGTGCGCGATCGAAGTTCGCGCGACAGTGCTCGACCGTATCTTCTCCGACGGAACGTTGCGCGCGGGTTACGGGCCGGACGCGCTACCCTGCGGATCCCAGGTGAGCGTGCTTCGCTGTGGATATAGCGACGGCTTTCCGCGCGTTACGCGGCCGTATCGCTCGCTTCTGTCCGTGGGGATGCAGTATTCTATTCTGCGCGATGCAGTGGCCGGCGATGAATGCCAACTGCTCGGACCTGACGATGACCTCGACGAACTCGCGGCGGCCGCGTATGTTTTACCCCATCAAATCGTCACGGGCCTCGGCCTGGCTTCTCAGCGGCAGGCGTGTTTCGCGTACAATAGTGGATGTGATATCGCAAGATGAGTTGTTGCTGTTAGCCGCCGCCTATTTGCACGTACCGAGCCGTCGCTTGCGAGCGCTCGCACGAGCGCAAGACCGCGATCTCAAAGAATGGATCGCGGGTGATTCATCGCGGAAGGTCTCACACGCGCGGCATCAAGCGCGAGAGGCCGTTCAACGCCTAAGGCGGCTGCACGCAACGATCGTAACGATCCTTGACGAATCGTATCCGCCGGGATTGCTCGATCTCGACGAACCGCCGGCGTTTTTATGCGTGCGCGGCACCTTGCCGAGTGACGGCATCGCAATCATCGGAAGCCGTACTCCTACCGCGGAGGCTGCGGCATTTGCTGGCGAACTCGCGGCAAAGTGCGGCGTTCCGGTCATAAGCGGTTTGGCATTAGGAATCGACGCCGCGGCGCACACAGGTGCGATGGACGCCGGACTTCCGACGATCGCTTATGTTGGAACGGGGCTCGGGATCACGTATCCACCCGAACATCACGCACTCGAAGACGAGATCGTCACCCGAAGTGGTGCTGTTGCGAGCGAACGGCTTCCCGACGAGCCGGTCACGAAATCATCGCTCGTCCATCGGGACCGGCTCCAGGCTGCTCACGCACGAGCGACGGTGCTGGTCGCAAGTGAAATAGAAGGCGGCGCCATGCAAACCATGCGCTTCGCGAAGGATCTGGGACGTCCGCGCTTCGTTCTCGATGCAAGCGGAGGGCCTGAGTACGCCGGAAACGCGCAAGCGCGCGGTGACGGTGCAATTGCGATTCCATTCGCGGTCGAGGCCGCCCTAGAGAAAATCCGCGCTACAGTTGCGCGAGCGCCGTCGTCTGTAAGAACGACGCGTACCACGAGTCGTGCGTGAGCAGATCGTCGTGCGCCACATCGTTCGTGAGAATGAACGTCGCATCGCGGGTGAGCAGCCGTTCCGCAGTGAGGTCCTTTGCGAGCCACACGTAGGAGTTCGGCATTTGCGCCTGCAGCATTCCCATGATCGTGACATTGCCGGTGACCGTGTCGTCCGTGAAGATGCTCAGAAAATGGCTGTTTGCGCCGCGAGCCCACGCCGCAAATGCGTCGAAGTATCCGTAGGCGGAATCGAAGAGCACAACATCCGTAATCCGTTCGTTCATGCCGCCGCGCGTGAGGACGCCGCCGGCTCCGCCGTAGCCGCCGCTGTGAGCTGTCAACACGATGCGGCCCGGGGCGTTGACCGGCGAGACACCCGATCGTTGCAACCACGCGCAGACGTCGGTAATGAAACGCGCAAAGCCGTTGTCGTCGAGTTCTAATTTCCCGTCGCCCGAGTCCGGCGCGTTTGCCGGCCCGGTTGGGACGATGAGAATGGCGTTGCGTTTGCTTGCGATGAGTTGCTCGCGCAGGTGATAGGTCGATAATGTCGATCTGACGTCGTGTCGCCACCCGTAAAAATGTACGATGAGGTCGATCGCGCCGTTCTCAGGATGCCAGCTGTCCGGCACGAAGATGCCGACGCTCGAATCACTATAGTGTGTCGCCGCGTCATACAGTTTGCCTTCATACGTGTGTCCGTTCGCCCGGCTCGCGTGCGGGTACGGCGCGGATGCGAAGGGGACGATAAACGTTTTGCCACCTGCGACTTGCTGTGTTTGCGGTAAGGACGCCGCAGCAATTGCGGCAAAGCTGGAAGTCAGAAATTCAGCGCGATCCATCGCGGCGCTATTGGCGCTGCGGCGACGACAATCCCGCGCCGCTCGTTATTCGTTATGACTGCTCGAGGCAAGCGTTGAAAATGTTATAGTACGCGTTCTGCTGATCTTGCACTTGTTTCGCGCCCTTTTGGCGGCGCGCTTCGCCTGCAACTAGACCGAACGCCGCACCGATTGCGGCGCCGCGTCCGGCATCGCCGCCGCCCATTCCGCCGATCAATGCGCCCGCACCCGCACCGGCAACACCGCCGCGCGCGATCGCCTTCGAATTCGGATTCTGTTCGCTCCCGTTCCAACCGGATTGTTGCGCGGCGACGTTCGAACAGTAATTATACTTGTCCCTGGAATACGTCGTTTGCGCCAGCGCGGGCTGCATGCAAAATATTGCGAGAGCTGCGGTCGCGACAACCTGCGCACGCATCAGAATGCCTTTATATCGACGCGAGATAGGGCGGACAAGATCGTCTCGCTGGCGTTCGCGTCGCACTCCTTCATGAGCGCGGTTGTGGCGTTTTTCACGAGGCCGGTCTTGAACGTGGCGGCATTTGCCTTTGCTGCAGCGTATCCCCAATAGAACATGACGACGGCGGATCGATCGAGCGGTGATGCGTCTCGAAGATCTTTGCAGGTCAGTTTCGTGATATCGACTTGTGCCGAGGGCGGTGCTTCTGGGGCGGGAGACACCGCGCCCAAGAGCAGCACGGCGCAGGCGATGATGATTCGTGATGGCATGCCCTCATTTTATGAGGGCCGTGACGTTTCAATTATCCCGAATGCGCACCCGTTTCCCGGGGGAACGCTACTGCGTGAACGTCACCTTCCCTAACCCTTGCGCCTCTGCGAAATAAAGCGTATTTGGAATGCATCCCGCGCCGGGCGGAGCGCCGGCAATCCCCAGCGGCAGCGTACCTCCCGGGATTGGATATTCCGTCACGGTCCCCGACGCGTCGATTCGGCCGATTTTATTCGCACCGGCTTCCGTGAACCACATCGCGTTGTCGCTGCCCGCCGTGATGCCCGCAGGTCCGCTTTGCGGCGTCGGAATGCGGTAGTACGTTACGGAAAGAGAGGTCGTTACGCGACCGATCTTATTTAAGCCAGGATCCGTGAACCATACGGCGCCATCCGGTCCGAGCGCGACGTGCTCTACTTGTGAGCCCGATGGAAGCGTCACGGAGGTCGTCGCATTCGTGAAATAATTTTGACGAAGAATTCGCGGCGGTGATGTCGTGTTGTTCATTGGATTGAACGTCGGCAAATTGCCGGAATAGATTTCACCGTCTGCACCGACCGTTGCCGTGTTGATGATGCTCAGATCCGGTGCGCTCAAATCGCCGACCGCTGCAAAGGCCGTGTTGAAGATGGTGACGATTCCGGTCGTACCCGCTTCATACGACTGCATCGCGGCAATCGTGCCGTGTCCCACATCTGCAACTCCGATCGTCTCATCCGCAGCGAACGTCGTGATGATCTGCGACGCGCTCGTGCGTCCCGTCACCGGATCGAGGGCTGCAACATACGTAATCGGCGGCCCGTTGGGAAACGCCGACCCGAGGACGACCGAGATCTCGTTGCCGGGTCCGTTCGTCATCGCATTGTCACTCGGCTCGGCGCCCGGCGGTAAGGGTCCGTTTAGCGGCAACGGATATGCGTATTGTTTGAACGTTCCGTTGTATTTGACGAACGTGCCGGCTCCGGAAAGATAAACGCTACCATCGGAACCGATTGCAATGCCGCCGGTCGGTGCGTCCGGTGTTCGAATTGTAGTAATACGTACGGACTTGACCGGCGACGGCGATGAGAGCGGTATCGTTCCAGGCGTTGGCTGCGCTGCGCGCGGCGTCGACGGGAGAGAAGGCGAACCGCCGCTGCCGCCGCCGCATCCGGACAATACGGCGAGCGACGCAAAAAGCGCCCAAGTGACGACGATTCCGATGCCGGCGGAACGCGTGAACATCTCTGCTCACTGTATCGAAAGGTTGATCGAGTATCCGAGAGCCGCAAGTCCCGTCAGCAAAACGGCTCCTAGGGTAGTCGAGTGAGCGCAGGTTTATTTCACCGTCTTTAGCGTATCTGGGCCGTTTCAACGACGTTCGGCCCGTCGCGCAGTTCGATTCGCTCGAAGCGTCGCGCGTGCGGAACGAAGAGTTCGCTCGTGCCGTCGCGCGTGGTGACAGAACCTAAGTCGATTGTTCCACTCGTGCCGACGCCCTCGACGCTATATGCATGCGAGCCTTCGACGATGACGTAGTACCACGAACGGTCGCGCGCATAGATCACCTTTGCAAGTGGCCCCGCTCCCGTGAACTGCGCGTGATTGAAGTGGCTGTGCAGCATCGCAACTTGCGCTGGACCATTTGAGGCCGTTGGCGGATGCGGAAGAAGATAGCCGATGATGAGCGCCGCTGCGGCGGCAAGTGCACCGAGCCACCAAACCGCTCTGCGCGGCGCAATAAACTGCGGCGCGCGTGCATCTGCCGGCAACGGCGCCGCTTGCGTTTCGCGTTCTAATCCGAGCACGGTCTCTTCGGCCTGACCTAAGCGGCGTAAACAGTCCGCGCAGTTCGCGACGTGCGCCTCTACCCGTTGCCGTTCCAGCTCGTCGAGCGAGCCGACTGCATAGAGTTCGGCGTTTTCGCCGATGTGCGAATCATTCATCGCAGAGATTCCTTTCCCAGCGCGTCACGCAGCGTTCGCAAGGCGTTTGATATGCGGCTCTTGATCGTGCCGACCGGCTCGCTCAGCGCTGCTGCGATCTCCGTATGTGTCATTCCGCGATAATACGCAAGCTGAATCGTTTTGGCTTGTGTCTCACTGAGTTTTGAAAGTGCTTCGGTGACATGAGCGTGTTCGAAAGGATCCGCGTCGAGGGTGCTCGTCGCAGGCGGCGGCGCTTCCGCGAGTAACGCGCGACGCCGCGCGTCGTCGCGAGCTCGCGTAAGCGCCGCATTGCGAACGCATACGACGAGGAACGCCTCGAGATTTCCGCGTGCGGGCGAGTACGAAGTCCCTTTGCGCCACAGATGCAACAGCACATCGTGCACGCAATCGTGCGCGAGTTCTTTATCTCGCAGCACGCGAAGCGCACTCGTGTACATCCGCGCGCCGAATTGCTGGTAGGCACGCTCGTACGCCGTCGCGTCGCGACGTGCGAACGCTGCTTCCAGCGCCTCGTCCCGCACGCGGAAATCCTTAGGCGAGTGGACGATCCTCGATACGTGCGGCAGCGCCATCGAGTTCCACGGTTCGATAGCCGATCGCATGCAGCAGGTCGTCGTGCGCGAGTGTCACGGGACCTGGTTTCGGCGCCGTCCCCGGTTTTGGCTGCGGGTACGCCGTGGCTGCGGCGCTCGCGAAACGGATATTCCCTTCGCTGTGCGTGACGATCTGATGGATATGGCCGTTCAGAATCGTGACGTTGTCGAATTTCTGCAAAAGCGCGAGCGCCTTCGTGCCGTCTTGCGTCGTCCAGCCCCACTCTTCGAAGAGCGCATAGAGCGGCACGTGCGTGAAAACGACGACCGGTGTACCGGCTTTCACCGGCTGCACGTCTTTGGCGAGCCAATCGAGCTGGTCGTTGCCGAGCAGTCCCATTTTCTCGAAGTTGAAGACGTTCAAGAGCACGATATAGTGCACGCCGCCGCGATCCCAGGACGCCCATCCGCCGCTCGTCGATTGGGGAATTTTGAAATTCGAGAGGTAGGGTTTGAAGTCGTTACCGAGGACGTCATGTTCGCCCGGCAGCGCGATCAACGGTGCTTTGAGTTGTGAGAGAATCGCTTTAGCATCCGAAAATTGCTGGGCCGTGGATAGGTGGGTGATATCGCCGGTGTGCACGACGAACGCGGGCTGCACGGGCATCGCGTTAATGTTCGCTACGACGGACGTCAACGTTCCGGCAACGTCGGGATTCGCTGCTTGATGGAATCCGATATGGCTGTCGCTGATTTGTACGAAATCGACCGTGTCGTTCATCGCAGCAACGGCGCGGCCGGCGAATAGGCCTCCCGCGCTCAAGGTATACGCAATTCCAGCGCCGGTCCATCCGACGTGTTCCAAAAATGACGAACGTTTCATGGCGTTACCGATTTCACGACGATCGTGCCTTTCATGAATGGATGCATCTCGCAAAAGTACGCGTAGGTACCGGGCTTCGTAAACGTATGGCGCCACACGCCGTTGGTGTCGAGGCCTTTCGAGTCGAACGTCCCGTCGGTCGCCGTTACCGTATGCGCGTCGTCATCTTGGTTGACGAACGTGACCGTTTGCCCCGCGGAGATCGTAAGCCGCGTCGGTGCGTACGCGTCGTCCTTAATGACGACCGTCGGCGTCGACGCGGGCGCGGCCGTCGCGCCCACGAGCGCGACGAGCAGACAGAGCATCAAGTGTCTCATGCACTACCGTATGCGTAGGGCGTGCATCCGGTTCGCGGGGTTTAGAGATTAAGTAACCACTTGCTCGGCTTATGGGCAACGGCGTCCGGGGCGTGGTAAGGTTCTTTCATGGCTGCAACACTGACGCAAAAGATCAAGCCCTTTCTGTGGTTCAACGATAACGCCGAAGAAGCCGTGAATTTTTATGTGTCGATCTTCCCCGGAGCAGCGATCACGGACGTGAGCCGCTACGGTGAATCGGGACCGGGCGATGCGGGCAGAGTGATGACGATGTCATTCAATCTGCTCGGC
>Ga0213872_10001640_pt1 | contig 14157 bp, 14 predicted proteins | sample VelepicomBERX_R2_FD_160071 | JGI IMG/M metagenome (GOLD analysis project Ga0213872, IMG submission 160071) | Rhizosphere microbial communities from Vellozia epidendroides in rupestrian grasslands, the National Park of Serra do Cipo, Brazil - RX_R2 | ecosystem: Host-associated > Plants > Roots >...
CGCCAATATCAAGGCCGCCTTTCCGCTTCCGGTCGTCCGCGCCGTCGTCCTGCTGCTGCTGGTCGCCAATACCCTCAATATCGCCGCGGACGTCGCGGCGATGGGGGAGACCGGAGAACTCGTCACTGGCATCGATCGTCATCTGATGACCGTCCTCTTCGTGGTCGGAACCCTGGCGCTGCAGATATTCGTTCCCTATCACCGCTATGTCTTCTTCCTGAAGTGGCTGACTCTTTCCCTGCTGGCCTATGCCGCGGTCCTGTTCACCGTCCATGTCCCCTGGGGCGAGGTCGCGTTGCGCACGGTATGGCCGAAATTCGTCCCCGACGCCGATGCGGCGGCGGTCGTTACCGGCGTGTTCGGCACGACGATCAGCCCCTATCTGTTTTTCTGGCAGGCCTCCGAGGAGGTCGAGGATATGCAGCGCGACCGGGGCCTCGCCTTGCTCAAGGGCGCGAAAGGCGTCGCGGTCCCCGAGCTCCGCCGTATCAAATGGGATACCTGGAGCGGCATGTTCTACTCCGACCTGACGGCCTACTTCATCATTCTGGCGACCGCGGTCACGCTCAACATTGCAGGCGTCACCGACATCACTACGGCGGCCGAGGCGGCGAGCGCGCTCAAGCCGCTGGCCGGCGACTTCGCATTTCTCTTATTCGCGCTCGGCATTCTCGGGGTGGGTCTGATCGGGGTGCCGGTGCTGGCCGGCTCAGGAGCCTACGCCTTATCCGAAGCCATGGGCTGGAATGAGGGGCTCGAACGCAAGGCTTCGGACGCAAGGGGCTTTTACGGGGTGATCGCGGTCAGCGTCCTGGTGGGGCTGGTCATTCAATATTCGCCGATCAGCCCGATGAAGGCGCTGTTCTGGAGCGCGGTCATCAATGGTGTCGTCGCCGTGCCGCTCATGGTGGTGATCATTCTGCTGGCCACCAAGAAATCGATCATGGGCGCCTACCCGGCGACGCGGACGCTCGTCATCCTCGGCTGGATCGCGACCCTTGTGATGGGCGCCGCAGCGGTTCGGATGTTTATTCCCGGCTGACCCAAGACTTCACAGGCTCTCCAGCCGGCGCTTCAGATATCCCGCCTCGACGTCATTGCCCACCAAAGCGAGCGCCCGGCGATAGGCGTCCGCCGCTTCCGCTTTGCGGCCGAGGCGGCGCAGCATGTCGGCGCGGGCCGCGTGCAGCGGATGGTACTCGGCAAGGGCGCCGGTCTCGGCGATGGCGTCGACGATTTCGAGCCCCGCCGCCGGCCCCGCCGCCATCGACAAGGCGGCGGCGCGGTTGAGCTGGACGATGGGGGTCGGCAGCATCATCGCCAGCTCGTCATAGAGGGCCGCGATCTGCGGCCAGTCGGTCTCATCGGCGGCTTTTGCGCCGGCATGCAGGGCGGCGATGGCGGCCTGGATCTGATAGGGTCCGGGCGAGCCCCGTTTGAGCGCGGTCTCGACCAGCGCCATCCCTTCGGCGATCTCGCCCCGGTCCCATTGGCCGCGATCCTGGTTTTCCAGGGTGACCAGATTGCCCTCGGCGTCGGTGCGCGCCGCTTTGCGGGAGTCCTGCAGCAGCATCAGGGCCAGCAGGCCCTCGCTTTCCGGCTCCTCCGGCTGCAACCGGCACAGCAGCCGGGCCAGACGGATCGCCTCGCCGCACAGTTCGCGGCGGATCAGCGCTTCGCCGGCGGTGGCGGCATAGCCTTCATTGAAGATCAGATAAAGCACCGACTGCACCGCGCCGCGCCGTTCCGCTAAAGCCTCGTCGGGCGGCACGGCATAGGGGATGCGGGCCTCCTCGATCTTGCGCTTGGCCCGCACCAGCCGCTGCGCCAGCGTCGCCTCGGGCAGCAGGAAGGCGCGGGCGATTTCGCCGGTGGCGAGCCCGCCCAAGGTCTTCAGCGTCAGGGCGATCCGCGCTTGGGGCGACAGCGCCGGATGGCAGCAGGTGAAGATCAGCCGCAGCGTATCCTCCGGGGTTTCGGGGAGGTCCGGTTCCATTTGCGCCTCGAGTTCGGCCTCTGCCGCAAGCTGGCGCTCCCGCTCCGCCTCGATCCGGCCGCGGCGCAGCCGGTCGATAAGCTTGCGCCGCGCCACATGGAAGAGCCAGCCGGCCGGATTGTCGGGGGGCGAGCCATTCGGCCAATTTCGCACCGCCTCGAGGAAGGCGTCCTGCAACGCCTCCTCGGCCAGATGGAAGGAGCCGGCGAGGCGGATCAGGCTGGCGAGGATCCGCCCATAATCGTTGCGATAGACCGTCTCGATCGTCATGACGGCAACGCCTCGACCGGGCGGATTTCGACCCACAGCTCATGATCCTTGGCCGGCCTGATCCGCCCCGCCCAGGCGATGGCCTGATCGAGGTCGTCGCAATCGAGCAGATAATATCCGGCCGGCTGCTCGGTCAGCTCGGCAAAGGGCCCGTCGATCAGGACCGGCCGTCCCTTGCCGAGATGCAGGGTGGTCGCGCTCGACGACGGACAGAGGGTGCCGACATCCCGTAGCATCCCGGGCGGCGATGGCGCCGCCATCGGGCGCCACCACTCCCAGGCCTGGTCCTCGCTTTTGTGGACGAGGAGCAGGTAGCGCATCAGGGCCTCGGCACCGGCCAGATCGCCCGCACTTCGATCGAACCGTGCTTGGCGCCGGGGATCCGCGCCGCGAGGGCGGTTGCCTCCTCGATGTCCTTGGCCTCGACCAGATAAAAGCCCCCCAATTGCTCGCGGGTTTCGGCGAAGGGTCCGTCGGTTGTCATGACCTTGCCGTCGCGGACCCTGACCGTCTTCGCCTCCGCCGTGGGGCGTAGCCTTTCTCCGCCCAGGCGATGGCCGCTCTCGATGATCGAGCGGGTGAAAGCCATATAGTCGCCCATCATGGCCTGATTTTCCGCATCGCTGCGCCGGCTTTCCTGGGCCTCTTCGGTATAGATCATCAGCAGATACTGCATCTTCATCTCCTGGCTGGTTGAGGCGCGATCATTGGCGCCATGACCTAAAGACGGATGGGTCGATGCGGAATCGACAGTGGCGATAAAAATATTGTCTTCCGGCGCACCGGCCCGCCAGAGACCTACTATTTGACGATTTCCCGCTTCATCGGCGCCAGCAGGGCGATCAGGCGGTTCTGGGTGGTGAAGGGGATGTCGGCCTGATCCATCGCCGCCTGCAGATTCTCGGCCAGGCGATTGAAGTCGGCTTCGCCGATCTTCATGTCGCGGTGCGCGGGCGCCATGCGCGCGCCACGATATTGCACCGGTCCGCCGGACAGGTCGATGAACTGGTCGGTCAGCTTCTTGGCCAGCCGGTCGAGGTCGGTCTCCTTGAAGAAATACCCGATCAAATCATCCTTGGCGATCCGGCGGACGAAATCGCGGGTAAAGACGGCGATCTTGTCGCGGCCGCCCAGCGCCCGATAGAGGCTGTCATCGTCGGTGGGGGGCGCCACCCCGTCGCCGGAATAGGCAAAGCCGCCTCTCATGATCGGCTGCGCGTCTTGGGCGAGACCGGGACGCGCCAGGGATGCCGCCAGGAGCGCGGCCAACAGTCGGGTCGAGATCATGCGACTACTCCGATCAGAAAGCGACCTGCAGGGAGGCGTAGGCGCCCTGCTGGTCATGCGGTTCGAGCGAGCGATGCACGCCCAGCGGCTCGAGATGGACGTCGGCAACCCTGCCCAGATTGACGTAAGCCAAGGTAAGGGACAGGTTCTTGTTGAGGAAATAGGCGGCGAACAGATCGTAGGCCGACTCCTCCCTCTCGACCGGCAGCACGCCGGCGAATTGCAGATCATTGGCGGGCTTCATCCGCACTTCCGCGCCAAGCGCGAAGCGCCGGGAAAACAGATGGGCGAGCGACCCCTCGAAATGCGGCCGGTATGAATCGCTCGACCCGCCGAAGCCCAGGAGACCGAACTGGTTGGCCTTGGTGAAGCGGATGGTGGCGTCCGCCAACAGGCTGTATTGCAGGAACAGCTTGGTGGCCGCGACATAGAAATCGGCCCCGGTCGCCGACCGCGCCCCGACAAGTCGGTCGATGGCCCGATTGCCGCTATGCTTGACCATTGTGCCCAGCGCGATCTGCGGGATCCAGGAATCCTGGTCATAGACCGCGCTGCCCAGCACCCGCACCTTGAGGCCATAGACGTCCTGATGCAGCTGATAGCCCTTATGCAGGCCGCCGGGCGCCAGATTCTCATTGCCGATGGTGAACAGATCGGCGGCATAGGACAATTCGACCCGGTCGAACAGGCCGACCGCGATGCCGGGTGCGTGCAGCGTGAAATCGCCGGTGGGGAGATAGGTCTCATGGGCGGTCACGCCGACCCCGTCCTTCGTCTCATAGCCGGTGATCAGCGCCCAGGGCACCAGCCCGCCGCCGCCGGCCCCCTCGACCTGGCTCACGCCGCCGGTCGCCAGCAGCTTGCCGCTTTCCCCGAACCAGGCGTCTCCGCCGGCGCGAGCGCCGGCGGAGACCAGCAAGAACAGGATCACGACAGAGGAACGAAGTCCCCTCATTTCTGCATCAGATCGAAGCGGTCCAGCATCATCACTTTGGTCCAGGCTGCCGCGAAGGCTTTGAGGAAGGCCTCCTCGCCGCCATCGGCCGCATAGACCTCGGCGATGGCGCGCAGCTGGGCGTTCGAGCCGAACACTAGGTCGACCGCGGTGGCGGTCCATTTCGGCGCCCCGCTTTTGCGGTCCTTTCCTTCGAAACTGCCGTCCGCGGTGGGCTGCCAGACGGTGCCCATATCGAGCAGATTGACGAAAAAATCAGCGCTCAGCGTTTCCACCCGGTCGGTGAAGACGCCGTGCAGGCTGTCGGCCACATTGACGCCCAGTACGCGCAGCCCCCCGATCAGAGCCGTCATTTCCGGCGCCGACAGGGTGAGAAGCTGCGAGCGGTCGATCAGCAGATCGACGGCTTGGGCGCCGCTCAAGCCGGGCTTGGCGAAATTGCGGAACCCCTCCGCGTGCGGCTCGAGCACGGCGAAGGACTCGACATCGGTCTGCTTCTCCGAAGCGTCGGTGCGGCCCGGCGTGAAGGGAATCGACAATTCATGGCCGGCCTTGCGGGCGCCGGCCTCGATCGCGGTGCCGCCGGCCAGAACGATCAGGTCGGCCAGCGAGATCTTCTTGCCGCCCTTGGCACCGCTATTGAAGGAGGTGCGGATCGCGTCGAGCGCCGACAGGACCGTCGCCAGCTGTTCCGGCTGGTTCACCACCCAATCCTTCTGCGGCCCCAGACAAATGCGGGCGCCATTGGCCCCGCCCCTCTTGTCGGAGCCGCGGAAGGTCGAGGCGGAGGCCCAGGCCGTGCGGACCAGATGGCGGATCGGCAGGCCGCTGGCCAAAATACGGCCCTTCAAGGCGGCGACATCGACCTCGTCGACCAGCGGATGGTCGACCACCGGCAGCGGGTCCTGCCAGATCAGCGCTTCCTTGGGGACCAGCGGACCGCGATAGCGGGCCACAGGACCCATGTCGCGATGGGTCAGCTTGAACCAGGCGCGGGCGAAGGCGTCGGCGAACTGGTCGGGATGGTCGAGGAACCGGCGCCCGATCTTTTCATAGGCGGGATCGGCCCGAAGGGCGAGATCGCTGGTCAGCATCATCGGCGCGTGGCGGCGGGACGGATCATGGGCGTCGGGAACGCTGTCGTCGGCGCCATGGTCCTTGGGCCGCCATTGATGCGCTCCGGCGGGGCTCTTGGTCAGTTCCCACTCATGGCCGAACAAGGTTTCGAGATAGGAATTGTCCCAGCGCGTCGGGGTGGCGGTCCAGGCGCCCTCGAGCCCGCTGGTGATGGCGTGGACGCCGTGTCCGCCGCCGAAGCTGTTCTGCCAGCCGAAGCCCATCGCCTCGATCGGCGCCCCTTCCGGCTCGGGGCCGACATGGCTGGCGGGCCCGGCGCCGTGCGCCTTGCCGAAAGTGTGGCCGCCGGCGATCAGGGCGACCGTCTCCTCGTCATTCATCGCCATGCGGGCGAAGGTCTCGCGGATGTCGCGGGCCGAAGCGAGCGGATTGGGATTCCCGTCCGGACCCTCTGGATTGACATAGATCAGCCCCATCTGTACCGCCGCCAGCGGCGAGGCCAGCACGCGCTCCCCGCTATAGCGCTCGGAGGCGAGCCAGGTTTTCTCATTGCCCCAATGGATCTCTTCCTCGGGCTCCCACAGATCGACGCGGCCGCCGCCGAAGCCGAAAGTCTTGAAGCCCATCGATTCGAGGGCGACATTGCCGGCCAGGATCATCAGGTCGGCCCAGGACAGCTTGTCGCCATATTTGCGCTTGATGGGCCAGAGGAGGCGCCGCGCCTTGTCGAGATTGCCATTGTCCGGCCAGCTGTTGAGCGGGGCAAAACGCTGAGCGCCGGTGCCGGCACCGCCGCGCCCGTCGGCGATTCGGTAGGTGCCGGCGCTGTGCCAAGCCATCCGTACGAAAAGCGGCCCGTAATGGCCGTAATCGGCCGGCCACCAATCCTGGGAATCGGTCAGCAGATCGGTCAGATCCTTGATCACAGCCGTGAGATCGAGGCTGTCGAAGGCGGCCGCGTAATCGAAAGACGCGCCGAGCGGATTCGCCTTGGGCGAATGCTGATGGAGAAGACTTAGATTGACCCGGTCCGGCCACCATCGCGAATTGGCCGATGGGCCGCGGGTCGAATGCTGAACGCCATGGAAGGGACAGCTTGATTGCTCGGTCACGGGAGATCTCCTCTAGTCGGCTGGTTGCGATTCCAAGCTAGGGAAATGTTCTGACAGAGTGAAGCGATTAAAATCTCAATAGAAAATCGAAAAAAACGATCAATCGGGGAGGCCTCGATACGGATCATGCCGGCTGGAGTCGATAATGGCTGACCCGCCCGGGAGTCGCCCTGCTGATTGCCGAACAGTCCGGCCGACTGGAACTGAACGAGGTCAGGCCGGAAAATCGATCTCTTCGTCGCGCACGAAGCGGCCCAGCACCGGCTTGGACAGCAGAAAGCCCTGGACATAACGCACCCCCGCTCCGAGGAGCGTGTCGAGTTCGGCCCTTGTCTCCACCCCTTCGGCAACGATGTCGATGCCGAGTTCCCGGCAGACCGAAATCATGCCCAGCGTGATCGCCTTGACCCGGGCGTTCTTGTCGATGTCGCGCACCAGCGCCATGTCGAGCTTGACGACATCGACGGTGAGATCGACCAGAGCGTTCAGGCCGGAATAGCCCGAGCCGAAATCATCGAGCGCCACGCGAAAACCGTGGCTTCGATATTCCTCGATGATGCCGAGCAAATGGCCGACATCCGAGATACGCTCATCTTCCAATATTTCGAAGCTGATGAGATCAAGCGGGAAATTGACCCGTTCCGCCGCCAGCAGGGTTGCCCTGATGCAGGCCTTGGGCTGATAGACGGCGTTCGGCATGAAATTGATGCTGAGGCGGCGGTCGAGCCCCAGGCTGGCGGCGAGTTCGATCGCCACGACCCGGCAGGATTGATCGAAAGCGTAGCGGTTTTCCGGGGTCACCTGCGACAGCACGCTCTGCGCCGACTGGCCTTCGAGGCCGCGAACAAGAGCTTCGTACCCGTAAATCCTCTTTTCCTGCAGATCGACAATGGGCTGGAAAGCCATGGTGAAAGGAATCGGAAAGACGGTCCCGTCGGCGCAAGCGCCGCACCCTTCAGGAAAAGATGTCATGGGCTTCCTCGAACTCATTGCAGCTGGCAATTTACCAAGCCGCCGCGCCTATCGACAAGGGACGGGCTGCGGAGTTCCGAACTGTCGAAGCGAAATATCGAGATTGGTGCCCCAGGCCGGACTCGAACCAGCACGCCCTCTCGGACAACAGATTTTGAGTCTGCCGCGTCTACCATTCCACCACTGGGGCACAGCGAGGAGCCCAGACGTATAACGAAGGGACAAGGTTGTGGTCAATGGGCGAATCATTTGCCCAGCCTTGCCGCGACTGATAAAAAGCCAGGGCAATGATCAAACGACTTTATTTCTGGCTGATGAAGCTGGCTGCGTCCGAGCGGGCCCTGTTGTGGCTGGCTCTGGTTTCCTTCGTCGAAGCGTCGGTCTTTCCGATCCCGCCCGATGTCATGCTGATCCCCATGGTGCTGGCCACCCCGCAAAGGGCATGGCGCCTCGCGCTGGTGGCTACAATCGCCTCGGTGGCCGGCGGCTGGCTGGGCTATGAGATCGGCGCGGCCCTCTATGGCGCGATCGGCCAGAAAGTGATCGCCCTCTATCACCTGCAGGACGCCTTCGCCAACTTCCAAGCCAAGTTCCAGGAATGGGGCGGGTGGGTCGTGCTGGCCAAGGGCGCGACGCCAATTCCCTTCAAGCTGGTGACCATCGCCTCCGGAGTGGTGCATCTCGATCCTTTGATCTTCACCGTCTCGGCGATCGGTTCACGCGCCTTCCGCTTCTTCCTGGTGACGGCGCTTTTGCGCTGGTTCGGCGAACCGATCCGCGAGTTCGTCGAAAAGAGGCTGGTTCTGTTCACCTCTTTGTTTGTTGTGGTGCTGGTCGGCGGCTTCGTGGCGATCCGCTGGCTTTGAACAGGTAGGTTTGCATGTCCCGCACCCGCGATCCGATTTTCGCCGTTCTGCTGTTCTCCAGCGCTGCCTTGGCGACGGTCTTCATTGCGCAATATGGTTTCCATCTGCAACCTTGCGAGCTATGCCTGCTGCAGCGCTATCCCTATGGCGTGGCGATCCTTCTGACTGTGGCCGCCCTCGGGCTGAAGCTCGACGCCAAGGCGCTTCGCACCGTTCTCGGCCTTTGCTTCCTCACTTTCGCCGTCAATGGCGGCATCGCTCTCTATCATGTCGGGGTCGAGCAGCATTGGTGGGCCGGCCCGCAGGCCTGCACCGCGGGCTCGGGCACGGTGACCTCGGTCGAGGATCTGGCGGCGATGCTGTCCAAACCCGCCAATATACCGATGTGCGACCAACCCTCCTGGTTCCTGTTCGGCGTCACCATGGCGGGCTATAATCTGCTGGCCTGCATCGGGATGGCCGCTTTCTGCGCCCTCTCGGCGCGCCGTTTCAGAGAGGCCGTGTGATGAGCGCCGATCAGCGCATGCTGGGGGATCCCGACCAGAAGGAAGCGCTGGCGCGCATGATCCGCGTCGATCAGGCCGGCGAATATGGCGCGGTGCGCATCTATCAGGGCCAGCGCGCGGTCCTGCGCAACAATAAGGTGCTGAAGCAGATGGAGAGCCAGGAGCGCGAGCATCTGGCCCGCTTCAACGCCCTGGTGGCCGAGCACAAGGTGCGGCCCACCCTGCTGCAGCCGCTCTGGCATCTGGCCGGCTTTGCGCTGGGCGCCGGCACGGCGCTGCTCGGCGAGAAGGCGGCGATGGCCTGCACGGTGGCGGTGGAAGACGTCATCGAGGAACATTACGCCCGCCAGGAACAGGCGCTGGGCGACAGCCAGCCGGAATTGCTGGCGACGGTGCAGCAATTCCGCGCCGACGAGGTCCAGCATAAGAACCACGCGATCGAACAGGGAGCGGAGCAGGCGGCGGGCTATCCGCTGCTTTACGCGGCGATCAGCCGCGGCACCAAGCTGGCGATCTGGCTCTCTGAGCGACTCTAATATATTTAAGCCTGTTCCAGTTCCGAGTCCCAATAGAGGAAGTCCCGCCAGCTTTCATGCAGATAGTTGGGCGGGAAGGCGCGGCCATGTTCCTGCAAGAGGAAGCTGGTCGGCTCGGTCGGACGCACCAGCGGATACATGTGGATATGGTGCGGCAGATGGTCGCCCTTGTGCAGATTGCAGGGCGAACAGGCGGTCACGACATTGTCCCAGGTGGTGCGGCCGCCGCGCGAGCGCGGGATCACATGGTCGAAGGTCAGATCGTGGGTCGGGAAGTTGTCGCCGCAATATTGGCAGGCGAAGCGGTCGCGCAGGAACACATTGAAGCGGGTGAAGGCCGGCCGGCGCGAGGTCGGGATATATTCCTTGAGCGAAATCACGCTGGGCAGCGACATTTCCGCGGAAGGGGAGTGGATCTTCTGATTATAGACGGAGACGACGTTCACGCGTTCCGCGACCACCGCCTTGATGGCCTCCTGCCAGGGCCACAAAGACAATGGATAGTAGCTCAGCGGACGGAAATCCGCATTGAGGACAAGAGCCGGACAGCTTTGAAGCGCTAGGGACAAATCAGCCCCCCTTCTGCCTTACCTCACTACATATAGGGTATCTACCAGATACGCCTACTAGGCAAGCATAACAATTCGATGAAATTCATCAATTACGCTTGCTTTTCACCGAAGGCCCCCGTGAGGAACCGGATGCCCGCGGCAAGTCCTTCATCATCGATCGAATGGTCCAGTCCCGGACGCGCCACCGCCAGGACCGGAACGGCCAAAGCATCGAGCGCCCGCGCGGCCAGATCCATAGCCTCGAACGGAACCACCGGGTCCTGTTCGCCATGGATCAGCAGCACCGGCGGGCGCGCCGTGATCTCGCCGATCAGCCGATCGGGCGCCACCAGCATACCCGAATATCCGAGCAGAGCTGCAATCGGTTTGCCGCGGCGCAAGGTGCAATGGAGCGCCAGCATGGTACCCTGCGAGAAGCCGACCAGCGCGACATCCGCCTCGGTAAGATTGCGGGTCTTCAGCACCGCGTCGAGATAGGAGTCGAAGGTCGGCCGCACCGCTTCCAATCCCCGCAGCATGGCGTCCTGGCCGAAATCGCGTAAGGAAAACCATTGCCGCCCGTAAGGCGCCATGTCGCAAGGAAAGGGCGCGTGCGGCGAAAGGAACTCGGCGTCGGGCAGCATTTGGGCGAAATAGGGCGCCAACCCGATCAGATCGTCGCCATCGGCCCCCAGCCCATGCAGCAGGATCACCGCCTGCTTGGGCGGATTGCCCGATTTCGGGGCGAGGGACGGGCCGGTCAGGGGCAAGGACACGCACGGAACTCCAACTCGGAAAGTGGCTCTGATAGTCTCACGCCATGAGCCTCGTCACCACCCGTTTCGCCCCCAGCCCGACCGGGCATCTCCATCTCGGCCACGCAGTTTCCGCGAGATTCGCCCGCGATCAGGCCAAGGGCGGGCGATTTCTGCTGAGGATCGAGGACATCGATCAGGGGCGCTGCCGCGAGGAATTCGTGGCCGCCATCTTCGAGGATCTGGCTTGGCTGGGTTTGGAATGGGAGCCCGAGGTACGGCGCCAATCGCTGCATTTCGCCGACTATGCCAAAGGCCTCGAAATTCTGCATGGGCTCGACCTTCTCTATCCCTGTTTCTGTACCCGAGCCGACATCCGCGACATGGGCGGCGCGCCGCAGGGGCCGGACGGTCCGATCTATCCTGGCCGCTGCCGTCATCTTTCGGAGTCCCAACGCGACGAAAAACGCCTGTCCGGCCTGCCTTTCGCCCTGCGCCTCAAGATGGATGAGGCGATCCGCATCGCCGGCCCGTTGGAGTGGGAGGACCTTTCCGCCGGGCTCCAGAAGGCGCGGCCCGACCTGTTCGGCGATGTGGTGCTGGCCCGCAAGGACACGCCGGCCAGCTATCATCTGGCGGTCACCTGGGACGATGCTTTGCAGGGCGTTACTTTGGTCACCCGCGGCATGGATCTGTTCCCGGCCAGCCATCTGCACCGGCTGCTGCAGGCTTTGCTGAAACTCCCGGTGCCGCGTTGGCATCACCATCCGCTGGTGATGGGCGAGGATGGCAAGCGGCTGGCGAAGCGGGATGGGGCGCCTTCGATCAGAAGCTTGCGGGAGATGGGGATGAGCCCTGGTCAAGTACTCACGGGCCTGCAATAAGAGAGGTGCTTAATTACCGCCAAGACGCCAAGAAATCGCCAAGGCGGCTGCGCCGCTATTATTGCCGCCAAAGGCGGCCTTAAAATTTTCTTGGCGCTTTTTTCTTGGCGTTTTGGCGCCTTGGCGGTGAAATCAGCCTTTCTTCCCCGCCAGCGGGTGGGCGCCTTTCACCAACGACGAAAGCCGCTCTTCCTGCACATGGGTATAGATCTCAGTCGTGGCGATGTCGGCGTGGCCAAGCATCTGCTGCACGCTGCGCAGATCGGCGCCGCCGGCCAGGAGGTGGCTGGCGAAGGAATGGCGCAGCACGTGGGGCGAGATGGTCGAGGGCGGGACGCCGGCCTCGACGGCCAGTTTCTTCAAGGCCAGGGCCACCGATTCGCGGGTGATCGGCTTGTCGCCTTTCGGGGCGGGAAACAGCCAGCGGCTGGATTTCGGCTGGCGCAGCGGAAGCCAGACTTCGACGGCCCGCAAGGCCGGCAGGCCGAGCGGGATCATTCGCTCCTTATTGCCTTTGCCGCGCACCAGAAGCGTGGTTTGGCCGCGCGCCACGGCGGCAGCCGGCAGGGAGCAGAGTTCGGAGACGCGCAGGCCAGTGGCGTAGAGCAGTTCGAGAATCGCTTCGTCACGCCGTCCCCTGACACCTTCGGCGGCGCGCGCCGCGGCCAGCAATTTCTCGATGGCAGACTCGCCGAGATATTTCGGCAAGGGCCGCCCCAGCCGCGGGCTGTCGAGCCCGTGCGCGGGATCGTCCTTGCGCCGGCCCTCGGCCATCAGGAAATGGAAGAACTGCCGCAAGGCCGACAGGCGCCGCGCCGCGGTGCGCGGGGCCAGGCCGCGATCGGCCATGTCGGAGAGGAAGTCGCGCAAGGACTCGGTGTCGGCCTGCTCGATCGGCAGGCCGCGGCTCAACAGGAAGCCGGAGAAGTCTTCGAGATCGCGGAAATAGGCGTCGAGCGTGTGCTTGGAGGCGCCCCGCTCGGCCGCCATCATTTCCAGAAAGGCTTCGATCGCGGCTTCAGATCCCATAGGCCAAGGCGATCTCGACCGCCAGCGCCCGCGCGTCGGACTGCAGGCCGGCAGTGTTGAGCGCCCATACCAGCTGGGCGAACTCGCCCGGCTCCGCATCGCGCGCCTCGCCCAGGGAAAGCAGCGCATAGAGCGCCGTCTCGCCGCGCCGCTGCGAAGAGGCCGCCTGCAGCAGCCCGACCGACAGCGCGCTGCGCGACACCTTGCCGGTGATGATCGAAGGCCCGTCCAGCAGGTTCAGCCAATCCTCTCCCTCGGCCGGATCGCCCAGCGCTTTGGACAGGCAGAGCAGCAGCAGGCCGTGTTTGGCGGCGTCGGCGGGCGTCTCGTTGCGGGCCTGTTTCCAGGCGGCGATGTCGGCGGCGGTCAGCGGGTCGGTGAGGCCGGCCAGACGGGCGATCGGTTTCAGCGCCGCGGTCGCGCTGTCGCCGCCGATCAGGCCTTCGGCGCGCAAAAGACCCAGCCAGGGTTTGGCGGCCTCGAACCGGCCGGCGGCCAACAGGGCGCGCACCGCCCAGGGGGCGAAAGCGGCGAGGTCGGGGGTCGGCTGCATCTCGGCCAGCATCGGCGCGTAGACCATGGGCGCGGTGGCTGCGTCTGCACCCAGCGCCCGCTGGATCAGCTCGGCGCGCTTCACCGGGTCCGGCTGCGCTTCGGCGGCCTTGAACAGTAGCGCGCGGCTCTTCGGGGTGCGGCCCGCTTCATTGGCGCCGGCCGAAGGGTCGCTGGTCGCGGTCACGCCTTCATAGAGCTGGCGCAGCGGATCGGCCGGGGTCACGCCCAAAGCTACGGCGCGCTCGACGGCGGCGAGATGGGCTTCGGGGCTGAGCGTCGGCGCCCGCACCAGAGCCGGCAGCAGGGCAGGCGGCGCGCCGTTCACCGCCGCGTCGGGCAGCGGCAATTTGGCCTGGATCGCCATGGCGGCGCCGACCGGCGAAGCCTGGGTCACCCAGTCGGTTTTGCCGGCCGGCAGGCCGGACAAGGTGTCGGCGCCGGCGAAGAAGGCGGGATCCTTGAGCTTCTGGTCGCGCAACAGATCGACGCCGAGCGCCGCTTCATTGCCCTTGCCGGCGAGGAACTGGCAGAACACCTGGATCTGCTGGGCATAATTGTCGCCGGGAAGCGCGGCCCGCAGCGCCGGTTCCTGGGCGCAGGCGGTGGCGTTGTCGCCGGACAGCAAAGCCCCGTCGATCTGCAGGCGGCGCAGGGTCGGAGTCATTTTCGGACCGGGCATATGCGAAGCCAGCTGGGAGGCGTCGGAAGCGGCGCCCATCGCCGCCAGCTTGCCGGCGCGCAAGGCGAGCGGCGGCTCGCCATCCTGCTTGCCGGCGGGAAGGCTGGCCGGGGTCTCCAGCAAACGC
>Ga0213872_10001641_pt1 | contig 14138 bp, 9 predicted proteins | sample VelepicomBERX_R2_FD_160071 | JGI IMG/M metagenome (GOLD analysis project Ga0213872, IMG submission 160071) | Rhizosphere microbial communities from Vellozia epidendroides in rupestrian grasslands, the National Park of Serra do Cipo, Brazil - RX_R2 | ecosystem: Host-associated > Plants > Roots >...
CCCGCTCTCGGCGAATTCCCCGGCACGCTGCCCCTCACCGCCATCAATTTTGTCGGCAAGGGGGTGACCCCGCGCCCCACCATCGTGGTCAATTTCAAGAGCTTCAGCACCGGCTGCCCCAAGCCCACCACCTGCGGCGCCGAAATCTCCGACACCACCTTGGCGCAGGGCCAAGGCATGCATGGCAGCTTCTCGCGCGCCGACACCTTCAACTTCACCGCCGCCTTCGGCCCCGATTTCAAGACCCAATATCGCGACCAGATCCCGGTCAGCAACGCCGATGTCGGCCAGACCATCGCCAAACTGCTCAATCTGGAGATGCCGAAAAAGGGCGACCTGACCGGCCGGCCGATGAGCGAAGCCATGAAGGGCGGCACCGAACCAAAGGTGGAAACCGCCACCCTGAAATCCGCTCCCTCGCCCGAAGGTCTGGTGACCGAACTGAAGATGCAGACGGTCGGCGAGGTGAAATATCTCGACGCCGCCGGCTTCAAGGGCCGCACCCTCGGACTGGACTAGCCCCGATCCGCATGCGATAAGACCGACGGCTGCGCCCGTAGCTCAGCAGGATAGAGCACAGGATTCCTAATCCTGGGGCCGTGAGTTCGAATCTCGCCGGGCGCACCAATGACTCAACAGACGGTGTCGTACCCCGTCTGCCCGAACTTCTCCGACCGGTATCATTCGCCCATCGCCTGACTGACCAATTTTCGCTTATCGGCCAGATCCCGTTCGGTGTCGACGAAGCGGGCCGCGATCGCCAGAAGCTCGTCCTCGATCGCGTTGAAGGCATCGACGATAGCGGGATCGAAGTGGCTGCCGCGCCCGTCGCGGACAAGCGCGACAGCGGCCTCGTGCGTCAATGGTTCCTTGTAAACCCGCCGGCTGACCAAGGCGTCGTAAACGTCCGCCACCGCCATCAGCCTGGCCGACAAGGGTATTTTCTCGCCTCTCAGACCAAGGGGATATCCCGACCCATCCCATTTCTCCTGATGCGAATAGGCGATTTCCTTGGCGCAGGTGAGAAACGGGACGGAAGCGCCCAGCTCACGCTCGGCATGCTCGATGGCGTCGCGCCCCAGCGTGGTGTGGGTCTTCATGATTTCGAATTCTTCCGGCGTGAAGCGCCCCGGCTTCAGCAGGATCCGGTCGGGAATGCCGACTTTGCCGATATCGTGCAACGGCGCCGACTTGAACAGCGTCTCGATGGTCCGGTCGTCCAGCATCCCGGCGAAATCAGGGTTGCGCTGGAGCGCCGTCGCCAGAGCGCGAACGTAATACTGGGTACGTCTGATGTGATTGCCGGTCTCCGAGTCTCGTGTCTCGGCCATCGACGCCATCGCCAGAATCGTCACGTCCTGCAATGCGGCGATCTCGCGCGTGCGGCGAGCGACCTCGGACTCCAGATATTCGGCCTTGTCTCGGAGAAAATCGGCACTGGCTTTGAGTTTCAGGTGTGTGCTCACGCGCGCCAAAAGAATAGGTGGGCTGATGGGCTTGGTGATGTAGTCCACCGCGCCCAGCCCGAGCCCTTTTTCCTCGTCCTCGATCTCGGCCATCGCGGTCAGAAAGATGACTGGGATGTCCCGGGTCGACTTATCGGCCTTGACCCGCCGGCACACCGCATAGCCATCGAGTTCGGGCATCATGATGTCGAGGAGAATGAGGTCGGGTTGGGGTCGCGCGGCCGCCAGGCGCAGGGCGACTTCACCGCTCGCGGCGGCCTTGACCCGATAAAGCGGTCGCAGAAGGCCGTCAATCAGCCGAATATTCGCCGGAGTATCGTCAACCACCAAAATCAGTGGCCGGTCATCCTCAGTCATGCCCCCCTCCTACCTTATTGCATGCAGCACTTGCAGGGCCTCGTCAAATCGGTACTGGCGCAACAGCTTGAAAAACTCTTTGCTCATGCTTCCCAGAGCCGCCGCCAACATGGCGTCTTGCGCTTCCGCCAGGTCGAGGGCCGCGGGATCGTGTTCCGCGATCATTCGTTCCAGCTGACCAACGATCTGGCTCGCCTCGCCTGAAATCGCCTCGCGCTCCGCCTCCGGCGCGACTTCGGATTTCAGGGCAGCGATCAGTCCCTCCAGGGCGATGGTCAGGTCTGAAAAGCCGGCCACGCCATCGCCACCGCTCTTCAGCGCCTTCTCGAGAGCGGCCGCCTGCCCGGCAAGCCTCTTCGCACCGATTTGCCCCGCCGCCGCCCGCAAAGAATGGCAGAGCCTTTGGGCCGTCTTGCCATCGCCCGCCGCTATCGCCGCGCGGATCTGTCCAAGCATGTCATCATTGCCAAAAGCGAACTGACGCAGCAGCTTCCGGTAAAGCCCGCTATTGCCTCGCGAGCGTCTCAGACCATCGGCCGCATCGAGACCCGCGATCCCCCGCGGAAGCCGCTCCGCCTCGGAGGCAACTCCCTTCACTCCGGACCATCGCACAAGAGCCGCAATCAGCGCTTCGGGGTCGATCGGCTTGGCGACATAGTCGTTCATCCCCGCGAGGAGGCATTGGTCGCGATCTTCCGGCATCGCATTGGCGGTCATGGCGATAATCGGCAAATCGACCAGACCGGCGTCGCGGATCATCCTGGTCGCCGTGATGCCATCCATCGTCGGCATCTGCACGTCCATCAGGACAAGGTCGAACTGGCCCCGCCGAACATGATCGACCGCTTCCTGGCCGTCGGCGGCGAGCGTCACGGCCAAACCCATGTCGGATAATAACTCCAAGGCGACCTGCTGATTGAATTTATTATCTTCCGCCAATAGGACTTTCCGCCCCGCCAAAGCGGGAACCAGACCGTCTCCGGGCCCTTGGGCCAAGACGTCGCGTCTTTCGCCGGCGTCCGCGACGAACAGCTGCTCAATCGCATCGAATACCGCGGAGGCGCTCAAAGGTTTGGTCATCACCATATCGGCGCCGGCCAGACCGGCTTGGTGGGAAATCGGGGTGCGCGCATGAGCGGTCAACACGATGACGTGAAGCGCGGAAGGCAGATCGAGCGCCTTCAAGGCGCGGGCGGTATCGCCGCCACCTCCCGGAATATCCCAGTCGAGGAGCACCAGGGAGAAAGGCTGATCGGCGGCAGCCTGACGAACGGTCTCGATCGCGTCCATGCCGGTGGCGGCTGCGGCCACCTGAAACGACATCGCCCCGAGCATCTGTTCCATGATCGAACGCATATTGGCGTTGTCATCGGCGACAAGTACACGCATCCCTCGCAGATCGGGATGCGGGACCAGTCGGCGCGAACCATTTCTTCGCTTGTCCAGCCGGGCGGTGAACCAGAATGCCGATCCGGCTCCGGGCGTGCTGTCGACGCCGCATTCGCCCCCCATCATCTCGGCGAGCCTACTGGATATGGCCAAGCCTAGCCCGGTCCCGCCAAACTTTCTGGTAATGGAATTGTCGCCTTGTTCAAACCCGCGGAACAGACGAGCGATCTTGTCCGGCTCGATCCCTATGCCCGTATCCCTGACCTCGAACCGGAGCGTGACTTGATCTTCTCCGTCTTCGATCACCCGGACGACGACGCTGACCTCGCCCCGTTCGGTGAATTTCACCGCATTGGTCAGGTAATTGATCAGGATCTGCTTGAGCCGAAGCGCATCACCGTACAGATCGTCAGGCACGTCGGACGGCAAATCCAACACCAGCTCAAGCCCCTTTTCCGCCGCCTGCTCGGCAACGAGCTGGATTGCGCTGGTGACCACGGACTCCAATTGCAGCGCGGTGCTTTCCAGAGACAATTTGCCCGATTCGATCTTCGAAAAATCCAGGATGTCATTGACGATCGCCAACAAATGGTGCCCGGCCTGGCTGATTTTTCCGAGATAGTCGTCCAGCCCTGGATCCGTGCTCGCTTTCAACGCCAGATGCGTCAGCCCGATGATGGCATTCAGCGGCGTCCTGATTTCGTGGCTCATATTGGCAAGGAAATCCGCCTTGGCCCGGGCGGCGTCCTCGGCGCATTCCTTGGCGGCGACGAGCATCCGCTCGGATTCCTTCCGAACGGTGATATCGCTGTTGATGCCGCACAGGGCGTAAACCTGCCCGTCCGAGTCGCGAATGGGGGTCTTGACCACGATGAAGTCGTGGGCGACCCCGTCAATGACAAACTGTTCTTCCGAGGTTCGCGGCTCTCCCGAGTCGAGAACTTCGGCGTCGGCCTCGGCCAAGCGGCGCGCGGTGTCGTCGGGAAGAACATCGCTGGCTCGCTTGCCGGCCAATTCGGCCTGGTTAAAGCCGGTTATTTTCGACCAGGTCTTGTTGACGAACAAATATCTGCCTTCGCGATCCTTCATGTAGATCATCGCCGGCACATTATCGATGACCGCTTGCAGCAATAGACGGCTGTCGCGCAAGCGCGCTTCCGCTTGCAGTCTTGCGCTGATGTCGCGGATCAGGGCGCACACGCAGCCCTCTCCATAGGATGAGCGGGGCAGCGGCGACAGCCCGATCTCCGCCGGGAAAGTCGATCCATCCTTGCGCAGGCCTTGCAGCGACCCGCGGGCGCGACCGATCTGGCGGGTCTGCCCGATTTCTACGAACTGGTGGCGAAGCTCGGCATGACCTTCGCGCGTCGCCCTCGGAACCAGATCTTCGATGGGGCGGCCCAACAGCTCGTCGCGCGCATATCCAAAAAGCTGTTCCACTCGGGCATTGGTCAGGATGATTTTTCCGCCGCGGTCCGAAATCAGTATTCCATCCGGCGCCGACTCGATGATGTCGTGATACCATTCCTCGGTCGCCTGCAATGCAACCTGATGCGCCACAAGTTCCTCGGCTTGATGCTCTAGAAGCCCGGTCTGCCGCCTGGAGTCCTCGAGCAGTCGATGAGTTTTCATATGACCTTGCAGAATCAAGGCGTTGACGCCGATCGAGGGCATGAAAGCGTCGAGCAGCTGCTCCTGGTCTTGCGACAATGGCGCTTGCGGGGCGAGGACCAGGACAGCCGCGGCGAGTTCGCCGGCAACCGCCGGATAGAGCAACAGCCTTCCGGGATCGACAATTCCGATCCCCACCGAGAGCTTGAGCGGCGTGTCGGACCCCGTGGCAATGACCATTCGCTTTCGCTCGGCGCCGACCCGCCTGATCAGGTCAAAGCCAGGTCCGACCGACAAGGCGGCATCGACAGCGTCTTGCCCCATTCCGCCGGCCAGAACATAGTCCTCGTCTTGCCCAAGATAGAGAGCTCCGCACAAGAGCGGAATGAACCTGGACACATGATCCAAGGCTATCGCGGCAAAGGCTTCAGGCGTATCCGCTTGGTGCAAATTGTCGCTCAATTCGGTCATCCGCGACCGCACGAGGGCCTCTGCCCGCATTCGCCCCAAATTGGCGGCATGGGTTCGCCGCTCGACCAGGTACAGGATCAGAAAAGGGAATGCAGCCGCGGTAAATATAACGCCGTTCATCGGGAGCCCCCGGGGCTATGCAACCGCATCATTCGCAAGCATTTGGGCGAGGAATTGGTCGACGCGAGCGTGCAGTTCGCACCCGTCCCGGTTCAATTCCGCCGCAGCCGCTTCCAGACCGCGGGCGGCGGCGTCCGTCCGGTCCGCATCCGCGCTGACTACGGATACATGCTCGGAAATGTCGGCCATAAGCTGCACCGACACCGCCATCGAACGGGCGATTTCACTGGTGGCCGCCCCCTGTTCTTCTACGGCCGCGGAAATGCCGCTTGCCGATTGGCTGATTTTGACGATGGTCTCCGCTATCCCTTGGATCGCTCCGACCGAGGCCTCGGTCGCTTCGCGAACGCTGCCGATCTGGGTGGTGATGTCTTCCGTCGCCCGCGCCGTCTGGTTGGCCAAGGTTTTTACTTCGGAAGCGACAACGGCGAAACCCTTGCCGGCTTCGCCGGCACGAGCCGCTTCGATGGTGGCGTTGAGGGCGAGCAGATTGGTTTGGGCCGCAATATTGCTGATAAGATCGACGAATTCGCTGATCCTGTTGGTTGCCTCGACCAGACCTTTCACCTGTTCTTGGGTCGCGGCGGCCTGCTTGACGGCATCCGCGATTATGCCCGCCGCGAACGAGACCGTCTGATTGATCTCATGCACGGAGGCCGACAATTCCTCTGTCGCGCCGGCGACGGAGGTGACGTTCTGGCTGCCCTGTTTCGTCGAGTCGGCAACCGCCACCGAGCGTGACGATGTGCTGGCGGCGGCCCGGGACATTTCTTTCGCGGCCGCTTCGAGCTTGCCGGCGGCGGACGCGATGTCGCGCACTACTGCGGCGATGGAACCTTCGAAGGACCCTGACATTTCCCGCAACCTTGACGCATATGCCGCCTTGTTGCGCTGAAGATAGACGACGATGGTCAATTCCATGTCGAACAACAGCAGCTTGTTTAGGGCGCGGATCGCGCGCTGGGCCCGCCTCTGCCCGGCGGCGGGACGGAACCTGTTGCCGGACTGCCGGAAGATCAGATCCTCGATCGCGTTCATCACGAAAAGATAGCCGCCGACAAACCACTTGGTGTCGAGACCAACCTGCGCATGAACGCTGCCGATCTTGGCGGCGGAGTCAAAATAGGCCTGGTCAAAACGCCCCGAAAACAGCTTGGCCCAGTGTAAAACCTGCTGTTGGGACGCGTGCGCCACCGCGCCGGGCCGTTCGAACATCTTGGCCACCTCTGGCCATTTGGTGACATAGCGATAGAAGCTCTCCAAGATCGAAGGCATCTCGGCGTTCACTTGTGGCCATATCTCGGAAAGTGCGTCGCGCACTTCGCCATCAATGCCATAGAATTCAAGCCACTGTTCGACCGCCGTTTCACGAATTTCCATATTGTTCTCCCAATTTTCGATTGACCGGAGCATGCGAGATTTTCTGTGCGGGAAGCGTCGAACCGTGACGATCCAGGAAGGGAAACTATGGGGTCGCGGGCGCCGCGATCAGGAGACGGATCGCGGACATGACCATCTGGCGCAAGATCGCATGGCTATCTCGTGCCGCCGGAGGCACCAAATGCCCGAAAGGGTTGGCCTCGCTCCATGCCGCGGCGATGGTCAAAATCAGCGTCAGCAACGCCTTTGCAGGGAAGGCTCCGGAAATCGCTCCGGCTTGCTCCGCTTTTTCCAATATGGACAATTTATGGTTGATCGACGCCATTCGCTCCTCGTGGACGCTAGCGCGTCGCTCGAGATTCGCCCAAGCCAGCAATCGCATCAGATCGGAATTTGCCATGGCAAAGTCGAAGAGATCCGCCGCATAGCTTGGCAGGTCCTCAGCAACAACCGGGAGCTTATCATAAAATCTCTCGAAATTGTTCCTTAGAACCGTGACGAACAGCGTCTCCTTATTGTCGAAATACACATAGATCAGGTTCTTGTTGCAGCCGGCTGCTTCGGCGATACGATCCACCCTGGCACCGGCGATGCCGAAAGCGGAAAACTCCGCCATCGCCGCCTCCAGTATCCTCTCTCTTGTCGCCTCGGCATTTCGCATCGGAACGCTCCATTTCCCACCTTCGGAAATGGCATAATAGTCATTGACTAACCAGTTAGATATACACAAAGGCAGCCCACAGAAAGCGCGGATTGACCTTGATCGCTGAAGGCGGATTGCTGGACCGCATTCTAGGCGAGGCGCGTCGGCTCGAAGACCAGATCGCCGCGTTCCTCCGCGAAACCGCTCAATCCGCTTTTGGGCTGAAGGGGCCGAGATGGTGGTGACCATGGAGGTCACAGTAGGATATATCATGTTGGTTTCGCATCCACGGCCTACGCGCCAAATTCTCGCTAAGAGGCAGCCTTGGACAATCGCGCCGGGGAAATGATGGTATTCGTGCGGGTGGTCGAGGCCGGGAGCTTTTCCGAAGCCGCCCGTCTGATGCATATGACCCCCTCCACGGTCTCCAAACTGATCGCACGGATCGAGGCGCGGACCGGCACCCGGTTGATCGAACGCTCGACGCGGCGTCTGTCCCTCACCGAGGAGGGGCAGTTCTATTACGAGCGCAGCCAGGAATTGCTGGCCAGTCTGGATGACACCGAACAGTCGCTCTCGCGCGGCGGCAGCGAGCCGAGCGGGGTGGTGCGGGTCAGCACCTCGGTGTCGTTCGGGATCAGGGCGTTGGAACCATTGCTGCCGCGGTTCTGGGAGGCCTATCCCAAGATCGTGGTGGATCTGTCCTTGTCGGACGAGATCGTCGATTTGTATTTGGATCGGACCGACATCGCCTTTCGCGTCGGGCGATTGCAGGATTCCAATCTGGTCGCCCGCAAAATCGGCTCGTCGAAGCGGAAAATCGTCGGATCGCCCGACTATCTCGCCCGCTTTGGCGTTCCCCGGACGCCGGACGATCTGGCGCATCACAATTGCCTGGGCTTCAATTTCCGCCGCTCGGCGCCGGTATGGCCAATGCGCGAAGGCGGGCGGATCGTCGAGCGGATGCTGAGCGGGACCCTGCTGGCCAATAATGGCGAGACGGTGGGACGGATGGCCTTGGCCGGCGTCGGGCTTGGCCGGCTGGGCGATTATCATGTGCGCGACTATATCGCGCGGGGCGAGTTGGTCGAGGTGCTGGGCGACAGCGCCATAGCGGATAGCGAAGACATCCATGCCCTCTATCGCGGAACGGAGAATTTACCGCGTCGGGTCCGGGTGTTTCTCGATCATATGGCGCCGCGCCTGCAACATCAGATCGGCAACGGCGCCTGAGGATTGACCAGCCCGGCCTGGCGCAGCTCCCGCCAGAACTCGGCGGGAACCTTGGCGTCGAGCGCCGCGCGATCTTCGGCGATACGGCTCGGCTTGCTGGCCCCAGGGATCACCGCCGCCACCGCCGGATTGGCCAGGGCGAATTGCAGCCCGGCCGACTTCATGCCGACCCCGTAGCGATCGGCGATCGCCTTGATCTTGGCCACCTTGGCGAGGATCGCCGGCGTCGCCGGGGCATATTCGAAATTGGGGCCGCCGACCAAAGCGCCGGAACTGTAGGGACCGCCGACCACGATGCCGAGACCGCGCTCGGCGACCTTCGGCATCACCCGCTGCAAGGCGCGATCGTGGTCCAAAAGCGTATAGCGTCCGGCCAGCAGGAAGCCGTCGGGCCGCGGGCCGTTGAGATCGAGCAGCAATTCGATCGCCTCGACCCTGTTGACGCCAAGGCCCCAAGCCTTGATCACGCCCTCGTCGCGCATCCGGTCCAGCGCCTTGAAGGCGCCTTTGCGGGCTGTCTCGAACACGCCGATCCATTCGTCGCCATAGAAATCCTGCGCCACGTCATGCACCCAGGCGATCTCGATATGATCGGTCTTGAGGCGCTTCAGGCTGTCTTCGATCGAGCGGTAGGTGGCGTCTTCGGAATAATCATTCACCACCTTGTTGGGACGGCCATATTTGAACACCTCGCCCTTTTCGCCATTGTCGCGGCCGGAGGACTCCTCGACCTCGTCGAGAATGATGCGGCCGACCTTGGTGCTGATGACGTACTGGTCGCGCGGGCGGTCGGCCAGCGCCTCGCCCATGCGGATCTCGGCAAGACCGGCGCCATAGAAGGGGGCGTTGTCGAAATAGCGGATGCCGTCCTTCCAGGCGGCGTCGACCGTATCCAGAGCTTCGCGCTCGGGAATGTCGCGGAACATATTGCCGATGGGAGCCGCGCCGAAGCCGAGCTTGCTCGGCAGAATGTCCTTGAGAGCCATTTACCTTGTCCTTTCAGATTGGATGGACAGCAAAATAATCCGCCCCGGCGCGGCCCGGTAGATCGGCAGAATTCGCATCTCCTGCGAATTTAATTCACAACAGGCAAACGACTCCGGCCGGCTGCCGGCGGTGAATGCATTTAAGGTTCCCGGTTGAGGCAACTTCCGGAGATCCCGGCGGTTAAGCAGGTATGAGACGCCGTCCTTTTGCAGCGCAGAAGATGATCGCCGAACTTGGCGCCGCCTCGGCCGAGACTATCGCCCGGCGGATGGCGCTGATGGCCACCGGCCGTTGTTCGCGGGTAGAATACCGCAAGATGGTGCAGGAAAAGGTCACCGCCGCCCAGTATTCCTGGATTGCGGCCGCGATGTTCCCCTGGACCACGATGACGGCGATGATAGCGCCTTGGCATCGTGCTTCGCGGCGCAATGCGCGAAGGCTCAGGGCGAAGCGCTAGTCCAATTCTCGCAATTTCCTCTCCCTCCAGCTAGGCTGGCTCCACCATTCCAATCGGAGGGTCCGAGTGCAAGCACCACTTTGGCTGGCCGCGGCCACGCTGATCGCCCCTTGGGCGGCGCAAGCCGCCTGCGGACCGGATTCGCTGTCCGCCGACAATGAGAAGCGGGCGATCCTGAGCGTGATCGCCGATATGGAGACGGCGTGGAACCGCGGCGACTTCAAGGGCTATATGGCGGGATTTCTCAATCCGGACGTGGTGTTCGTGTCGCGCGGGCATATCCAGTCGGACTGGCAGGGAACCCTCGATCACTATGTCCGCGATTATGGCGCATCGGAGGCGACGCGCGGCCAGCTGCATTTCCACGACATCTGCATTCAGATGCTGGCGCCGGATGCGGCGCAGCTGATCAGCCATTATGATCTGACCCATCCGGACAAGACCGAGCATGGGGTCAATACCAGGCTGATGCGCAAGCTGGACGGACGCTGGGTGATCGCGCTCAATCACGTCTCCAATTCCGAGCCTACGCCGACACGGCCTTAGACATTCTTTCGCGGGCCAATTCCTCGAGGCTCAGGCCTTTGGTCTCCGGCAGCATGCATATGGTCACCGCGATTCCCAGCAGACTGGCGATAGCGGCGGCTGATTCGGCGGCGAACAGGCCGTTCCATGACATGAAAATGGGAAACAGGAAGACGCCGAAAAAGCCTCCCAGCTTGCCGGCGGCGGCGGCGATGCCGTGACCGGTGGCGCGGGCCTTGCCGGGAAAGAGTTCGGCCGGATAGAGGAAGGTGGTGGAATTGGGGCCGAACTCGGTGAAAAAATAGCTGATGCCATAGGTCACCAGGAACGGCACCACCAGCCGTTCGACGCCGGGAATCAGGGCGATGGCGGCGAAGCTGGCGGCCATCATGGCGAAGCCCAGCACCTGGATCGATTTGCGTCCCAAGCGGTCCATCATCGCGGCCGCCAGCAGATAGCCGGGCGCGGCGGCGATGACGAAGACGGCGAGTTGCATCAAGCTATGGGTCATGACGTCCTGATCAGGCGTGATCGCCTTCAGCACCATCGGGCTCGATACCGTATTGCCGTAATAGGCGAAATCCATCAGGAACCAGGCCAGACTGGCGCCGATCAGACGGATCACGAAGACACGCTGCGCGATCAGCAGGCGGAACCCGCCCCAGAAGGGTTCGGCCGGCTTCGCCGCCATCTTGTCCCGCACCGGCCCGCCTTTGCCGGCGCCGGCCAATTGCCCCAATATTTGCGCGGCGGCGTCGCCGAAGGCGTCGTGCTGACCGCTGGCCAGCAGATAGCGCGGGGTTTCCACCATGTGGCGGCGCATGCGGAACACGGCGAGCGCGGGGACCGCGCCGAAAGCCAAAAGCAGGCGCCACACCAGATCGTGCGACAGGCCGGTCGACAACAAGGCGGCGGCCAGCAATGGGCCGAAAATCAGGCCCGCCGCCTGCATGGTGAAGACCAGGGTCACCAGCATGCCGCGGCTCTTCTTGCCGGCATATTCGCTCATGATGGTGGAGCTGACCGGATAGTCGCCGCCGACGCCGATACCGAGAATGACGCGAAAGAAGATCAGCCACCAGATATTGGGCGACAAGGCCGAGGCGACGGCGCCGACCGCCAGCACCAGCACCTCATAGCCATAGATGCGCTTTCTGCCCAGCATGTCGGCGACCCGGCCGAACGCCACCGCGCCCACCGCGGAGGCCAGCAGCGCCGTCGAGGTGACCAGCCCTTCCGCGGTCGGCGAGATCCGCCATTGTTCGGACAACAGCGACATCACCACGCCGATGATGAAAAGGTCGTAGGCGTCGGTGAAAAATCCCATGCCGGAAATGAACATGATCCGCCAGTGCAGCTTGGCGACCCCTGCGGCGTCCATCTTTTCCAACACATCGGCGGCGTGATCCGGCGTGGAGTCCATCCGTGCCTCCTGCCGGGACGACACCGGAGGAGGGACGCGGGTTCCGCCGTCACATAAGTTTCATCGGCGAATCGGGCAGCCGGCAATCGAGTGATGGCGGCGATAGCTTTCGGTTCCGTGCGACATGATACTCGTCCTCGCGCTATAATTCGCTGACGGCACCGCCCGGTAAGGACTTGATGTTCCGTATAAAGGTGTTAGCCCGGCATCCTGGAGTTGCCTAATGAGTGTTTCCGTCTCGCAGGCCACCACCCTGCTTGAGAATATTTTGTTTGAAACTCCAACCCTTGCCGCTGCCAATGCCGTCGGTTGGGCGGCACTTTCCGCCCGCAATTCGTCCTACAGCACCTTGACCACGCTGGGCGCCGCCATCGCCGCATCGCCGGAAGCCTCGATCGTTCAGCAGGTGGTCCGCTATTACGAAACCACCTTGGGCCGCGCTCCGGGCGGAGCCGAAGTCGCCTATTACGTCAATCTGATCGAAGCGCCTTTGACCGCCGCGCAGATTTCGCAGGGCGCCATCTCGGTATCCCAGGCGGTGTGGAATGCCATCGCCTCGGGCTTCACCGCGTCCGGCGAGTTTTCCAACGATTTCGGGCTGAATGGCGGCGGGGTGACCACCGCCAATGAAGGCACCGTGATCAATACGATGTATCTCAACATCCTGAACCGGACGCCGACCTCGACCGAAATCAGCTATTATGAAGGGCAATTGGCCAATGGGCTGAGCATTTCGGTGGTGGCGCAGGAATTCGCCAATTCGCCGGAATATCAGAATGATGTGAATTCCCAGATCGTAAACAATCTGTCGGCCTATGGGACCTCGGTGGTGGGAGGAACCACCCCCACCACCATCGGCAGCATCAGCGCGCCGGCCATCGTCGGCCAGACCTACGTCCTCACCACCGCGACCGACACCATCGTCGCCGTCGCCGGCAGCAACGGCAATATCTTCGACGCCACCGCCGCCACCTTCAATGCGGGCGATTCCCTGACCGGCTCAGGCACCGGCAATGTGCTCAACATCATCGATACCGGCCTCGGCGCCACCGGCATCAACACGCCAAGCCTGACCGGCATCACCGTATCGGGCATCCAGACCGCCAATCTTACCAGCAGCGCATCGGTCACCGTCGACAGCACCGCCTGGTCCGGCCTCGCCCAGCTCAATGTCTCGGCGGCAACGAGCGTCACGGTGACGGCGGCTTCCACCACCACCATCTCGGTGGTCGGCGCCATCGCCACCAGCGGCACCGTCGGTCCGATCAATGTCACCGGCGGCGCCAACATCACCATCAGCGAGGGTCCCACCGCGGCGGCCCTCACCAACGGCAATCTGTCGATCACCGGCGGCTCGATCACCGTGACCGGCAGCAGCGCCACCGCCACGGTCAGCGTCACGCAGCAGGCCAACAGCAATGCGCAAACCGCGCAATCCGCCGTGGCCGGCGTGATCGGCGTGGCCGCCGTCGCCGCCGCGCCCGGCGTTCAGCCCGTCACCCTGGTCAGCGCGGTCACGCCGCAATCGGCGCAAACCGGCGCTGCCGGATATTTCGATGGCACGGTCATCATCACCGATGCCAATTCCGGCTCCGGCGGGACCGGCAGCATCACCTCGGTGGTGCTGGCCAATTACGGCGCCGGCTCGGCAATCAACGACACCGCCTTGACCACCTTGTCCCTGACCGGCACCGCCGGCTCCTTGACCATCGACAATAACAGCTCGTCGGCGGCATCGGCCCACAGTTCCACTCTCGCATTGACCCTGACCGGCCTGTCCGGCGCCGCCGACGGCATCACCGACACCAACAACGAGATCAGCACGCTGACGATCACCACCGCCAAGAGCAATTCCTTCCTGGCCGGCTTCACCGACAGCCATCTGACCGCGATCAATCTGTCCGGCAGCAACAAGCTGACCCTGGCGAGCATCAATAGTTCGCTGACCAATCTCACCATTTCCGGCTCGGCCGGCTTCAGCGACGGCGCCACCGCGCACGGCACCGGACTGGCGGCGCTGGGGTCCAATCTGACCCTCAGCTTCACTTCGAACGGCAGCTTCGCCGCGGCGCTCGA
>Ga0213872_10001642_pt1 | contig 14103 bp, 12 predicted proteins | sample VelepicomBERX_R2_FD_160071 | JGI IMG/M metagenome (GOLD analysis project Ga0213872, IMG submission 160071) | Rhizosphere microbial communities from Vellozia epidendroides in rupestrian grasslands, the National Park of Serra do Cipo, Brazil - RX_R2 | ecosystem: Host-associated > Plants > Roots >...
TCCCTCGGCCAGGGCGACGAGGCGGTGCGCTGGTTCAACCTGGCGGCGCAGAACGTCACCACCTTCTACGGCCAGCTGGCGGTCGCCCGCCTGCATCAGGACCAGCTCTGGCCCCTGCCCGCCGATCCCAAGCCGACCCCCGCCGACATCGCCCAGTTCGAGCGCCAGGAAATGACCCAGGCCGCCCACATGCTGGGGCAGATCAAGGAGACCGATCTGGTGCGGCCCTTCATGCTGCGGGCGATCGATCTGGCGCAGACCCCGGGCGAGCGCGAATTGGCGGCCAATCTCGCCGCCAGCCTGGGCCGCAACGACATCGCCGTCACGGTGGCCAAGCAATCCGAACGCCAGGGCGTGCCGCTGATCGGCTCGGGCTATCCGATGCTGCCCTCGCCCGGTGCCAACCCCGAGCATGCGCTGGTCCTGGGGCTGATCCGCCAGGAGAGCGCCTTCCATTACGACGCCGTCAGCAGCGCCGGGGCGCTGGGGCTGATGCAGCTGATGCCGCAAACCGCCGCCAAGATGGCCAAGACGCTGAAGGTGGTGTTCAAGAAGAAGGATAATCTCAACACCCAGCTGACCCACAATCCGACGCTCAACGTCAAGCTTGGCTCGGCCTTTCTCGGCGATCTGCTGAACGACTTCAACGGCTCCTACGTCCTGTCGGTCGCCGCCTACAATGCCGGGCCGGCGCGGGTGAAGCGCTGGGTCAAGGATATGGGCGATCCGCGCTCGGCCGACGTGGACCCGGTCGACTGGATCGAGAGCATTCCGTTCTCTGAAACCCGCAACTATGTCGAGCGGGTACTCGAGGGCACGCAGATTTATCGCCGCAAACTCGGCGCCAGCGTGTCGGAGCTGGATCGGGACATCCGCCGGTGACCCTCGAACGATTGCTGTGCAGCTGGTTCGGCGCCGGCTGGATGAAGCCTGCGCCCGGCACCTGGGGATCGGCCGCCGCCCTGCCTCTCGGCTGGCTGCTGTGGCGGCTGGGCGGCCACCCGGCCCTGGCCGGGGCGATGGCCATCGTGTTCTTCGTCGGCTGGTGGGCCTCGGAACGGATCGTCCGGGCCGACGGGCTGGAAGACCCCAGCTGGGTGGTGATCGACGAGGTCGCCGGCCAATGGATGGCCCTGCTCTTCACCCCGCCCAGCCTGATCGGCTATGCGCTCGGCTTCGCCCTGTTCCGCCTGTTCGACATCTGGAAGCCCTGGCCGGTGTCGTGGGCCGACAGCCGCATCAAGGGTGGTCTCGGCATCATGCTGGACGATATCCTGGCCGGGCTGATGGCACTTGGCGTCCTCACCCTTCTGCAAAGGTTCCTGCTGCCATGAGCCTGCCCGCCGCCCTCACCGCCAAGGCCAACGAGGTGCTGGAAATGTGCCTGCTGCACGGGGTGATGCTGGCGACCGCGGAATCCTGCACCGGCGGCCTAGTCGCCGCCGCGCTGACCGCCATTCCCGGCAGTTCGCGCGTCGTCGAACGCGGCTTCGTCACCTATTCCAACCAGGCCAAGAGCACGATGATCGGCGTCCCGCCCGAGCTGATCGAGGCGCATGGCGCGGTCAGCGCCGAGGTGGCGCGCGCCATGGCCGAAGGCGCGCTGACCCATTCCGACGCCGATGTCAGCCTGTCCATCACCGGTATCGCCGGCCCCGATGGCGGCACCGCCGCGAAACCGGTCGGAACCGTCCATATCGCCGCCGCCAGCCGCGGCGCCGTGACGCTGCACCGCCCTTGCCGCTTCGACGGCGACCGCGACGCGGTACGCGAGCAGGCGGCCATGGCGGCGCTGGATCTGGTCATAGAACGGATCTGCTCCTTTCGGCGATAATTGACAGAGCAGCAACCTTTGGTAGAGAGTCTTAAGACGATTTCCCGGGGGGACTCGCCATGGCTTCGCTATCCGATCTTCGCATCTCGACCCGGCTGACCGCCGGCTTCGCCGCCCTGGTGGCGCTGACCCTGCTGGTCGGCGGCATCGGCATCAAGAGCGCTCATGATCTGGCCGGAATCACCGCCTCGTTTCACGACCACCCCTTCAAGGTGGTCGACAGCATGGCCAAAGCCCGGGTCGCCTTCCGCACGATCCGCATGGCCTCGCGCGACATGATCCTGGCCGAGACGCCGCAGCAGATCGGCGAGGCGGAAGCCGACGCCGAGCGCGAGGAAAAGAATTTCCTCGAAGCGATCGGCAACGCCAAGGACGCCTTCAGCGGCGACACGGCGATGTTCGACGATGCCCTGGCCAGCTTCGCCACCTATCGCGACACGGTGAAGCAGATCGACGCCAAGGCCAGGGCCGGCGACCGCGCCGGCGCCCTGGCGCTGCTGCGCGGGATCGGCGCCGATACCGCACGCGTCAATGCCGAGAAGAACCAGGCGATCTCGAGCTTCTCCGACAAGCGCGCCGAGGAATTCATGGACCAGGCGCGCGCCAGGGCCGCCGCCGTCACCTGGGCAGGCGGGGTCCTGCTGGTCGTCTCGACTCTGCTGGGCGTGACCATCGCCGTCATCACCGCGCGCTCGATCGTCCGGCCGGTGGGCGAAGCGCGCCACTGCATGGAGGAGCTGACGCGCGGCAATCTCGCCGTGGTCGTTCCCGGCACCGGGCGCGGCGACGAATTGGGTGAGATGGCCAAATCGATCCAGGTCTTCAAGGACAATCTCGACCGCGTCCAGCAGATGGAGCAGGCGCAGAAGGAACAGGCGGCCCAGGCCGAGGAGGCGCGCAAGCGCGCGCTCCGCGACGTCGCCGACGGCTTCGAGCGCCAGGTCGGCACGGTGGTCGCCGCGGTCACCCCCGCCGCCGAGGAAATGCGCGAGGCGGCGGGCGGCATGTCGGCGATCGCCACCCAGACCAGCGTCCAGGCCACCGCCGTCGCCAGCGCCGCCGAGGAGGCCTCGGGCAATGTCCAGACCGTCGCCTCGGCGACCGAGGAGCTGTCGGCCTCGATCAGCGCCATCACCGGCCTGGTGGAACGCGCCCAGGGCGTCGCCGAGCGCGCCGGCGGCCAGGCGCGCGACACCTCGTCCCTGGTGCGCACCCTGTCCGACAACGTCACCGCGATCGGCGAGGTCGTGGCCCTGATCAACGACATCGCCAGCCAGACCAACCTGCTGGCGCTGAACGCCACCATCGAGGCTGCCCGGGCCGGCGATGCCGGCAAGGGCTTCGCAGTCGTCGCCGGCGAAGTGAAAACCCTCGCCAACCAGACCGGCCGCGCCACCGAGGACATCGCCCGCAAGATCGCCGCGGTCCAAAGCGGCACGGCGGATGCGGTCAGGGCGATCGAATCGATCGTCACGGTGATCGGCGAGATGACCTCGATCAGCTCGTCGGTGGCGGTGGCGGTGGAGCAGCAGAACGGCGCCACCGGCGAAATCGCCCGCAATGTCGACCAGGCCGCCGCCGGCACCCATGACGTCTCGCGCAATATCGGCGGCGTCGAACGCGCCGCGCGCGAGACCGGCGACGCCGCCGGGCGGATCAATCAATCCACCGGCAATCTGGTCCGCCAGGCCGACGTGCTGAAGCAGGAGGTGACGCGGTTCCTCGAGCAGGTCAGGGCCTAGACCGCCGTGTCCCGAAGCTGCCGGTTGCCGCACCCAACCGGCAGCGGTTCACATCGATGTCTAACTTGCCTTTGGCTTGGGCGAGAAATGATGCACGGCGATGCGCCACTCACGTCCGACCCGCACCAAGACAAACGTTATACGATACGGCAGCTCTGTGACATTCCCCGCCGACTCTTTAGTAAAGAGGGCAAAGCCGGATGTCGCAATGACTGTCTTTGACAAGGCTGTCATATGCTGTTCGCCGAATTTTACGCCCCACTTGGCGTCCTTCGTCAAACCATCGAAATATTGCCTGATCTCATTTCGACCGATAGCCAACTTCGCCGTCGATCCAAATTGAGTGGCATCCTCGGTGTACAGAGACGCAAGGGCGTCGACATCCAATTTGACAAAAGCGGCGGCCCAAGCCGACTCGACACTCGCCACTGTGTCCGAGGGTGTCGCGGCCAGCGCCGGCACCGAACAATAGAAGCAAGCAACAACAATCATCGGAAGAAGAATCTTGCGCATAATGCTGCCCCCTATCGCTTCACTGACGATCTCGCAACACCGCCCCCCGCACCATACCGCCCGCCGTCACCGCAACGGCAGCTTCCCCTCGGCGACCAGCCGCCGCATCGCCGCGTCGATGCGGTGGACGATCGCCACCGCATCCGGCACCCGCCGCGAAACCACCACATAGGTGTATTCCGGCGGCAATTTGAGTTGGCGCACTTTGAGGCCCAGGCGGTCGAGTTCGGACTGCACCGGCCCTTCCCAATCGAGCAGATAATCGGCGCGGCCATTGGTCAGCATGGCGATGGCGCCGGCGAAATCGCGCGACTGCTCGATGACCGCGTGCGGCGCCTTCAGGCGCAGCAGCGCCGCCGGCGTGAACTGGCCGAGCGGGACGATCACCACCTTGCCGTCGAGTTGCGCAAGCGAAGTGACGTCGTTTTTCGGATCGGTCCAGAACAGGCCGATCTTGGGTTCGCCGAACGGCTGCTCGGAATACAGGGCGATACCGTCGGTATCCCAGAAACGCGACGCGATCGAGGCGTCGAGATCGCCCGACGTCACCAGGGAGCGAACCCGCACGCTGGGATAGACGCGGACGTCCGCCCGGTATCCGGCATTCTCGAAGATCCGCCGGATCATGTCGGCGGCCGGGCCCTCGGCATGGCCGTCGGCGGCGGCGACCACGCCCGGAGGGAATTCGGTGACGCCAACCCGCAGGGTCTGCGGCGCGGCCGCGAACGACGGCGCCTGGCCCAACAGGATTGCGGCCAGCAGGAAACACCATGCCGCTGGCCCTCTCTTCGGCACTCGTTCCCCCGTGGTTATTGTATCCCCAGCTGGCTCCACGACCAGTGCGGCATGAAATGCACCCAACCGACCGACGGGCTGGTGGCTTCGTTGATCTCGGCGGCCCGGCGCTGGCGATAGGCGCTGCGCAGCGCCGAATAATAATCCATCGACGACCGCTTGACGTCGTCGAGCGTATCGATATTCGCCTCGAACACCGTCACCACCGAAATGCCGAAGCGCATCTCGGCAACCCACGACATGCGGTTGTCCTGGAGATACTGGTCGACCGGATCGGCATAGGAATCGACCAGGAAGCCGAAGCCGTCGCGCGGATTGGACGGGCCGACGACGGGCAGCACCAAATAGGGCCCCTCGCCCACGCCCCACACCGCCAATGTCTGGCCGAAATCGGCGTCGTGGCGCGGGATGCCCAGCGGCGTCGCCACATCCATGATGCCGCCGACACCGAAAGTCAGGTTCAGCGCCAGCCGTTCCAGGGCCTCGCCGGCGCGGGTAAAATTGAGCTGAAGCACGTCGTTGGCGAACACCACCGGCAATTTCAGGGTGGTGAGGAAATCGCTGATCCGGTCGCGCCCGAATTCGGGCACCGCCTCGCGGTAGCCGGTGGCGACCGGGTGCCACACATTGACGTAGAGCACGTCGTTGAATTTGAAAATGGCGCGGTTGGCCGGTTCGAAGGGATCGTTGAGCTGCTTGAACTCGGCGACCGCTTCGGGATCGTCGGCCGGTGGCGGGGTGGCGCACCCGGCCATCGCCAGCATCAGGGCGGCGGTGGCGATTCGAAGGGAGTGCTTGGCCAGTGCGGGGATAAGCATCGGCATTTCCTGAAGAAAAAACGGCGGCCGGAAGAACATCCGGCTGCCGCCTCAGTAGCACATCGGCTTCATATTTGCGAGGGGCTGAAGCTTCTCGGCACCGCCTTGGGCATCGAATCTGGCGGCATTCTCTTCATGGAAGTTAAACGTTCCAGCCCTTGATCACCTGCTACGATATGTAAATTTTGTCACATTTACCCTGCCCTTCTCCCAAGGACCGACATGCTCTGCCCCAGCCGCCGCCGTTTCCTCCAGCTCTCCGCCGGTGCGGGCCTCGCCGCCGGCTTCCTACCCGCCGCCATCGCCCGCGCCGCCGCCATCCCCGCCTCGCGCCGCGCCGGCACGCTGGAAGATGTCGAGCACATCGTCGTCTTCATGCAGGAGAACCGCTCCTTCGATCATTATTTCGGCCAGATGCGCGGCGTGCGGGGCCATGGCGACCGTTTCCCGACGCCGCTGCCGAGCGGCCGGCCGGTATGGTTCCAGCCGCGCCAGCACGCGCCGGGCCAGACCATCCTGCCCTTCCATCTCGACACCAGGCAAAGCGCCGCCCAATGCGTGCCGGCGCTGGATCACAGCTGGACCAAGACCCATGCCGCCTTGAATGGCGGGCGGCACGACAATTGGCCGGCCTGGAAGACCGATCTGACCATGGGCTATTACCGGCGCGACGACATCCCCTTTCATTACGCCCTGGCCGACGCGTTCACCGTCTGCGACCATTATTTCTGCTCATTCCCCGGCGCCACCCATCCCAACCGCTTCTATCTGATGACCGGAATGATCGACCCGACCGGCGCCGGCGGTGGTCCGTTGATGGATAACAACGACATCGTCGACGTCCCCCAGCTTCCGCCCTTCACCTGGACCACCTATCCGGAGCGGCTGCAAGCGGCCGGAATCTCATGGCAGGTCTATCAACAAGGCACCGATTTCGACGAGAAGGAGGGGAATTACGGCACCAACGTGCTGGCTAATTTCCGCCAATATATCGAGGCGCCGGAAGGATCGGCCCTGCACAGCCGCGCCATGACGGCGCGCCGGCTGGAGACCCTGGCCGAGGACGTGAAGGCCGACCGCCTGCCGCAGGTCTCGTGGATCCTGCCGCCGGCCGCCTATTCCGAGCACCCGAAATACATGCCGGCGATGGGCGCCTGGTACATCTCGCGCATACTCGACGCCCTGACCGTCAATCCCGAGGTATGGAGCAAGACCGCCTTCTTCATCACCTATGACGAGAATGACGGCTATTTCGACCATGTGCCGCCGCCCATGCCGCCGACGCCGACCATGCCCGGGAAAAGCACGGTCGACGCCGAGGACGAGATCCACGACGTGGTCAATCCGGCGCATCAGCCGATCTATCACCGCGACCGGCTGCCTTACGGCCTCGGTCCGCGCGTGCCGATGATCGTGTTGTCGCCATGGAGCAAGGGCGGCTTCGTCTGCTCCCAGGTATTCGACCACACCTCGGTGATCCGCTTCATCGAGGCGCGTTTCGGCGTGGCCGAACCGAATATCTCGGCCTGGCGCCGCGCCATCTGCGGCGACCTGACATCGGCCTTCGACTTCTCGCGCGCCGAGGCCTGGTCGGTCTCGCTGCCCGATGCCGCCGCCCAGCGCGACACAGCCGAGGAAGCCTGCCGCACCTTGGCCAGGACGGTGCCGCCGGACGCCACCGACGCGATGGCGCCGCAGGAGCCCGGCACCCGCCCGGCGCGGCCCCTGCCCTATGCCCTGCAGGTCGAGGACAAGGCGGATGGCCGCTCCGTCACCCTGACCTTCCTCAACCAGGGAGCCCAGGGCGCGCATTTCCTGGTCTATGCCTCCGACCGCGCCGACGGCCCCCGGCGCTACAGCGTCGAGGCCGGCAAAAGCCTGTCGGATAGCTGGACGTTGGAGAGCGGCGGTTACGCTTTGTCGGTCCACGGCCCAAATGGTTTCTTCCGGGCCTTTCACGGTCGCGCGGGGCAGTCGGCGCCGGCAATCAAGGCGCGCTACGACGGCGTGAAGGGCGATATCCTGCTGACGCTGGAAAATCCCACCGACAAGGCGATCGACTGCACCATCCGCGACAATGCCTATGGCGCTCCGCCGCACACCGTCCGTCTCGAGCCCGGCGTCGCCACCGAACGGCGCGTCGGCCTCGATCGCTCCGCCCAGTGGTACGACCTGACGGTAACGGTCGCCGGCACCACGGATTGGTACCGCCGCCTCGCTGGTCATGTCGAGACCGGTCGGGCCAGCAGTACCGACCCGGCCGCGGGAGCGCCCGTGCTGATATAACTGCCCCCTCAGGGAAATATAGCTCCCTGGGCTTTTCCATGATCGGTTTTACTGTCATAGGACTCATCTCGCATCTTGAGGGAGGCGAGAACGTCGTTGGCCATCCTGGTCGCCAATGAATCCGCCACCGAACAAGTCGGTTGATCGCGCACGCTCCAGAGCGCGGCGTCTATCTCGCGCGCGGCGGCGACACCGATGGCTTCATGACCCAATTCGTGGCGACGGAGCGCCGGTTCGAAGGCGCTCCATCTTTGCCGAACCTCGGCGCCCCCTTCCACCAGCCGCGGCATCCGGATGGTCACCTGCAGCTTGACCTCGACCCAATTGACGGCGCATCCCTTCGGCGATGGCATCGTGCGAAAGCGATAGTCGATGCGGTAATCCGTATAGGCGAAGTGCCCATCCTTACCTTTGCGATGCATCTCCTCGGCTATCTCGGTCGCGCTCCCCGATACATAGTAGTAATGGTACTCCGGGCCCGCATAATCGATTGCCCGCGCGACGGCCGGCGCCAGTATGAGGACGACGAGGCAAATCTGCCTCAAGAGGTTCGATGTTCCCACGAGGACACTTAATACGGATTGGACAGCGCGGCTTCGATCGGGCTCCCGGTGCTGACCACGATCGCCACCAGATCCGCCCCGGGGCTCGGCGCGAAGCTGTCGGGACTGGCCAGGCGCCAGGCCTCGGCTATGGCCTGATCCTCGCAGCCATCGAGGATCTCGCCCGGCTTCAACGGCCGATAGATCCGGTCGTAGCCGGCGATCTCCTCGGCATTGACGCGGCGCGACAGGTGATGCGGCCGCAATTCCCCGGGATGGCTAAGGCCCGCCGAGGCGATGACCTCGGCCAGAGCATGCAAGGTCGAGCGATGGTAATTGGCGACCCGGCTGGCCTTGTCCGGCACCACCAGCGCGCGTTGACGCAGCCTGTCCTGCGTCGCCACGCCGGTCGGACAGCGATCGGTGTGGCAGGTTTGCGACTGGATGCAGCCCAGCGCGAACATGAAGCCCCGCGCCGAATTGCACCAATCCGCGCCCAGCGCGAAGGCACGGGCGATGTCGAAGGCCGAGGCGATCTTGCCGCTGGCGCCGAGCCGGATATGCGGCCGCAGATTGGTTCCCACCAGCGCGTTATGAACGAAATGGAGACCTTCGCGCAGCGGCATGCCGATATGGTCGATGAATTCGAGCGGGGCGGCGCCCGTGCCGCCTTCGGTCCCGTCGACGACGATGAAGTCGGGCAGGATGCCGGTAACCATCATCGCCTTGACCACGCCGAGGAACTCCCAGCGATGGCCGACGCACAGCTTGAACCCGACCGGCTTGCCGCCGGACAACTCACGCAGCTGGCCGAGGAACATCATCAGCTCGCGCGGCGTCGAAAAGGAGGAATGGTAAGGCGGCGAGATGCAGTCCTTCCCTTCCGGGACTCCCCGCGTAAGGGCGATTTCGGCGCTGACCTTGGCGCCGGGCAGAACCCCGCCATGACCCGGCTTGGCGCCCTGGCTCAGCTTCACCTCGATCATCTTGACCTGATCAAGGGCGGCAGTGGCGGCGAAGGCCTCGGGCGAGAAGCGTCCCTGCTCGTCGCGGCAGCCGAAATAGCCGCTGCCGATCTCCCAGATGATGTCGCCGCCATTCTCGCGATGATAGGGGCTGAGCCCGCCCTCGCCGGTGTCGTGGGCAAAGCCGCCCAATTTCGCGCCCTTGTTGAGGGCGAGAATGGCGTTGGCGCTCAGCGCGCCGAAGCTCATTGCGGAAATATTGAAGATCGAGGCCGAATAAGGCTGGCGGCATTCCGGCCCGCCGATCGTCACGCGGAACGGCTCGGTGCTGGGCAGTTTCGGCACCATCGAATGGTGCAGCCATTCGAAATCGGCAGCATAGACGTCGAGCTGGGTGCCGAAAGCCCGCTTGTCGAGCTGCCCCTTGGCGCGCTGATAGACGACCGCCCGCTTGTTGCGCGAGAAGGGCGTGCCCTCGATATCGCTCTCGAAGAAATATTGGCGGATCTCGGCGCGCACATTCTCCAGCAGAAAGCGCAGATGCCCGGCGATGGGATAATTGCGCAGGATGGAATGGTGCTGCTGACGAACGTCGCGATATCCCAGCAGCATCAGCGCGCCGGCCGCCGCGGCGCCGATCAGGAAAGCCCAATGAACCGACGCCGCGAGGATGAAGCCGATCGTGGCGACCGCCGACAGAGTCCAGGTCACATAGCGCGGGCTGAAGGCGAGAAAGAGCAGTCGCATGGAGTCCCCCTCTGCGTTTCCGTCTTCTAGTTGTCGCACATCCCCGCCCCCATGGAAGGCGAAACCATCGTTACAGTCGCATTTCAGCCGGGATTGGGCAACTTGAGGCGGTTCAGCAACCCGGCCGCCTCGTCGCGCCCCGTGGCGGGATCGACGATGTGCAGATCGTAGCGGAGGCTGTTGCGCGAACTGTCGCCGGTATAGGCGGCGACGGCGCCGTCATAGGAGATCGCGGGCAGGCGCATCACCCCGCGAAGGTGGGTGAGCTGGCGGATGCCGTTCTTCTCGATCAGGAACAATTCGGGCGCGCCGTCGGCCTGGTCGATGGTGACGATCCTCAGCGCCTCCTTCGACGCGCGCAGATCCTGCGGGCCGGAGTACCAGCGCGACTTGGCCTTGCGCTCGCTCCACAGGGTTTTCAGGATCATCTCGGGCGCCGCGCCGAATTTCAGGCCGTAGACGTGGCGATCGGTGGCGACCCGGGCGTCGGGAAAGGCGCTGACCTGTTCGAAGATCTCGGGATTGCGGGGATCGGCGGCCAGAAAGATCACCCGGTCGGGAGCGCCGAAGGCCGGCGCCGAGAGAGTGCCGAAGCCGTTGGCCGCCTCCATCACCTCGATCTCGGTGCGTTCGGGCAGCTTGACGAACTCCAGGCGCGCCGGGCTACTGCCGACATAGAGGATGCCGCTGTTGTCCGGGGCGAAGACGGGGGTGCCTTTGAAGCCGACGCCGCCCTCGGTGATGCGTTCGGCGGTTCCGCTGGCGAGATCGATCAAATAGAGCTGGTTGTCGGACACCGCCACCAGCGATCCGCCGTCGGGCGAGAAACTGGGGTCGATATAGGCGCGGCCGCCGGGCGGGGCCGGCAGCGGGGTGAATTCGCGGCGCTTCCAGTCATAGAGGCCGAAGCCGGGGCGCTTCGCCTCGTGATCGGTGAATTGCACCGCCACCAGATGACCGTCGGGCGACAGGGCGATGCCCTCGATGGTGTAGCGCTCGCCCTCGCCACCTCCGCCTATCGAACCGCACGCGGTGCAGGCCAGGACCAGCAGCGCGGCCAGCAGGCGCTTCATGTCAATGCGGGCCATAGAGCTGCCGCGCCCGCTTCTCGAACGCCCCCACCATCACCTTCACCGCCTCGTTGAACAGGGCGCCCATGACCGCCTGCAACATCTTCGAGCGGAATTCGAAATCGACATAGAAATCGATGATCGTCGAGCCATCCGCCTGTTCCTCGAAGATCCAATGGTTGGTGAGATATTTGAACGGGCCTTCCTTGTAGGCGACGTCGATGCGGCGGTCGTTCAGCGTCACCTCGGAGGTGAAGCGCTCTCGCAGCATCTTGAAGCCGATCACGAGGTCCGAGATCAGCTTCCTTTCGGTGACGCTGCGATTGCGCGCAGCGACGCACCAGGGCAGGAATTTCGGGTAGCTTTCGACGTCGGCGACCAAATCATAAAGCTGCTGCGGCGAATAAGGCAGCTTTCTCCGCTCGGCATAAGTGGGCATTACGCCCCGGCGAGCTGCTTGTCGCGCGCTTCCCTCAGCAATTGGAAGTCGCGGTCGGCATGGTGCGACGACCGGGTCAGCGGCGAGGCCGAGACCAGCAGGAAGCCCTTGGCGCGAGCGGCGATCCGGTAGTCCTCGAACTCGTCGGGCGTGACGAAACGGGCCACCGCGGCGTGCTTCTTGGTCGGCTGCAGATACTGGCCGATGGTGAGGAAATCGACTCCGGCCGAGCGCATGTCGTCCATCACCTGCAGGACCTCGGAGCGTTCCTCGCCCAAACCGACCATGATACCGGACTTGGTGAAGGAGCGCGGCTCGACCTCCTTGACCCGCTGCAGCAGGCTCAGCGACCCGAAATAGCGGGCACCCGGACGGATCGTCGGGTACAGCCGCGGCACGGTTTCCAGATTGTGGTTGAACACATCCGGATGGGCGGTGGCGACCAGATCGACTGCCCCCTTCTTGTCGCGGAAATCGGGCGTCAGCACCTCAACCGTGGTGCCGGGCGAGATGCGGCGGATCGCCTCGATGACGTCGACGAAATGCTGCGCCCCGCCATCGGCCAGATCGTCGCGATCCACCGAAGTGATCACCACATGCTGCAAGCCCATGGCCAGCACGGACTCGGCCACATCGACCGGTTCCTTGGGATTTACCATGCCGGGCTTGCCAGTCTTGACATTGCAGAAGGCGCAGGCCCGCGTGCAGATGTCGCCCAGGATCATGAAGGTGGCGTGCTTCTGCTTCCAGCACTCGCCGATATTCGGGCAGGCCGCCTCTTCGCACACCGTATGCAGGTTCTTCGACCGCATCAGCTTCGCCACATCGCTAGCTTCGGCGCTGGTGGGCGCCTTGACTCTGATCCAGTCGGGCTTGCGCGGCGACGGATTGTCCGGCTTGTGGGCCTTCTCGGGGTGACGAAGCGGAGGGGTCTGAATGGTCATCGGCGATTCACGTCATCCCCGCGCAGGCGGGGATCCAGTTGGCAAAGGAAACGGCTGAGCTACGCCCCCGCCGTGGATCCCCGCCTGCGCGGGGATGACGACGGGGGAAATGCTTGCGTTAGAAATGGATCACCCGGCCGTAAGCGTCAAGAACGGCTTCATGCATCATTTCCGAAAGGGTGGGATGCGGGAAGATCGCGTTCATCAGCTCGACTTCGGTGGTCTCGAGCGTCTTGCCGACCATGTAGCCCTGGATCAGCTCGGTCACTTCGGCGCCGATCATGTGGGCTCCCAGCAATTCGCCGGTCTTGGCGTCGAACACGGTCTTGACCATGCCTTCCGCCTCGCCCAGCGCGATCGCCTTGCCGTTGCCGATGAAGGGGAAATGGCCGACCTTCAGCTCGTAGCCCAGCTCCTTGGCCTTCTTTTCGGTCAGGCCGACGCTGGCCACCTGCGGATGGCAATAGGTGCAGCCCGGGATGTTCAGCGTGTTGAGCGCGTGGACGTGGGACAATCCGGCGATCTTCTCGACGACGATGATCGCTTCGTGGCTGGCCTTGTGCGCCAGCCAGGGCGGACCGGCCAGATCGCCGATGGCGTAGACGCCCGGCTCGCCGGTTTCGCCCCACTCGTTGATCACCACATGGGTCTTCTCGACCTTAATTTTGGTGCCTTCGAGGCCGATATTCTCGACATTGCCGACGATGCCGGCGGCGACGATGACGCGATCGACGATGATTTCCTCGGTCTTGCCGCCCGCCTCGACGATGACGGTGACCTCTTCCGCCGCCTTCTTCAGCCCCTTGACGGTGGCCGAGGTGCGGATCTTCATGCCCTGCTTCTCGAAGGACTTCCTGGCGAAGGCCGAGATTTCCTCGTCTTCCACCGGCAGCACCCGGTCCATCACCTCGACGACGGTGACGTCGGAACCCAAGGCGTTGAAGAAGCTGGCGAACTCGATGCCGATGGCGCCCGAGCCGACCACCAGCAGGCGCTTCGGCATGGTGTTGGGCACCAGGGCTTCCTTGTAGGTCCACACCAGCTTGCCGTCGGGCTCGAGCCCAGGCAGCACGCGGGCGCGGGCACCGGTCGCCAGGATGATGTGCTTGCCGGTCAGATCCGCCACCGGCGCGCCGTTCTTGGTCACCGAGACCTTGCCGCCGCCGGCCAGTTTGCCGGCGCCATCGAACACGGTGACCTTGTTCTTCTTCAACAGGCCCTTCACCCCGGCCGAGAGCTGGTTGGCCACCTTGCGCGAGCGCTCGACCACCTTGGTGAGGTCGAACGACACGCCGGTGGCCGACAGGCCGTAAGCCTGGGCATGCTGCATGTTGCGATAGACCTCGGCCGAGCGCAGCAGGGCCTTGGTCGGGATGCAGCCCCAATTGAGGCAGATGCCGCCCAGATG
>Ga0213872_10001643_pt1 | contig 14101 bp, 11 predicted proteins | sample VelepicomBERX_R2_FD_160071 | JGI IMG/M metagenome (GOLD analysis project Ga0213872, IMG submission 160071) | Rhizosphere microbial communities from Vellozia epidendroides in rupestrian grasslands, the National Park of Serra do Cipo, Brazil - RX_R2 | ecosystem: Host-associated > Plants > Roots >...
TGGCAGAGTATGAGGCTAGGTTCAAAGAGCAGCAATTGAAATGGCTTAGCAAAAAAGCCGCTGAGCTGCATTTTCGCCTGGCACCGATTCCTAATTTGACCGTTTGAAGTTTCTGGAGAGAACTTGTTGACATTGCTTTGAACGAGAATCCGCGAACCGTCCGGCGACCAATGCGGATAGAAGCCGAACGAAGCAATCTTGCGTTGCTGTCCCACTCCGCCCAGCGCGGGCGTGATGTAGATTCCACCATCACCTTCTTCGGAACGATAGGCGATGTATTGGCCGTCAGGGGACCAGTCCGGCTGCCAGTTCTGGCCGGGACCTTTTGTGATCTGAATGGGGTCGCCGCCGTTAATTTGCTGGACCCAGATGTCGAACTTTCCGCCATGATCGGAGGCGTACGCGATGTAGCGACCGTCTGGCGACCAGGTGGCTCCGGTCTGCAAGCCATCATCTGATGTAAGGCGTGTGAGGGCGCGCTGGACGGGCGGGGCTGGTATGTTGACACGCCATCTGTAGTAGACGAACCACACTGCGCCGAGCAGCAGGATGCAGGCACAGCACGCAGCGAGGATTGCGTGCCTGCGCTTCGGGTGGGGATTGGGCGTCTCCTCTGAGTGGGTCGGTTGGGGCGTCTCGGCTTGCGATTTCACGGTCGCGTCAGGGGCGGCCAGGACGCCTTGCCCGTTCTGCGACGATGGCGTCTTTGCCGCACCATCTGCCGCTGCCTGTACAGGCGCGATGAACCGGTAGCCGAGACGAGGAAGCGTCTCTACGAAGCGCGGATCTTCGGCATTGTCTCCAAGTGCCTCGCGTAATCGGCGAACGGCACTGTTCAGACTGTGTTCGAAATCGACAAAGGCATCTTCCGGCCACAGTCTGCGGCGCATCTCATCGCGAGTGACTACCTCGCCCGGCCGCTCCAGCAACATGGCCAGCACTTCCACCGGCTGGCCCTGAAGCTTCAGCCTCACACTGTTCCTGCGCAGTTCCCGGCTGCTGAGATCGAGTTCGAAGGTCTTGAAGCGAACACGATGGTTCGACCTGGTCTCCACGTTCGTCGCCCTCGGGGAACAAAGTCGGGGCCTGAACAGCTCCAACGCGTCCAACGCGTGAAGTCGGCGGTCGCAAGCATGTTACCACTGTCGTCTCTCAGCGGCTTGCAGGACTTAAGGCGATCAATTTCAAAAGCTGGCCTGTTATATGGATGTGATCTACAAATTACCTCCGTTGCATTGATCCATTGCGGCATACCCGTCAGACTCCCGGCATCTCCGCATGCTTGCGGAGAGCGATGTGAGCAGAACCACCCAATACCAGCTGAAGGGAGCCATCCAATGACCAAACGTTTCGCATGTTTCTCCGCCGCGGCCTTTGCCGTTGCCTGCCTTTGCTCAGTTGCGCTTGCTCAGGCAGGGGCAGATGACACAAAGTTCTCGACGCTCTATAAATTTGACGCCCCGGCCGCTACAACCTTCACGAGTCCTCTAGGGTCTCAACCGGACACCCTGCCGGCGCTGGGTCGGGACGGTGCCGTTTACGGTATGACCTCTGTTGGCGGCAAGTACGGCAACGGCGTCATCTACCGGTTCGACTTGCAATCGCATCAGTACACGGTCCTGCATACCTTCAGCGCGAAGGATGCCAATGGAGACAACGAAGATGGAGCCACTCCGGGCATGGCGGTGACGCGCGGCCCCGACGATGTGTTTTACGGCATGGCCTCGTTCGGCGGTCAGAACGGCAGCGGCACAGTCTTCGAATTTACACCGTCCGGTAAGTTCACCGTACTGCATACGTTCAGCGCCCTGGATGCGAACGGACACAACCAGGACGGAGCCTATCCACTGCGCGCGATGATCATCGGCAATGACGGCAACCTTCACGGCACCACTCGGACTGGCGGGCCAAACACCTGCCTCTTCACCCATGGTTGTGGGGTCGCGTGGGTGATCGACGGCAAGGGCAACTTTACGGTTGTACACGCGTTCACCGCCGACGAAGGCCACGCGGCGTCCCTGCTGCAGGGGATAGACGGATACTTATACGGCTGCGCGGTGTGGCCGGCTACCTCGCTGCCCCCCGGGCCTTTGCCCTCAGGGATCTTGTACTGGATGGCACCATCGGGGCAGGTCTTTCAAGTGCTTTACAGGTTCAGCCAGACGAACGCGAGCGGCGAGAACATGGATGGCGCCGACTGTTACGAGCCGCTTGTCGAGACGAGACCCGGTGTCTTTTATGGCGCGGCCTTTCGCGGCGGATCAAATGGCAATGGTGTCGTGTTCAGGTATTCCCTTTGGAACCCAGGAGTCGTCGAGGTTGTGCATGATTTCAGCGCGGTGAACTCCGCCGGCCAGAATTGGGACGGGGCGGGCCCGGGTGGCCGACTTGCTGTCGGGCGACATGGCCGTCTGTACTCGAATACCGAAGCCGGGGGCGAAAACGGCAACGGCGTGGTTTACAGCCCTCCGGGAAGACGGCCGTTACGAGGTCGTGCACACTTTCAGCGCAACCAATCCAACAACCGGAGCCAATGACGATGGTGCGTTCCCTGATGAAGGCTTGGTGGTGGACGGGAACAGGATCATTGGAATAGCCCAATACGGCGGGAACGGCAGCCCCGCAGGCTACAACAACAGCGGCGGCACGCTTTACGAGTTGACACTGGACGACCGGTGGCACTGGAAGTAAACGTCGATCCAGAAAAACGCGGACGCCAGACCCATTGACCAGGAGGCTCTCTGCAAGCCTCCTGCATTTCATCAGCTGCCAGATTCCGGGATTTCATCGCTCACCACGTGAAAGTGCGTGAGGTTGGCAATGCCGAAGGAAGTGGTTATGGCCACGTCCGAGGCGTCGCGGCCGACGGCCATCAGAATGCGGCCGACGCGCGGCATGTTGTCGTTGTTGCGCGCATCGAAGGTCCACCAGCGGCCCGAGAGGTAGACCTCGAACCAGGCGGAGAAGTCCATGGGGGCTGGCGGGAGGGTAATGCGGATATCGCCGAGGTATCCGGTGGCGTAGCGGGCGGGAATGTTGAGAGCGCGGCAGAAGGTGATGGCCAGGTGCTGGTAGTCGCGGCATACTCCCTGACGCTCGGTGAAGACGTCGAGTGCGGTCTTCGTGGAGCGGGCGAACTGGTATCCGAAGACGACCTTGTCGTGGACCCAGTCGCAGAGGGCCTGCACGCGCGACCAGCCGGGCGGGAGATGTCCGAAGAGGTCGACGGCAATGTTTGACAGCCGGTCAACCTCGCAGTAGCGGCTATTGAGCAGGTAAAGGAGCACGTTGCTGGGCAGGTCCTGGATCGGGTGCTCGATGGCGGTGTAGTCGATCTCGTCGGGCAGGCCTGAGTCTTCGATGAGTGTGCGGTTGGAAAGCTGCAGGGCGCCGGAAGGCGCGTTGAAGCGCGTGCAGATGTTTCCGAAGCTGTCGATGTAGGGGTCGATGGGGAGTGCCGGGTCGAGCCTGAGGACGTCGGGCTCGCGCAGGTCGTGCGCGCGCGACGGATGCACATTGAGCATTGCCACGAAGGACACCGGGGCAGGCAGGTCGAAATGGATGTCGTAACCGAGGCGAATCAGCATGGCGATGATCCCCCGAGAGCAGCTTCTGGATGAGATTAATGGCAGTTCCGGCCCACGGGGGCATATTTTTATGGCGAGCAGGAGGCCTGATTCGGGTAAAGTTTTAGGTATCCACAATCAAAGATCAGGTATCCATTTAGCTCAGAAGCGCCGGTTGGTTTGGTTCGCTGGCGGTCCGAAAGGAGCAATGTTTGACCTATTGCCTCGGCATCATGACGCACCAGGGACTGGTCATGGCGTCCGACTCGCGAACGAACGCGGGTTATGACCAGGTGAATGTTTGCCGCAAAATGCATACCTTCGTGCATCCAGGCGAGCGGGCGTTTGTTCTTCTGACCAGCGGCGGCCTGTCGCTCACGCAGTCGGTGGTGACGCTGCTGCGGGATGAGTTCCGGGAGGGGCTTGGGCTGGCTAAGGCGAGCACCATGTACCAGGCGGCGCGCGCAGTGGGCGATTGCGTGCGGCGCGTGTCGGACATGGACAGGGCGGCGCTCGAACGGGACGACTTCAGCTTCAACATCAACCTGCTGCTCGGGGGACAGGTCAAGGGCGAGCCGCCCTGCCTGTACCTCATCTATCCGCAGGGCAATCCGCTGAGTGCGACGTTTGACTCGCCGTATCTGCAGATCGGCGAGTGCAAGTACGGCAGGCCGATCCTCGATCGCGGCATCGAGTACGGATCGACCCCGCTGGACGTGGCAGCGATCTACGCGCTGCTATCGTTCGACGCGGCGATAAGATCGAATGTCACGGTGGGGCCGCCGATCGAGATGCTGCTGTATCGCAACGACAGGCTGGAGTTCGACAGCTATCGGCGGTTTGCGGCGGATGATCCGGAACTGAGCCAGATCCATCGAAGCTGGGAGCGCTCATTGCGGCGAGTTGTGGAGGAATTGCCGAAGATCCAGTTCAGCGCCTGCCACGTGGATGTGCATAGGTCAGTGTTCGGTCCGGAGGAGGAGATCAGCGGTGCGGCGGAGCCTTCGGAACCGGAGGAAGCGCTGGATGCGAAGGGCTAGTTACTCTATGTCTCCGACGGCGTAGTAGCCCTTGCGGGCCTGTACCTTGAGGCCCTCGCCTGGGCAGGAGATATCGAGCTTGCGATAGCTGCCGTCGAGCTTGGTATTTGTGGGCGTGTAGCTGGCCAGGTACTGCGTGCGGAGCTCCTGCTCGATCTGCCCGAAGGCATCTTCCAGCTTCTTACCGTTATTGCCCACGTTGATCACGCGGCCGCCGGTCTCTTCGGTGAGCTTCTTCATCTGCACGTCACCGGTGTAACCAAAGGGACCGTAACCGTAAAACGGCCGGTCGGCGATGAGGATGACATAAATGATGGCATTGGCCTTCTGTGCGGCTTCAATGGCCTGGGCGGGCTTGGTCACGGAGCCTTCGTCCTCGCCGTCGGTGAGCAGAATGAGGGCCTTGCGCCCGGTCTCGGTGCGGATCTTGTCGTTTGAAACCTGGTTGACGGCGTCATAGAGCAGAGTGCCCTTGGGTGTGCCCTGGGTGGGAACAGGCCCCTGGCCGATGCCGGGGACGCCATAGGCTCCGTTGCCGCCGGCGGTGTTGATCTCGGCCTTGTCCATGGCACGGATAAGCAGGCTGGCGTTGTTGGTGAAATCCTGCTCGAGGTTCACGCCGACGTCGAAAGTTACGAGGAATGCTTCGTCCTTCTGGCGGAGGATCCTGCGCAGGAATTGCCCGCCGGCCTGCTGCTCGAGGGGCAGGACGTTCTGCTGGCTGCCGCTGGTGTCGAGCAGAATGCCGAGGGTGAGGGGCAGGTCGGACTCGGCGGAGAAGTTCTTGATGTTCTGTGGCTGCTTGTCCTCGAGGATATGGCAGTCTTGCTTGGTCAGCGTGGAGACGAGGCCGTTGTGCTTATCGCGGACGGTGAAGTAGAGGCTTACCAGGTTGACGTTGACCTTCAGGGTAGTGGTCGGCACTGCAGTCGAGACTGGCTCGTCGTCAGGGACGGTACTGGTCGGCGGGGCATCCGGCGAAGGAGCCGATTGAGCACGCGATGAGAGCGAGGTGCAGCACGCGAGCAGGATCAGCAGGGCAGCGGCGGCGGGAGGGATACGTGGGCAGCGCATAGGCATCCTGTTAGACGGATTTCCGGAGAGGAAGGTCTGCATCGTGTTCATGATGGCGTGCGGCCCGGTGACGGTCTGAGATTCTGGACTCTGATAGTCTGAGCATACGCCTGAGGAGCCTGAAAGACGCCAGGGAGCGTCTAACTGAGCAAAGGATATTAGTTAGCCCTCAGACGAGTTTGGACCGGGTGCCCAGAAGAAACGCTGGCGTAACCCTTTGCTGCGGCGAAAGTCCTATTGTAAGCATGTCGCGGCGCTTGGAGGAGTTCTGGTGACCCATGGCGGCGTATCTATCGTGCTGACCCTCTTGCTGATCGGGGCGGTGCAGCAGCAACAGCAGCAGTCGCAACCCGCGAGCATTCCAGATGCGCCTCCGCCGGCCGGGCTTACGGATCTGAAGGACCAGGTAACGCCGGGCAGCGGGGCCACGGCGGGATCGACACAAAGCACTCCGCAGGATCAGGCTCCGCAGAACCAGCCTCCGAACCAGGGTTCACAGAACCAGCCGACACAACAGCAGGCCGTGCCACCCCAGCCGGACAATTTTCAGCAGCCGCCACCGGAGACCAAAGGTCCGAGTGAGAAGGGCTATACGATTCCTGTAAGCGTCAACTACATCGATGTGCCGGTCACGGTGCGCGACAAGAAGGGCAACCTGGTGCCGGGCCTGACGTGGCGGCAGTTTCGTGTCTTCGAAGACGGCCAGCGGCAGAGGATCGCTTTCTTCACGGTGGATCCGTACCCGTTGTCGGTGGCCTTTGTGATCGACCAGAGCCTGCCGTCGGATGTGATGTCGAAGGTGAACAACAGCCTCGCCGCACTGCAGGGGGCCTTCTCTCCCTCAGATACGATTGCGGTGTTCACCTATAACACCACTCCGGAGATGATGTCAGAGTTCACCGCTTCGCAGGGGCCGAGGCTGGTTGCGGTGCTGGACAGATCGAAGAAGGCAGGCCGCGACATGGGCGTGCCGATTACGTCCGGACCACTGGCGACGGGGATGATTATCAACGGGAACGTTCCTGATCCGAATGTGGCGGCGCAGCGCGGGGGCGGCGTGCCGTTTATCGTCGCACCGAAGGACACGCATCCGCTGAACGATGCGATTCTGTATGCGGCGAAGGCACTGGCCAAGCAGCCGAAGGGCCGGAGGCGGATCATCTACGTGATCACCGACGGCAAGGAGGCGGGCAGCAAGGCGTCTCTAAAGGAAGTGACACGCTTCCTGTTGACCAACGACATCTCGGTCTACGGAACGCTGGTGGGGGATTCGGCGACGTGGGGTATTGGATACCTCGACAAGCTGCACCTGCCGCTGCTGCCGACCAACAATGTAATGCCCAAGTACGCGCTCGCAACCGGCGGATCGCTGGACGGGGAGCTTTCGGAGAACGGGATCCAGGTGAGCTTTGCCAAGATCACCGAGTCGGTGCGGACGCAGTACACGCTGGGCTACTACAGCCACAATCCGGCGATCAGCGGCAGACACCACACGATCGAGGTACAGGTGACGGTTCCAAGCCTGGATGTGACGGCGAAAGAGGGCTACTATCCCTCAATGGCCTCGATGACGCCGTGACGAGCGGGCGATCCAGATTTTTGATTTGAAGAAATAGAGCCGGAGCAGGGAACTCAGGGATGAGGTCGCGTCTGAGTCCCGGCTCCTATCGAATCCGGCTGGCGACGGATCCCGGTACTACTTGACCTGGGGAGTCGGCTGGTTCGCGTCGGTCTTCGCGGCGGTGTTCTCCTGCTTGGCGGGATCATTGGTGATCCCCTTGATGCCATCCTTGAAGCCCTTGAGACCTTCGCCCAGACCCTTGCCGAGTTCAGGCAGCTTGCGGGGCCCGAAGATCAGCAGGGCAATGACCAGAATGATAAGCAGATGCGTTGGTGTAAACAGGTTGTCGAGCATGACGTCGTCTCCCGGACTCCAGCAGGTCTCAAGAACCCGCGGGAAGGCGAATATCCCCTTCGCTGTTGTCATTGTCGCACAGGGAGCGGGCGGAATGCATGAGCGACGGGCAAAGGAGTTTTTCTGCTATACACAAGGGCGCAAGCGGGGACAGATGACGCGCGGCAATGTATCTTGAAAGATTGCGGGTCTATTGGTTTTTTTTGCGTTTTTGGGGGGGAGGGTGAGAGCTTTTCGAGCGCTGCCTCGCCTGAAGTCCAGTGTCTGTGGAGGTTGTGTCTGTTGAAGGACGTGCGGAAGATTGTCTTGATACTGGCAGCTGCTGTGTTGTTGCTGCCGTGGTTTCCAGAGCAAGCGCAGGCGCAGTACAAGCAGCCGCAGGTGGGTCCCAGCAGACCGCTGGCAGGCGTGCAATATAACAATCGCTGGGAGTTCTACGGCGGAATGGCCTACGCGCACCTCACCGCGGGCCCGCAACTTACCCAGGGATCGAACCTGGGAGGCTTCGACGCGGATGTATCGCGCTTCTTCACTCAGCGCTGGGCGCTCCAGGGAAGCGTTCGCGGTTATTACGGAACAAGCGGCGCCGCGCCCAACCCGTACGGCATCAGGGGACCCTTTGTGAATGAGTACCTGTTTGTGGCCGGCCCGGAGTATCGCGGTCCAAGCAACGAGCACGTCTCGACGACGCTGCATGCCATGTTTGGCGGGGCGTGGGGCAGGTTTGAATCGGCACTTTACGATCAGCATGACAACAAGGTGCCGCCCCAGAGTGTGGGCTTTTACCCCAACCAGGTGGCGTTCAGCGGCGTGCTGGGAGGGACAGTCGACCTGAACCGTTCCCCGAAGCTGGCTTTTCGCATCTCTCCCGACGCCATTTTGACGGATTACAGCAGCTCTTATATTTCCGGCAGCCGGCTCAAGGCGGATTTCGGGATCTCCGTCGGCTTGGTTTACCGCATGGGACGCGGCCAGGTGAAATAGAGCAGAGATCTCGCAACGATCAGTGCGCATCGCGCCGTGTGTAGTTTAGGAAATTGTCTGCTGTCACTTAGTATGTGCCAGGCCGCCGCTCCCTAATGGTCGCGGATGGTCGCGTCGCCTCAGGCGTAGCGGCTGATCCTGCAGCATTTCCTAAACTGCACGGGCAGCATTTCCTAAACTGCACGGGCGGCGCGCATTTTTCTTTCGGCTCGGGTGTGACCGGCGCGAATTTTGCATCTCTGCAATTCAATTCTGGTCTATACTTTGGCGGCAAATCGCGCAGCCTTTCTGCTGACTTTCAAGCCTTTGCGCGATGAGGGCCTTCAATCCTTTGTGCGGTGAGGTGTGAACGATGTCGGAGGATGTGTGCAAGGAAATGGAGCGCGAACTGTGGAATCCGAAGCCATGGGAGGATGACGGAACCTTTCACATCGGCATCAACATGGCGGGCGCGGTTTCCGCCGGGGCGTACACGGCCGGGGTGCTGGACTTCCTTACCGAAGCCCTCGAGCAGTGGTATGCGGCCAAGACCGCGGAGAATCCAAAGGTCCCGATGCACAGCGTCTGCATCGACGTTTTCTCCGGAGCTTCGGCCGGTGGCATGTGCGCGGCGATTGCATCGGTCATGCTGCAGGGCGACTTCCAGCACATCCGGGACACGAGCGTGCAGGGCACGAACAACCGGTTCTACGAGAGTTGGGTAAACAAGGTGGATATTCAATGGCTGCTCCAGGACGATGACGTAAAGGGGGGCAAGCCGGTCATCTCGCTACTGGACTCGACGGTCATCGACCGGATTGCCGACTACGCTCTGACGCCCAGCCCTGCGACACCGCGGCCTTACGTCTCCGGCTCACTGACGCTTTTTCTGACGCTGACGAATGTGCGCGGCACGCCCTACTCGCTGAATGGCACGGCGCAGGGATCGGCCGAAGAGGACACAGCCTACTACGGCGACAAGCTGCAGTTCGAGATGGTGAAGGGAGGGAACGCAACGCCGCTGTCCCCGTTTGCCAAGCCGCTGCCAGTCGGCACGAGCGGGGGTGCGTGGCTGCTGCTGCAGGAGGCGGCAAAGGCGACGGGCGCTTTCCCGCTGTTTCTGGCTCCGCGGAAGATTGACCGGCTGGCGAAGGACTACATGCTTTCGCCCTGGGAGCCGGTCTCGAAGATCAACCCGCCCTGCGTGCCTCCGCACTGGACGCTCAAGCCAGATGACTCGTTCACGACGCTCAACGTGGATGGGGGTGTGACGGACAATGATCCGTTTCAATTGGCGCACGACTTTCTGGCGGTGCACAATCCGAAGGCGTTTGCGGACCCGCAGACAGGAGAGCTACGGAATCCGCCGGAGTCTGAGAAGGCGAATTGCGCGGTGCTGACAGTGGCTCCGTTTCCGGCCGATGAGATTTACGATCCGAATTACGACTTCAACAAGAACATGAGCGTGCTCGGCATGTTGCCGAACCTGTTTACGGCACTGATCTCGCAGTCGAGGTTCCTTGGAGAGTCGCTGGCGGCGGTCATGAGCGGGCAGGCATACAGCAGGTTTGTGCTGGCGCCATCCGACACCGGTCTGCCGGACACAGAGGCGCTGCAATGCGGTTTGCTGAGCGCGTTCGGAGGCTTCTTCGAGCGCGGATTCCGGGCGCACGATTATCAACTTGGCCGGCGCAATTGCCAGAAGTTCCTCAAAGACCACTTCCGGCTGGCGGTCTCGAACCCGATCATCCAGGCCGGGCTGGGCAAATTCGACGACCAGACACGCAACCAGGTGATCAGCAAATTTGCCGGCTCCGATGATGCTCCGAAAGACACCGCGCCCATTATTCCGCTATGCGGAACGGCGGAGGACGAAGTCCCCGAACCGCCGCGCGCGAAGATCGCGGCCGCCCGGCTGGACCAGGTGCTTGATTGGATCGAAAACCGTCTGCGCGCGGTTTCGAAGCCGTTGGTCGATGGCGCGGTCTCTGCTGAGTTGGAGAGAGCCCTGTTGCTCGGCGCGCTTAATCCCCTGATAAAGCTGGCGAAGCCGAAGCTGCGGGATGTGCTGCGGGAGAAGCTAAAAGCAGTGATCGCACCTTGAGGCTCTACCGTATGGTCGCGTCGGCTAAGAATCCGGGGTTCGAGGATACGCCAATTCCGAAAATGCGGTAACGTAAAAAGTTCCACACTTTTCCTGCCGGAAGGATCCCCGCCATGGCCACCTCTGCTCCTGCTGCGCTTCGCAAGACCGCTTTGAATGCCATGCATCGGCGCATGGGCGCGAAGATGGTCGACTTCGGCGGCTGGGACATGCCAGTCGAGTACTCGGGCCTGATCGCCGAGCACATGGCCGTGCGCACGGGAGTGGGGCTCTTTGATGTGAGCCACATGGGCGATATTCAGTTGCGCGGTCCGGGCTCGCTCGACGCTGTTCAGCACATCACCATGAACGATGTCTCGAAGCTGCAGGAAGGGCAGGCGCAGTATTCGGCGATGCTGTATCCGCAGGGCACGTTTGTAGATGATGTCATCGTGCACAAGCTGAGCCCGAACGACTACCTGATCGTCATCAACGCGGGCACACGCGAAAAGGATTTCAACTGGGTCCGAACGAATGTCCACCGTTTTGACTGCCACGCAAGCGACTACAGCGACTACTACACGCAGCTCGCGATCCAGGGGCCGAGGGCGGCCGAGACGCTGGCCAAGCTGACGAAGGTGGATCTGAGCACGATCAAGGGCTACTGGTTCAAGTGGGGGACGGTATGCGGCCTTGCGAACACGCTGATCGCGCGCACCGGCTACACGGGCGAAGACGGCTTCGAAATTTACGTCCCGTCGGACGTGGCGACGAGCGAGCGCGTGTGGAATGAGGTGCTCGAGGCAGGCAAGGAATTCGACATTCTGCCATGCGGGCTGGGTGCGCGCAACACACTACGCCTCGAAGCCGGGATGTCGCTCTATGAGCACGAGATTTCCGAGACGATCAATGTGTTCGAGGCGAGGCTCGATCGCTTCCTGAAGCTCGAAAAAGGGCCGTTCATCGGGTCGGAAGCGCTGAAGCAGATTGCGGCAGCGGGCGGTCCGCAGCGCAAGCTGGTCGGGCTGGAGGTGATCGAGCGCGGGATTGCGCGCGATGGGTATCCGGTGCTCGATCTGAGCGGCAAGAAAATCGGCGTGGTGACGAGCGGATCGCCAGCACCGTTCCTGAAGAAGAATATTGCGCTTGCATATGTTCCGAGTGAGCTGGCGGTGAACGACGGCGAGGTCGCAGTTGAGATCCGAGGCTGTGCGGTGAAGGCGCGGATGATACCGACGCCGTTTTATCGCCGGCCGAAGAAGACGGCGTAACAGGGTTCAAAAAGGAGAGAACGGACGAATGGCTTATCCGGAGAAATACAAATATACGCGCGAGCATGAGTGGATCGAGGTTGCGGGCAAGGTGGGCATTGTCGGTATCACCGACTACGCGCAGAACTCGCTTGGCGATATTGTTTTCGTTGATGCGCCGAAGGTGGGCACGAAGGTAGAGAAAGACGCAGTATTCGGCAGCATGGAGTCGGTGAAGGCCGTGTCCGACCTGTATTCACCTGTAACCGGCGCGGTTACAGAAGTGAATGAGGATCTTAAGTCTTCTCCGGAAAAGATCAACAGCGACGCACACGGCGCCTGGATCATCAAAGTAGAGTTGAGCGATCCGTCCGAGGTGGCCTCGCTGCTGTCGGCCGCAGACTACGAGAAGTTCATCGCCGAGGAAACCGCGAAGTAGAAGTAGGAGAAGAATGCGTTATCTGCCTAAATCCGATGCCGAACGCGCGGCGATGCTGCGCGAAATCGGCGTGTCAACGATCGACGATCTCTTCGCCATCATTCCGGAGGAGTACCGGCTCAAGCGCGACCTGAATGTGCCGCGGCAGATGGGCGAGTCGGAGATTATCGAATACTTCAAGGCGGCGGCGGCGAAGAATGCCAACGGCTATGCGAGCTTTCTGGGCGCCGGCGCGTACCGGCATTACAGGCCGGTGATCATCGATTCGCTGGTCCAGCGCGGCGAGTTTCTCACGTCGTACACGCCGTACCAGGCCGAGATCACGCAGGGCACACTGCAGGCGATCTTCGAGTTCCAGACGATGATCTGCGAACTGACCGGCATGGATATTGCCAACGCCTCGATGTACGACGGCTCGACCGGCGCCGCCGAGGCCGTGATGATGGCCGTTCGCGTAACAGGACGGGATAACGTGCTGGTGGCGCGCACGGCGCATCCGGAGTATCGCGAGGTGATGCACACCTACGCGCAGTTCTGGGAACGCGATGGCGGCCATGATGCGAAGGAAGTCGCCTACGGGCAGGACGGACGCGTCGATCTCGCAGCACTCGAGCAAGCCGTAACGGAAGAGACCGCGTGTGTGCTGGTGCAGTCTCCGAATTTCTTTGGCGTCATTGAAGACATTCCGGCGATTGCCGAGATAGCGCACAAGAAGGGCGCGCTGCTGATCGTCTCGATTGCCGAGGCCGTGTCGCTCGGGATTGTGCGGCCTCCGGCGGAGGCAGACATTGTTTCGATGGAAGCGCAGTCGTTCGGAGTGGCGTTGAGCTACGGCGGTCCCTACTGCGGCGTGATCGCGGCGAAGGAGAAATATCTGCGGCAGATGCCGGGCCGGCTCGTCGGCGAGACGAAGGACACCGAAGGGCGGCGCGGATTCGTGCTGACGTTGTCGACACGTGAGCAGCACATCAGGCGCGAGAAGGCAACGTCGAACATCTGTACGAACCAGGCCCTTGTCGCGCTGATGGTGACGATCTTCATGACCGTTTACGGTAAGCAGGGCATCCGCGAGTTGGCGCTGCAGAATCTTGCTAAGGCCAAGTACGCGGCCGACACGCTGGGCGACTCTTCTCGGGTTGGGGGCAAGGTTCTCTTCACCGAGACCCCGCGCTTCCACGAATTTGTGCTGCAGACCGATGAGGATCCGGAGCAGCTGAACGCGCGGCTGATTGAGAAGAAGATCATCGGCGGTCTCGACCTGCGGAAGTGGTATCCGGAGCTGGGGAATGCAACGCTGTGGTGCGCGACAGAGCTGACGACGAAAGAGCAGATCGATGCGGCGGCAACGGTGCTGGCTCAAGCGCCGGTTGCGGCTGCGTCGCGATAGCATTCATTGCACCGCCAAGGCGCCAAGTTCGCAAAGATTGCTTAGTGTTCTTCGCGTCTTAGCGGTTTTTACGATTTTAGGATTGGCATGGCAACGACGAAGGGATTTATCGGCAACACGCGCAAAGTCACCGCGCACCTGACGCAGAACGAGCCTCTGAGTTTTGAGAAGTCCTCGCCTGGCAAAAGGGCATACAAGCTGGCTCCTCTTGATGTGCCCGAGGTGGACGCGGTCTCGCTGCTGGGCGGGGCTGTGCGCAAGGACGATCCAACGCTGCCCGAGTTGAGCGAGATAGAGATCATTCGCCACTTCACGCGGCTCTCGACGTGGAATTACGCGATCGATCTCGGGATGTATCCGCTGGGCAGCTGCACGATGAAGTAC
>Ga0213872_10001644_pt1 | contig 14100 bp, 10 predicted proteins | sample VelepicomBERX_R2_FD_160071 | JGI IMG/M metagenome (GOLD analysis project Ga0213872, IMG submission 160071) | Rhizosphere microbial communities from Vellozia epidendroides in rupestrian grasslands, the National Park of Serra do Cipo, Brazil - RX_R2 | ecosystem: Host-associated > Plants > Roots >...
CCCTAGCTAGACGATGAGATTCAGGTCTCCAAACTCGTGCCACAGATAGCGTAAACGAATCGCGTCCTCATAGGCTTCACGAATTCGCTCCGATGGCAGAAATGCGCTCAGCAGATCTAAATGACTTGCCAAAGGCTCGTGCAATCCGGTCAGGATGCCATCGGTCACCCGCAATGGAGATCCGGATTTGATGGTCAGTCGCGTGTACCGATGGCCCGGTTGCACAACCCCGCATTCCTCGGCAGCTGATTCCAGCGCTCGGACAACGGTCGTCCCAATCGCAATCACTCGGCCACCGGTTTGACGGGCGCTACGGACCTTCTCCGCGGCTTCTTCGCTGACGAAGTATTCTTCCTCGGAGGCCGGATGCTTACGATCCAACTCTTCGTCCATGTAGGAGCTTAGTCCGGTGTGCAAAGTCAGATAGGCGACCCGGACTCCTTGCCGGCCCAAACGGAGCAGCGTCTTCCAAGTGAACGCTCGGCCTGCACTCGGCATCTCCGCTGACCCTGGCTCACTCGAATAGACGTTCTGGTAAAAGTCGAGATCCCACGGAGCCGCGGCGTACTCGTAACGAATCGGTTCCCCCAGGCGATAGATAAGATCAAGCAGTTCGGTACCGCTTGTCGAAAAGCGCATTTTCCAAAGGTGGGAATTTGTTGAATCACAGCCTTCCACCTCAGCGCGCAGCCCACGGCCAAAATCAATGATGCATCCAGGTCGCAAACGGCGCTGGGAGTATTTATGAGCCCTGAACAGCGGGAGTGCTAACCATGAGCCGTCAGGAAGATGTTCCGCCAACCGGACTTCAACCCGCACATCATCCGAGGCGATCCTTCCACTTAGCGAAGCCGGAATAGTGCGACTAGAATTGAAGACCAGCAAGTCGCCAGGAGTTAAAAAGTCGCTCAATCGATCAAAGCGTGAGTGAACAACTGCTCCGGTCCGCCGGTTAACGACGAGTAGCCGTACCTGATCGCGCAACAGGCCGCGGCGTTCCGGCGGCTCTTTGGCGCTTAGCTCCGAAGGCAACTCAAATCTAAAAGACGCGGCCATAAAAAATCGCCTCACTCAGTCGTAATAATTTTTCCCAGCAACCGGTTGTTCAGTGAGCTCTTGGGCCTGGAAGCGCCGCCCGGTCACCTGTTGCGATTCGTCCGAGGCGAGATAAATAAACACCTCGGTGACTTTGGCAGGATCCGCCCATTGACACGGATCTTCATCGGGCTCAGCGGCGCGGTGCATTGCAGTGTTCATGCTCCCTGGATCAACCCAGTTGACCCGCACTTTGGTCCCCTCTAACTCCGCCGCCCATGTTTGGGACATGCCTTCAAGACCGAACTTGGAAATACCGTACGCCCCCCAACCAGGGTATCCGACAATACCAGCATCGCTGGTGACGTTTATAATGGAACCCCCATTTTCGATCATCGCAGGCAATGCCTTACGAATGGCTAGAAAAGGGCCGACCAAGTTCGTGTTGAGCACAGCCTGAAAGTCCGCCAATGGATAGTCGAGGAGATAGGGCATCGGAGAAGGACCCAGCATCGAAGCGTTATTTACGAGAACGTCGAGCTGCCCTTGAAACTCGTGCAACGTAATGGCGAACAGGCGCTCGATATCCATCGGGCGACTGAGATCGGCTTCGATGAGGACAATATTTGTATCAGGAGCCGCAGCGATGATTTCCCGCTGCGCCGCCTTCAAAGGCTCTACACGCCGCGCACAGAACGCCAGTGCGGCCGCTCCTTCCCGCGCAAAATCGAGGGCGAGCTGCCGGCCAAGGCCCTGCGAAGCGCCCGTAATCAAGATTTTCTTGCGAATTAACCTGTTCATTATAAAGATATTTCTTTAGAAAGTATCACCGATAGATACGCTGCAAACGGTACTTTGCAAAGAAAATTATTTAGAAACTGCCATGGCACCTGCAAACAAAGGTTCGAACCTGGAAAAGACCAGGAGACGCATCGTGAAGTTGCTTAAGACCGAAGGAGCACTCGATTCGATGACCCTGGGAGCGCGACTTGGGGTGTCCGCGATGGCGGTTCGCCAGCATTTGTATGCGCTGCAGGATCAGCGACTCGTCATAGCCAAGGAACGGCCCGTGCCTTTGGGAAGACCGGTGAAATATTGGGAGCTCACACGCGAGGCTGATCGGCTTTTTCCTGAGGCGTATGCCGAGTTAAGTGTCTCGCTCATTGACGCTCTGACCGATTCGTTCGGTCCAGAAGGACTCCAACAGATTCTCGAACACCGGACCAAACGCCAACGAGCGGCCTATTCAGCGCTGATTCCCGCGACTATGCCTTTGCACCAGAAGCTTGAGCAGTTGGCCAGAATCCGCACCGAGGAGGGATACATGGCTGAGGTTCGCCCACGCGACCACGACGGTTTCCTGTTCATCGAGAACCACTGCCCTATTTGCGCCGCGGCGACCAGTTGCAAAGGGCTCTGCCAAAACGAGCTCGTCCTCTTCCAATCTATCCTGGGCCACGAAGTTAGTATAAAGCGCTTGGAACACATTGTGACCGGTAAACGCCGCTGCGTTTATGAGATAAGGGGCCGTTAGGGCGAGGCGAAGCGGTAGGGCGCCTTTGCCATTACTCCTTTCGGCCCATTGTTGATCGACAAACTTCAACCTATTCATCCGGGCATGACGAAGGGAACACGGTGCACGAATGAAAAACGGGACTAAGGAAATCATGCTGGGATTCCTCCTGCTTATCGCCCTCATCGGCCTAACCATCGTTTGCTGGGACGGTCTCGGGTATATCTACGGTGTAGTCTTTTCCGTAGGGACCGGTTGATAGGAAGAATCAGTGCCAGTGTCAGTAGGAACCACGTTCCATCGGCATTTGATTTACGCCTCCTGTTCAAGGCTCTTCGCGCGGATTTACCGTCCTTTTGTGTGCGGGTTCGATTTGGCCCCTTCCTCCTGAACTCCTGAACTCCTGCAACTCCTGACTCCTTTCTCTAGTGGCACTAATTCTCGCTAAACTAGATTGACTTAGTAGGATTATTGGGCCACAACGGCAAAATGGTAGATCCGGAGGCGACTCGATTCAGGACTCGCAGATCGTTGCCTTCGATTTCGCAACTTTATTCTTCCGCCGTTGTCTTTTAAGGTGACCCAACCCCCAGAGATCCCTATGCCAAAATCCCAGAATCCTGCAAAACCCTCCCTGCTGCGGCAATCGCAGTTCCGCTGGACAACGGATCCGACGTTCTACCCGTCAGCCCGGCTCGCCATGGAGGCGCCACGTGAACGCTATGCTTATGTCGCCGGGCTTGCGCCCGATAATAAGTCACGCGCCGATGCGATGTTCGTTGTCGACACCGATTCGGGCTCCCAAACCTTTGGCAAAATCGTCGGTCGGGTCGATCTCCCGAATATCGGAGATGAGTTGCATCACTTTGGCTGGAACGCTTGCAGTGCCGCCCTTTGCCCTTACGCACCCCACCCGCACCTTGAGAGGCGCTATCTGATTGCGCCTGGAACCCGCTCCTCCCGGATTTATATCATAGACACGAAGCCGGATCCTGAGAAGTTGGAGATTGTCAAGATCATCGAGCCCGAAGAAGTTTTCGCTCGGACCGGCTATTCACGTCCTCATACCGTGCATTGCGGCCCGGAAGGAATCTACATGAGTGCCTTGGGTGCGCCCGACGGCGGCGGTCCCGGCGGAATCTTTGTGCTGGATCACTTCGATTTCAATGTTCTGGGACGTTGGGAAGTGGATCGCGGACCGCAAGAACTAGCCTACGACTTCTGGTGGCACCTCGGACATGACGTCTTAATCTCAAGCGAATGGGGCACTCCGAACAAGATCGAGGACGGACTTGATCCGGAACACCTTCTTTCCAGTGGTTATGGTCACCAATTACACATCTGGGACCTTCGGCGGCGGAAGCATCAACAAGCGATTGATCTGGGTAAGGAACAGCAGATGGTTTTGGAATTGCGACCATCTCATGACCCAACTCGAACATTTGGTTTTGTCGGAGTTGTCGTCTCACTGAAGGACCTCTCGGCGTCGATCTGGCTATGGAAACGAGATAACGGTCATTGGGGCGCGACAAAGGTGATCGAGATTCCTGCTGAACCAGCGGACCCGGATCTTTTGCCTGGCCTCTTAAAGGGGTTTAAAGCGGTACCGCCGCTGGTGACAGACATTAATCTTTCGCTCGATGATAAGTGGCTTTACGTCTCCTGCTGGGGAACGGGTGAATTGCGCCGTTACGACGTGTCCATACCCGATCGTCCGAAGCTTACGTCAGTCATTCAGATCGGAGGAATTGTGCGTCGAGCGCCACACCCAAAAGAGCCGAGTGTTGCGCTTAACGGCGGCCCGCAAATGGTGGAGATCAGTCGAGATGGCAAACGCGTTTATTTTACCAACTCGCTTTATGCGTCCTGGGACGATCAATTTTATCCAGACGGCATTCGAACCTGGTTCGTTCGAGCAACCGCGGAGGCGGATGGTTCACTCACACTGGATCCAGACTTTTTTATAACATCAACGGAACATCGGCTGCATCAGGTGCGATTGGAGGGAGGAGACACATCGTCAGACTCGTATTGCTATCCATCCTGATCGTCCGGCGGGAGCTGCCATGATTTTCCCAGCGTGGCCTTGGCTGGCTCTGGTCCTGCTCGGTGCCTGGCATGGTCTGAACCCAGGCATGGGGTGGCTGTTTGCCGTTGCGCTTGGGCTTCAGCAACGCTCGAGAAAAGCTGTGTTTGTGGCCCTCGCGCCGATCGCCCTTGGTCATGCGCTTGCCATTGGGCTGGTTGTATTGCTCGTTTACGGAATCGGCGCGGTGCTCCCCTTTCGATGGCTCCAAATCGCCGGCGCCGTAGCGCTGTTCGCCACCGCGTTCTGGAAGCTTTGGCGTGCACGCCACCCCACTTGGGTCGGCATGTGCGTGAGTTTCGGGGATCTGACCCTCTGGTCGTGGCTTATGGCCAGTGCACATGGAGCCGGACTTATGGTTATCCCGGTCCTTCTCGGAGCGAAATCGATCTTTTGTGGGACGACGACCCTGGGCGCAACTTCGCTGATCCGCCTGCAACCGGTTATTACTACCGCTGCAGTAGGAGTTCACACCATCACCCACTTAGCCGTGTCCGGACTGATAGCCTGGATCGTATACGATTTTATTGGTTTGGCGGTGCTGCGCCGCTCATGGATCAATCTTGATCTGATCTGGTGTTTCAGCCTGCTGGGAGCAGCCATCGTGCTTTTCTTTGCACCTCTGGAGACCTAGCGCAACGCGCTAGCCTGCATCGCTCACAAATCTTCAGAGATTTGTGAGCGATGCAGGCTCAGGCAGCAGAATCTCCGGCTACGCCGGACCCTTCTGCTGCTCCTTGAAGAGAAGAGTTTAAAAGCAGGTTGTTTCGAATCCTTAATTGTAAACAGGCTCTTGAACAGACGCGCAGCGTCTGTTTAAGAGCTTTCTAGCCCGCAATGAGCTCGTCGCTTCTCCCAGCGCGTGATTTTTGCGGGCTAGGTCTTCTTGGATTCCAACTCCAGATACGCGGACCAGTGTTGGTCCGCGTCCTGTTGCCGTCCCACTTTTTCGAGGCAGAGCGCCAGATTGAAATGCGCATCTGCGTATCCGGGGGAAACCTCGAGAGCGGTCTCCAAGCTGATGATCGCATCGGCCACCTTTGCCCTCGCTTCCTGAACGTGGGCCAAATTGTACCAGGCGGAGGCAAAGCCGGGATTTTGCGCCACCGCCATCCGATACACTTCTTCCGCGGCCTCGAGTCTGCCAAGCTCCAGCAATACGTTACCCAAGTTAAAATAAGCTTCTGGAAAGTGGGGGGACTTTAATATCGCTTTCCGATAGGCATTCTCGGCCTCTTCGAGACGTTCTTCGTCCTCGCAGACCTGACCCCGCTCAAACCATTCATGCGATTCCAGGTTATCCGAGGGAAATGAGATGACTGGAGCCTCAGATTTAGGTTCGCTCTCAAAATTAAAGTAGAGTTCGCCCCCAGGAGAAAGCCGATACTGTCCAAAGTCCGCCAAAATAGACTTAGGATGCTCAACTACGATCTTAAGTTGCGCGAGCGGCCTCTCCGTTCCCGGAAGCACCGAAGCCAATCTTTTCAGGCTTTGCGCGACGGTTTCAGGTTTAACCCCGCGGCTAACCAAATCGCACATGGTCTGAAGAGAAACGACATCCTGAAAATCGTACAACCCGTTGTGAGAATGGACGAGGCTGAACTGTTCCCAGCGCTGAAGAGTCTCTGGTTGGATGTTTAGAATCTGGCATACCTCGTGGTCGGGATAAGCCTTCCATAGTTCGCACTGTCGTCCGGTTAGCCCGGCCAGCTCTAAAAAGGCTAACTCCGACACAATGCGGAGCCGGTACCCTTTGCGGCCCAGCTCCTCAGCACGTCGCAGCTTATTGCTGATTTGCCCGTCGGGAAGCAGTGGCCAACCGCACATTCCTACCACCAACATCGAGGTCGAACGCGAGATGCTTTCCGTGGCCTGACCTCCCGCGGTCAGAACGATTTGCGTGGCCTCCGGCCGGGTCATGCTCGCCAGCTTTCCGGTAAAGGCTACTCGAGCATCTTTCAGAGATTCCACCATGTTTGCAGGCGCGCCACCCAGGTGATCTAACCAACTATTCATTTCGATAGCCAGCTTTGGTCCGAGGCCAAAGCGGTAGGGCGAGGACTTGCTGGAGGGCTACGCTCCGTCGTAGCAGCCACCGCTGAAGAGTTCGGCTTCACCGATTGGTTTGGCCAGGCTTTCTCTCTGTTCCGGCCGGTAGCGCGGTGGCTGCTACGACGGAGCGTAGCCCTCCAGCAACGTCCTCGCCCTACCGGATCATCCAGCCTTCAACTTCCGCTGGCCCTGAGCGATTGTTCTCACGCTCTCGGCACGCGGCTTTTTGGCCGCGGGCCGCTTTGCTTCCTCGTCAGCTGTCGGCTTTTTCACCACCTTCTGAGATTTGGTCTGCGCGAGACTCTGTTGCAAAGCCGACATAAGATCGATGATTTTCCCGGTTTCGACCTGCTGGACCACAACCGGTTCGGAGCCCGCAATCTTGGCTTTGATAACCTCCAAAAGGGCTTCCTCATAACGATCCGTAAATTGGCTGGGATTAAATGGGGCGGTATTGCTTTCCACCAACTGCGTAGCTAGTGCGAGCTGATCCTTATTGATATCGCCGTTGCGGATCTCCTCGAAATAAGGAGTGGCCTGGCGAATTTCACTGGCGTAGTGCAAGGTGCTTAGCGTGAAACCCCTGTCCTGCACTCGCAAGGCGATGACATGCTCTCTGCCGGACATCACCACTCGACCGATGCCCATTTTGTTGGACTTCCGCATCGCTTCGCGGACAACTCGAAAGGCGTCCTCGGCCATCGGCCCATCCGGAGCGACATAGTATGGTTTGTCAAAGAACATCGGGTCAACTTCGGCCGCCTCCACAAACTGTGTCAGATCAATGGTCTTGGTAGTTTCGAGCTTTATTTTTTCCAGGTCCGACTCGTCGATGACGATGTATTTGTCCTTCTCGTATTCGTACCCTTTAACAATATCGTCGCGCTCAAGCTTTCCGTGTTCGGGGCAAACCAATTGCTGGCGGACGCGATGACGGCAATTTTTGTGCAACTGGTTTAGAGAAACTCGGCTACTGCTGCCGATCGCATTGTACATGCGAATCGGAATCGTAACCAAAGAGAGTTTCAAGTAGCCGGACCAAGACGCTCGCAGGGCCATAAACTTCGTTCTACGCCTAAAAAGTATATTACGCAAGAGCCTTATCCATCGATGCTTAGCTCCACCGGAGCGCTTTCTAGCCCGCAGTGGGCTTATCTTTTTGGCTTTTGCGTGAGGTTTGTGGGCTAGCCGTGCGGAGCGATACAAATGACGCTTCTCGCATTAATCCGGCCTTCGTCCACTCATGGAATTCGACTGAACAAACCAGCTCCGGCTTCACCCAATGAATGGGCATATCAGCCTTCGGCGGCGTCTTGAACGGACATTTTCGGGTCGCGCGCTCTCTTAACTTGTCGATGAGACCCGAGGCTCTGTCGAGGCCACTGCCTACCCGCCCTGCATACCTGAGCTCTGAGTCTTGCTGGACGCCAAGGAGCAAAGAACCAAGTGTATTCTTGTTAGCGCGACTCTCAGTGAAACCACAGATGATCGCATCTTGGACCGGCCGGCACTTGATTTTCTGCCAGTGGTCAACCCGTTTGCCATTGAGATAAAGGCCGGACTTTTTCTTGGCGATAATCCCTTCGAGCCCCATTTTCTTGACGAGGTCAAAGAATTGGATCCCAGCACCGGACACGTGGTCGGCATAGCGGACAGTGTCTGAAGCATTCAGGATAAACTGGAGGATTTCTTTGCGTTCACTCAAAGGCTGGGCCCTTACATCGCGCCCGTTGAGGAACAGAATATCAAAGACGTAATAGACGAGATGGCCCTGCCGGGCTGTCTTATAATTTTGAAGCAGCTCGAACCTGGGAATGCCCGCTTCATCGATCACCACAATCTCGCCGTCGAGGACGGCCTCCACTCGCATACGTATAAGATCCTCGATAATAGCAGGATAGTCCGAGCTTAGATCTGTGCCGCGGCGAGAAGTGAGCCGGGCGCTTTGCCGATCGACAAACGCGAGTGCTCGGTACCCATCCAGCTTGAGTTCAAAGATCCACTCGGGGTCATCAAACGCTGCATCGGCGCTTTTCGCCAACATGGGGCGGAGCTCGTGGAGATCCGACAACGGTTTTTGCGGCGCGGCCTGCTGTTTTGCGGCCGGGTCGTTTGCGTTGTTGTATTCCTCAATTCGTTTGCCGGTGAGAATCGAACGATCCTGGGCGAGGATATCTTCCTTACTGGCCTGGAGGTCTCTTCCCTTGATCAATAGCCATTCGTTTCCCTTCGCAGAACGAATCTTGACCATGTGAAATTCTCCGCGCAGCTTTTTGCCATCGAGCTCAACCACTATTTTGCCGCGGTTAAGCTGCTCTAGGATGTCGCTTTTTGTGCGATAGGTTCCCCGATCCCAAATGATCATCTCGCCCGCACCGTAGTTTCCCTTGGGAATCGTCCCTTCGAAGTTCGCGTATTCCAGTGGATGATCCTCCACCATCACTGCCAGCCGCCGAACCGCCGGATCCATCGACGGTCCTTGTGGCACCGCCCAGCTCTTCAAGACGCCACCCATCTCCAGCCTCAAATCATAGTGCAAGCGCCTTGCCCGATGCTTCTGAACAACAAAACTGCGTTCCGTCCCCAGCTGTGGTTTTCCTTCCGGCTCGCTGGTGGAGACAAAATTTCTTTTCTCGCGATACAACTGCAGATCTGGCTTTGGGCTTCCGCCCCCGTTGCCCTTTCCGTTGCCCGGTTTGGCTTCAGCTAGCGCATCGAGAGAGGGTATCTGTTGTCTGAGCGCCAGCACTGGCGCAAAAAGATCCCCCTTTTTTTCGACCCGATCCAAGACCGCGTCGGCGGTGAACACCAGCTGGCTAGAGTCTTTCTTTTGCAAAGCTGCGTCCACTTCGTCCCAGGTCACCGGCGTCGAGACAGTTGGTCGATCAGTCGCCCTTAGAGAATAGACGCAAACCGTGGTTTTATGCTCGTCGTTCTGGCTCCAGTCTACGAACACTTTCCCAACCCTAAGTTCCTTACGCATCTTGGTAACGACTTTGTCAGGATGTTCCATTTCGAGGCGGCGAGCGAGTTCATGAGCGAAACGTTTGGTCTCTTCATAGTCGACCGGACTATTGAGCGGCACGTAGAGCTGCAGACCTTTGGATCCGGAGGTCTTCGGAAAACAGTTTATTCCCAGGCCCATCAGGAGATCTCGAATCCAAAGCCCAACTTGAGAGCAGAGCAGAATGTCAACCCCTTCCCCGGGATCGAGATCAAACGCCAACATGGTCGGGGTACTGATTTCGGGCGCGCGATGTAAGAAGGTATGAAGTTCCAGGTTAGCCAGGTTACTTGCCCAGATCAGATCCGGCAGCTGGTTGATCAAGCAATAGTCGATTTGGCGTCGTCCGGTCTTAACCGGTACGGTCTTAATCCAGTCGGGTCGGTGCGGCGGAGCCTGTTTCTGGAAAAAATACTCGCCGGTCACTCCGTCTGGATAGCGTTTGAGGCTGATCGGCCGATTTTCCAGGTGCGGCAGAAGTGCCGGAGCGACCCGGGCATAGTAGTCAATCACTTGAGCCTTGGTGAAACCAACCTGCGGATAAAAGACTTTTGAAAGATTTGTGAGCTCGACGCGAGTTCCGGCTACATCGACTTGCATATGAGACCGTGCTTTTATCTTTGCGAGCTGTCTGATGGGACGCTCATTCCTCGCTGGGCACTTTCGCTTGCTCGCGCGCAAAAATCACGCAAAAGCGGAACCGACGCACTTAGGACTGCTCCTCTTTCCAGTTTACTCTATTATTATGAAAATTCTAAATCTCTAGCAAAAAGAGCCGATACAAGCAGACCAGGAGGCAAATATTACAGGATAATGAGACGGCGGCAGGGCGATACACTCGCTAAATTTAACGCATCCTCGGCGATGCTCGCGATCGGATTCGGTCTCTGGTTTTCGCTGGCGTGCGCCGGCATGGCCATTCTCTGGCATTACTCCACCACGCCGGGAAAAGAGGGTGACCCACCCAAGCAATGGCCCTCATCCTCGGCGCTTCAGCGCGAGCCGGGCACGTCGACGATTGTTATTTTTATGCATCCGAAATGCCCATGCTCTCGAGCTAGTCTTGAAGAACTCTCGGGTCTGCTGGCGCATTCGGCGCGCCGCCTTCTGGCCTATGTGGTGTTCCTCAGGCCACCCGGAGAAAATAATTCTTGGACTCACACAGACTTGTGGTACTCGGCCTCGAAATTGCCCGACGTAAGGGTGGTGAATGACATTGAAGGTCGGGAAACCCGGCTTTTCCATGCCGCCGTTTCTGGCGCCACGGTCGTTTACGATGCTTCAGGCAAATTAACATTTCACGGCGGTATCACGGGCGCACGTGGTCATAGCGGGGACAATCCGGGACGGTCTGCGGTCGAGTCCTATGCCCAAAGCGGGACGGCAACTCTGACGCGAACGCCTGTATTCGGATGCCCTCTTTTTGACCCGAATTCCCAGGCGTTGCCGCCACGTGCTGCTACCGAACGGCGAGCTTCGGAATGTGGAGATAACCAATCGGTTTCCCGCCTGCGATGACCTCATCAGACTCCATAGGCGACCGTGCGCACAAACACTTTGCCGCACAACAGGATAGCATTTACCGTCACACCGACGGGCTCTTCGCTCGCCTGTTAGCATTTCAATGGCTCGCGGGTATTGCTGCCGCGCAGTGGATTGCGCCGCTCGCCTGGGCCGGCACAACGAGTGAGATTCACCCGCATGTGTGGGCGGCCATTTTTCTGGGCGGCGTAATCTGTTCATTTCCTGTGCTCCTGGCTTGGAAAATGCCGGGTAGGGCGCTGACTCGCCATACGATAGCGGTTGGCCAGATGTTCACCTCGGCGTTATTCATCCACCTGACCGGGGGCCGTATAGAAACCCATTTCCATGTTTTCGGCTCCCTGGCATTTCTGGCGTTCTACCGCGACTGGCGCGTATTGGTTACCGGATCGGTCGTCGTTGTAGCAGACCATTTGCTGAGGGGCGCCTTTTGGCCGGAATCCGTCTTTGGCGTGCATGCCGTGGGTGTCGAACGGGCGCTTGAACACGGCGGTTGGGTGCTATTCGAGGACATCTTCCTTGTCCTTTCTATTCGCCAAAGCCTGCGCGAAATGCGTCACGTGGCCAGACATCAGGCGGAGCTGGAGACGCTAAACACGGCGATAGAGTCGAAGGTCGCGGTCCGCACTGCTGAACTCGGCGCCAGCGAGGAACGGTTCCGCCAGCTCAGCGCTACGGCGCCAATCGGGATTTACCAGACAGACAGTGGGGGCAATTGTGTCTATACCAACCACTGTTGGACCGAGCTCTCTGGGCTGTCCCTGGAACAAAGCCTTGGTGATGGCTGGAAGCAAGCGCTCCATGCGGGAGACCGTGAGAACGTTTTGCGACAATGGCAGCTTGCAGCTCAGGCTGGGCGGGATTTTGAATCTGAATACCGCGTCATGACGACATCCGGCGACTTGCGCTGGGTTCATGCTCGGGCCAAAGCGATCTACACGGAACAAGGACAACTTGTCGGCCACGTGGGGACTGTAGAAGACGTCACTGAACGCAAACGGGCGGAAATTGACCTCGCTGAAGCGCGCGACACTGCTTTGGAGTCTACGCGGCTCAAATCCGAATTCCTGGCCAATATGAGCCATGAAATCCGCACGCCAATGAACGCTATCATCGGTATGACCAATCTCCTGCTCGACACTACGTTGGCGCCAGAACAAGTCGAATTCGCCCGGACGGTCAGCTTTAGCGCCGAGTCGTTGCTGACCATTCTCAATGACATCCTTGATTTTTCGAAAATCGAAGCAGGCAAACTGTCATTCGAACAGGAGGACTTCGATTTGCGTGAGACCATCGAGGACACGCTGGAACTGCTGGCTGAGAACGCTCATGCTAAGGGACTGGAACTGGTGGGTCTTCTTCAGCCTGGCACTTCCACTCATCTGCGCGGCGATGCCGGACGCATCCGCCAAGTGCTGACGAATCTGGTGAGCAACGCGATTAAATTCACCGAAACCGGCGAAGTAGTGGTCCGCGTCTCAGAAGAGTTCAGGGATGCAAGCCATATAACGATACGATTTGAAGTTTGTGACACCGGCATCGGCATCGCGCCAGAATCACAAGCGCAGCTTTTCCAGGCTTTCACTCAAGCCGACGGCTCCACCACACGCAAATATGGCGGTACCGGCCTCGGCTTGGCGATTTGCAAACGTTTAGTCGAGATGATGCAAGGTGATATTGGTATGGAGAGCGAACCGGGTCATGGCTCAAAATTTTGGTTTAGTGTTCGACTGGCGCGTCCGGTAGCACCTATCACGGTCACTCAACCGCGCTTCGACAGCGTTGCTAATGTGAATGTCCTCGTGGTGGACGACAATGCCACAAACGGTCTCGTACTACACTATCAGCTCGCAGGATGGAATATGCGCGATGATCACGCTTCCTCGGCAGAGGATGCATTGGATATGCTCCGAGCCGCCGCGGCGTCCGGGGATCCTTACCACATTGCGATTCTTGACATGCAAATGCCCGGAATCAACGGTTTGACGCTCGCCCGGGCTATGCGGTCCGATCCCACGCTTGCACGCACGAAAAAAATCATCCTCACATCGCTTGGCTCTCGTCTCGACGCACACACCATGCAGGAAGCCGGCATTTCAGAATGCCTCTCCAAACCGGTTAGGGAGGCCCGGTTACTCAATTGTCTCACCCGCATACTCGGCAGCCGCTGCCTTCCACAGCAGACGCCGGTTGAAAAATGGGCTAGTACAACGCCCGCTTCGGCGGCTCTCTTATCTGGGCCACTGCGCATACTATTGGCCGAAGACAATCCGGTGAACCAAAAGGTGGTGCTCCTGCAGCTCAAAAAACTCGGCTATTATGCTCATACTGCAGCGAACGGTGCGGAAGTTCTTAGCGCGTTGGAACGAACGCATTACGACCTCATTCTGATGGACTGCCAGATGCCGGAAATGGAAGGCTACGAAGCGTCGCGTCGGATTCGTGAGCGGGAGCGGAATCTCAACAGCCCGCAAACGCCGCGAATTCACATCGTCGCCTTGACGGCCAACGCTTTGGAAGGCGATCGGGAAAAATGCCTCGCCGCCGGCATGGATGACTATTTGAGCAAGCCCATTCGGATCGACGAGCTGGCGGCTTCTCTCGCCCGCTTTCGGTAGGGTCACGTGGGGAGCTTGACCCCACCGGCAACCGCGCTCATTTATTAGGAACTCGCCTAGAACCCGGTTTTGATCTAGCGTACCGTTCGTTGCTAATGCAAGACACTGTTTCACCACTCATCGCCAACATCCTGGAATCCTACGAGGAGATCGGTGGCATCAATAACATTGATGGCGCCAATCTGCCGTCCAAGAGGGCCATCACACAGATCTGTGAAGACCTGCTTCAGATTTTGTTTCCGGGATTCCA
>Ga0213872_10001645_pt1 | contig 14100 bp, 10 predicted proteins | sample VelepicomBERX_R2_FD_160071 | JGI IMG/M metagenome (GOLD analysis project Ga0213872, IMG submission 160071) | Rhizosphere microbial communities from Vellozia epidendroides in rupestrian grasslands, the National Park of Serra do Cipo, Brazil - RX_R2 | ecosystem: Host-associated > Plants > Roots >...
ATCGCCGGTGACGGTGATGACGTCCTTGGTATTGGCGTTGTTGCCGGAGGCGTCCGTCACCGCGATCATCAGGGTAACCTGGCCGGACTCGCCGCCGAGGAAAGTCAGTTTGGCGAAATCGGCGGCCGCGACCTCGACATAGCCCTTTTCCTGCGCAGCACCATTGGCCAGATTGGTGGCTCCGTTCAATTGGATGCTGTGGCTCGGGTCATAGACATAATAGTCGCTGATGGTGCCGCCGCTGTCGGTGGCGGTGACCAGGCTGGCAAGAGTGACCGATTGGCCTGGTGCCAAGGACGCAGCGGTGGCGGAAATGGTCAGAGAATTGGAGCTTGGTTGAGCCGGGACGGCCGGTGTCGTGCTGGGCGGGGTGAAGGCGCCGGCGAAGAAGGCGGTGTCGCTCGAGGTCAGAGCGGACAGCGAAGAGATCCCATCCAGCACAATGACCGCGCCCTTGGGCAGATCGATTTCCAAGCCGGCGCTGGTGACGTGGGCGTAAGGGCTCAAGGTCTGCAATGAAGTGACGCCGGCCGAGTTGCCGATATAGAGAACGTCGCCGCCTGGATTGAAATTGGCGATTTCCAATTTCTGGGTGGTAGAATCCACCACATAAATGTCGCGCGAGCCGCCGCCGGTCAGCACCTCGTTGCCGCCAGGATTGAAGAAGACCTCCGTCGCTCCGCTGCCGGTAATTGTGTGGCTGCCCCACGCGGTGACGATGAAGCTGGGAGTGGCGCCCGCCAGCAGGGATGACAAGGAGCTGTTCAGGCTGGGCGGGGTGTATGCGCCTCCTGAGAATGCGACGTCGCCCGAGGTCAGAGCCGAGAGCGAATTTACGCCGTCCAGCACCAGTTTGCCGCCGTCGGGCAGGTCGATCTCCAGGCCGGTCGAGGTGACATGCGCGTCAGCGGTAAGGGCGGCGAGGGTGCCGACCCCGGTCGAGGAGTAGACATCCAGCACGTCCTGGGCCGGATTGAAATTGGTGACCTCGACGGTCTTCACCTCGGAATCGACGATATAGACGTCGCGCGAACCGCCCCCGGTGAGGATCTCGTTGCCACCAGGCGCGAAGAACACCTCGTAAGTGCCTGTGCCTTTGATAATATTATCGCCCCAGACCCCGATGAAATATGTCGGGCTATCGGTCGTAGTCATGGCGGCAACCTCTGCTAGTTGGAACAGAGGCTTAGGGTGACATGCTCATGATGAAGATTCGGTATCCGCCGTCACAGGCCGGGAAGAATGGTGAGCGCGTCGGGGCTCGAACCCGAGACCTACTGATTAAAAGTCAGTTGCTCTACCGACTGAGCTACGCGCTCGCCTTTCGGCGAATCGCCACGATCGAATGATCGCGGCGGGCGCACACCATAGTTGCGCTCATTTGGGAAATCAACAATTAGCGCCACGGCAATTTCACCGACCATCGATTGACAAAAATCGCGCTTCGCCAGATACCAAAGGGTAAGAGTTTCATTTGTCACGGCGGGGCATCGATGGGCCGCAGGCTTCATATTCTCGGCGCATTATTGCTGACGCTGGCAACCCTGCCGGCGATGGCCGCCAAACCGGTCGCGCCGTCGGCGCCTTGGCCGCAGAGTCACAGCGATCTCAAGGCCGATCCCGCAGTGCATTTCGAGACGCTGCCGAACGGCATGCGCCTGGCCATCATGCCCAACCACATGCCGGCCGGCCAAGTGTCGCTGCGCCTGCGGATCGATGCCGGTTCGGTGCAGGAGCGCGACGATCAGCGCGGTCTGGCGCATTTCATCGAGCATATGGCGTTCCGCGGTTCGCGCCATGTGCCGGATGGCGAGGCCTTCCATATATTGGAGCGGTTCGGCGCGGCGCCGGGTGCCGACAGCAATGCCTTCACCGATCAGTTCGAGACCGTGTTCAAGGTGGATCTGCCGAAAAACGCTCCGGACGGGATCGACGCCGCCCTTTCATTTTTGCGCGATATCGCCGGCGAGCTCGTGATCGACGAGAAGGCGGTGGAGTCCGAGCGCGCCGTGGTTCTGTCCGAGGAGCGGGCGGGCGACAGCCCGTCCTTCCGCCTGAACAAGGCGGAGCTTGCCTATATCTATAAAGGCCAGCCGATCGGCGACCGCCTGCCGATCGGCAGCATCGAAGTGCTGAACAAGGCCAAGGCCGCCGATCTGCGCCAATATTACGACGCCTATTACCGGCCCGAACGCGCCACCCTGATCGTCACCGGCGATATCGCGGCGCCGGCGATGCAGGGCAAGATCAGGACGCTGTTCGGCGATTGGCATGGCCGCGGCCCGGCAGGCGGCGATCCGGTGCTTGGACCGCCGGCCAAGCGCGGCCAGGAAGTCGAGAGCAGATCGGAAGCCGGGGCTCCCACCGTCGCCACCGTGGAATGGACGCAAGACCCGGATCTCAGACCCGACAGCAAGGCGCGCGAGCGGGACGAGGTGCTGGCGCAGCTCGGCGTGCTGGTGCTCAATCAGCGGCTGCAGGATATGGCGCATGGAGAAAATCCGCCTTTCCTCGGCGCCCGCGCCTTGCACCGTTCGGTCGGCCGTTCCGCGACCTTGACCGCCTTGGCCATGGCCAGCAGCGAGGATGGCTGGAAGCGCGCCTTGGCGGCAGGGGTGAGGGCCAAGAACGCGGCCTTGAAGGACGGCATCTCGGACGACGAATTGAAACGCCAGATCACCCAGTGGCGCGCCAGTCTCGAAGCCGCCGCCGCTTCGGCTTCGACGCGCCGCACCGCAATTCTGGCGGATGGGCTAGTGCGCTCGGTGGATAATCGCGACGTGTTCGTGACCCCGGCCTCGGATCTGGCGCTGTTCAATCAGATCGTCGAGGGAATCACCCCGGCGCAAATCGATCCGGTGATGAAGAAACTCTTCGCCGGCAATGGCCCGCTCTATTTCCTCGCCGGTCCCAAGCCGATGGAGGGCATTGACGAGGTGCTGGCCGAAGCGGCGCGACCGGATGCCGAGAAAACTCCCGCCACCGTGGCCTTGCCTTGGCCCTATGAGAATTTCGGCGCGCCGGGCATCGTCGCCGAACGCCATGAAGAAGCCGATCTCGGCCTCACCATGCTGCGCTTCGCCAATGGCGCGCGTCTCACCGTGAAACAGACCGATTTTCATGCCGATCAGATCCTGCTGGCGGTCAGTTTCGGGCATGGCCGCCAGGATTTGCCGACCGATCATCCCACCGCTTTATGGGCGGCCGAAGCGGGTGCGCTGGTCGGCGGCGGGCTGGCGGCGCTGAGCCTGCCGGAGATCGACCGCACCCTGGCCGGCCGCCAGACCAGGGTAAGGTTCGACGTCAACGACAATGGCTTCCTGTTCTCCGGCGCCACCCGGCCGCAGGATTTCGAGATCGAGCTGCAATTGCTGGCGGCCTATCTGACCGCGCCCGGCTGGCGGCCCGAAGCGTTCGAGGCGGTGCGCAACCGATTGATCGCCGCGGTGCCGCAGATGCTGGCCAGTCCGATGGGGGTGTTTCAGCGGAATGGCGGTTACGAGCTGCACAGCCACGATGCGCGCTGGCTGTCCCCCGATCTTGACGCCTTGCGCGCCGCCCGTCTGGAAGATGTGCGCAATTTGCTGGAGCCGATCATGCGCAAGGCGCCGATCGAGGCGGTGATCGTCGGCGATGTCGGGGTGGAGCGGGCCGTCGCCGCCTTCGCCGCCACCTTCGGCTCGCTACCGGTCCGCGACAGCGAGGCGCCGGCGCCCGAGAGCGAACGCGTTGTGCATTTCCCGGCCGGCGGCGCCGAACCGGAAGCGCTGCATCATCGCGGCCGCGCCGATCAGGGTTTGGCGCTGGCGGCGTGGCCGTCGGCCGATCTGTTCGGCGATCTGCGGCTGGCGCGGCAAGTCAGGCTTTTGCAATTGGTGATGCAGCAGCGGCTCACCGATGAATTCCGCACCAAGCTCGGCGGCACCTATTCACCGGGGAGCGAGATTTTGGCGTCGGGCGATTATCCCGGCTATGGGCTGCTGATGGCGTGGGCCGAGACGCCGGCCGACAAGATGGCCGCCTTCGACGAGACGCTGGGCAAGATCGCCGCCGATCTGAAGGCCACCGAGGTCTCGGCCGACGAATTCGAACGGGCCCGCAAACCGCGGGTCGAGACTTTGCTGAAGAGTCAGCAGACCAACGAATATTGGCTGTCCGCCTTGTTGCGGGCGCAAACCGATGATAAAGCCCTGCGCATCATCCGCACCCTGTTGCCCGACATGCAGGACGCCACCGCCGCCGATCTCAAGGCGGCAGCCAATCTTTATCTGCGCGACGATCGTCTGTGGCGCATGCATATCACCGCCGAAACGGAGCGAGCCAATTGAACGACAAGAAAATAGATCGCAGCCTGGCCTTGCTGGATCCGGTGCCGATGCAGGAAGCCTTTGGCGAGATCGACGAGATGGCGCTCGAAACCTATGGAATTTTTCTCAGCACCACCGAGCCGCTCCTGGACGAGATGGGCGCCTGTCTGCGGGCCGGCGATCATGAAAGGGCCAGCGAAGTGGCGCATTCCGCCAAGGGCGCGGCGCGGATGACCGGCGCCTTTCAGCTGGCCGCGGTGTGCGGCGAGATCGAAAGGCTGAGCAAGGAGGGCGACATCGTCACCTCGCTGGAATGGCTGGTTCTGGTGCCGGCCGCTTTCGAGGAGGTGCGGCGGGCCATCGAAACCGTGCAGATTAGCGGTGTTTTTCCGCAAACCGCCGGTTGAGAACACCGGCGATCTTGTTCTTCAGATCCTCGGCGGAAACCGGCTTGACCATATAGCCGTCCACCTCGTGGGTGATAGCCGCCTGCACCGTGTTGCGGTCCGACGCGCTGGTCAGGAAAATGATCGGCACGTTCGGATCCGGCCCACCCAGACCGCCGCGCACATCCTTGAGGAATTGCAGCCCATCCACCGGACCCATCTTGATGTCGCATAGAATGACGTCGGGACGATTATGCTCGAGCAACTCCAGGGCATAGGCGCCATTGGCGCATTCCAATACCTTGGACACGCCGAGCCGCTTCAACAGCTGGGCGATGATCGACCGGACATAGTCCTGATCGTCGATGACGAGGACGGTGAGCTTGGAGAAATCGACTTCGATGCGGGCCATGAGGCAAATCTATCTGTTCGGCTAAAGCTGTCAACAATCTCAGAGGATTATTTTCGGTATTTCTCGGAGACGGTCTGCATGGCGTGAATCACTTGTGCAGCAAAGATTTGGCGCAAGATCTTCACCTTAGCGACGAACATTTTTTCGTCATATTTGTTTTCTTCCAGCTTTTCCTCGGCCCGCTGCAAGGCAGGCGTGCAGCGATCGTAAATCGCACGTTGCCAATCTTCCGCGGTGAAGCGGGCGCGCTGCGAGAATGGGATGGCCAGCCAGATCTTTTCGGCCAAATCCACCAGCTTTTCCTGATTGACGATAGCGTTGCCGAGCGTCGATTCGATTTCACGACGCTGTTCGGCCGTCCGCTGCAATTCCTTCTTGCGGTCGTCTTCCCCCAGATTCCCCGCCAGCCGGCGCAAACGGGCACGATCGTCTTGAGTGGCCAATGCCGAATTCTCCAGTCGCTTTACTAAATCCGGCGGACCAAGGCCGGAATCGGTATTGTTGTAAGGATTTGCGTCTAGTTATGCCATAGACTTTTTACTGGCAAAGCCGCTCCATCAGGCGGCGAAAAAAACTTTCCCCCTGCGCCACCTGGTCGATGGCGATGAATTCGTCGGGCTTGTGAGCCTGTTCGATCGATCCCGGCCCGCACACCACTGTGGGTATTCCGGCACGGTTGAACAGCCCGGCTTCGGTGCCGAAACTGACCCGTCCGGTGCGATTGTCTCCGGTCAAAGCGGTGACCACCCTGACAGCCTCATCATCAGCCGCCAGATCGAAACCGTCAGTGTCGTTCATCACGCGGAAATCGAACCCGCTGTCGGGAGCGACCGCCCGCATCTCGGGCTGCAGCCGGTCTCTAGCGTAGTCATAGATCTCGCGGGTCAGGGCATCGGCGTCATGGTGCGGCAAGGCCCGGATCTCGAATTCGAATTGGCAATGGCGCGGCACGATGTTCAGCGCGCTGCCGCCTTCGATGGTGCCGGTATGCAAGGTGGTATAGGGCGGCTCATAGGCGGGATCGAACGGGCCTTCGGCCTTGATCCGCCTTTGCATGCCCTTGATATGGGCGATCAGCTCGGCGGCGGCTTCGACCGCATTGACGCCCTGCGCCAAGGCGGAGTGGCATTCTCGGCCATGCACCTGACAAAGGAAGCTGCGCTTGCCCTTATGGCCGGCCACCACCTTCATGCCGGTGGGTTCGCCGACGATGCAGAGCTTGGGCTTGACCGGCGCCTTCTCCAGATCGGCGATCAGCCGGCGCACGCCCAGACAGCCGACCTCCTCGTCATAGGAAAAGGCGAAGTGCAAAGGGGTGTGCAGCCCGCGCGCCAGGAATTCCGGGGCCAAGGCGATGCCCAAAGCCAGGAACGACTTCATGTCGACCGCGCCGCGGCCATAAAGCTTGCCGTCGCGCTCGGCCAAGGAGAAGGGGTTGGTGCTCCAGTTCTGCCCGTCGACGGGAACCACGTCGGTGTGGCCCGACAGCATTACGCCGGCGCGGTCTTTAGGACCCAAAGTGGCGTAAAGGTTGGCTTTACGTCCCTGATCGTCATAGGTCAGGTGGCATTCGGCGCCGAGGGCCGTCAGTCTATCCCGCAGATAATCGATCAGATCGAGATTGGAATTGCGGCTGGTGCTGTCGAAGGCCACCAGACGGGCGATCTCTTCCTTGATGTTCATGCCGCCAAACTCCGTCGCTTGCGGGCCGCCTCGGCGATGACCCGATGTTGGATGTCGGGCAGATCGAGTGCGGCGATTTCGCTCAGGGTGAACCAGTCCGCGGCTTCGGCGTCATCGCCGGCCACCGCTTCGCCGCCGCGCCATTCCGCCAGCATGTCGATCACCGTGTAATGATAGGAGATCTCGCCATCCGCATGGTCGATCAGATCGACCACCGCGGCGATGTCGAGGATCTCGATCTCGATACCGGCCTCCTCGCGGATTTCGCGGATCACCGCCTGATGCACGGTCTCTCCCGCCTCCTGGCGGCCGCCGGGAATGCTCCATTGACCTTGGCGGGGCGGGCGGCCGCGCCGGATCATCAGCACCCGATCCTCTTTCCAGACGATCGCGCCGACAGCAATCACGGGCCAGGGTGACAGTCGCGACATGCGGTGAGTTTAACCGGAGCGCAAAGTTTTTACGACCGCGTCCCGCTCGAACAGATAGAGAAGCGTGCGCAGCGCCTGACCGCGCGGCGTGAGCAGATCGGGGTCCTGGGCCAGGATCAGCTTGGCGTCGTCCCGCGCCGTCGCCAGTAATTCGCCATGCGCCAGCAGATCGGCCAGATGGCATTCCGGCAGGCCGCTCTGTTTGGTGCCGAGCAATTCGCCGGCCCCGCGCAGCTTGAGGTCCTCCTCGGCGATGCGAAAGCCGTCATCGCTGTCGCGCAGGATCTTGAGCCGGGCCTCGGCGATCTCGCCCAGAGGCGGCGCATAGAGCAGCATGCAGGTGGAACGTTCGGAGCCGCGCCCGATACGGCCTCTGAGCTGATGCAATTGCGCCAGGCCGAAGCGTTCGGCATGTTCCACCACCATGATGGTGGCGGCCGGCACGTCGACCCCGACTTCGATCACGGTGGTGGCCACCAAAGCGTCCAGCTGATCGCCGGCGAAGGCGGCCATCACCGCGTCCTTCTCCGCCGCCTTCATCTTGCCGTGCAGCAATCCGATGCGCGGTCCCAGCCTGGCCTGCAGATAGGCATGGCGCTCGCTGGCCGCCGCCAGATCGCTATTTTCCGATTCCTCGATCAGCGGGCAGACCCAATAGATCTTGGCGCCTTGGCCGATGGCGCGGGCGACGCCCGCCGCGACTTCTTCGAGGCGGGCCAATGGCAGCACCTTGGTGTCGATCTTCTGGCGTCCCGGCGGCTTCTCGTCGAGGCGCGACACGTCCATATCGCCATAGGCGGTGAGGGTGAGGGTGCGGGGAATCGGCGTCGCCGTCATCACCAGCATGTCGACTTTGCTTCCTTTTTCCGCCAGATCGAGGCGCTGCTGCACGCCGAAGCGGTGTTGCTCGTCGATCACCGCCAGGCCGAGATCCTTGAAGGCGACATCGGGCTGGAACAGCGCATGGGTGCCGATCAGCAGATCGATCTCGCCCGCCGCCAGCCTTTCCAGCAGTTTCTGCCGGGCATTTCCCTTGTCGCGGCCGGTGAGCAAGGCGATGCGCAGTCCTACCTGCTCCGCCAGCCCGCCGATGGTGGCGAAATGCTGGCGGGCCAGGATCTCGGTGGGCGCCATCAACGCGGCCTGGGTGCCGGCTTCCACCGCATGCAGCACCGCCAGCAACGCCACCACGGTCTTGCCGGCGCCGACATCGCCTTGCAGCAGACGCAGCATGCGCGCTCCGCTATTCATGTCCTCGGCGATTTCCGCCGCCGCCCGGCGTTGCGCTCCCGTGAGGGCGAAGGGCAGGCCGGCGATCAGCCTTTGCCGCAACCGGCCGTCGCCCGGCATCGGCCGCCCGGCGCCGCGCTTCAAGGCGGCGCGCACCAAGGCCAGCGCCAGCTGATTGGCCAGCAATTCGTCATAGGCCAGACGGCGTCGCCAGGGAATTTGCAGATCCAGATCCTGCGGGCTTTCCGGCGCATGCAGCCTTTGCAGCGCCGGCCGCCAATCGGGCCAGGCTTCTCGCGCCTTGAGAGCGGGATCCAGCCATTCCGCAAGCTCGGGCAACATGCCGACCGCCTGGCGCACGGCGCGCCCCATCACCTTGCCGGGCAATCCCGCCGTCAAGGGATAGACCGGCTCGACCACCGCCACCGCCGCCTGCTGATCGAGCGGCACCATGTAATCGGGGTGCGCCATCTGCAGCCCGTCGTGAAAGCGCTCCAAAGTGCCGCTGATCAGCCTTTGCTCGCCTGGCGGCAGCTGCTTTTGCAGCCAATCGCGCTTGGGATGGAAGAACACCAGGGTCAGATCGCCGCTGTCATCCTCCACCATCACCCGATAGGGGGCGCGGCCGCTGCCCGGCTGGTGCCTGAGCACGGTGACGCCAAGGGTGACGACGCCGCCCACCGGCGCCTCGGCGATGCGGCTGACATGGCGGCGATCCACCAATCCGGTCGGCAGATGCCACAGCAGATTGACCACATGCTCGCCGGCCGCCTTGGTCACCAGGGTGGCGAGGCGCGGCCCGATGCCTTCCAGCGAGGTGACGGGGGCGAACAGGGGATAGAGCGCAGGCGGACGCATGGCTTCACTCAAAGGGCAGATGTGGCGTTTGTCAAAAATTTTCACATGAGCAGGGAATAGGCAGAGCCGGACCGACGTCCAATCGTCACCAGTTCGATGCAGGAGTAAGGCAAATGACGATCAGTTCCGGCAACCTCGACAGCCTGATGGGCATGGTGCTCAGTCCCCAGGCTTTGGCGTCGCTGTCCTTCCAATCCGGTTCCGCCAGCGGCAGCAGCGTCACCAGCTTGACCGGCCGCACCGGCGCCGCGCCTTACGCCGCCGCCGACGGCCTGCAAGTGACCGCAGTGAACGACGCCAACAATACGATCACGGTGACCGCCACCATCAACATGTCCGACCCTTACGGCTATGGCAACGGCACCTCTTCGACGGTGCCCTATCTGTTCACCGTGGTGGGCAATAATGGCAGCCAGATCCTGCTGGCCGCCAATGGCGCCGCTGCCCTGAGCGCCATTCCCACCTCGCAGGTGGCATCCGCCATCGAGAGCAACAGCACCGGATCGCTCAATGGCGATCTGTTCGCCATGTCGATCAATGGCGGCATGCTGGGCTCCGGGGTGGCTGTGCCGCAGAGCCTGTCCTTCAACGGATTGCAGCCCGCCGTGCTGACGGTAGGGGCGGCGATCTCGGCCAATGCCAATGGCAGCTTGGGCGCCTCCACCCCGATCAGCGACAGCGCCGCCAATGTGGCGGGCAATCTCGACGCCCTGCAGGCCATGGCCGCCACCGGCAAGCTCGGGGCCATCACCCTGACCGACAGCGGCGCCCCGACCCTCAATATCTCGGCGACGTCGCTCGGCAACGACAGCGGCGCTCTGTCGGACATATCGGGCAATTACAATCTCACCGTGTTCAACGCCTTGGCGGCCAACGCCACCAGCATCGCCAATCAAGCCCATGTGGTCACCGACAGCGTCACCGACACCGGCGCCCATATGAACGCCAATCTCGACGCGCTGCAGGCGCTGGTGAATGCCGGCAAATTGTCCGGCGCCACCATGACCGACAGCGGTTTCGTGACCTTCTCGATCACGCCCAGCCAATTGAGCAATGATGCGGGTCTGCTCAACGGCATCACCGGAAACATCACCTTGGCCGAGGATGCGTCAGGACCCAACCTGACCATGACCGGCCTGGCCGGCCACGCCAATACCGCGGTGTTCACCGGCACCGCCAGCCAATACACCTTGACGCCGGCCGGCGACGGCAGCAGCTTCACCATCACCGACAATGGCACCGGCCGCTCCAGCACCGACCATCTGTCGAATTTCACCGCCCTGCAATTCAGCAACGGCACCGATTTCGTGGCGCAGAAGCCGGGCACCACCACCGTCACCACCGGCAATGTCACCGAGCTTTACGGCGCGGTGTTCGGCCGGCTGCCCGACGCGCCGGGTCTCGCCTTCTATCAGGCCGAGCTGAAGGCCAATCCCAATCTGTCCTTGTTCTCGCTGGCGCAGAATTTCCTGGCTTCGCCGGAATATCAGAACAATTCGGCGCATGCCTATGCGCAAAGCGCGCAGGGCGATTCACAGTTCATTACCGACGCCTACAACAATCTTTTGCATCGCGCTCCGGAGACCGGCGCTATTCCGTTCTATCAAAACATCATCAATCAGTTCACCAACGGCCTGACCGCCGGCACCGCCGCCTATGCCGCGGCCCAGGCGCAAGGCCACGCCCTGGTGCTGACCGATTTCAGCCAGTCCGCCGAATTCCTTGGGGACGTGCAGATTACTGCGGCGCACCCGGCGGATAGCAGCCACTGGCTCTATCTGATTTAGCTCGCGATCGCCGTCCCCCGCTTGGCGACCGAGCCTTCGGGCTTGGTCGCCTTTTTTCTAATTCCGTCATTCCCGCGCAGGCGGGGAGGTGGATTCACATTCCAAGTGCAACAGATGCTTCGTAAATAGCTCGGCCGGAGTTTTGAAGGCGAGGCATTTTCGTGGTGTGTTGTTGTAGCGCTGTGCGATGGCCTCTAGGTCTTCGTGGGTGAGTGTTGTCAGATCGGTGCGTCGCGGCAGGAAGCGCCTTAGCCGACCATTGGCGTTTTCAATGCCGCCCTTTTGCCAAGGGCTGTGCGGATCGCAAAAGAAGGTACGGATACCGAGGTCGTCTCTGAGCTTGTAGTGATGGGCGAACTCGGTGCCGTTATCCTGGGTCAGGGTTCTGCGCATGCCGGGTGGCAGCGCACGGAGCCACAAGCCCAACTGCAGGGCGGTTGTTTCGGCATGACGGGTTTCTGGCTTGGCGAGGAGAAGGAAGCGGGATTTCCGCTCCTGTGCGACCAAGACCGACTGCCCGTATTTGCTGAACAGCAGGAAGTCGGTTTCCCAATGTCCTACCTCATGGCGACGCCTTACGTGGATTGGCCTTTGCGCGATCGGCACCCGGTCACGGATATGGTTGACCGGGCTACCGCCTTTACGGCCCCGGAACCCACGCTTGGACTTGCCGCGCGGCAGATAGTGGCGCCAAGCGTAGTTCTTGGTGCGGCGGATCTCTGCGTCGATGAAGCGATAAATGGATTCGTGGCTGATCTTGATGCTAGGGTGGGTCAGCGCCAGCCGTCCTGCGACCTGTTCGGGTGACCATCCCATAGCAAGACGTGTCAGTACGAGCTCGCACAGGGCTGGCTGGCGTGACAGACGGCTTCCTCGCCATCGTCGCGCCTTTGTCTGCTCATGTGCGTAAGACGGTTTATAGCCGACCTGGCTGCCGCTGTTGCGTCTTAACTCCCGAGAAATGCTCGATGCCGCGCGATCCAAGCACGCTGCGATTTTGCTGATCGATTGCCCGTCTGCTCGCAGACGGGCAATCTCACACCTCTCCTCCAAGGAGAGCTGCTCATATCGTTGTCCCATAGCAACACCATCTTAGCGTGGTGTTGCACTTCGTTTGTGAACTCAGGGGATCCAGTAGTCCGTTGTGCCTGGGGATGCGGCTCCTGGGTCCCCGCCTTCGCGGGAGCGACGTCAGGCCAGCAGCGCTTCGATCTTGCCGGCCAGATCTTCCGGCTTCACCGAAGGAGCGAAGCGGCCCAACACTTTGCCGTCCTTGCCCACCAGGAATTTGGTGAAGTTCCATTTGATCGCTTCGGTGCCCAAGATCCCCTTCTTCTGCTTTTTCAAAAAGCGATAGAGCGGATCGGCATTGGCGCCATTGACCTCGATCTTGGCGAAGACCGGGAAGGTGACGTCATAGGAGGTCTTGCAGAAATTGGCGATTTCGGCGGCGTCGCCCGGTTCCTGTCCGCCGAACTGATTGCAGGGGAAGCCCAGCACCTCGAAGTCTTTGGCGCCATATTTGCGGTGCAGCGCCTCGAGCCCCTCATATTGCGGCGTGAAACCGCATTTGCTGGCGACATTGACGATCAGCAGCACCTTGCCGCGATAATCGCCGATGGGGGCGAAATCATAGATCGAGCTCATTAAATCTCTCCTAGGAGCAGCGAGATCACCATCTCGGCCGCCTGTTCCGGGGTCATCTTGGTGGTGTCGATGCGAAGATCGGGCGATTGCGGCGGTTCATAGGGGCTGTCGATGCCGGTGAAGTTCTTCAACTGGCCGGAGCGCGCCTTCTTGTAAAGGCCTTTGACGTCGCGCTGCTCGGCTTCGGCCAAAGGCGTATCGACGAATATCTCGAAAAATTCGCCCGCCGCCATCATCTGGCGCACCATCTCGCGCTCGGCGCGGAAGGGCGAGATGAAGGAGGTGATGACGATCAGGCCGGCATCGGTCATCAGCCGCGCCACCTCGCCGACCCGGCGGATATTCTCGACGCGATCGGCGTCGGTGAAGCCGAGATCCTTGTTGAGACCGTGCCGCACATTGTCGCCGTCCAACAGGAAGGTATGGCGGTTCATCCGAGCCAGCTTCTTCTCGACTAGATTGGCGATGGTGGATTTGCCGGCGCCCGACAGGCCGGTGAACCACAGCACGGCCGGCTTCTGGTTCTTGAGTTTCGCGTGCGCCTCGCGGCTCACCTCCAAGGCCTGCCAATGCACATTCTGGCTGCGGCGCAGGGCGAAATGGATCATGCCGGCGGCGACGGTGGCGTTCGAGATCTTGTCGATCAGGATGAAGCCGCCGAGATCCTTGTTGTCGGCATAAGCCTCGAAACTGATCGGCCGGTCGGTGTTGAAATTGGCGACGCCGATGGCGTTCAGCTCCAGCGTCTTGGCCGCCAGATGCTCCATGGAATTGACATTGACCTGATATTTCGGCGCCTGCACATGGGCGGTGACGGTCTGGGTGCCGAGCTTCAGCCAATAGGGACGGCCGGGCAGCATCGGTTCCTGCGCCATCCAGACGATGGTGGCCTCGAACTGATCCGCCACCTGGCAGGGATCGGAGGCAGCCGCGATGACGTCGCCCCGCGAGCAATCCACTTCGTCGGCCAGCGTCAGGGTGATCGACTGGCCGGCCACGGCGATGTCGAGATCGCCGTCGAAAGTGACGATGCGGGCGACCTTCGAGGTCTTGCCCGACGGCAAGATCCGCACCGCATCGCCGGGACGCACTGAGCCGCCGGCGATCATGCCGGCGAAACCGCGGAAATCCTGGTTGGGCCGATTGACCCACTGCACCGGCAGGCGGAACGGCTTTTGCTGATCGAGGGTGCTGTCGAGTTCCACGCTTTCCAGATGGCCGATCAGGGTCGGTCCGTGATACCAGGGGGTATTTTGCGAAGCCGTGGTGACATTGTCGCCGAGAAAGCCCGAGATCGGCATCGGCACGAAGCTCTTGATGCCGATCGTCTCGGCGAATTTCCGGTAATCGGCGACGATG
>Ga0213872_10001646_pt1 | contig 14091 bp, 13 predicted proteins | sample VelepicomBERX_R2_FD_160071 | JGI IMG/M metagenome (GOLD analysis project Ga0213872, IMG submission 160071) | Rhizosphere microbial communities from Vellozia epidendroides in rupestrian grasslands, the National Park of Serra do Cipo, Brazil - RX_R2 | ecosystem: Host-associated > Plants > Roots >...
CACCGCACTGGCCGCGGTGGTGCATAACGGCATCATCGAGAATTTCCAGGAATTGCGCGCCGAGCTGACCGCCGCCGGCCATCGCTTCGAGACCGACACCGACAGCGAGGCCATCGTCCAGCTGGTCAGCCATTATCTAGCCAAAGGCGACGATCCGGAGACCGCCACCAAGAAGACATTGGCCCGGCTCGACGGCGCCTTCGCCCTCGCCTTCCTGTTCGCCAATCACGAAGGATTGCTGATCGCCGCGCGCAAAGGCAGCCCGCTGGCCATCGGCTATGGCGATGGCGAGATGTTCATCGGGTCGGACGCCCTGGCCTTGGCGCCATTGACCCGCCGCCTGACCTATCTGCAGGACGGCGACTGGGCGGTGCTGCGCGCCGATCAGGTCAAGATCTTCGATGCCGACGGCCGCCCGGTGAACCGCGAGATCCGCACCACCGCCCAGTCCGGCGCCCTGATCGGCAAGGACGGCCATCGCCACTTCATGCACAAGGAGATCCATGAGCAACCGCAGGTGATCGGCGACACGCTGAACACCATGCTCAATCCGGCCCTCGGCACCTTGACCCTGCCGCAGCTTCCCTTCGCGCTGGAAGATATCGAACGGGTCACCATCATCGCCTGCGGCACCTCCTATTATGCCGGGCTGGTGGCGAAATATTGGATCGAGACCCTGGCCGGCATTCTGGTCGAGGTCGATGTCGCCTCCGAATTCCGCTATCGCGCGCCGCCGATGGCCAAGGGCGGATTGGCCCTTTTCATCTCGCAATCGGGTGAGACCGCGGACACTCTGGCGGCTCTGCGTTATTGCAAGGAGAAGCGGCAGCATCTGCTGGCGCTGGTCAATGTGCCGGAAAGCACCATCGCCCGCGAGGCCGACGCCGTGCTGCAGACCTTCGCCGGACCGGAAATCGGGGTGGCCTCGACCAAGGCCTTCACCACGCAATTGACGGTGCTGGCCGGCCTCGCGGTCGGACTGGCGCGCGCCCACCAAGCGATCACCCCGGAAGCCGAAGCCAAACTCTGCCACGCGCTGTCCGAAGTTCCCGCCCGCGCCGCCGAGATCCTCGCCCATGACGAACAATTGCAGGCCATCGCCGAAGAGCTGGTGCCTGCCCGCGACGTGCTCTATCTGGGACGCGGCACCTCTTTCCCGATCGCCATGGAAGGTGCTTTGAAGCTGAAGGAGATCAGCTATATCCACGCCGAGGGCTATGCCGCCGGCGAGATGAAGCATGGTCCCATCGCCCTGATCGACGAGAAAGTGCCGGTGATCGTCATCGCGCCCTCGGATGCGCTATACGAAAAGACCGCGTCCAACGTGCAGGAAGTGGCGGCGCGCGGCGGTCGGGTGATCTTCTTTTCCGACCGCGAAGGCGTCGACAAATTGCCGATCAAGGCGGTGACCTTCGCCCTACCCAAGGTCGACCCGCTGGTGGCGCCGATCCTCTACGCGATTCCGGTGCAGCTTTTGGCCTATCACGTCGCGGTGGCTAAGGGCACCGACGTCGATCAGCCGCGTAATCTGGCGAAAAGCGTAACGGTCGAATGATGGAACAGAAGCCTCGCCAAGAGATCGGAGGTCGGGCACGCCAGGTTGCGATCGCCGTGCTGGCGGTGGTCCTGATTGGGCTCGGCACCTATACGCTGCGGCCTTTCCTCAGCGCCCTGGTTTGGGCCAGCATTTTCGCCATCGCGCTGTGGCCGCTCTATCGCCGCGCCCTCAATCGCTTCGGCACCGGCCGCCACAATGTGCTGATGCCGTCCTTGTTCACTCTGGGGGTGGCGCTGATCTTCATCGCGCCGCTTACCCTGGTCGGATTCCAGATGGCGCACGAGACCCATGCCGCCGCCGAATGGCTGCGCGAGGTAGAGAGCAACGGAATCGCCGAGCCGGACGCGGTGAAGAACCTGCCGGTCATGCAAGTCCAGATCGGGGAATGGTGGCAGCAGAATCTGGCCGATCCCGGCAGCGCCCGCGAGCTGGTCGAGCGCCTGACCCGCGGCCATTTCGCCGATGTCAGCCGAATGATCGTGGTCCAGTTCGCCCGCCGGCTGGCCCTGTTCGCCTTCACGCTCTTGACCCTGTTCTTCCTGTTCCGCAATGGCGAGGCGGTGATCCTGCAGATCCGCCGCGCCGCGATCAAGCTGTTCGGTCCGGATGGAGAACGGGTCGGTCTCAGAATGATCGACTCGGTGCACGGCACCGTCGATGGGCTGGTGCTGGTAGGCTTGGGAGTAGGCGCGCTGCTGGGCGTGATCTATGTCTTCGCCGGCGTGCCGCAGCCCGCTTTGTTCGGCATGATGACGGCGGTGGCGGCGATGATCCCGCTCGCCGCCCCCGTGATATTTTCGATCGCCGCGCTGATCGTGGCGGCGCAGGGCGCGGTCGCCTGGGGAATAGCGGTGTTTGCCTCGGGCGTCATCATCACCTTCGTTGCCGACCACTTCATTCGCCCGGCTCTGATCGGGGGCACCACCAAACTGCCCTTCCTCTGGGTACTGCTCGGCATTCTCGGTGGCGTGGAAAGCTGGGGCCTGATCGGATTGTTCCTCGGCCCGGCGGTAATGTCGGCTCTGATCTCGCTCTGGCGGGAATGGGTTCATGAGGAAGAAGCGCTTGACTCAGATCAATGACCCGCTGAGGCCGCCCGCGTAACTCCTTGTCCGGACGCCAGGTCGGCGTCAGGAACAAGGAGTTGAGCATGTCCAGTAAATTTCTGACCTGCGCCGCGGCCGTTGGGTTGCTCGCTTTCTCGGCCGCGGCCACCGCCGACGAGCCGGATGCCGGCTTCCAGCCCGGTTCGATCCTGGTCCGCCTGCGCGGGCTGGATGTGGACCCGCAGGTCTCGTCGTCGGTTTCGGTGGTCGGGGGCGCGGTTCACGCGGCCAACAATGTGGTGCCCGAAGTCGACGGCACCTATTTCTTCACCGATCATATCGCCGCCGAACTGATCGCCGCGGTTACTTACCATACGGTCAAGGATGTCGGCTCGGTGGCCGGCACCTTACCGCTCGGCTCGGTCCGGCTGCTGCCCCCGACCGCGACCGCCCAGTGGCATTTCCTGCCGGGCGAGGCGATCAATCCCTATGTCGGCGCCGGCGTCAATTACACCTTCTTCTATGGGGTGAAGGGCAGCAGCTCGCCGATCATCCACAGCACCCATTACAGCGACAATGTCGGCGCCGCCCTGCAGGCGGGCGCCGATGTCCACCTCGGCGGCAATTGGTATTTCAACCTCGACGTCAAGAAGCTGTTCCTCGAGACCGACGTCACCCTCGGCACCGCCGTCGGACAGGTCAAGGCCAAGGTCAATCTCGATCCCTGGCTGCTGGGCACCGGTATCGGCTACCGCTTCTGAACCACCGAATAACGGCCTGTCCTTGCCGGCGCGGCGAACCGCGCCGGCACTTTCATTAATGCGACAAAAGAACGCAGCGGCCACCCTTGCGCAGCAATTCACGGGTCACTCCGCCCATCACCCATTCGCGGAAGCGGCTATGACCGTATGCGCCGGCGACGATGAGATCGGCGCCCTCTTCCTCCGCCACCTCCAACAGACGATCGCTATCGCTTCCCGCCTCGGTTACCAACCGTGACGAGGCTTCGATCCCGTGACAGGCCAGCCACGTCGCCATCTTGAAAAGCCCAGCCTGCGCCGGCCCCTGTTCGCTAAGCGGTGCCACTTCGACCAGGATCACCCGTTCCATATGCTTCAACAATGGCAGAGCATCGGCGATGGCGCGACGCGCTTCCCGCCGGTTCTTCCACGCCACCATGGCGCAGCGAAAGGCGAAACCACCGAGCGACAGCGGCACCGCAAGCACCGGCCGGCCGGTCTGCATCACCAGATCGTCGATATCGACGCGGCGGCTGGGACCGCGATCCTGTTCGGAATGCTGGGACACTCCGACCACCACCAGATCGGCGGTCGCCGACGCGGCGGCGATCCGTTCGGAAAGCGGAACATCGGTGACCCCCATGAGCCAGTCGCGGCAATCGACCCCATCATCCATCGCCGCCAGGAACTCCCGCTTCGCCGCCACCGCTTCGTTTTCGATCTGGTTGATGTCCTCGATGACGAAATTGCCGCTGTAGAATCCTTCGGCGGCCATCGCCGTCTGCAGCGGCAGCGCGACGGCGGCGCCATGGACCACTGCGCCCAGGCGTCGGGCCAGGTCGCGGGTGACGCCCAGAGGGGCCGCGTTGGACCGCCCGAGTTCCAGCTGCACCAACAATGTCTCAAAACTCATGGTCCATCTCCCTGTTCCGCTGGACGGCCATCCCCGGCATTGAGGTGCGTCAATTCAGGCGTTGGCACGCCTGACGATAAAGACCAGGAACAGAATGCTGGCCGCCAGGATGAGCGCCATGTGAATGGCGAATTGCAGGCTGCCGGCATGATAGCCGAGATAGGCGGCGACGCCGCCGATGGCGGCCACGGCCAGCATGAGGATGAGGGTACCCACATTAGACATGATGCTTCTCCTTTACCGGGGGATCGTCGAACAGAATGCGATTGGCGGCGCCGTCCAGATCTTCGAATTGGCCGGAGCGCAAGGACCACAGGAAGCCCGCCAATCCGATGAAACCGAGCAGCAGCGCACAGGGGATCAGGAGCAGGAGCGCGGTCATGATGGTTTTCTCCGGAGGCCGACGCCGGCCAGGCGCAGCGCGTTGAGGACCACGATCAGAGAAGAACTCGACATCAGCGCGGCGGCCATCGGCGGAGTGACCCGGCCGGCCACCGCCAGCGGCACCGCGGCCAGATTATAGAGGACGGCAAAGGCCAGATTCTGCCAGATCACCGCATGCGCCTTGCGCGCCACCGCGAGCGTCTCGCTGACGGCGGAAAGCGAGGCTCCCTGAAAAACGATGTCGGCGGCGGTCTGGGCGATGTCGGCGGCGCTCGAGGGCGACATCGACACATCGGCGGCGGCCAGCGCCGGAGCGTCGTTGAGCCCGTCGCCCACCATCAGCACCTGTTCGCCCGATGCCCGGCATTGCCCGATCCAACGGACTTTGCCGGTCGGATCCATGGCGGCCCGGCGATCCTCGATGCCGCATTTGGCGGCCATCGCCTCCACTGCGGGCGCGCGGTCGCCGGACAGGAGCGACACGCGGCAGCCTTCACCTTGCAGCCTCGCCACCGTCCGGGCGGCATCGGGTCGCAGCGTCTCCTCGAAAGCGAAACGGACAAGCTTGAACCCCGGCCGCGACAGCCAAAGCTCCGGTTCGGTCGAAGCATCGTCGGCCGAGCCTACCCAAAGACGTGAACCCAGCCGGACCGGGCCGACTTCCAGACCGCGGCCGGGCACCTCGGTCACATGCTCGACCACCGGCGCGTCCGGGCAGGCCGCCGCCAGGGCGCGGGCCAAGGGATGCCGGCTGGCGCGGGCGATGCCGGCCGCCAGCCGCAGCGCCATTTCGTCGCGATCGGGATCCGCCTTCAATTCCGGCCTGCCCAGAGTCAGGGTGCCGGTCTTGTCGAACACTACGCGGTCGACACCCGCCAGCCGCTCCAGCGCGGCGGGCGACTTCAACAAAATGCCGCGCCGGAACAAATTGCCGCTGGCCGCCACCTGCACGGCGGGAATCGCCAGGCCAAGCGCGCAGGGACAGGTGATGATCAGCACGGCGACGGCACGCAGCAAACACACCTGCCAGACCTCGCCGGCCATCGCCCACCAATAGAAGAAGGTGGCCAAGGCGGCGGCATGCACCAGCGGCGTGTAAAAGGGGATCAGGCGGTCGGCCAGACGGCGATAGCGGCCGCGCTCATTCTCCGCCGACTCCATCAGCCTGGCGATCTCGGCCAGCAGGGTGTCCTCGCCGGCGGCGGTGACCGCCACCGTCAGCGGCGCCGACAGATTGAGCTGTCCGGCGAACACCAGAGCGCCGGCCTCGATAGCGACCGGTTGGCTCTCGCCGGTCAGCAGGCTGGTATCGAGATCGCTGCACCCGCTGACGACCCGGCCGTCCGCGGCGATCCGCTCGCCGGCCGCCACCAGGACCCGATCACCGGGCCGCACCGCCGACAGCGCCGCCATCTCCGCCTGTCCGTCCTGCTTCAGCCGGGTGACGCCGACCACACCGAGCGACAGCAGATGCGCCGCCGCTTCGCGGGTTCGGCCCCGCGCCCTGAGATCGAGCACCCGCCCGATCAGCAGGAAGAACAGCAAGGTGACGGCGCTGTCGAAATAGGCATAAGGACCGTGCCTCAGGGTTTCCGACAGGCTCATGGCGGCGGTGGCGACCACGCCGATCGAGATCGGCACGTCCATGTTGGTGCGTCGATGGCGCACCGCCCGCCAGGCGGAACGGAAGAAGGGACGGCCCGCATAGAGGATCGCCGGCAGAGCGATCAGCGCCGACAGCCAATGCATCAGATCGCGCGTCGCCCCGCCCATCCCGCCTTGATGACCGGCCCACACCGAGACCGACAGCAGCATGACATTGGCCATGGCGAAGCCCGCCACCGCCAGACAGCGCAGCAGATCGCGCAGCTCGGCGCCGAGAGCGGCATCCAAGCGTGCCGGATCGAAGGGCGTAAGGCGGAACCCCAAACCCTCGATCAGCTCGACATAGGCGGCGGCGCACGCCGCCCCGCCGCGCCACACCAGGCGCAGCCTGCGGTTGGCGTGATTGATGCGGGCGGTGGCGATTTCCGGAATTCGCGACAGCAAGACCTCGATCAGCCAGCCGCAGGCCGGACATTGCAACCCATCCACCATCAGATCGAGCGAGGCGGTTCCGTCATCGTGAAGCTTCACATTTAGGGCGAGGTCGCGCGGCTGGTGCGGTTCCGGCCGCAGCGGCCGCACTGCCGGATCGCGGGCCAGATGGTCGTAAAAGGCGGTCAGGCCGGCCTTGTCGATGATGGTGAAGGCCCGCTCGCACCCTTCACCACAAAAGAGTCCGGTGGCACCGGTGCCGAGAGGCGCGCCGCAATGGCGGCATGTGCTGGTGTCGCTATCCATGGCCGGCTCAGGGGGCGATCAGCCGCTGCTGGATGGCAAAACGGTCGTCGCCGCGAGTGGCGACCAGCTGCGCCTCCCATTGTCCTTGGCGCGGCGCCGACACCGCGCCGCGATAAACACCGCCGGCGTTTTCGCCCAGAGCGATTTCGAGATCCGGCTGCGGATCGACCGGACTGATCACATGTCCGGAAATGCTCAGGCCGGTCAGCGGCTTGCCGCTTTCATCGGTCATGGTGACGGTGATCGTCAGCCGGTGGGGCGCATCGGTCGGCGCTGCCGGCCGAATATCGATGGCGGCCACCCAACCCAGCGCCCGCTGCCGGCCGCCGGCGGCGATCACCGCGTTATAACTTTGCCCGGTATCGAAGGCGCGGTCGGTGACCAGCCCGGTATTGCTGGACAGCGCCAGCCGGACCAGCATGACATTGACCGCGATCACCGGAATGAACACCAGTATGTAGAGCCAGGGAATCCAGACATTTCGTGGTGGTTGCAGGGCGGATCGCATGATCTCGTTCCTTCTCAAGGCCAGACCGGGCCGAAGAAATGGTCGCCGACCCTTATCTCGGTGCCATCCGCGCCGCGCAGCGCGAAGGTCAGCGGGTCGGAACCGCCATCGAGGGCGGACCGCTGCATGGCGGCGGTCACGTGATAGACGGTCTGGCCGTCGGGGTCGGCGGTCAGGGCGATGGAGGAGACCGGCGCCGCGGTCTCTCCGGCGATGGCGAGCTGGACGTCCGGACGCCCGGCGACGCTCAAGATGAAGGTCTCGGCGCGGCGGGTCTGGTTCGACAATTTCACCACATAGCCATTGCGCAAGCGATCGCCCGAAATGGCGACGAACAAGGGTTGACGGTCATGCAGCACGGTCATCCGGTAGGGTTGCCGCAGGGTCAGCCCGGTCAACATGGCGCCGGCCACCAACAACAGCAGCGCGCCATAAAGCACGGTGCGCGGCCGCACCGGCCGCCACTCGGCGGGCAGGCCGGCGGCGCGCTGGGCTTGCCCGGTGAAGCTCTCCCAACGGATCAGCCCATTGGCGCGCCCCAATTTGCGCATCATCCCATCGCAGGCATCGACGCAAAGGGAGCAGTCGATGCATTGCAGCTGGTGGCCGTCGCGGATGTCGATCCCGGTGGGACAGACCTGGACGCAGGCCAGGCAATCGACGCAGTCGCCCGCGGCGGGATCGCTCACCTTGCCGCGCGGCTCGCCACGCCAGGCCTGATAGGAGACGACGCGGGAATGCTCGTCGAGCAGCGCCGTCTGGATGCGCGGCCAGGGGCACATATAGGTGCAGACCTGCTCGCGGGCGAGACCGCCCAGCAGGTAGGTGGTGGTGGTCAGCAGCAGCACGAAGCCGTAATCGGTCATCGACGCCGAGCCCTGCAACAATTGGCGGCTGAGGCGCGGGGCGTCGGCGAACCAGCCGACAAAGGCACAGCCGGACGCCACCGCGATGAACAACCAGATGCCGTGCTTGGTCAGCTTCTTGCGCAGCTTGTCCCAGTTCCACGACGAACGGTCCAATCTGATCCGTTCCATGCGCTCGCCTTCGATCCAGCGCTCGACCATGACGAACAGGTCGGTCCACACCGTTTGCGGGCAGGCATAACCGCACCAGACCCGGCCGAACAAGGCGGTGGCGAGGAATAGAAGCAGCATCGCCATCACCATCACGCCGGTGACGAAATAGATCTCCTGCGGCCAGAATTCGAGCCCGAACAGATAGACCCGCCTACCGGCCAGATCGATCAGGATCGCCTGGTCCGGCACCCCTTCGCCGCGGTGCCAGCGCACCAGCGGCATCAGATAGAAGAAGGCCAGGCAGATCCCCATCACCGCCCATTTGAGGCGGCGGAACCGCCCGATCACCGCGCGCGGATAGACCTTCTTATGCGCCTCGTAAAGGCTTGCGCTATGCGGGGCGACCGGACCGTTCATGTTCTATTTCCCACCGCCCAGCTGATGGACATAGAGCGCCAGCATCTTGACGGTGGCTTCGTCGAGACGTTCCGACCAGGCCGGCATCTGGCCGGCGCGGCCATGGGTGATGGTTTCGACCAAAGTGTCCTTGTCGCCGCCATAGAGCCAGAGACCGGAAGCCAGCGAGGGAGCGCCCAGGTCCTGGTTGCCCTCGGCGTTGTCCCCGTGGCAGGCGGCGCAATTTTCGGCGAAGATCTTCTGCCCGCCGGCGTTAGCCTCGTGCTTGTGATTGAGCGACAGAACATAGTCGGCCACCGCCGAGATTTCCTCGGCCTTCAGCACTTGTGGCGGATTTTTCGCGGCCTCGCCCCAAGCCGGCATCGACGCCCCCTGCCGCGAATTGGGATTGGCGTTGCGCACCCCGAAGCGGATGGTCTGATGGATCTGGTCGAGCTGGCCGCCCCACAGCCACTGGTCGTCGAGCAGATTGGGATAGCCTTTGGCGCCTTGGCCGGAGCCGCCATGACAGGGGGCGCAATTCTGGGCGAAGGCGGCATGGCCGCCGGCCACCGCGAAGTCGCGCAGCTTGGGATCGGCCTGGATGGCGTCAAGGTCCTTGGCGGCGATCTCGGCGAATTGCGGCCGGGTCGAGACGGCGTTGGCCTTGAGGTCCGCCTCGATCGCCTTGCGGTTGGTGGCGTGCAGCAACCCTTCAGTATGGCCGCCCCAAGGCAGCGGGATGGCGGGATAAAGCACGCAATAGACCGCGGCGAACAGGATGGTGGCGTAGAAGGTGTAAAGCCACCAGCGCGGCAGCGGCGTGTTCAGCTCCTTGATGCCGTCCCATTCATGGCCGGTGGTTTCGGTGCCGGACAGTTCGTCCTTTTCAGGCTTGGTGCTCATTGCGGCCTCTTTCGGGGAGATTGTCGTCGCTAAGGATCAGGGCGGCATTGTGCTGCATGTCGCGCTTGCGGCTGGGCCGGTAGACCCAGACGGCAAGGCAGCAAAACAAGGCGAAACCCCACAACAGATGCGCGTATTGCAGCAGCGGCAGATGTTCGGACAGGCGGTCGATCATCGCACCCTCACTGCACCAGGTTTTCGAGCGGGGTCTTCTGGAACGGCACTAAAGTTCCCAGCATCTGCAGATAGGCGATCACCGCATCCATTTCGGTGGGGGTGGAGCCGGCCGGCGTGCCGGTGAAGCTGGCCACCACCGCGCCGGGATAGCGGGCGGCGAGGCCGGCGCCGTCGGCATCGGGATCGATCTGCGCCAACAGGTCGGCCTTGGCCTCCTTGATCATGTCGTCGCTATAGGGAACCCCGACGGCGCGGAGCGTCTTGAGATGCGCCTCCAGATCGTCGGTGCGCACCTTGTGCTTCGCCAGGAAGGCGTAGCTCGGCATGATCGACGTCGGCACCACATCCTGCGGGTGGTTGAGATGCGCCTGGTGCCAGTCATTGGAATATTTGCCGCCGACCCGGGCGAGGTCGGGTCCGTTGCGTTTCGATCCCCATTGGAAGGGGTGGTCATACATGCTTTCCGCCGCCAGGCTGTAATGGCCATAGCGTTCGACCTCGTCGCGGAACGGGCGGATCTGCTGGCTGTGGCACAGATAGCAGCCTTCACGGACATAGATGTCGCGGCCGATCTGCTCGAGCGGCGTATAGGGGCGGACCCCGTCGACCCGCTCGATGGTGGTCTCGATGGTGTAGAGGGGAACGATCTGCACCAGCCCGCCGATGGAGACGGTGATGAGGGCCAGCACCAGCAGCAGGATGACGTTCTTTTCGATAAGGGCGTGATTGAAGCGCATGGTCGATTTCCTCACTGCGCGGGCATCGGCAGCGGAATCGCGGCGGAGACGCGGTCTTGCGCCCCGAACGCGGTTTTCCACAAATTGTAGGCCATGATCAGGGCGCCGGTGAGATAGAGCACCCCGCCCAGCATCCGGATCACATAGAAGGGATGCATCGCCTCGACGGTCTCGATGAAGCTGTATTGCAGGAAGCCGTTGGCGTCATAGGCGCGCCACATCAGGCCCTGCATGATCCCCGACGCCCACATGGCGCAGACATAGAAGACGATGCCCAAGGTGGCGATCCAGAAATGCCAGGCGACCAGCTTCTCGGAATAGACCTTGGTCTTTCCCCACAGCACCGGGACGAGGTAGTAGAGCATGCCGAAGGTGATGAAGCCGACCCAGCCCATGGCGCCGGAATGCACATGGCCGATGGTCCAGTCGGTATAGTGGCTGAGGCCGTTGACCGGCTTGATCGACATCACCGGCCCTTCGAAGGTCGACATGCCGTAGAACGCCAAAGAGGTCGCCGAGAAGCGCAGGCCGGAATTGCTGGCCAGCTTGTGCCAGGCGCCCGACAAGGTCATCAGCCCATTGATCATGCCGCCCCAGGACGGCATCCACAGCATCACCGAAAACACCATGCCGAGCGTCTGGGTCCAGTCGGGCAGCGCGGTATAGTGCAGATGGTGCGGGCCGGCCCAGATATAGAGGAAGATCAGCGACCAGAAATGGATGATCGACAGGCGGTAGGAATAGATCGGCCGGTCCGCCGCCTTGGGCAGGAAGTAGTACATCATGCCGAGGAAGCCGGCGGTCAGGAAGAAGCCCACCGCATTGTGGCCGTACCACCACTGGATCATCGCGTCCTGCACGCCCGCATAGGCGCCATAGCTCTTCCAATCGAAGAACGACACCGGCAGGGCGGCGTTATTGACCAGATGCAGCATGGCGACGGTCAGGATGAAGCCGAGCAGGAACCAGTTGGCGACATAGATATGCGGTTCCTGGCGCCGCATCAGGGTGCCTACGAAACACACCAGATAGGCCACCCAGACGATGGTCAGCCACAGATCGACATACCATTCCGGCTCGGCATATTCCTTGCCTTGGGTGATCCCCATGACATAGCCGCTGGCGGCGAGCAGGATGAACAGCTGATAGCCCCAGAAGATGAACCATCCGAGCTGCCAACCGCCGAACAGGCGGGCCTTGCAGGTGCGCTGCACGATGAAGAGCGACGACCCGATCAGACCGCTGCCGCCGAAGGCGAAGATCACCGCCGAAGTGTGCACCGGACGCAGCCGCCCGAAGGTGGTCCATTCGAGGCCGAGATTGAGGGCGGGGAAACCGAGCTGCGAGGCGATGAGCAAGCCCATCGCGAAGCCGACGATCCCCCAAAAGACTGTGGCCGCCATGAAGGCGCGCACCACATCGTCGACATAAGCGGTTGGTCTGGTTGGAACTGTCATGGCGATCCCTGGCGTCAAAAAGGTTCCGCCCAACCTAGCCAGGGGAAGCAAGATCCTCCTTGATCCAGATCAAGATCCTGAAGCCAGGCGGAACGCGGCCGCCGACAGGGTCGCCGCATTGAACAGAAGCAACCAGGTCAAAACCGGACCAACCATCCCCTGCCAGCGCCCCAGCGAGGCCCGGCCGGTCAGCGCCACCGCGCTCAGGGCGGGAATGGTGCCGGCGCCGAAAGACGCCATCGCAAGGGCGCCGCCCCATGCGCTGCCGGTGGCCGTGGCGGCGGCCAATGCCGTGTAGAGCAGACCGCAGGGCAGCAGGCCGAGCAATAATCCAAGCCGGAAGCCGCCCGGCTGGCGTGCCGCCAGCGGCACCACCAGATCGGCCAGCGGACGAGACAAAGCGGCCAAAGGTCCGGTGGGCAGCACCATGAACCTGGCGGCAGCCTGCACCAGGAAGGCCAAGGCCGCGCCGCCGAACAGCAAGGCCAGCGGCCAATGCATGCCGCCGATATCGGCGATCCAGCCGCCGGCGCCGCCGGCGGCGGCTCCCAGCGCGACATAGGTGGTCAGGCGCCCCGCCTGGTAGCGCAGCAGGAGCGCTCCGGCCAGACGCCGCAGCAAGGGTTCCCCGCCGCGCGGCGCCGATTGCATCAGCACGAAGGGCCCGCACATGGGCAGACAATGAACCAGGCTGCTCAACAGGGCGGTAGCGAACAAGCCGCCGGCGACGATGCCCGGCGAACCACAGAATTCATGCATCGGGGGCTCTTCTGACGGAAACGATCTCCGAAAATGGCACGGCTCCGGTCGGCCGCCTTTGACCAGGATCAAGGATCGGCGTGTCGGGTGGCGGCGATTAGACCGCGCAAGGAATTGCCGAACCAGATCTGTTCGGCCCGATCGAGATCGGACAGGCTCAGCACTGCTTCGCGGCAATGGCCGGCGGCCAGCATCTCCTGGCGCAGGCAGCCGGGCAGCAGGCCGGACGACAAGGACGGCGTCAGCCATTGTCCGTCGATCACCAGGAAGAGATTGCTGCGCGAGCCTTCGCACAATTCGTCGCGTTGATTGATGAACAGAACCTCGTCGGCGCCGGTCTCGATCTCATAGACCTCGCGCCAACTGGTCTTGTGGCGCAACAGAGGGTCATCTTTTCTCGAGCGGATGACGAAGCTCCATCGCCGCTGTTCGCTCAGGGGCGCGGTGGCGACGGCGAAATCGCCATTTTCGGCGAGGCTGAGGCGCACCCTTTCGCCCAGCAAAAGGGGCACCGCCTGACGGTCGAAGGGTATTCCGAAGATCTTGGCGCTGGCTTCCATCCTGGCCAGATGCAGATCGGCGCGCACTCCGCCGCGCATGGTTTCGATCAGCTCGATCGGCCGGCGCGCACTCTCGAAATAGCGCGCCTTCAGCAGACATTCGGCATATTCGCCGGCACAGTCGGAATCCGCCACCACGGCGCCGCCGACGCCGAGTTCGCCTTCTCCATCCTGGATGGTCAAAGTGCGGATCGCCACGTTGAAGCGCGCCGAACCGTCGGGAGCGAAATAGCCGATGGACCCGCAATAGACGCCGCGCGGGCTGGCCTCCAATTCGCGGATGATCTGCATGGCGCGGATCTTGGGAGCGCCGGTGATCGAACCTGAGGGAAAGATGGCGCGCAAGATCTTGGCGATGCCGCTACCGGCGCGGAGTTGCGCGGTCACCGTCGACACCATCTGATGCAGCGTCGGATAGGTCTCCACCGCGAACAGATCGGTGACCGCCACCTCGCCGCCGATGCGGGACAGATCGTTGCGCAGCAGATCGACGATCATCAGATTCTCGGCGCGGTCCTTGGCGCTGGCCTGAAGCTTTGCCCGCTCGCTCGCATCATCGCCGGCGCGTGGCGCGGTGCCCTTCATCGG